>Ga0065711_1030830_pt1 | contig 31284 bp, 17 predicted proteins | sample Hoacrofraction12_FD_59098 | JGI IMG/M metagenome (GOLD analysis project Ga0065711, IMG submission 59098) | Hoatzin crop microbial communities from Cojedes, Venezuela - Epithelial fraction 12 v2 (version 2) | ecosystem: Host-associated > Birds > Digestive system > Esophagus > Crop | place... | reverse complement strand
CACCTGACGGACGGGTTGACGGGCCTGAACCTCTCTTCCCCCCCCAAGAAGGGACGCCTTTTTGGTAAGAGTCGCGCCTCTGACTTTGTCAGACGTATCCCCGGGAACACATTGTTAACTAAAGCTCTAAACTATTACTTTGAGCTCAACTTTTGTAGACAGTGAATTTATCAACGGCAATTCTGAATCTGTGATAACTGTCGCTTGAACAAATTACCTGTTGTTTCAACTTTGCGAAACTGTTTCAGTGAAAGTCCTTGGAAGGGCTCTGGCAGGCTAGTTGAATATCAGACTCCCCTTACCCCCCTTTAACGCGACACACACTCAAAGTCACTTAATGTTATAATTCAAATAATATTAAATAGCAACAGCAACAGAAGGCCCTGTGAGATGCTTTACTAATTTTGACCTGTACTTAACTCCTCAGACTGCCATGAATTATTAGCAGAAGAAAGGGTGTGGGCGAACTGCCCTAGTAAGCAGCGCTTCTGCCTTTCTGGGGTTTTGCAGGACCACTCCTGTCTGCTGTCTCTATGAAGAACCCACCACTTCTGCAGGCCTAAGATGTGTCCAGTGGCTAAGGTGGGCACATTCTTCTGGGGATGTCCCCCCCCATTTTTTTTGTTTGTGTTTTGGGATGAGGTTTTCTTCAGACAACTGATGTCTGACAGAGACACAAACGGAAGAAATGCTTCTACTGGCTGCAAATGCCTTATAATTAACTGCCCATTGGGAGACTGTAGCACCGGTAAAAAGCAGGACACACCTCCAGCCAGTACTCTGGTGCTGTACTGGGGCGACACGGTTTCAATATTTGTACGCAAAACGTTTACAAAAATATTTTCCAAAACACATTGGAGTTTTTATACAAATTATGTTGCTGAGGTGGATACCTGAACTCACACTGAAAAATCACTTGCAAAGTATCAGACTTCAAAGTTTAAAGGGAATTTTAGTTCTTCTTGTATGCCGTTCCAAACTATGTAAAGCATTTCTTCATACCAATTTTACATTCAGGCAGACAAACACACACGAATTTTGTCTGCTTTGGTCAGGCACCAATACATACAACTCAGCCAGTAGACCTCAAGGTAGGCATTATACAAAACCTGTAACTTGGGCTGTCTTTCCTGCAAAGTTAAGCTCCCTTGCATTTAGAGAGAAAAGCCTCTGGTCTGCTTTAAACGAGGATGCAGATCTGAGACTCTCTACTAAACAACTGGGAAAACCTTTTCAAAGAGTTCTGAAAAAAGTAGCTATCTATACTTCCGAAAGTTGATGTAAAAAATTGGAATAGTTTTTTAACATAATAGGGGACAAACATTTTCTTTCAAGTAGCACCAGTATAGTCAAGGAGGCACTGAACCATGAATTAGGGGAACTTCTATATAAGAAGCAGTAAAATGTTCAGTGTAAGGTAATTCTGCCCTAATTAGCTTTGGCACAATGTACCTATACTGCTTTGAGATCAAACAGATGTCCTAATGTGGACCTTCACTGCTCCAGCTCTTGGCTACAGGTAGCTCTAATACAACATCATGTTGCAGAAATATTACAGGATTTCATTCCTTCTTTGGCTGCTGACCTGCTCTGACTTGCCCAAGGTTATGTTTAAATTGCGCGTATTTCCATCCTGTGCCTACCATCCTGTTTAGTTTATAATCTCGTAAGGGCAGAGACTGCCTTTTACTACTTGTTTGAACAGCATCCAGCACAATAGAACTTTGATCCAGCCTGTAGGCACTGCTTGCGGCACGCTGGATTCCAAATATCACCTATAGAATTCTGTATCAGTACAGTTTCAGTTCCTGGAAACATGGTATTAACAGTATTGAAACAGTGCATGTGCTCAGATACAGCACAGGACCAATTTTCCACGTTACACCCCTTAAGATCACAGCAAACACTGTGCCATAAGAAACTCACTTAAACTTGCAAGTTTTTATTTCCAGTCTCTCTTTTTTGTTGAGCGCAGGAAAAGCAAAGTAGTAACGTTCAGAGCCAAATAACCTGAATAGATTAAAAAAAATTATCACAGCAGACATAACTTTCATTCAAATGAGACATGATAATTCACATGGCTGTTCAGACCACAATACCACATTCTCCACATTTAATATCTCACCAAGTTATTTCCCTGTGCTTTGCATAGTCATAGAAACTATGCTGAAACCAGCCTTTCACATCTAAGAGAACTACACTGGATTTCTTATGTCAGAAATATCACAGAAATTAATAGTTTATATTATAATTCACTGCCTCACTTAATGCAGACCATCTCAGTCAAATTAATTTCACTGCAGTTTAGGTTATATATTACATATATAGTAGTGTACCTATTTACTATACCTGAACATTAAGGTAAAGCTGGCAAAAGTTATCTCCACTATTACTGTGACCAAAGCACTTTTTTGTTTACCTTCATACAGCCATTTAGAGGAATTAAACAGTTTACTTTGCTGACCCACATCTAACAAAAATACTTGAGACAGTATTACCACAGTGTTGACTTTCAGTTTGTGATGGTCACTTTAGTCTTGCATGATCCTATGCATTGCAACGTAAGACATGCAAGCAGCAATATTGTGTTCACCAAAGGACACAGTATGCATAGCTCACCTTTTGAAGTAATACACTCCTCACAAAAAGAAATTCAATAAGCATAAAGCCATTAATACAAAAGAAACTGTTTTACTGCAATGTTAACCATAAATTCAGTAGCTAATTTTTTTTATTTTTGAAGTTGAAAATGTAGCTGACCACTGCCTAAAATAAGAATTTGACAGTAAATGATAAGCATATTGCTAAAATTACATTCCTATTTTCTATTACAAGTTAAAATAAGAGTTATCTGCTAGAAAAAAAGATTTTTACAGAAGTTTTACAAGGGCATTTTATACCCCCAGAAGCTATAATATCATTAGAAAGAGCAAATCATCTGTCTTAAGAACCTACGCTCTTTTAAAACTATCCACTTACACAAATCCATCTGAAAAGCTATGGCTTCAAGAAGGAAAGCTGGCAAGAAACAGCACAGGCATATATCCTGCTAGCAGAAAGTATGTACTTCTTGGTATAACCCAAGCTATTTACCCACAAATGCTAGCTTGATTACACCACACAATGAAATGATGTTGCCAGTGGAAAAACAAGTAACATAGACAGTAATGAAGTAATGCATTTATAGCAATGAATATGACCATGTAGCACTAGAGATGTGTAGAGCACTAGCTTAGTAGCTTTCTAATTTCTGATTTCAGTCTCCTGCTTTATTGTTTTAAAACTCAGTTGTGCAGAGGTAACACCCGACAATCTCAGGGAACCAGCAAGGGAGTCACTGTGATAACTCCATTTGATTAAACTGCAGATCCTGAACAGCATTTCCCACTGGTTTTTAATTCACTGTGAGCAGAATTTGTTTTTAGACGTGTCGATTCTAACATGCTGGCATTTTGCTTGCTACAAAAACAATCTCTACAAATTAATGAAAGCATCATAGCATCATAAAAAAAACCAAAAAAACAAAACAAAAAAAAAAAACAGGGAGGGTAGAGGGGGTTAGTTAAGGTTTGCAGTTGTTTAAAATACTGGATGTTAGCACTGTCCTGTTTTTACTGGCATGTTTGTTCTTATTTAGAGAAGATGTAGGGGCAGAGTGTGAAAGGAGTGGGGGTTCTTTGTTGTACTGTAAGCTGAGAATTGTATGCATTTCTTCAATACTTCTACTGCAATTGCTAGTATATAATATACAAATTGCATGAAAATGTAAGACACGCCACATGTCTTGATTAGGCACAAATGACGTGTAATGCAGGATCACCATATTTTGTTACAGAAGAAAAAAAAATACAGGGATCAAATACAGCCCATTCCAGAAATGAATGAACTCCAAATGCACCGACCACATGCAACACCATGAAGCTATTTTAACCTTAGGAATAGAAGAGCTTCAAAGTTAACTGTACCTGATCTCACACAGCACAGAATCTCAAATACTAGCTGATAGTGAACGGCTTCCTAAATACAAACATTCCTGTTTACGGTATGTAATTAACAGAGTTGAAAGAGTCAAAATTACTCACAGAGTCCTGAAGATGCAATAGCAAACTATCTAAGACAGGAAATTCCAGTGCAATATCATAAAACAAGTAGGAAGAAACATGCATAAAGTCAGGAACTGACAGGCCTCTGGACTACCGCAGCTGTAGGAATCATGCTTGTGCATGCTGGGCTATAATTTATGAAACGGAGCCCAGGAAACAACCAATCACTTAGCTCCTCCTAACAAGTCCAACTGGCTATGAAAAGCTGGAAGTGCTGCACAGAACAATGAAGAGGAGCTATTCCACATATTAATCTGTTTATCTAGGATTGCTTTCTGTGTAGAGAGAGGAAAGCATGTAACAAGGACAGGGAAAAAAAAAAGAAAGAAAAATCACAGCCTTGCTCTTGAAACAACAGAATAAATTTCAATTAACAGGCAACTCTTCCATTGTAGTCAGATGGCTAGCACTATAGCCAAACATTCGCAACATCAGCTAAAACATCTGAGAAGAGTACCATCCCCCTTAGGAGTGATTTTTTTCACATTATTAACAGAAAGCTGCGCAAACTGAATTTTTAATTTCCTATGCAATTGTTTCAGTGCTCTGCTGCTGTTAATTGGAATATAATGTTACTGCTTAGTGTGAAACATCCTTCCATAAAATCTGATTAGAGTTAAGATTTTTTTTTTTCAGATCACAGGTGGCTGTTCCGTGCACTAATGAGCAGCCCTTCCTGGAAAGCCATCTGCATGGTCCTAGGGTTTAAGGTTTTAAGGTCATCATTTACCAGAGAGATAAGTAGAGGAACAAGAAAGTGTGTCTTCAGTTAATAATCAAAAAGGAAGCACTTTAAAAAATTTGAAACACCAGGATTTACACACTAGACCATATGGAGCCAAAGTTATCCTTCCTGGAAAATTCCACGGTTTTGAAATGTGGATTCGACCAGTTTGAAATGAACACCTCTTTGATGTTTTCTGCTAAATAACTTTTCTGAAGTGCTTCAGACTAACAGAAAACTTTTTTGTCTCGATTCTGGTTTATTTTATAAAAATCTATACAATAAGATCTATAGTTTAGTGAAAATATGTAAGAATCTGGCAAGATAAGAAATTTTGAACTTACAGAACTATCTTACTGCACAAGTGCCCACTGAATTCTCCATGTTGATGAATTTCTATTTACTCAAAAAAGAATTAGGAAACAAACATTAATATATGAAAAGCAACACTTTTGGAAAAGAGCTGTAAGCCTGTTTATATAGAAATCCTAGTAATATTTAATGAAAACGTAAGATACTTTGGGGTGAGTTAGCATAAATTTTACAAGGATGGAAATCACATAGGTTTGGTTGCTCTATCTTTAGATTCTTTTTACACATGGTCATTCTTCACATTTCTTCCCTTTTCTCCTTCCTCTTGCAATCCATGCCTTAATAATTTCTGAAATCTCCTTGGCAAAATGTATTTTACAAAACACGCTCTAGTATTTGCTGCTGTGACACCCATATTCAACAGCTTCTACAGATATTCTGCAGCTTTAGATACTTTCCATAAGACAGTTAATAGCCACAGATGACCATCTGGACCACCTTGTCCTGCTGGGTATCATTACTTGAATTAGAGAAACAGAAGCCTTTAATCTCATGGATCCTGTCTTTTTGCATACTTAAGCAGTCTCCTTCCTGGGTCTCCAGTCTGTCACTACATTTACTAATCATGAGCTATTTCAGCATTGCATGTTTTTAAATGGATCTTGATGAAAAATTACTATGCAAAAAGAAAAGAAACGATGTTCTAAAATCAACAGTTTATAACAGATACTCAAAGTGATATTCAGTTACCTTGTTTCCACTAATTAGAAAAAATTTGCAATGTCCCACAGATTTCTGAGCAACAGATAAACAGAATAACTTTATTCAAAGATTCTACGAAACCACAATGGCTGAAGAGCAGCCACCTCCAAAGAAGAGCATTTACTAACCACATTGATAGCATACATAAAAATAAAATATAAAAATATATTTCAAAAGGGGTAAGATTATGAAATTTAACCTAGAAAATTGAAAATATTGTAGTCATACCTACGGGATGCATACAATATCTTCTTATCTATATCCACTACAACCTTGTCACCAGCACATATTCTATATGACAAATACTAGAAAGAAGCACAATGGCTTCACAGACTTGGAACTTAAGTTCATTACCTTTGCAAACCACGTCTCCACACTGAAAAAGGAAACCCTGCAAATTTCAGCTTCGGCTTCCTGCTGCCATAACATAAGGAAAATAAAGCAATTACTAGCTTGTTTCTTTCCACTATGACTGAGGAATGGCCACCTCCAAAGAAAAGCATTTGCTAATGAAAGGAGTAAATGAATATGTATACACACACGCTAAGGTGTTTTTTTCAGACTAATTCATGTAGGGTGCTGCCTTTCCCCCCAAAATAGGCTTCATAGTCCTCTCTGCCACCCTATTATCTACTGAGGCTACAACAGGCTTTGAAAGTAGGAGGGAGAATGCTTCCCCCACCTCCCTGCCAAAAACTTCCTTCTTACACCTTTTGCTTCTTTTTAGGACTTTCACAATCAAAATGCGAAGCTGCTAGCTCTCGTTCTCTCAACGAAGAAACCTACCACAACTCTCAGCTATACCCTCAAAGAATGTCAGTCTCTGGTTTTCCTTCTCAAGCTCAGAAAAAGCATTAGCTCCTACCATTTCCACCAGTGTGGGAGATATACACAGCCTGACACCCACACTCAGTGTTTTGAAAACAAAATCTACTGCAGTACCATAATAAATTCCATTTCCTTATTTGTACCATTCCCTTATTTGCCATATAACTCTGGACAGTATCACTTTGCCAGTTTACTGTAGTTAAATTTAAAACCAAATACTTCATTGAAACAAAATCCACAGTTAAGAAAAGCCTTCACCAAATAACTGGAATGTCTGAAGTAAAGCAATACAGTTAATCCTTCAGTACTTAAAATATCATATCCTTGGCACTTAATTTTTTTTCTGTCTTGTTAAGTTATTCATTTCCATAAGAGGAGTTTTCTGCATGTAATTCATTCTTTCTGTACTAGGCTCTCTTTCAGAACTCCCTGATTTATCACGTTTCATGGTCTGCCACGCTGGTATCAGCTTCTCATCTGCTAACAAAGTCAGCAACCTTAAAAGTAATGCATTCCTCTGCCAGTTACAATTTTTTTTAAATGGTTCACCCACAAATGATTTCTCTTTGTCAATACTTGAAATATTCTTGTTAGCTGAATACTTTTTTAACACTGTAGCATATTGCTTAAAAGGAAAACGTCCCAAGCAGGAACTTCAACAGTTACCTGCCTGAAGGTTAGTCTTTCTGGCAGGCTGAAGGGGAATCCCATTTTCATACACGAGAGTGTCTGGGCGCAGTAGACTCTGATTGTTTAACTGATTGGAAGAGGCAGGCACAGCCTAGGCAAGAGTGAGGCAGCCTGGCAGCTGCAGCTGGCTCTGTGCGAAAGTGCTAATAGGGGCCAATTCCTTCCTCACCTCTCCTTAGCTAAATTAGGACCCGTGAAAAAAGGCTACCCCTGTCAGTGGCAATTAGGCTGTCCAAAAGAAGAAAGTGAGATTAGGTTACATTCCGATATGTTTCAATTTTCTCAATACACTTTCGACTCCATGGCAGATTATGCCATTCATCCCGCAGGTTTCACATTCCTTTACTCCTGCAGTTCCAAGAGTGTCTTGTAGATGACCAGATGTATATGAGCTGAAACATCTGCAGATTTACTTGATCCTGTAGAACATACCTGTTCTTAGCTTTCCTAGGGTTGCTTGCAATCCATGAAGTCCATGCAGAGGTGATTGTTACCAGTTTCTCTGTATGGACTGACTATATAAGTGGTATCTACAAATCACCCCTTGCAATGCACACACACAAAATACATGGAAAGAAAGCCATACTGCTATTACACCCAGCTCTAAAAACAGCAGGGAAATTCAACACTAGGACAGCATTGGAAATTGCATATATGAACAATGAAAGTAGAGATCTGCAGGCAGGCTACAAGAGAACTTCTGACTGTTTACAGATTTGATTAATAAGCAGGTATAATCTGCTAGTGAACCTTACATGGGGAATAAGATTTCTCTGATAATATTAGGAAACAAGCACTGAGTGTTGAATGACTTGAGGTATACACAAACATAGAATAATTTAATAAACAAGTTGTTCATGTCTCCAGATGCTGATTTTATTTTATACAGCAGTAATGCCAACAAATACCAGATCGTAAAAGGTAATTGTACTCTGTGTGATAGTTTTGTGAAGGAAATCTTTTGAACAGTGTACAAAAACATGGAAAATATGCAACGAATGGAACATATGATCCATGAATACACATCCTACATCAAAAGCAGAAGGACTCAACCAGCATGGAACTATGTAATGAATTAGCAAACCAATATGTAATAGAATGTGAAACTCCTGCTTACAGTAAACAAGAACAACCACTAGTTAAGGTTACATTATGTAGCTACAAAAACCAAGCTGAAGAAACAGAGTATATACACAGCAGATTTTTTTTTTTCTTGGGGGGGGAGGGGCGGGGGGAGAAAAATCCTATATACGCATTTTTGTCTAGGAAGCCAAGGATTCATCTGTACTACTGGTTCAGATGCATGTGAACAAGCTCCGCCAGTGCTAAACTTGCTCCTAGATGCACAGTTAACTGATAACTTCAATACAAAAGCAATACAAGCAATTTTCACAGCTGATCAGTTCTGCGTAGAGGGAGAACAGTGTGTACAATCTGGCTGTATTACTTGCACACCTTTATTATGTAAGCCCACACAATATTATGCTGTATTATATGCATGTGCTTGTATTGTGCTCAGGATAAAGATGCTGCAAGACCTCAAAGAACTACTGAGTTATCCTGACATTTCATAGAATCATACAAAGGTTGGAGTTGGAAGGGATCTTAAAGATCATTTTGTTCCACCCCCCTGCCATAGGCAGGGACACCTTCCACCAGACCAGAGTTCTGAAAGCCCTGTCCAGCCTGGCTAGGAAGGCGTCCGTGCCTATGGCAGGGGGGCTAGAACAAAATGATCTTTAAAATCCCTTCCAAATCCAACCATTCTACGCTTCTATGAAATGTCACTTCCAGGGAGGGGGCAGCCACAGCTTCTCCAGGCAGCCTGTGCCAGTGCCTCACCACCCTCGCAGGGAAGAATTTCTTCCTTATACCTAATCTAAATCTACCCTCTTTTATCTTTAAAGCCTCTACCCCTTGTACTACCCCTACACGCCCTTGTAAAAAGTCTCCAGCTTTCCTGTGGGCCCCCTTCAGTTACTGGAAGGCCATCATCAGGTCTTCCCAGAGCCTTCTCTTCTCCAGGCTGAACAGCCCCAACTCTCTCAGCCTTTCCTCACAGGAGAGGTGTTCCAGCCCTCTGATCATTTTGGTGGCCCTTCTCTGGACCCGCCTCAGCAGGTCCATGAGTTTTCTGTGCTGGGGGCTCCCAGAGCTGGTTGCAGGACTCCAGGTGGGGTCTCACCAGAGCAGAGCAGAGGGGCAGAATCCCCTCCCTCGACCTGCTGGCCACACTCCTTTTGATGCAGCCCAGGGTATGGTTGGCCTGCTGGGCTGCAAGCGAACATTGCCGGCTCATGTCCAGCTTTTCATCTACCACTGCCCCCAAGTCCTTCTTGTCAGGGCTGCTCTCAAATCCTTCATCCCCCAGCCTGTATTGATACTGGAGGTTGCCCTAGTCCAGGGGCAGGACCCTGCACTTGGCCTTGTTGAACCTCTTGAGGTTCACATCTGAAGCCTGCCAGAGTCTCTCTGGGTGGCATCCCTTCCCTCCAGCATGTCGACCACACCAGACAGCTTGATGTCATCTGCAAACTTGCTAAGGGTAAACTCCATCACACTGTCCACGTTGCCAACAAAGATATGAAGCAGCACCGGTCCCAATACTGACACCTGAGGAACGCCACTTGTCACTGGTCTCCACTTGGACACCAAACCGCTGCCCACAAGTCTTTAAGTGCGACCATCCAGCCAATTCCTTATCCATCGAATGGTCCATCCATTAAATCCATATCTCTCTAATTTAGAGACAAGGATGTCATGCGGAACAGTGTCAAATGCTTTCCTCAAATCCAGGTAGATGACATCATTTGCTCTTCCCTTATCCACCAATGCAGTAACCCCATTACAGAAGGCCACCACACTTGTCAGGCACTGCTTGCCCTCGGTGAAGCCATGTTGGCTGTCACCAATCACCTCCTTATTTTCCATGTGCCTTTGCATAGTTTCCAGGAGTATCTTCTCCAAGATCTTGCCGGGCACAGAGGTGGGACTGACTGGCCTGTAGTTCCCTGGGTCTATGTAGTAAATATATTTATTTCAGTAATACTGATTTCGTTAATAGAACAGTTGCATCAAGTTAGACTGAAAATAAATTCAGCCCAGTATCCCAAATTTGAAAGTGAGCTATATAAAATGCCTGGTGGAAGACATGTCCACCACCATGAAAACAAACAAACAAAACCCACACGAAAACAGAAAAGAGAAAAAAAAAAAAAAAGAAAAATGGTAAGCTTTGTTATTAGTATCCTTTGCCTTCTAATACGTCCTGGAGGTTTTGACTGAAATCTGGAACTCATTTCACATACAAAGAGAGGAAAACCCCACACTGTATATAGCACTTATTAAAAAAACTGGGAGTGTAGAATTTCTCTCAGTTTAACAGATGCCAAGGGAGACACAATATTAAGAAACTTTTCCCACGATCACTGACTCTGGAATGGAATCCAGTCTTCCAAGCCTTACTCCACGGTTCAAGCCACAAGATACTCATCTCCATCACAATTTACTACAGAGAGTTATATCTTATAAACTACCTATGAGGCAGTGAAGTTACATAAAGTGCTACTGTATGACTGAACATCCTGCATACATAGAATCAACTTTATGCTATCAAAGTTGTACTACCTAAACCCTAGACCAGCAAAGATGGACGATTGTTAAATCTCATTGGTCCTCTGGAAAGCAGAATCACATTTAGACTAAGGAAAGGCTGAAGCCAAGGGAAATCAGTCCACCCACACTTGCTGGTCCATGAAGTGAGAAGAATAGAATTATTCCAGAAACAGCAGAAGACATGGGGACATCATTAGGAGTCTCAGTAACCAGAGAGATATAGAAGAATTTATAGAGTCTCACAGATACGCAGGAAGCTTGATCCAAGGAAGAGGACCACAGCAGACAAATATGTAAAAAAAATGCTTTCACTTGCATATATTCCCTCTCCCGCAGAGGTAAGAAATTCATATGAAGAGACAGAAGAGAAACTCCATGATCTAGAGAACCAGTTTTCAAAAGAAGGGCCTGCTTTTCTCCATTGTAACTACTAACATCTGGCAGGAATGATGAAACTGTCCCCAGTAGCCTCAGATAGCATGTGTTTAAAAGAATGATAAACCCTATGCTCAGGCACGTGCCAGATAAGCTAAGCAAGCAGCCAGCTGAAGTTCAGCACCTAGCAGACCCAGTGTGTTTTCAGCCCTGTCGATAAACCAAGTGAGTACCTAGCTGGGGAAGCCCTATAAAGTTTCCATTTTCTTGCTCTCAGAAAAGTCTGACTGTATTAGCAGAACTTGTTTGCATTGAGAACCTAAGCACTAGAAAGTTTAAAAATGACAGCTCTACAGTTGCACACTAAATTTATACATTCAGTCCTAGCAGTAAGAAAATTTGGAGTCCTTTGAGAATAGATAGAGAATAGATAGCAACTGTGTTAGAAACTAGCTATAAGAATATAAAACCTGCCATTTCCAGCATCTGAATACTAGATTTCAGAAACAGTGTAATATTTTGCACAAGAATTGCAGGGGAGGATTTTCTTGGGAAGGGGAGAGGTGATAGTTATGTAGCTTCCTAGGTTGATACTGAGAAAAACAGTATGCATTATATCTGCCCCTCTAGACCTTCAGTGATGGTTGAGAGGAGCTGACAGTTGTTGGCCCACACAGCAGACTAAGCACTGAAGCATACAGTTACCATTTAAAGACATTACTGACGAGTCCAGGAACTTGGTAGCCTGCTGGTGTGGATGGATCTCTGGGACCGAGCACTGGCTCTCAGGAGTGAGAATGACTACTGAAGAATGAACCCTCCCATAACCTCTCTCCCTAAGCTAACCTGGAAGCATCAGGCTTTTCTTTCATTGCTCAAGCTGGAAAAAGTACAAATATTCAAACTATTTTTTGCATATTGGTCTTCGATAAATAGAACCAGGTACAAAAGAGAGTGGGGAAGATTGAACCAGCACATTTCCTGCCAAGTGCAATTCCCAGACATGCCATGAGTCAGGAGATCCAAGCAGAGTGGTATTAACACCAGAAAAGCCCAAAGCACTTTGTGAGATCCCCACCAAGTCACTGCGAGAGGGAAGGGAGAAGCACAAGGGTATCAGGAAGAAATTAAAGTTACAATGTCAAAGGAGAACAGGAAAAAAAACAGCCCACACTTTACCTTTTTTGGGAGCCCCACAGGTTCAGTTATAGTGATGGGTCTGTGCAGGGCTGGACTCTTGGCCTGATTTTCCCTCTCACCCCCTCTGGCAGTCTCAGATGTTCTTAGTGAAGCAGCAGCTGTCACTCTGGCAGCAGCAACGTGAGCATAGCTGAGTTCATACACGCAGTTATTTTAGCACATTGCTTTTTTCTTTCTTCTCAGAAAAAAATCTGGCAATTTAATACTTTGGATAGCTCAGCTAGACCTGGATAGGATTTGACTGGGTAGAGAACAAAAAGCCCTAAACAAAACAGTTCTTTCAGTCCTGGTATTCTTTTTCTCAAACAACTGTCGTGAACAAGGGCACAAGAGATTTAAGAGGAAGGGTTTTCTCTCTGGTGGGAAATATTAAGCAATCTAGTTATAAGCAGAGTAGGTCACATTTTTGGTTGCAAAATGCCAACTGAAATTGTCTTATGAACATGAAATAGTTTTTTTAAGAACTGTCAGTGTCATCTCTAGACCACAGTCAAACTGTAGAAGTCTGTGACAGGGAAAACCTTGCTGGATCTTTCTTTCACCCTCTCTTCTCTGTTGCTCTGCTTATGGCAAGCAATAGCCTGGAAGCTGAGTCATGGTTTAAGTCACATTTCTGCCCAATTCATCCATCCTTAAAGTCACAGCCTATCCAAAGTCTAGACATAGATCATCCACAGGCTTTTCTGGTCAGAGTTTTTCCACTCTATACAAAATCTGAAAAGTGGAGAGGACACTTGAACATCCTGTGTCTGTCTGTCTTCATAAGTGAGTTGTAATAAATGCATAAATATCATCACCTTGAATATCGTATGCAGTTCTGGGCCATGCAATTTAAGAAGGATGTGAAGGAATTTGAATGCACCCAGAGGAGGGCAACAAAGCTGGGGAGAGGGCTGGAAGGCATGTCCTGTGAGGAGCGGCTGAAGACTCTGGGCTTGTCCAGTTTGGAGAGAAGGAGGCCAAGGGGCGACCTCGTTGCTCCCTGCAGCTTCCTGAGGGGGAGACGTGGAGAGGGAGATGCTGAGCTCTGCTTCCTGGGATCCAGAGATAGGACGTGTGAGAATGGTTCAAAGCTGTGCCAGGGGAGGTTCAGACTGGACATCAGGAGGCATTTCTTATTCTTCTTTGAGAGGGTGGTCAAACACTGCAACAGGCTTCCTGGAGAGGTGGTCGATTCTCACACTGGCAAGTAGACAATGCTAATGAAAGAGTGAACATGTAAAAACCGCCTCTCCAGAATGCAGTTGCAAACTTCAGTAAGCTGTGGATCAGCAATGCACTGAGCCAAAGTTGGCATCATGGCTTATAATAGTTCCCAGTTAATTCTTTTCTTCCATAACCTTATCCAGCCACATTTTGAACCCACATAAGCCTTCACCATTTTATAGGAACTTGCTAGAAAGAAGTCCGCAGCTGAAGTACCCTGTAAAAAACACATCTTTTTGTTCCGAACGTGATACTTCCTCCTAGGTTCGTTTCATTATTCCAAGTTTTTGTATTCAAAACTGCAATAAATAATTGTTCCCTATTCTTCTCTCGCTCTCACTATATCATAGCCATCAGTTTTACCCCTCTATCATCTGTTCTTCAGGCTGATGGCTGCTGGTCTGTTTATTTATTTCCCATGTGGGAAGCCCATCCAATACTCTCCATATAGCTACACCACCAACATCTACATGGGCATAACAATATTCTTTTGATAGTGTGTAGCTACATACACTATACTGACAGCAAGTGTCCTACAAACAACTGTCACCTCTCATACTTGCACACGCTCTGTGCAGAACTGAAAGAGGTTTCTAGCGTTGTCCATTCTCATTCTTTTTCCCTTTATCTCAGAGGGAACAGTTTCCTATCATAGTGAAATAACAGAAAAGCCTCTTACTGCACTGTATGTCTGAGAATTTTTGATGTATACTAGAAGACCAGAAATACAAATCACGGACACAAGGGCTTTTCTTTCCAGCTGAAGGTCACTTCCAGTAATTCATTTATTTCCCTGTTTAAACTTGGATTAAGTCATTTAAAACCTACATCATTATAGTTAACATTGTTGCTGAATCTGATCTCTTAGTATTTATTAATTTTCAGTACTTGTATTATTTTTTCCTGTTAGTTTAAGTTGCTTTGGCAGCCAAGGTGGCAGGATAAATAGTTGTCTTTCTTGTGCTATCAGTTTTTCAGCCATCCAGGAGAACAGCTTCATTTTTAAAGGTGATTAAATTAATCAAAGGTTATTAAGTTCCTGGGTCCAGTATTGTTCATTTTTGATAATACTCTTGCTAAACTCCTGGGAAAGTGCTATATTCTCTGAGATTTACTTACGTCATTGTTGGAACTGAAAGCTGTTTGTCCCATTTGAGAGACAGAATAATGACGAGTTTTGTTTTATTGTCACATAACAATGAGAACTTGACCTTTGCATCTGAGCACAAGTTGAGTGGGAGAAATTATTTTTCAGGGCATCTGTGTAATCAGGCCCTAAATAACACCTGAAGCTTTAGTAGTGAGGGAGACCATTGTCTAAGTCTGGTGCTAAACCTTTAACCCAGTTTCATATGCAAATGCACTATAAGCTTTTTGGCAGTAGGCACCAAAAGAGTAAACACCAGTTTGAACTTTATAGGGTGGGAGGTGTGAAAGAATTACCAGTTCAGACTCTGTCATTTGAAGTTAAAGAGTAAACAAGTTGAGACACATGATGAAAGCCTTTTCAATTTCACGTAACTGATGTAAGGCATTCAACGCAATTTAAGACCATAAATTCACACACATTCATTAAAAACAGCTAAGCTGTTTTTTAAGAATCAGCTACCACTTAAGAGAATTCTTTGGTCTTTAAGACCATATATCCGGCTGACCTGTTTAAGATGGCATCTCACCATTGCAGGTTCTCTCTTTGAGGTAGATATATGTAAATAGTTTTTCTGCCTCAAAAAATTTATGGCACATTTGGAATTGTTACTATTTCCTTATGCACATCTTTTAACTTCATGTGATAAAAGTGCTTGAGACAAATTCCTGTGAAATTGTTGCTTATTATGCTATGCCATATCTCTGAAGCAAAGATCAAAAATTCTAGAAGGCAAAGTATACATCTTAATTTAATGATGTCATGTTTCCTTGCAGCATTAAGGTGAAGATCATGGTGAGGCAGGCTGTGCCCCTGCAGCCCATGGAGGTCTATGGTGGAGCAGATGTCCACCTGCAGCCCAGGGAGGACCCCATGCCAGAGCAGGTGGATGCCCGAAGGAGGCTGTGACCCCATGGAGCGCCCACACTGGAGCTGGCTCCCGGCAGGAGCTGTGGACCTGTGGAGAGGGGAGCCCACACTGGAGCAGGTTTGCTGGCAGGGCTTGTGACCCCATGGGGGACCCATGCTAGGGCAGTTCATGAAGAGCTGCACCCCGCGGGAAGGACTCACGCTGGAGCAGTTCGTGGAGGCCTGTCTCCCGTGGGAGGGACCCCACGTTGGAGCAGGGGCAGAGTGTGAGGGGTCCTCCCTCTGAGGAGGAAGGAGCGGCAGAGACAATGTGTGATGAACTGACCGCAGCCCCCATTCCCCGTTGCCCTGCGCCACTCCAGGAGAGGAGGGAGAGAAAATTGGGAGTGAAGTTGAGCTCAGGAGGAAGGGAGAGGTGGGGGGGGAAGGTGTTTTATGGTTTGATTTTGTTTCTTATTATCCTACATTGATTTGATTGGTAATAAATTAAACTAATTTCCACAAGTCGAGTCTGTTTTACTTGTGATGGTAATTGGTGAGTGATCTCTCCCTGTCCTTATCTTGACCCACGAGTCTTTCGTTGTATTTTCTCTCCCCTGTCCAGCTGAGGAGGGGAGTGATACAGCGGCTTTGGGGGGCACCTGGTGCCCAGGCAGGGTCAACCCACCACACTGGAGAACTATATAAAGTAACAGAAAGTAACGTATCATGAAGATTATGCACATAAGCTGAGCAGCAGCCATATGTTCTTGTTACCAAAAGACTGGTTCCTTGTCTTTCCTCCTGACAGAGGAGACATCGTGCTACATATACACAGATACAGAAATACTATAGGATACTGTAATTTCTACAGTCTTAATATGGGGAGAAATGTTCATACTATTCTATAAATGTGAATTATCTTATAATACCAAAACATTAATTTCAGTAATCACTGAAATGCTGAACCATCTTTCTGTGGCCTGTTTTTTACAGTAGCAAGAGAAAACAGAAGAATGTTACTGTAGTCTCCTTAAAAACAAATAGATACAGTATGTAGAATGCCACTCAGCTACCTTTAGGCAGTGCCTCAAGAACTTCAGCTACAATACCCACACTATCTGTGGAACTAGATAAAAAAAGTCCTTACTAACCTGACAACTTAAACTCAATATTTAAATTAAATACAGGGTTCATAATACTTTTTAATCCACCATCTGCCACAATGAAAGAGAGTGAAATTTGGAACACATATTCAAAAGCCTAGACAATACACCCTTCCTGTCTTCAGGCATTCATATTTTTTGTTCTAAAAAGATCAAACTGTTTCCAGTCACTCCTGAGAAATGCCTTAGAGTTCTCTCATGTGCTAATTATCTCTTCTGTTTTCTTTCCATTAAGCGACAAACATCAGTACTGAAACAGAACAGTACTTGTAAATAGCCAAACAATTATTTAGGTTGACTAGACACATCAAGTTGCATACAGTAGTACTCTGTATCTTTTCAGTCATTTTAGTTAGGTCACTAACAAACAGTTTCTACGTCCTGGGGGTGAAGGTGCAGTGGGGAAGGATGGAATGGTATTGTATAAAAGAAGGGTCAGGTTATAAAAAACACATAGAAAAAGATATCTGTAGAAAAGACGTCTACAGAAAAGAAATCTGTAGAAATCACACAGAAAAACTATATGATCTAGATTTTTAAACAGATTCACGTGTCCCATAGATTTGTTTGACTAGTCATGAAGTGGCAAATAGGTAGTCTTAAGCAACCAGTGTCCACCCCCTGAGCTAACAGGAACAAACCTCTATATTTAAAAAATCCAAATACTATGGCCACTTTTTAAATATACAGTTTCCAAAAAGAGGAATTTAATTCACTGTTCTATGTTTCTACCAAAGCTATGTTCACAGAGCAAACTCTGATAAATACTGCTGAAACACTGCAAGCTAGATTAATTTTTGTGATAGTTTGTGAAAAGCATCCAAGTTATCTGATGAATTTCAGATTGCAGTTCAAAGTGGTTGGTGGTTCACTGAGGACCACGTTGCCCATGCAGTATATTACAAGCCACAGGTAACGGCTTGCAAAACATCCACAAGGACATCCCAGTGTATTCTCCCTGCAAGGAAAGTAAGCAAATCATCTCGTCCTGATGGAGAGCAGTGTATTACTGTGCCAGCTGCATTCTATAGGCTCAGCCAGTCATGAACCAAAACCAGGTAGTGGTCACATCGGTGTATCCTGTATCCTAAAAAGCTAACACTGTGACAACTTAATGAAGTAATTGGCACAAAATGTGTAAGCTGTCAAGTGTCACAAAGAATGTTAAGTTTCTTCTAGAAAAGAACAGAGTAAGAACTGAAAACATTATAGTACTACTTTATTTTCTCATCTCTTCAGTTCTGGTCACTGGCTATCCAAGAGGGCACAACAGAAATGGGAAAGGAATACCAAAGCGTTTAGAGGCACTGAGAACCCTAGATAAAAAAGGCAATTATGAGAAATCATGACATAAGCTCTCTTTGGAAAAAAGAAACTTACTTTACTCAAAAGACACAGAACCTGTGGACATATACTGAAATTAAAAGGCAACAAACTGACAGGAAGTTGTTTTGTGATTTGCTATTACATATTCAAAGTAAGTACTGAAAGATGTATAAATACCAATAAAGTTATCCTGTGCCCAAGGTAAAAGTTTGTATGACTTTCCATTTTTCATACTCAAGAAAATGGCCCTTCAAGCTATATCCAGGTAAGGAACAGGCTGCCTTTACAGATATACCACAATCTAATGAAAAGGATTGGGAGTCCCTTTGTAAATACCTTTCATTTCTGATACAGAGTACTAGCTTCTTTCTTGGCATTACCTGTTCTCTTAAAAAAATATGTATGCAAGGTCAGCAATGTTTAATATGCTTCTGGGTATTTACATGAGATGAATACTGTAACCTTTTTAGGTGTCGCAATAGAATACCACTAATTCTTTTCCTCTTTTAAAAAAACATTGTTCAAATCATTTGACAATAAAAACGTTAGACAGTCTGTATTCTAGCCAACTGACCTTTAAAATGTATTTGCCTGACTATCAAGTACTTTTTAAAAAGTATGGATTTGGCGCTAGACACTTTCTTGCATAATTCCTGTTTTCGTAATACTTATAATGGAATTCAGGTGCTACTAAAGAAAAAAAACCCTTTGTCAACAGCCTTCCAGTTACTGAGTTTCCCGAGTCCCATCTTAGTGCCAGCAAACATCCGCACAAAGAAGTCCTTCATTCTCCCAGGCTAACAATGAACTGGAGAAGGTACCACTTTCTTGAACCTACTGTCTTTTACCTCTAAAGGACTTAACAGCGCAAACTTGTCTTGTCCTGCTAAGCCAGTGTGAGCATGCGTTGGAGACAGAGTTTGGGAGATCAGAAACATCTAAGTGATTAATATGGTAGGTGGTAAATAAAGATACTCACTTCTACTTATTTTTATTTATAAATAAAAAGTAATAATATAATTATAATTATTATAATTTTTATTTATAAATAAAAAATAGTCTATGAAAATTATCTACAAACTTGGTAGACATTTAAATGCTTTTATTAAGTATATTTGTCAATATATTGATTGCTGCAGAATCTATAAAGATCCAATGTGAGAGACCTTTGATATTGAATGTTACTAATGAACCATGCAATAGGAGTGGGGAAAGACTTAAGTTTCATTAGAGTAAGGAGTCTAGCTAGTCCAGTATAGAAAGCAATACCTAATCTAAGTAAAACAATTCTTGTTTTAATTAAAGAGGATAGCTGACTGTCTTCTGAACAGGAAAAATTAAGATGAGTTTCAGGAAGGAAGACTAAAACTGTATAGACTTTTCAAGTACTACTCTACACTGATTTTAAGATTCTGACTGAAAACCCACTACAATCCATTTGTAATGATTTTTAATAGTAAACTTTTTCTACTAGTGTAATAAATAGGTGGCTCCTAATTTCTAATCCAGATGTGTCTGAATTCAGTTTCTAGTTGCTTTAGTCTGTTATGTTGCATCTCGCAGACAATGAGACTCCTTTTACTAAAATTTCTCTCTTCATAATGATGAAACTATCTCTTCAAATTCTCTGAAGATTATGCAGATCTTTTGTTAGGGACATCATTACAAATTATAGCAGTAAATTAAAAGGGCATGTCCTGTAGGAAGCCATAACATTTAGGCATAGCCTTATTTAATTCTTATTTAAACTCTCTCATAATACAGGAGACAAGGTTTTTTTGAAGGCTTAGCTCAAAGAACACACGCGTAAACCATCTGGACAAGCTACCCAGGTTGAAGTCACAGACAGCCCTTACCTATGACAGTTTGTTGGGATTCCTAAATCTGCTTGCCAAGAAGGGAGTTAAACAAGGCAGCACTTAGGAAGCAGTTATAAAGAAATACAGTCACTAAAGATAAAAATGTTCACAGGTGTCCTGGTTTTGGCCAGGATATGGTTAAATTTTTTTCCTAGTAGCTGGTTTAGTGCTGTGTTTTGGATTTAGTACCAGAATGATGTTGATAACACACTGATGTTTTAGTTGTTGCTAGGTAATGTTTATGCTAAGTCAAGGACTTTTCAGCTTCCCAAGCTCTGCTGGGTGAGAAGGTGCACAAGAAGCTGGGAGGGGGCACAGCCAGGACAGCTGACTCAAGATGACCAGAGGGATACTGCACAGCATATGGTGTCATGCTCAGTATATAATCTGGGGGGCAGGTGGCCGGGGGACGAGGTCACTGCCCAGGGATGGCTGGGCATCGTTCAGTAGGTGGTGAGCAATTGCATTGTGCATCACTTGTTTTATATGTTCTAGTCACAGTAGCAGTATATTTTCCTCCTTTTCTGTCCTATTAAACTGTCTTTATCTCAACCCACGAGTTTTACTCTTTTTTTTTTTCCTCCATTCTCCTCCCCATCCCACTGCAGGAGGGGGGTTAGTGGGGTGGTGAGTGGTTCTGTGGTGCTTAGTTGCCTGCTGGGGTTAAACCATGACAACAGGAAAACAGGAAGGATGAAATAATTCAAGAGATTGCAGTCAGAGAAGCAAAGACGGTTTTGGCTTATAAAATGGGGGAGGCAAAGAATCCATGAAGTGGCAAGGGAACAGTAGCAGACTTGTCGCAAAGGGAGAGGTGTGGCACATTAAGTTTGATGCTGAACAGCTGCAGCTGATAGAAGTTTTGATGCCTGGATATTAGCCTGGAAGAAATATGGATCTCACTGTTGTAAGGCTGTGGGAAAAAGCTTACCTATTAACTGAAAGAAATGCCGTCAGAAACAGAACCTGGAAATATGGTCTTGTGCTTTTCAAGAGGTGTGGTGCAAGCTTGGCACACACTGGAGGCTGGCAGCCCTGCAAAGGCAATTGCAGCGTGCTGCTCGGGGTCACTTCAGTGAGATTCACAGGCAACCGGTCCAAGCAAAGAAAAAACAATGCCTCAGTGAAAACCGAAACGATTGTTAGTGTGAAGCATTTCAAGAAGTGTATGTGTAAGATAAAAAAAGACAAAAGGTCATTCTGCTTCTTTATCATCTAGTGCAATGCCTCTGAAGAACTTCCTGCAGCGTCACGACAGCCTGCCCTGCAGCAAAATTATTGTTTTCCCAGCCCTATATCCAAGTGCCAGGCCCCAAAGATACAGTGGCCCTGTAGAAGGGGAACAGTATCTTCAAATCTGCCCTGAAGGAAGAAGATACAACAAAACGGAATTCCAAACATAACGTGTTTCAGCAGCATTAAACAGACTAGAACTGCACTAAATATCAGAAGCTTAATAAGCTCACTGAGAGAAGAATCATCAAGGTATGAGGGGAAAATAGAAGGTGCAATAGGGTGCGTGAAAAAAAGAAAATCCACAATACTAGAAGATTGCACTAGCTTTAGTAATGATATAGTATACTTTAAAGAGTGACTAAAGCACTAAAGCATATGGAAAAATCCTGTGCAGTTCATTGTTGATATGCAGATCGTTCTAGTGATTTTTTTTCATAAAAAAATAAAACAAGAAAAAAGTTACCTCATACAGTTTGAGCTCCTACCTGTAATAAAACATCATCCTCACACATTCCCTGCAAAAGACTAGCAACTAGAATCTGGATTGATTTTTGTTTGTTTACAAGCATTTGTAATCACCAGTTACAATTGTAGGTCTCAAAACCTTCAGAGCTTTTTGAACAAAGACTATAAAGCCCTGGTTGAGATTCCAGGAGCATGCCTTGGATTATCTACACGATAGTGTATCTATTCTCCATACGTTGAGACAGCTATGGAATAGCAGCAGAACATGCCCGCATGCTCCTCAGACACCAATAGACAACTATGAATAATAAATGGTGACAAAGTTCCTAATTTAACCTAACAGGTTGTACTTCACAGAAATATAATTTTAAAAAAAATACTTCACAAAATCAAGATTACAATTAGCACCTGTTAAGCTTTTAAGGCAATCTGAGGAAATTCAGTCCTGCTACCCTGAAGAGTCCTAAAATGGAGTCCAAAACAGAAGAGTTTTTCTGCTCATGGAGGCATTGCAGATGCAGAAGCTTACTCATCAGCCTCTTTCTTGAAACCCACAGCAGTTCACTGCAATTTAAACTACAGCACAGTACTGCGGAGCAAGCAGCCTTAAAGAAAATGTTGTCTGCAACATACAGAGAGTGAAATGCTAACAAGGTTAAAGGCTTTCTTGAGGACATCTTACTATTTCATTTCCCTTGTGTTCTTTAGATAGGGAAATGTATGTGATACTGGCAACACTATAGCAAGGTTGCAACATATGCCTTTCATCCTAAACAGTAATGCAGAATCATGCATAGTTACAGCTTTGTTCCTGAAGATGCTTAGTGGTTTTTCTATATCTCTTTTCAAGTAAACTTGCGAGGGGTTTTCTGAATACAGAACACTACACGGTTCTATTATTGTTTATTGCAAATTAACAATCCTTTAAAAAAGTTGTCTGAAAGATCCTTTCCTGCCTCCTAAGCACATTTTATCTTTCAGCATCTCTTCACAGAGAACTGTTGGACACCTTTTCCCTCTCGCAGTTTTATATTCCATTTTGGCAAAGACAGAAACCGGTAGAAAGGATAGAAAGCAGTAGAAAACTTCTCAGCCAACCGCAAGCCTTCAAAGCGATCTATGGAAAGAAATAGAAGATGACTGGCTTTTTGCCTCCCTGGTAAGCCCCCATCTACCCACAGGCAGCCATCTCTACTTTCCAAGTCTTCTCTTAGTTTAATTTTCGCCAATTGAAGAGAATATCAGACTCAGCTAATCTCATTACAGAATCTTTTTGATTACCCCCTTGTGCCTTATTTTAATTTTTGTTGTTCATATATTTATGTATAAAGCTGAATGAAACCATATCAAGTACTAACAGTGACAGACAACTCCCACATGGTTATAACAGGCATCTTGGCCACCAGAAAATGTTCCACTTCCTTCCATTAATATTACTCCATTGATTTTGTCCAAACAATATCTAATCTCATACCTCATCTTTCTCCATGCACCTGTTTTTTACCCAGTCCTCTTCTTGTATTACCCTCAACAATTTAACTTTTTCTGCCAAACTTGCATAATGGTCTTGTGTAGTGTTTCAAGATAACACTAAGAAGGTCTTACTACTCCTGGAGGTGATCATGTGCAGCCATGACCATATTTGGAGGACAGGCTTCACGAGAGCTCATTTTGGAGCTAGACTTATAGAGGTCATATACAGAACCTGGTCCGTACTCTTGTAACAGCGAATGTCTGAGTGTTCAATATATCAGCATCAGAAAAAAGTGTGAGAAAAGATGAGTCTTTGCATATACTACATATAGGCAATTTCCAACAAAGTAATAACCATGTTAGGGCAAGGACTACAGATAGGGGAAGCTGAAGACTAGAAGATCGTCTTAATGCTTTCAATGGCATAGAAATTTTTCTGGCAAAAGTTTCTATTAATAGTGGCTGTACTTCCCTGAGCAAAGACAGTTACATATGCTGAAAAACGTTTCTCACCAAAAGCAAACACCTCGGAGGACAAGTGTTTTAAAAAAAAATCTTTTTTCATAAAGTGGGGTGATTCACAGTTTGTCTGTTTCTCCTCAGTCTGGACCATGTGGATAACATTCAGCCTCATTTGTTCAACGTTTGTCTCAAGACAGCTTCTACTCTGTGCTAAGCCTTTAGCAGGGTATCAGTAGTGTTGCTTAAGCATACTTTTATAAAGTCATTGAGATAACCTACCTGTGCCAGTAGTAGTGGCCATTCTTTCCTGCTACTCCCATGACATGCTGCAGCACCATTATCAAGAAACCTCACCCCGACAAGCATTAGGGCGATTCCTTTGTCCAGGCTGGATGGCAGGAGGCATTATTCTTACTTTCTAAATAAAAATAAAAATGTAGTATGACAGAAAATCCTAAAACAACACACCAGAGATTTAGTAATCAATGATATCAGACACCTGTCCCTCCTACGTGAACACTATGTAGAGTGCCCTCAAGAAGCATCATGCTACTCTTTGGTTCATGGGGTATTTTATTGACATCTAAGAGAAGCAAAGCTTCAGGGCAAAATTTTTATTGTATGCTGTGAAATGTTATTTGCACAGCTTTCATTTTCTTATCTATTTTTTGTCCATGCAGGGCAAGCAAATTAAAGTTCTTACCATGTCACTGTCCACTTGGGGTGATTTATCCCCATCTCTGCTTTGACCTTGAGTTTGTCACGAATAATAAGCTAAAAAAAAAATAATTTCCTCTGTGTGTTAGATTTATCATTCAAAAACCTTTGAGGCCAGTATTCCTCCTGCCTCCTTCACTGCTTAATGTCTCCTATTTAAACAGTTAGAGGATATGTATAAATATTTATCAAAATTTTTTTTTTACTTCCCTTCAGTTATCTCACAGCTGGATATTCCTTTTACTGTGATTCCTGTGTCAAGTTGTTTTTCCCCTGTCTTGAAGAAAATCTCTTTATGCACCTATGTCACAGCACTTCTTTCATATATAAATACTGAGAATCAGAGAAAAAATCAGAATGCAAGATTTCTTTTCAAGCCCTTCATTTTCCCTAGGTATATTTCTAAAATTATCACTCATCATAACACTATTTAAGAAATGGCAGAATATTTCTTCATTTATCTCATAAGTCCTGTAGGATTATCACTCTCTTTCTTTAAATATATGTTCAGTTTTACTAACATTTTTGCGATTTAAATATACAAGCAACGTCATCAAAATTGTATACAATACAATACTCTGTAAACCTATATTGGGATTAATACATTCTCCAAAACACATGGTCAGAAAGCCTTTAAAATCTCCTTCCTCCCAAATATATATTTCACATACTTGCAATGAGGAGACAGCCATAGCTTGGAGTTAGGCTAGCACTAATAGCTGTCCTGGTAAAGATCGTGAGAGCGAGGGCTTCTGAGTAGGGCAGAGTACATGTCCACAGCTCCTGGCAGGCTTGCAAGCTGCACTGAAAGCTTAGTTTCTTCACCGTTAACACCCATGTTACCACCTCAAATTAAATTTAGCATATTCTAGAGTGCTACAGTCTTACCTATATTTGGCTTCATAAACATGAGAAAAAATACCAAGCTGATTATTTTTTTGGACCATAAAGTTTGTCTACATTTTTGTTAAATCAACAGGGCACTTTCTGAAAACAATTCTTTGCATCTGAAAAGGCAGGCGAAATGTAGTCTTCTGAAAATGGCAATAAAAAGGTATTCAGCTGAAATTTAGCTTTTACACAGCTGAAGTTGCATATGATTCCCACCTTAAATAAGAATAATGAGCCTGACAAGATTTCTCAGTCACTCCACCTCTGAATTTAAATTTCATTTTCATGGTTTCAGGCAATAGTTTTCTTCACTAACAGGAATATGAAAAATTGACAAAATTGGGTGAAAAGTACAATGAAGATTGCAGTGTTTGGTAGTGAATTTGTCCTGTTGAAGCTTGACTTCCAACTGAATTTAAAGGTAGGGGCAGAAAAAATATCATATTTTGTGCCAATATTACAAAACTGATGTTACATTACATAATTATTTATTCCAGCCCAGATTCAAGTGTCTAAATAAAGGTGTTTTCCTAATGGAAGCCAGGTGACAATAGTATTTCAATGTTTCGATGTTTTTCAAAATAAAATGAGAATAAATATGAATTTGATTAAATTAAACTTTCTAGATAGATACAGAAAATTTCTTCAGATGTTGTAAAACAAGTCTATTGCTGTCTTTACTTACATGTTTGGCATGGAAATGGCATACAGCTTTCTTCTTTCTTTGATTCTATTTCCCGAGATGATAAGAACCAAAACCTACCAAAAAATTTATTTATGCTTTTAGATACCTGTGAAATAAGCAAACAGGTTTTCTGGAATAAATCAGAAGTTATTTTATATTGGTTAATATTTTTCAGGTATTTTGAGTATATTCAGACAAAATACCAAACAAATATGCAGAACAGTGAGGGAGATCAGGCAGTTAAACAGGATGGCTGGCACAAATCTTGACTCTCTTCTTTGTCTTTCCTATCTGTAAGAAAATGAGCACTATCATGGTAAGCACAGACATTACTATTCCACACTCGGATAATCTGGACATCATCACAAAATAGCAGATGAACCTGGCTATAGAAAAACAACATCCGTTATGATTGAAAATAAAGTTATGAGAGGAAGTCAACACAGGAAAATTTGAGCCTATTTGACTCTAAACAAGAAAAAAAACCCTCTTAGTCATCTGTCCTGTAACAAGACTTGCTTGAGTTAAAGAAACTTGGACAAGTGTTTCCCAGAGAAGCGTTAACAAAGATTTCACAGGACAGACTGAAGCTTCAGGAAGTCAAACCTGATTTGTATAGATCACTCCATATTCCTAGTTTGTAAAAAAAAAAAAACAAAAACACTCCTTTATAAAATTTAAAGTATGCATTAGTTATACATCATCTGAATATGCAGTGTTCCTTCCTCAGGTGCACATAGTGCAACTTTTCTATGCAGATTTACACAATTACTCTTGCATTTTCTCATTACGATTTCTCATTACAGTTATTGTAAGCCTCTTCTCACTCCAAACTGGGAAAAAAGAAATTAAATTTTACCAGAATTTATTGTTTTCTAAGAGCCATGTTGTTTATCTGTCTCATAACCTACCATTTTCAGTTTGAAAGGACAGAAATGGGCTGCTGTTTTTTCTGTTTAGTCCAGATGTGTAGAAATTCAGAACATACAGGGAAAAACCATTTAGATTTTTTGAAGATCTAGGGCATGCTTTGTAGACAGCTTCCCAGAAGAACCTGGGCAGTGCTGTGTATTTCCTTTCACCTAAATCCGTTCTTCGAGTTAAGTTTATGGAAGAGGTAAGTTTATGCACCCTTTATGGATGCAGACGTCTAAAGACTGAAGAGATTACCATCTGAGGCTTACATAGCCATGTGACACCTTGAGAAGCAGGCTTCCCTGTCAAAACCAGACGAGGCATTTCTGCACCATGTTCTCAAAAGGAGGTTGTGGTGCACAGCACAGTGCAAACGTCCAAGTGATTTTCTGCTTAGATAGTCTAAATTCAATTGGGTTTATCAGTTTCTGCACACCTGGATCTAAGCTCATTCAGTTCAGAGAATCTGTCTCTGCACCTACTTTTGTTTCTGTTTGTTAAAGGAAGGCTTAGTAAATTGAAGAGTTGCTCACAAATCTGGGATTTCTGTGTAATAACTAAAGTGCTGGGCAAATGCCACTGTGCTAAGGACAAAAAATGCTTTTGTATGAGACTGTTCAGACAACAGAGTCAAGTACTGAAGAGCTAAAAAGCACCATAAAATGATAATTACTCATGCAACATTAATTCACAATATCTTTTCTTTTACATATCCATTAGGTTAGGGCCTAATTACATAAGTACATACTCTGAAGTCCACAGGATGCCCAAAGCATTCAACACTATTTTCCTTTCAACAGAGTGAGTGAACAGGAACAAGAACAACATACACTGTTGCTCATTAACATGAAATAGGGTTCTTCATCTTAATACCTTGGCTTTGCTATTCTCCAGCAAATAATAAACATTAAGCATCCTCAATAATATATTCAAAAAGAACGTGTTAAAGCATACTGGTCACAGCACACTAATAAAGACTCAATTTCAGGAAAGGCTTCCATTTAGCGAAGATCTTATTTTCTCTCTCTAATTGGAGAACATATTTATGAGATAATGCTCTGTCTGGCAGGTTTTGGGTGGTTTGTAGCCATCTTCTGCAAAAGATAAAGAAAAACATAGTAGCTGCTTTTGCTCCAAGCTGATCTTGCCTCCTTGAAGGGAAATTTTAAAAAGAGAAAAAGAGAAGAGGTTTTTAACAGAAAAGCAAGAACTAAAAAGCACAGTCCCCATTCCCGAGGATAATTTTGACTTGCAGCCTTGTTGCTGCATGAGACACAGAATGTATTTTTATTAGCTGCTCCAAAACCTCAGAATATTGTTCTCATCACAGTGTGTTTTTAATGTCTGAAAAATGACTTCAGAGTATACAAAAAATGCAGTAACAGTAAAGGATTAAAACATCTTTGCAAAGTTCAGAAAACAAACCGGCTGAACAAAACAGGCAACATGTTTTCCCAGTTCCCAATGCCATGCTCAAGTCATTTAAGCATATTCTGTTGCAGAAGACTCAGCTGCAGCCTTGACAATGCTGTTATTGCATATTCTGTTCTACTGTCTAACTGGATAAAACTACTTTAGAGCTAGCTCAAGGTAGCTAGCTAACACAGAAGATTGTGTTCAAGCAGAGCAGAGCAATTACAGCAGCTGCTGTTGAGTCTGCCAGTAAAAACTGAACTTACAAAGCAGGTAATGAACCAATTTATGACAGGACTGCCACTATTCTTGATGAGGATTATAATCTGAATCATCAGCTCCATATACAATTAGAGTGCTACCCTTATTAGCATCAAAGAAACCACCACTGATCATTCTAGCATTGTGATACAACAGAGGAAGAGTGGTTTAAATTGTGAACAAATCATTTGTGCTCTGAGCTGGTGTAGGGGGTGAATATCGATCTCCCTACACTCCCCATCTTTTATTTTTTTAAGCATCACAAAGGAAAAAAAAATCTCTTTTATGGAAAGGTAAGAACATCTTTTATTCCAATAGACTCTTAGAGAGATGTTACAAAATACTTGCCTGTTCTTCCTCCCTCCCTCCCCACTTTTTCTTGCCATAAGCCAGTCATTAATGTTATACAGACACACTACTTCAAGACATCATTGTGAATCTGAAGCATGTAGCATTCAAATGACAGTTCCATGTGTTCCCTCTTGATGTTGTTTCACTGAACTACACAACCAACTCTGGAAATACAATACTCTAATCGAATCAGTAAGTACATATTTTAGTATACCAATAAGACTAACATTTGAGGCAATTTGTAACGATTTTACAAAACAGTAAAAGTTCATACTACGTAAAGAGAAGTTACACCGAGATATTCAAGCCACACACCTAGCTACAACACAGTAATCACACCAACTCTAATTTTCAGGAGTATGTTTCATAAAACAAAATTCCAAAGGCCTGCATAAGAAGAACTTTGTCTCTATTTCTTTTCTTTCAGCATCTTTTGCTAAGTGTCACAAGGCTGACCTCTGCTGGGTCATAAATTACCAAGCATCTAGACTGATACACAAAACATTAAATTATCAAGAAGGAGAAAAGAAAGGAATTTTTCATAGGATCCCAGAATATTTTGCATAGATTTCAACATCAAAAGGGCAGCTTATTCTTCACACAGTCTCTCGCAACAAGCCATTATAACAAACAAGAAATTAATGATCCCACTACTCATCCTCTCATCAGTATTTGAATACAAAAGTAGTCACAGGACTCAGAACTACTGCTTTTTAAGATTTTAAATTTAAAAGCTAGCACTGCATATGAGCTTTGAAATCACATTACAAAACTTAGTCAATGCACAAGGCCAGACCCTCACTTGAATAAGTATTCAGGTTAAACAAGGAAACAAAAGAAAGGTTTGCAAACATGTAAATATACTACACGGTGCCTTTTACTCACCTTTCGAGTCTGTCTAGAAGTGCCAAGGTCAGTCCATCCTCTCTTCAGCAGGCAAGCTCAGGCATCTTTGCCAGAAGCTTCTCTGTCAGTCATCGCTAATGTTTCAGAGAGCCTTGCAGTGGTTTCAAATCACAATTGTAAAGAAAGTGCAAAAAAATTCACAGGAAAAAGTAGCTATAGCATAGATTTAAGTTAGTGCTAAGAGATACTTTAGGCTGCTTTTGATGTTCAAGAGTTGTCTTTCCTAGAGATGAATATGATTAGTTCAGCACCACACAATCCCAGGTTAAAAAAAGCAAGACTAAGACATGCATTTTAAAAGACCTACTTAGGTCATAAAGCAGCAATGATTGTGTTACTATAATTCATACCAGCCACCAAATCACATTTCTATGTACCTTATTCTCTCTCTCACTCCCAGGCAAAACAACTGCAGCACACCAGAGACATACCTCGCCCTTCCTGATGAGAGTGCTGGGCAAAGCAGAGGTCATTTTCATTATCACCAGAAGCAGCTGTGCCCTGGTAACTCAGAAGGTGACCCCTCTTTGCCTATATTCACTGGAGTTTGGCTGAAGAACAAAAGTAACAAATGCTGTTTTCTCTAGTTGCCTCAAAAATCAAGAGAGGAATGACAAATCAACTGTTTCACATCACATCCTGAATGTCAAGTCACTGAGTGAAGCTAGTGAATTTGAACAGATGTGTGACTCACATGTGAAAATCTGTAGCATGTAAAGACTGAGGAGCCCAGAGATTTTGTCCAGTCTTCCATACAAGATGAGTCATTATGTTTCCCCTCTGCTCACCCTGCCCTGAGCTCAGTGACTTGGGCTGCAGTAAATATCCACCAGAGATCTTACTCTGAAGACACAAGTTAAAATTCATCACACTCTCATCATTCGGTACCCTCAACATAAAAATACATATCCAGCTCCATCTTCCATCCACTAAGTATTACTCTCTTCTTCACTCCAGTTTTCCTGCTTACCAGTATAAGTGCTTCTTTATATGAACGCAGGCCATGAGGTAATCAAGTGATCTCCTGTTCTTATTTCTAATAAATGGGAAAGACTGAGTAATGTAAATGCTCAGTTTAAGAAAAGAATGCCAAATACTCACCTTGCATCATCTACAGTTTTACAAAAGCTGCAAAAAAGGGAATGTTTCAGTGTCAGTCAGACAGTACTGAGCGTAGAGGTCACATGAGATGAGTCAGCTGATTTTATGTAACAACCTCCAATTTAGACCTTTAAGCACTACATAAGCCCTTTGCCTCACTAGTGTTGGGAAGCCTTGTTCACTGTGGGAGCAACTTTTACAGAGCTGCAGTTTTCCAGAACACAGTCTTTCCTCCTCTTCCCCCCC
>Ga0065711_1003879_pt1 | contig 31286 bp, 14 predicted proteins | sample Hoacrofraction12_FD_59098 | JGI IMG/M metagenome (GOLD analysis project Ga0065711, IMG submission 59098) | Hoatzin crop microbial communities from Cojedes, Venezuela - Epithelial fraction 12 v2 (version 2) | ecosystem: Host-associated > Birds > Digestive system > Esophagus > Crop | place... | reverse complement strand
ATGTCCTTCTTGTAGTGAGGGGCCCAAAACTGAACACAGTACTCCAGGTGCGGCCTCACCAGGGCCGAGTACAGGGGCACGATCACCTCCCTACTCCTGCTGGCCACACTATTCCTGACACAAGCCAGGATGCCGTTTGCCTTCTTGGCCACCTGGGCACACTGCTGACTCATGTTAAGCCGGCTGTCAACCAACACCTCAAGATCCTTTTCCTCTGGGCAGCTTTCCAGCCACTCCTCCCCAAGCCTGTAACGTTGTATGGAGTTGTTGTGACCCAAGTGCAGGACCCGGCATTTGGTCTTGTTGAAACTCATACAGTTGGCCTCGGCCCATTGATCCAGTCTGTCCAGATCCCTCCCTTGTGTCTCATTAAATGCAAGCACAAGATTTACTTGGGGAGAAAGGGAAATCTTCTCTTGTTTACAATTCTACAGATTAAAAGATCTCTTCATGGCTAACTGGCTGACTCGCTGGTTGGAATTTGGTAAAAATTCCTCCTTCTCCTGTTGCCGTCTCTAGCAGGGACAGCAATATACCCTGGGCAATGCATCAAAAGGGCAGAGGTTATGCTGAGCCATGACACAGTAACAGCATGTGATAGATATGTACTTGTTAATGAAAAAGCGTCTCCCATCATTCACGTTAAGACTATATTTTCAGCCTCAGTTCCTTAAAAGTGACAGCAAACAAAGAACAAGCCTGTTTGTCCTCTTGCATCGCGCTCCAATCCTGAAGTCTGATCTATGTAGTGATCAATGCACCTTAAACTGATCTTTCTTTTCTTTAATGGCTTCTTATGCAATAGAGAACAAAAGGAGGGTGTTTAATAAATTTTGCAAACATCTGGCAAGAAAAAAACCCACTGGAAGGAAGGAGAGCCAAGCGATATGACACTATTTATAACAAAATCTGTACCATGAATTTACTGACATTTCTTCCAGTAATGTAGCATGTATTTGCAAATTATAAGCTCAGGTCTCCAAAATACTGAGAAAATGGAGGTGCTCAGCACTTGGCATACTCAAACACTGCAGAAGCTGCCTGATTCAGGCAGCATATAGCATATAGCCAGACTCTACCTTCTTAAGTGGAATTCCACTCTGCTCCCTGGCAGAGAAGCCTTATTCATAGAACCTGCTTAATCAAAAGATTTTTGATTCTTAGAAAAGATATTTCCCTTTTATTTGAGTATTAACAAGCTGTGGATTTGCTGTTCATTACATATGAATTTTTCAGCTTTCATGAATAGTTCTAGAGGTAACAATAAAAATCATCTAGTTATTTAAAAAAACACTCAAGTGCACGTGTGGGATCTTGAACTGACTGCCTCTGCCACAAGAAGACATGTAGTGATCATGAATAAAACTGCTTGTTACAGTTCAGAAGATGATGCGCAGCTGGTAGCAATGTCAGTCACTTGCATGAGGTTAAAAAAACCTCATCTTGCTATTATTGCCTGTGCTGGCTGTGACCAGTATTTCTGAAGCATGGAGCAAAACTGTCTACATTGAATGTCACACAGCAGGCAGAGCCTTTTATCAAAAGTCCTCACCTTGCCTGAAGACTGACAGTTTGGTATAATTTAATTAAAATTTCATTTCTTGTTTGCTTAAAATAATACATGCTGAAGTCCTTTCTTGAGACTAGGTCATGTATGTTGGACACAACCGAGTACTAGAGCATGTATAGTGAGACCTCTTTGGAATGGGATGAAAGAAGTGCTGTAAATGTCAGGCAGACGGTCTATATTTTGAACGGGGCAAGTATCCCCAGTACAGAGGCCAATATATGGATTTAAAACACACCTATTTCTTTTCACAAGAACCACATGGAATGTGTTCTCTGATGAAGCTTTGCTTACTGGTTATCAAACACAAAACCAGCAGCGGCTCATAGCCCATTTGTAGGCAAGTGACTACATTACTTATTCAAATAATGTGTCATGTTGCTAGCAAGGGAGATTTTCAAAGTCCTGGCACCTACTTTCACTTTATGTCATTTAGTTGTCCTTTGACAATCTATTCGAAAATTTCCATTGAGAGAATGAGAAAAAAAGAAATAACCATATTCTGGGCTTAAAAATCAATTAGCTAACTGCCAGAATTAGTTCCATAAGCAGCGCTGAACTTTCAAGTGCTAGGAGATGTTTACCATGCAGGCAAGAAAATTGGGGCCAGAAGTAATAGTTCTTACAGTGTATAGATCTCAGCTTCACTGGAACCAGAAGGGACTGGGGTAAGTGAGGTTTATTCAGTGATGCTCAATAGTTTTCATACGCATTTTCTAAATACCTCAGCAGAATTTGGTGCATTATCAAGATACATTTGGATGCATCAATCTCTTATTTTTATTGTGCTCCTGTGAGTGTTTAAAATCTCTTGTAGCTATACCTTGGGCTTTTTGTTTCCTGCTTGTTCTCTGTCTATCTTTCTTTTTCAAATAGATATTTACCTGAATCTGAATATCCCTGGAATTGATCACTTCCACGATTCCCACAACGTTGTCAAACACAAGGCCAAACTTTTTACAGTTGTCTAAAATAAAAGCAATCATAAATAAGAAAGGCAAGATAAAAGCAAATATATTAACACCTGCTACATTTCATCAACTACAAGAATTCCCGGTCTTGCACTGCATAGCTGAGTGGCTTTACTCACGTGATCAATCCATTGAAGGGAATGGAATGATTCAGATGCATTATTAATCACGTAAGTCAGTTTTTTCAAGATTGGCATTTAAAGCCCAGCTGAGCTATCCACTCACCAATAGTAATTGAATTGATTTTTCCTTTTATCTGAAGTGTAGATTTGTTACACTTAAAAATGTAGGCCACTTGCTTGAGTTCAGTGTTGTTAATGACCAGGTCATTCTTATCCTCTTGATATTCCTATTTCAAAAGAAAGTTTATTTAATTGGTTGTCTTTAACTAGCTAACAGTCAGACAGAGTGTAGTACAACTTATCCTTGAGTCATTGCATCTTCAGTTACAACAGAGCAATATCCTTCCTGTGGCTTAAAAATCTAATCTGCTTGGTGATCAGATGTCTCACCTAATTCACCCTTAGATGACACATGTATATTTTAGAGCTGCAGAACTGAAGAACTTAGAATAGACCATGACAAAACACATTAATTTTGTAGTGAAGACATTATGCTCATGATAATTTAGAAATGCGCTCACAAAACTGTTGCTTGGCTCCCATCCAATTTAGAGCAGCACCTTGAAAAACAGAGCAAGTTTTTGTTCCCCCAAACGTTATATGATGGTCTATACAGTGTGGTACAAACAGGTGCAGGCATTACCACATACAGTAAGGAGTAACAGGTGAAGGAATTTCCTTTCCTTATGAAGTGTGAAGGGACTTTTACACTCCATGGATGTCAAGGAAAGACTAGAGATCCACAAGGAAAGTTCCAGGTACCATAACCCTAAGGCAACATAACACAGGCAAACAGTGACTGCACCTTATGCAGACACAGCTCCACAGTAATGACCTTCCGCATGACTAAACTACGTATCGTTTTCTCCCTCTTTTAACCAACACAGTCACGCAAATTTTCACTCATAGATTCTTTGGTATATGCCTACATAAATTAACTCTCAAACTTTAAACAAATCTACCTTTTCCATGTGTAGACTGAGCAAAAGAAAAACGCTTCTCTACTTTTAAGCATGGGAGATGTACTTGCATGGTGATGAAAACTAGATGTATAATTCCATTGGTTAACAAAGCTGGAGAAAGTGCTCTGTGGTAATACTGTTACCTCTCACTTGCACAAATGGCCTGCAAGAAGGGATTTTAACTGGAGTTCTCTACTGGACTTGTTTCTGGGGGATTGTCTGATTTTACAAGGAATTTATATGCTGGTTCTGACATTCTCCAGCTCAGATGAATCAGCATATGATTCTCAGAGACCAATTAATTAACTTCAGATGTTACAGAACAGTAAAAATGAAACTGTAGCAAGGCAGAGCAATGCAAGTATCAGCCCATTTTAGTTGCAGCTTTGATTTGTTCCACCTTGATCATGGACAGCCTTTTGCAAGACATTCAGTGCTCAGCCTGGTTTGCAATGTGCAGGGTGCAATTCAGAGGTGTGACTGGAACTCACCACTCTCCACTTCTTTCCCTCTAGCTCCAAGACAGGGGCATGGCTCTGCTGCGGGGAATTCTTGGGAGAGGTGGGACTTGAAGTATGGCTTTTTGTCGGAGAACGAACAGATGGACACTGGGCACGTAGGCTGGGGTTCTTGTGAGTCTTCTGGTCATCAGAGACATGTCGAAGCCCTAGAAATAAAAGGGTGTTTGTGAAAGAGAGTCTGTTTTCCAGTCCTAAGGGTACTCATATTTAATCAGGAAAGGTTCATTTGTAATTGTGTTGAATTATTCTGTGAATTTACATTTTTTATTTTCCCAAAGTTGCCCTGGGTAATGACCGAAAGTGTAACTGCCTACATATTTTTAGCAGTTCATATAAAGTATCTTTTACTGTGGATGGTATGCCTTAGTATCTTTAAGAGGAAATGCCACAATGTCTTCTGGTCCCTCTCTGTCTGTAGCAAGCTCTGTGAGCTTGTTGTATCATATTTTTCCATCCATAAAAATGAGATTATTCTTCTAATTTGTGACGATATTTGACCTATTCCTGCAGCACTAAAGGCAGATATATCAATTGTGTGTATTTAAACTCACAGCCATCCACTTTAATTACAGCTGTCCAATATTAATACAAAAAGCTTTATTATTGTACTCCACACTGAGCTGTGAGCCGTACCTTTTCACCTAACGCATTTTGGCACAGGTTGGTACACTGAATGTGAATCAGAAAGAGGGATAAATTTTTATTGCAGTTGCAACTTAGAGGTTCACCAGCTACTGGGGATTGAAGATGTCCAGCTTGTCTGCCTTAAAATTAAAAGGACAACTCTAAATAAATGGTATGAATTTTAGGTATTCTGAACATATTTGGGTGCTGTTGCTCCTTCTAAAGGAGGTTTTGGTATGCAGTCTCATCCAGCAGACTCAGTGCAAGCCTCCGAAAGATCCGAGTTGCTTAAATGTGACTTAAAAATGCACTGGAAGTTGGGTTAATACATATAGCAGCTCTTGATGTGGTTTGACTCATGGACCAAAATTTGATTTCTTTTCTCCTGACCTTTGGTAATTGCCTCTCCCTGATTAAGCTGTGCAAACAGAGCTGAGCGAGATGCAGTTCCTTCATCCTTTACGGTTTCTGTATCAAAGATGGGGGGAGGTCCGGGGGGTGGTGGTGGTGGCGGTGGTGGGGAGAGGCATGACCCGCTTGTTAGAACAGTTCGCATAGACATGGGTGATGCAACAGGACCCTGTTGGAGATAGATGGAAATTATTTGATATACAGTGTTTCAAGGAACATTGTATTATGATATCTCTCATTTATTAACATCCTTGAATGCTATGAGTTTGAGTGACTCTAGGCAGCCACAGGCTCAGAAGAATTTCTGACACCATAATACATAATTGAAAGTAACTCTGTGAATCTTTCCCTGCATTGAAGCAGGCAAGGCTGGAAAGACTGACAGTCCACACTGCTACCTTACTGCACAACTACGCCAACTAAAATATTTCTCTCAAATGCTTGTCAAGACTGATGTTAAAAATCTTTAATAGTAAAGATTCCATAATTTATTCCAGTGTTTACTTACATAAAAGGGAAAATGTCTCCTTTTTTTCAGATACCAAATTCAGTTAGCCATAGCTTGGTGTGCATTCAGAAACACATAGAAAATGTTTTGATCTGACACAAATAACTGGGAGGGTCATGAACTGTCAGTTATGCATATGACCACGCTAAATTTTATGCAAGATGTAAAATGCTATTCTTCAGACTGCTGAAGTCATCTGCAAAGATTCAAATTACAGCAGAATGTAAAACTATGGTGATTCAAGTCTCTTATTTCTGAAATTCAGTATTTGAGTTTGTAGTTCAATTTCTTAAATTCTTTTTTCTTTTTTTTCAGTCGCAGGAGATCACAGCACAGAAGTTATGAGTGAGAGGGGCCTTAGTAAAGTAAGTAATCCAATCTTTCTTTCAGTTTGCATCATCGGAAGTACATGGTTTGGTCTGAGTTATAATGCTTACATAGAATATTATCAAACAGATAGAAAATGCTAATAATGATCTGATTAAAATGTTATGCATCCTAATAATAGATGTTAGATAGAATCTGAGAAACTGAGAATCATTTTTTCTGTCTTGCCACTGAGTGTCACTCTGATCCCACCTCTTTGCAGCAGAGCAGAGACTGTTTTAAAAGAACTGCTGTGAAAAATTAGACTGGTTCTGATGAATTTAGCTGGCTATACAGACATTGTGCATTGCACCAGTACGTATTTATTAGGTGGGCAGATACAATGAGAAAATGACAAGGACTTACAGAGTCACAGCTCCTCTAACTGGCTACCTTGGTTAAGCGATACAGGTTGTTAAAAATGCATCCCTGGTAATCAACACTAGACATAGATACTGCTTAGCTGGACTCAAGAGGATATTTTTAACCATTTATGATGCCACCCGTTTCTGCTTTCCACTAAACTGAAACAGCAAATTATTGATCTGGTTCATGCATGTCACATGCGTGAAAACTGTTGCTATTTTTCAAAAAGTAAAAACTTGTTCTGGCTTGTAATCCCAAACTGATCATTAAAAAGGGGCTGAGGTGCACATGCTCTTTTTTTTTTTCCTCTTCAGGCATTCTTTTTTTTAAAAAAGAAGCCTGGCATATTTGAGTAAGTAACTGCATTCAAACCTCTTAGTCATTATGACCCTAATTAGAGTAGCATGGAAAGGTACTAATACTAGTTAACCTCTTAATGTACACCCTCTACTGGCACATACGTCTTCAGCATATAAGTACTGTTGCATCTGAAGCAGATGTTTATGAAATATGTTAGCTATGAATATATAGCAAGATTCATTGTCAGATTAGTAACATCAAAACTGTATTGCACAAAAAAGACTGGTTGAATCCCTGGTACCTGGGTGAGTAATGAAACTGATGTAGTGGTACACTTTGATTGTTTCTGAAAGGATCCAAGATCTCTTGGAATAAGGGAATAAGCTCTCTTCTATGCTGTTAAATCTTTTTGATCAAATGTAAACAAATGAGAAGAATTCCCTTTTGGAATTGATTATCATTTATTGTCAAGATATACCGGAACCGATGTGGACTGCTTTTAGAGACATTTCGTTGTTGCATGGGTACATTTAACTTGGAACGTAGTAGCAGGTTATTGCTTTAGGCTGGGTACAGCCTCTTCACTGGGCCCTCAATTTACAGTGCCTGTCTTCCTGCCTCTGCTAATGCCAGTAATGTTCCCTACAGCACAGTCAGCACAACTGTGAATTCTTATAATAAAAAAACATGAATGTAAGTGGATTTAGTGGCACAATCAGTTGTTGCTGCCTGAGGTGCAATAGAGATCTTCCCTATCTGTTGCCTGCAACCATAGCAACTGAATCCACTATGTCCTGGTTATCCAGAATCATGAACATTGCATTTGCAGGGCTTTTTAAAAAACTCACATACCCAGAAATGACACTCATCATTCACACTGCAGTGTGAGCATGCAGTTATGAATTATATATGCCTTATGGGAGGAGATTAATAGTAGCAGTGGCAGTGGTTAATAACTTGTAGTCTGAGATAAAAATATGACTTCCCAAATTCCAGATTGACATCTGGTTTCCCATACATACCTTATTGTTACCACCTGCATAAATACTGTGATTTTTCAGAAACTTGTGTAAGACTCACATGTTCATTTGGAATTAACAGCAATTAAATTCTGCAGAGGCTGCAAAGATGTATTAGAGAAAAAATGATGTAGAAGTTATCTGAGTATTCTGCATACAATACAGAGTGGTGGGTTGCTCTGCCAGCTCTTTGCTTGAAGTGTCGAACTGAAGGCCATTACACATCATGCAGGGGACTTCCAGTCTCAAATAATGCTGCTAAGTAATGCATCAAAGGCAGTTTCCCAAATAGCCACAAGAGCATGGAAATGTCTATGTAACCAAGGTGTAAGCAAAACTCAGAGGGATTTATCTGTGGAAGTGGATGATCTCTCTCTCAGAACTCTGGAAGAACTATCTTGTGAAAGTACAGACAAAAAGAAAGAATTTTAAATACATCAATCAAGTTTGGACATAGTTTTGTATGACTGGAGAATATCTTATTTACTTTTCAAGAAGAGCAGAGGTAGGAGAGGAGCTGGGAAACTAGGAGCACCTTTCCTTTCCAGAGCAGTACTGATGAAAAGACAAGTCTAGTGAAAAATCTCAATCTTTGACCCAAGAAGTGAAGACATTCTAGACCTTTGAGTGGGTTTCAAGAGCAGGAAGAAAAATTTATCCCTTGCATTCACGCTGCCCACCTGCCTCCTCTTTGCTTTACAAGCCTGGTCCCTCCACCAAAGTCAGTGGCTATCTCCACTCAGCTCAGAAGATTATGAGTTAGATCTAATTAAGAACACAGGAGCTGTCACAAGGTCTCAGAAGACACCTGGAGTTCAGTCACCCTTCCCACTTTTCCTGATTTTGTGCAATCACAGAAATAAGAGATGGACTGAACCTTTGTTGTTAATTTTCATCCGGCATGACGAATTCTTGTCTAGTTAGTGACCTGAGCAACATCTACACAAGCTAACACACATTGCATCATGGTATTTTCAATTATTTCTGAACATCTGTGGCCATTCTGGAAACCGCTAACTATTTCAGTGATAAATTAGGCCAGGCAAAAGCGAAGGACAAATCAACGGAAAAAAGGTCGCTAAAGTACAGGGAGGGTCTAACTCCTGCACTGTAGATCTACCATCTTATGGCATGGGCACACCCAGTAGGACAATCTCCCCCTGAAACAGAACAGCATGGAAAAGACAGACAAGTCTCACTAATGAGGGGGCGTACGGAGACTTGCTGTAAAGAGGGGTTCAGTCTCACTCTGGCCTTTGTCTTCTTTTCTTTGCCATTTTGATTTACCTGACTGAAATCGACCAAACATTCAAGTGAGGTGAAATTCTTTGTGGGAAGAGTGTCTCAGGGAAGCTCTTAACAAGGGGACAGAAAGCACAGAAGTGAACTGGAAAGGCAGAAAACTCATTGCACTTCTTGCATTCCCTGCATGTCAGGAAGATGGGACCTGCGCTGCACTCAGACATGCTGATGCGAAGGACAGTTTTAAAATCAGCCTAGTGAAGTGGTTCCAGGAACTTTCTTTTCTGATTAGTTTTGACCCCTATGAATACACAGACCTCCAAGTTACCAACCTAAGTCACTGGCAACAGGTTTGCTTTCCTCAGTCACCCTTCCAAGACCACTTAGACCCTCAGGCTGTAGAGTATTTCTGAACCAGACTCTTAAACTGTTCTGGTATCTGGCAATACTTCTGTATAGCCTTATCCAATTTCAACTAAAGTGCCCTTCACAAAGTCCATTCATTTCTGTTCTGTATAGGGTGGTGTTTGCGAGAGCTGCCGGGAATAAAATAGCACGTTATATGCCCGCAAAACTTCATCTATCCTAAAGCAGCAGGTGCTTACCAGCTTTGCTATGTGCAAACAACTCTTCAGATTAACTTCAAGCAGATGTTAACAACAGTGTATCTTTACACATAGAGCATTAAGAGCCATTTGGACTAGCAAAGGCAGTTATTTGCAAGCCGCCTTTCTTCTTCTTTTATTTCAGCTGTTTGCCTCGGTAGCAGCTGCTGTTCTCAGTGCTGTGGTATCTATAGACATCATGTCAAGTTAGCTCACTGGTCCCATGAACATGTTAGTGTGGTCACTTTTCCATCATTTGCAAATAAGCCCCTTGTAAGAATTATCAGGGGAATAGATAGCTTCAGCCTTACTTTGTGAAAATATAACACAAAAATAAGCCATTAACTTTTAACTTGCTAGCTTTGTGTCTTGGTGAACTTGATGTGATTTAAACCTCATTCCTGGGGCTTGCCTGAAATGGGGCAAAAGTGTAATTCTCTGAGTACAGTCCTATCAAGAACAGGAGAAGTGGGCCTTGCAGCCATGTAGTAACAGCTCTGTAGGGGATGGAACCTTCCAGAAATTTCCTCCCAGGGAAAAAAATTATCTTCAGCCTCTGACTAAACTATGCTCTGAATAGGGTGATAATAACGGGTCAGGGTTTGCTCCTCGCTGGATGGCCCAGAGCTGTCTGCAGAGAGGTCCGAGGGGAGGACTGTGGCTCAGTAGCTTCCTCCAGTGACAATGTCTGAAGCTGCTCACGGAGCTGGGGCTGATAAATGCGTATTATCACTGGGCAAGGCTTTGCAGGATTGCAGTACAGCCTCAAAGTATGTTGTACTTCTACCTTTATCTTGTAGGACTGGCAGAAGGGTGAGCTTTTTCTCCTTGCTGGCTACCTAGCTGGCTCACTGGGAGAAAGAATTGACTGTTCATGTTGAGGCAGTGGGCTGGTTAAAACTCATCTCTGTTGAATCTCATTTGATTCCCTTGAAATTACAGTAGGGATTAGTGAAGCCCTTTGCTTCTGAGAAGCTGGGGCTTGTTACAGCGTATTTCTCCTAAAGGCTTCCCCTGGAGCACAGGGCTTGTTAGAGAAATAAAATGCTGTTCATGCATAACACAAGTGCTCTGGATGCCATACTGTCAGTAATTTTTGGTGGCCATATGCAGCTTGACATGTCTTTAGGTTAAACCCAGCTACTGAGAGACAGTAAGAATTTCTTTTTATGTCTTATCACAGATGTTACTGTTTCCTGAGCCATTCTTGCTGAACAATTCCCTGGGTTAGCCCTCCACGTCACTGTTACTGTATTTGTAGTTTAGTAGCAGTGAGGAGCCCTAGTCAGAGGCTTGTATCTCTGGAGATACGAGTGGCTTATGTGCCAGGCCCTGCACAAACACCCGTGATGTTCCTCTTGTGTTTATCCAGCTTTAGGTTGACACAGTGCAGCAAGGAAACTGGGGGCAACAAAGTTCTTCTGGTGGCAACCTGCTCTGGAGCATTTGAACGGACACACATTTCTTGTAGCTGAAATGGTCATTTTTACTTAGGACAAACAGATTATAATATGATGCATATAAATAAATTATATGTGCACGTGTATAATATAATATATAGTACCTATTTTATTAGTCATTCATATTAAGATGTATCTATTTGCAGCTGAGGCAACAGGTGGCTTAGATAGAGGCATAAAATCCCTTCCTTAATTTATTGAAAAGCCTTCTTTTCATGGCAGCAGATAAACAGGAATCCTAATGGGGACTACATTCTTCTCAAAAAAAGATATCTGTGTTTTCTCCCCCTCCCCCTTTATAGTAATCCTGGTTTCACACCTAAAATTATTTCAGCATTCTGTATTGTTCTTTCCATACATATGCACAGCCAAAGACCAGAATCGTGAAGCTCAGAATATCATGTATCAGCCTCTGGGAACAGGTGGACTGTGACTCAGAGGCACAGAGCTCTTGTTAAGGTGTTTTTTGTGTAGAAGTAGCTTAGCACAACAGTTCTATTACCTACCCTATTTAAGCCACCTGTCTGCAAGGGGTTATGCTGCCCTGAGATCTGCAATTTACTAGATGAAACAGCTGACTTACAGGGTCTGTAATCTTTGTGAGTTAAAACACAAAACAACAAAAACCAGATCAGGCTCTTTTCTTGTTATGGAGTCTCAGCAGAATTGTTTATCTGTTGAGTTTTCAAACTCTGAAGCCCCTTTTAATAACACTTCTGCCATTTATCACCTGTCCAGGATTTAAAATGGTACATCTTCACAGTTACCCAACCAGAAATATTTTACACAGCCAAGGTCTTCTAAATCATTTGAGAACTGTATGCTAATGTAATTGCTAACAAGTAACGTGCTCCCACAGGCACATTAAACCATCTTTTACTTACATAAACATGCAGTTAAAAAGAAGACCAATGCCTTTAGCAATATGGTAAAGTTTTAATAGATGTGCCTCTTCCTTTTCTTTCCATTTCACGTACTTTCAATTTTCTCTTTCCTTTCCCTTTTCCACTGGAACGAGGATGTATTACGTTACAGATCAGGTTGAGTTTGACAACTATTGTCAAACAATCCTCTCCCAGGTTCTCCCTTAATATGTTTGAATGGTGTTTGGTCACTGATATTAAAAGGACACTGTTGATAGCCAGTAAAGACAAATATTGTCAGCCATTGTTGGAATAAGGAAGTCGAACTAGAACTTTGAAAGGGATGTGGATGTAATTGAGGCAGTCTCCATCAAAGAGGCAACTATTGTAGAGTTGCCAAGATGGCCAGTTTCTAAACTGACAGTGATCCAAAACCTGAACATTGCCTATTCTCTGAGAAAGAAACAGCTGAGATTAAAGGATGCTGATTTTTCAACAAGAAAGTACAAGGAAATAGGGAAAAGGAAGGGAAGAGAAAGGAATGGAAGGGGACAGAAAAGGAGAGGAAAGGCTATGACTGAGAAAAAATTCAGCACTCTGAAAATATCTACATCTTATCCAAGATACAGGCATTTAAATCAGTATATCTATGCTGCCCTTACTTCTATCTGAATGAGGCCTCTAGGATTGCAGTTGTGGCTGGAATTTGGCACTACACTTTTGACCTTTAGCTTTAGTGAAGTGGCTCAGACGATGGCTGCTTGATAAGTGGGTCAAAATAAACACAGCATAGAAGAGATACTGGAAGGATAATAGGAGGCTTTTGCCCGCAGAAGTTGGTCTTTTGCAGCTTGTTCGCCTTAATATGTAGAGAGATGATATATTGCAGGAAAATGTTTTGACAGTACAGGAGAGAGACAGGGCCATTTTATAAGAAAATGTCTGGAGGTGATTATTTTAGACAAGAATGAAGCGGCCAAAGTCTGTACTGAGACTAGTATAATTGCACTCATTAGGCTAATGTAGGAATTACGATGGCTCTTCTCGGTGTGGAGCCTATGGAGAATTTCAACTTTTAAAGAGTGGTTTTAGAGTACTGTCTAATGAGTTATAAATATTTTTTAAATGATATTTCAGGAAAAAAAGACTTGAAGATACTGTATTGGCTTCAGTGGGAACAGGATATAAATAAATCTCAGCTGCTAGTAAAGATGCAGACTTCCTCCTAAGAGTTTGTTTTGATTTGTAAGTGGGGGGCAACATTCGTCACTTGAGTGTTCAAAACTAAACACTGTAATGAAATTCACTGCTAGTTTATAAATATTTCCTGTTTGTAAATAATCTTGCTGGCAAAATTTGTCCTAAATGGCTATTGTATACAAAGAATAAAAACTTAACTGCAGATCCACCTGCAACGGAGAGAAACATTCAAGACAATCATCCTTGAGCAAGATTTGTTTCTTAACATTAATTTGATGTACAGGAAAGTACAGCAATCTTCATTGTTACTGGTTGTTTTCTTGCTGCAAAGTTAACCTGGAGAAATAGGGGCAGAAGTTTCACTTCCCCCAGCTTACTCATGCAGTGCTTGTAGCAAAAAAACTTTTATTAGGCATTCTTGTGAGCTTATATTACAGCTGTTCATTTCTTTGCATCACCAGAAAAAAAGTAGAGAGGGAAGAAAGAGCCATGCTTCAGTAGAATCCCTTCTTTAGGCAAAAAAAAAAAAGAAAAAAAGGGCATTTGGCTGAAAAGAGACATAGGTCTGTTACAGCTGTAGATTTCAGTTAAAGTCAGAAAGTTGGAGCAAGCAAAAATGACAGTTGCTGCATGGGTACAATGCCATGCTGGACATTTAAAACATTTAATTATTAATAACACTTTCTGCATAAGACTCATTGACATCTGAGAATGTCATAGCTGGTACCAAATTAAAACTTGCAAATCTCCATTAGGTTGGTAATTGCTCTTGTTCTCTTTGTCAAGATGGCTAAATTGAGATGTAGTGAGTATAGTGAACTGCTACACACCACAGGATATGTGTGGCAGAAGGTGGCTCACACTTTACACTCAAAAAAGTGAACTACAAAATTACACTTTTAAGGAAATACCGTAGATGCATTTTACTTCCACTGACAAGCGTATTTCCCCTGACATATGCACAATCAATTAATGAAAATGAATACTTCAGATCACAGTGAAAATACAGAGTGGAACATTTTATTCTCTGGGACAATCCTGCTCACAAACATACATACTTTAAATATGTAGTTTTCTTCTGTGAGCACAGTACGAACAAATATCTTAACTGTATCCTCAGCCCACGTAGGATCCAGCTTTGTACCACCATTCCATATCAGTAGCAAAAGAGGCTCAGATACACAAAGGTCTCAAGGTCCTTAACACCACCGATTTCTTGGCCTTCTCCTCACCCAGACCCGTGCATTTCAATAGGATGCCCTCAAGGAGTAAAATATTGTCAGACATCTTGGCAGAACCAGAGCCAAAGTGAATAAGGAGAGAGAATTGTGTCAGATCCAAGAATCTATAAGCAGCTGTTTTTATCACAAATTTTCTGTAAAGCTCAGAGAGGTAACTTTTACTGTCAGAGCTGACTGCTTAGGCATTATTTCAACCCTTTGCACCTGTTTTAGCATCTGTCTTGTAATTTATTAAGATATTTCTTTCTCTTTCCTCTAAAGTGTCTGCCTGTGTGCTGACTGCCAGTCAGGAGCACTTTACTGCAGGCACCAGTGATCTGTTCCAAGGTTGGCTGCAGCTGCCCTGTGCAGCTCTATGGAAGGCTACAAGGGGGCTGGAAAGGCACAGCTTTGTGATACTGCCGTGGAGCGTGGCCAGAAATGTGCACACCACAGTACACAGCACCTACAGGCAAAGGGGCCAACTGCCCATTAAAAAACTGTCCCCTCCTTTTTGGAAACCCAAGCGCAGTCTGATCTAGGCTGATGCTCCTGGGGTTTTGCTGCAGCTCAAGCTACGAGAATACAGCTCTGAGAGAAGCAGTAGTCAATGTTCTCCCTGACTCTTTATTCTCTAGAAATACTCAAACTACATTACTTAATAGCTTTTTATACAAAGCTTCAAGCATTGCTTTGTTGACTTCTGCAGATATGAAGGGTAAATTATTGGTATAATGTACTTTTAAATATGTACTTATGTAGGCCAAAAAGGTTCTCTCTTTCTCTGTCCCTCTGTAATAAAATAGCATTTCTGTATCAACATCTCCCTTTCATAAATCTGCCGCTTTCTTAATGCCTTTCCGGACTACTGCTTTTTCCTTTTTTTCCTCTTATGCATGTAAGTGGAAGCTGCTGTGTGCAATGATTAACAACTGTGGACTATATCTACAGCTTTTATATATACCGTATTTCTGTCTAGGCCCTGATTCTGCAGACCTTTATGCTTAACTTCACACAGCATGAATCTGTGACTTTCATTCTCACTTTAAAATGTATAACAAAAATCAAATTATCCCTTGAGTATCTCATTGCTTTCTTGAGTGTATTTGTTACCAAGCTTCAGAGAAATATTTAAACACTTAAACAACAAGCTATTTAAACAACCTGCTAACTTACTGGATTCTTATTTCCTAACACTCACATGAAGTAAAACTTTAAAAAATTATACACCCATAAAAATGCATTTGTAATTTAATCTTTCTGACACATATTACATGAATGATAATTTAAATGAGCCATACATCCAAGACAACTTTCAGATCTGAGTGATATCCCAAGTGAGTGAAATCAATACTTCAGATGCAGTAATGGGCTCATCACTCACGACAGAATGAGCACTGTTGGCAGGAAACTATGCTTAATATGAATAAACAAGTCACACCTAGATTTGTATTCAGCAATTTCCTGCACAACTAAAGAAGGGGAAATAGAAAGATGTGAGATGCTGGTTTAAGACCAGCCAAATATAATTTGCAATAGCTACAGTTCTGAATAAGATTACCAGTACTCCCAACACTGAGAGTTCCTCCTGTTTGATCAAATGGCTATAACAAATCTTTTATCGTATTTCCATACTTCCATACTTCCAACACTATTTCCATACTTGTAAGATTCCATTAAAGGTGAAGATGATTCTTTCTCTGTATTAACAAAACCAAACTTATTCCAGATTCTCAGGCTAATTCTGCCAACAGGGTACTACAGTTTTTTTCCCTTATCTAATAATAATTTTAAAATCATTAGCTCTTCTCACATTCACTGATTATAAGACAGTAGGATGTAGCAAGTGTGAAATTTTGTACTAAATTAAGGAAGAGAATCATGTTTAATATTTTAAAATTTTACTAAGAAAACCTACAAACCATCAGATAATTCCAGTCTTCTAATTTATCATGCTTAAAAATTTCTGAATTGCTTCAAACTAAGAAGTACACACAGATCATGGTCTCTCCTGTGTTTGAACTTGCACTTGAATACCTGAGTACTGTAAGGCCTTGTACAATGTTACATGGGCAGGGACATCTTCCACTAGACCAGGCTGCTCAGAGCCCCATCCAACCTGGCCTTGAACACTTCCAGGGAGGGGGCATCCACAGCTTCTCTGGGCAACCTGTGCCAGTGCCTCAGAACCCTCATCGTAAAAATTTCTTCCTTATATCCAGTCTAAATCTAGTCTCTTTCCATTTAAAACTGTTGCCCCTTGTCCAGTCGCTACAGGCCCTGGTAAAGTCTTTCTCCATCTTTCTTATAAGCCCCCTTTATAGACTGAAAGGCTGCAATAAGGTCTTCCTGAAGCCACTTCTCCTCCAGGCTGAGCATCCCCAACTCTCTCAGCCTTTCTTCATAGGAGAGGTATTCCAGCCCTTATTCCATGTTAAGATACATTCCATCCGAAAGCTCTATTTCTCTTCCCTGTGTTCCTGATTTCTTGCAATGGTTTGGTCTGGGTATTAAATTATCTGGTGGCCTACATCAGTCCTCTGAACAGTCATTCAATTTTTAAAAAAATTATTTGCCTATGCAGAAGAAATTATTAACTTGGTGTGAAAGACTACCTGTGCAAGTATGTGAGTGCACTGGTTAAGTTTAGGATATGGTAACAGCAAAGAGTTGGCTGATTATATTTCTAATATACTTCAGCAATTCTCCTAACTTGATAATAAACATGAGCACATTATTAGAATAATACAGAACATTGCATCAATGTGGACATTGAATATAAGCTCTTACATTTACACCCAACAGAAAATTAATTCTTCATGTGTATAGCTCTTAGAGAACAATATTCATTGCCATCATCTTGCTATGCATCTCAGATGTAACACACAGAAGATGTTTATACAAACATATAGAGACAGTTTAAATAGTTATGCATGCAGTTATATTTACTCCCTCTATGTATTTCAGAAATTATTTCTGTATGTATAACATAACAATTTTATAAAGATAGCTATCTATGAAGTAATAAATTGATACGTATGCCTTGTGTTTCTTTTTCCTGTTATTAAATATCTCTCTTTGTTCTCTTCTTTCCCCATCATGTTCCCCCAATTTTCCTTTAGTCTGACATGTCCCTTAAATTTTGGGAGTTTGTTTTTGTTCCTACCTTCTACTGTAGCAGGCCTGGAGAATTCTGTCTGCCTCTCCACACCGTCTGAAGCTGGGGGTTATGGCTATAATAATCCCACATAATTCTTTCCTGTTCCTCAAAACCTGTACCGCAATGACCTGCCACATCTTCTCCACCTGCCTTTCAAACTTTTATTGGCTTGGTTGGGAAGTCCATGCACCATGACTTCTATTCCTGGCCTAAATATTTATTTTTCCTGGGCTAATGACCTGCATTAGAAGTCAGACTGGTTACTGGCATTCTATGATTCTTCATGAAGAAGGAAAGAGTACTTACAGTTTTACTCCAGGTGAGACCTGTGGTATGATGCTCTTTGATATAAGCTTGAAGTTCAGACCAGATACTCAGATATGACTTCACCCAATCAACATGGCGTGCATCACTGTAAAAACAGAGACAATATTTATATGCATGTTTGTACTTAAGCCCAGAAAGCATTGCTACTCTCACTTAAAGCAGGTAAAACCCAATGTCTGCCTTTAAGCCATGGACAAATCAGTTAGCAGGCAGCCAGCCAGCCCAGTGCTGAAAACACTGAGGCCTACTACACTGGAAAGGTTTTAGATCCTTCCAGAGAAGAAGCAAGGGCAATGGATGCTTTTAGCACAGCGTGCTTCCTGCTGGGACAGCGTGTCGTCATCCTGCTCAGGCTCAACCTCAACCGAAGCAGCACTGAAGGTATACATGGCTGTGCAGCAGCCACCCAGACTCAGTCTCAGGGTGCTGAGTTTTAGAAAATTAAATATCCGTGGATCCTGTAAGATATTCTAGCTTCCAAGTTCAAATGTAGCCAGGTTAATACTGGATCATCAGTCTAAAATATTTATACATCAAGAATTTTTAAATTACAAGTCACAAGTTGGCTCTGGAATAATTATTTGGAAGGCTTAGTCTTCCAATGAGACAGTAAGTGAAAACAAGAAATATGTAGAGAGAGAGAAACTGCTTGTAAGGAGGAGTCCTTACTTAAGAAGATCCAGAAAAGAATTATTACTGAATAGTGACAGCTGTGGACTGGATGCTCACAAGGATTTGGGTGTCTACCTCCTATGTATTTCCTTTGGAGTTTGATGCTTAATACTGCTGAGGATATGGGTCAACAGGTTTAATCCAAAGCCTACTGAAGTCAAGGGAGAGCCTTCTGCTACTTTGGAAGAGATTGTGATCTGACTCAGTGAAAAACAGGAAAAGAATTTCTTACTAGGGGAAGAACTAAATACCTAACTGATGTACTCTGTCTATACCATTATGTAGGTCATTTTCTTCTCCAGAATAAGTACTTCTAAAGCTACATTGTAAAAATCTTCAGTTACCCCAGTAGATACTACCTTCAGTAGGTAAACTAAGGCTTCAGGAATAATACATTTTATATATGATAGAACATATATCATATATAGTATGTAATATATATTTATATATAACAAATGGAAATATATACAAGAGGTTTTTATGTATATAAATTTTTGCTCACTAAAGAGGAAAATCTCAACTGTAAATACTGTTCTTCACTGGGATATAAAAGTCAAGAGCCAAAATCTGGCCTCCAGAAGTACCAAATCAACAGCATTTATACATGACATTTTTAAGAGGGCATAGGAATGACCTGTATTTTTTCTCTTTCTCTGTCAGCTCACAGATCTTATTCATGGAACTTCTCAGTGAATTCCTTGTGCTCTTTAAGAACAATGCAGTGGTACATAAAAAAATCAGTTTGGGAGCTATGGAATTAGATGTTCAGTTGTATACACCTACCACCTAAATGCACATTTTCAAGCAAAGAGTGAGAACAGCAATAGCATGAGTGCACAAGTGAGACAACGACACATAGCAGATAGCTAGTCACACATTGATATGTAAATATGTATTTGCATATAAGCTTATGATGCTGGAATGCTAGAAGATTAAATATAATCCTATAATTTGCAGAGAGTAAAAGCGAGTACTGCTAGTGCTGCTGCCATTCTCACTGCAACATGCTGCAGGTCAAATATTAGGAGGGGAAAATATACTACTGCAAGCAGTTTGTATCAACTGCTTTTTAGTTTACAAAATGTTTTCTGTGACAGCATTGTGAACCCTACTGGTATGGTTAATGCTCCGTTCTCTGGCTAGTAGATACTGGGGCTTGGCAACATACCTGTGCTTGTAGTCCTTTAATACCCTGTTAGTATAAAAGGTAGCAGCATCATTCATCTCCTTGACATAAGGGCCTGGTTTAGGAGACTAGGACCATCAACCCATGGTAGCAGGAAACAACAGAAGGAGAAAGGAAGTAAAACATTAGTCAGATACCTTCCCTGATGTATTAGGTATATTAAAAAACACCTTTTTGTGTGTGGTAGACTGAAGAACTATTTAAATGAGGCTGCAGAGTTCTGCAAGATTTGGAACTATTCTGGGCCACACCATCCAGAAGCGCATTTACAGCCCTCCTAGCCATCCTTGTGTGTCACTCACCACTGCTATCCAGCCAAGGGCAGGTATGCTTTCACTGACGGCCGAGAGGTGGTTGAACATTTTACTTCCTCTGTTCCTTTCTCTGAAGTTCTGGATTTCCTGAATCTTCTCCGATATTGGCTTGAGAAGCATTGCCACCTCATTCTGTGAAAAAAAAAAACAAAACACAAAACACAAAGAGAAAAGGTGACACTGCTGTTAAAATGGGTGATCCAAAAGCACCCTGTGGTTTAACATGGTCCTCTCTGCCCATTGATTTAACAGTTGGAAAGAAAGGTCAGCATATTCTCTACCCTAAAGTAACAAATTAATTACCCTGCTCTGATTGCAGCAGCACAATGCACAGACGTTAAATATTACTGATGTGTCGCAGAAAAAATTTTTCTCAGCACTATCAGCATTTTTACATGCTGACCAGGTTAAGGCCCATAGAGACCCCATATCTCAGACTCCACAGAATGTTTGTATTTTTCATGTGATATCCACAGAACTTCTTGAGAGTCTACACTGGCTTGAGTTTTTCATGTTATTAACCAAGTTCCTCTTTCTGCGAGAATCACAAACTACTTGTTAGGTTAGCGACCTCTTATCATCTGGCAACAAAACTGAGACAGTAATACACTGAAGGCAATATCAATTTTAGCTTTCCCTACTGGTAAGTTTTAATGTTTTAATTTTCTTTGGCTGCAAGTAATGTGGGAGGATTTGATGGGAAACATACTACCGGCAAACCATGGTCTGGGGAAATTCTCCTGTGTTAATCAGAAACAAATGGTATCTAGGGGAATGACTGTTGAGCGGAAGGAATAGTGTCTGGAGTGAAGAGAAAAGCAGAATGAATGTAGAAGCTATCCAAGCTCTTTCCTGTGCAAAATGAATGCTAATCACACCGGCCCAGTGTCTCAGAAAAAATAATTTAGAGCACTAACTTACTGGGAAAAATTCTTCCACTCAGAAGCAGCACATTGAGGGACAAGGAGTCATTAGTTTACAAGCAAAACAACTGCTGTACCTTGCTACCCTATAAAATGATTTATAAAACCAGTCCGATTCTTTATTTCAAAAGTATGTCTACAGAACCCTTACTCTGTCCCACCAAAGAGAGTGCACCATTCCAATTTTTCCTGGCACTTAGCTCGGAAATCACTCAGGGTGTAGCAGAACTCCCTATTTTTTCTCACCTTTTCTCAGGACTACTTGTTTAATGGAATTAAGTGCTCGTTGGAGACAACTAATTCTCATATTCTTGAGGACTAATGCTGTCATGACACACACAAGACGATGTGTGCATATGCACTACTTCATCTCTTGTCATCTGTAATGTTTTTCTTTTCACCATTCTGCAAGACCTCAGCTTTACAGACTTTTATGTCACCTTAATATAAGCATGTTTGCTATGCATCAACATAGGTCAAAAGACACTCCCAAAAACAGGGCAAAAAGAGGTTCTGCATATTTAAAAGAATTTTGATCCAACTATGGAGCCTTAATATTTTAGTGGTAATGTAATTTTGAGAAAAGTCTGTGCATCTGAAATGCATGGGGATAGATGGTCTTCTCCTACAACAAAGTGGGTTGGGAGAAAACAAATATTTACAGTACTACTAGGAGATGAAAAGACTTTTTGTTGATGGCTTAATGACCAGCGTAAGTCATTAAATCTGAAAAAGCCCTGAAACCTCCATGATTTGTACTTCTCAAAAACTGATTTTGTTGCCATAACATGATAAAATCTGAAGGAATTCTTCTTCCTAATTTTTGCTTGTTTACAACATGTTGCAGCTGGTTGGTTCTTTCTTATTTTTCAGGGAAATCTTTCAAGTGTGACAGTAGTTAACAAAACTGAAATTTAAGAAAGCGCTTGTTCTGCTTTGATATTATGCCAGTTTTCTTCCCATAAAGTCTAAGGGATATTTACAGTCCCTAGCTTACTGTGAATCTTCATGGCCCAGTTCCAGCCAAAGAGAATATCAGGGCTAAAAATACAGCTCCAGGGATGCCTGGTATATCTCGGCAGCACTGGGAGGCAGCACGTTTCTGTGGATAGGGCACAGAAGTGGGAGTCCATTAGCAGGGGTTCTCTTTGCAGCGCTCCCACCAAATTATCATCTGGTTTCAGGAAAGCTGTGTTACCTTTCTGTGCTTCAACTTCCTATATATGAAATGATGCTAATATAGCTGCTTATTTTGTAGAACACTTTGGTATCTACAGATAAGAAGGCAAAATTAGGGCCAAACATTCTCCTGAATGGTACTGTAAGACCCACGCCTCCTCCTACTCCTATACAAAAAACCCCCAGCCATTTCTGTGAGGGTTTCCCATCGGTGGTACAGACAGAATTCTATCCCTCAGAATACAGGACTTCACCTGTCCAGTGAATCAATTGTTTACAAAAGTGTAGAGGATTTATGTAATTTCACAGAAATAGTGCCCTGTGGGAGTTTTAAAGGTGAAATAAATATTGCTAAGGAAAGTAGCTTGAAGTAATCATTCACTTGGCACTGTAGTGACACCAGAAAGAGCCACAAAGGGCTTGAGGCTTTGCTCAGCTCTGTCCCATGTGTGGTGTACTGGGAAAACCATATAGCCTGCCTTCCCTTCGCTGCGCACTTGTCCTGGTCTGCAATGGCTGCTGGCTGGCTGCGCAAAATTTGTGTTTGTGCAAGCTTCTTGGGATCCCAGCTTCTGTGTAAGGGTTGGACACAAAGGAATACCAGCCTGCAAGGAATCACTTAATTGAGTCCTGTCTCCCCACAGTCAGTTATACACTTTTAGTTAGTGATTAAACTGCAGATGAATTATAGCGTATATGGCATACGGGTATAGAAAGGCTCATTAATTCTGGCAGTAATCAGTCTTGTTTGGCTCTGCAATGCAGAACCAGTTGTGCTGAGGGTTTTAGAAGAATAATCTCTTTATTGCAATGAATATTAAAACAGCTGGTTGTTAATAAAATGATTGTCTACACTGCATGTCTAAGAAAAAATGAATTCAAGGAGATGAATCAGAGCTGTTGGAATAATCTTCAGCATGCCTTTGGCATGTGCTAGATAAAATTTCGTGTCATTTAAGACACAGCACAGTTGTTTAACAGAAATTTAAGGTCTTTGTATAAACACCATTCCTATTATAATATCAGTTTTGCTGAAATGTTTAAAAATGTAAGTGGCACAACTTAGAAATATCAAAAGTAATTCCCAGTATGCCTTTTAATAATTATTAAAACCAGATGGTCTTTTAAAATATTAATCCCTAAACAACCAGCCAGCTTTGATCCATGTCTTAGAATTCTTATTCGAAACTCAAGACTAGTAAGACTACTGCAGTGATTAGCCAAAACACTCCAAAAAAAGTTACAGCATGCAACAAGAACTGCCTTAGGCTTTGGCTTCAGGGACTTAATAGTCTCAGCCCAGTCACAAAATGGCCCAGCACACCGCTATTCCAAGAGTCTGCACCAGACTTTCTTTTCCTTCACATTTTTGTAATACTCACATGAGAAGCTCCCCATATGACAGGTTTAACAGGACTAGGGCACATGGATTTAATTCAGGAGAATGGCCAAACTTTCGGGTTTTGTGATTTTTTGTGATTCGCCTGGGGAGTCACACTAAACTGAGTGGCTTGCTTAAACTTTGGCTGCTTGAGCCAGTGATTACTTGAAAATCTCAGCTTTCCTTTTATTTTCTCAGGACCACTGCTGTCCAGAAACCTGTCAGCATGAATCACAAAGGCACAAAACCCAGCAGATAAATAAAAATATAGTTTTTAAAGATCTTACATATTTTTAAGCTAATCTTACATGGTTTTGAAGGGTGAGATTGTTTACTGATGAATTTTTATATTGATGGGTGGCAACACAATTCAGACTTTGCTATTGCAGTGTTTAAATCAACCTGGTCTGTTACGGAAAAAGCATGGCAAGGGAACAAATACCCCTGGAAATTATGCTAACTGAGGGGGTGGCAACCTTTGGCACAGGAGCAGTAAAAAAAAGCTGAGAGCATTTGGGATCAGCAGCGCCTTCCTTTTACTCAGCTGCAGCCAGAACAGCATGACTACAACCTTTATTCCATGGTCTACAGTTCTGTTATTTCCTTCTGTCAGTTCAAAATCTCCATCCTACTTACACTGTATTTTTCACAGGCGAGTTTGAAACATGGAGTGGATTTGAATCAGCTGTCTTTGTCTATGTTGGCAAGCAGCGCAGCCTAATAGGAATGGTTCTGTAGAGCAAAACAGTTGGTGCTGAGGGCCTGACATTCACACCATACGCGTTTAGTGGGGGGCTACTTTGGAGTAGCTGTAAATCGTGGTTTAGGTGCTGTCTGGGAGTGGATCTTCCATTTAACTCCATCAGAAAGATACCCATTTTGTACAACCTAACACTGCTCTACAGTGTGACTCACAGCATAGTAAATGGGGCTGATCTGAAGGAAAAATATAGTCCCACTGTGAACTAAAACACTAATGTAGACACAGCCATTATCTCTGCAAACAGCCTAGTGCAGTCCCATCCCACATTTCATCCTTTCAAGGGATGAAAGATGTCGTGGATAGCATCCGCCACTCTCAGCGCTAACAGTTTTAAAGGTGAGCATCTGTTGTCCGCTGAGGCTTCATTCCCTCTATTGTAAATGAAGAAAGAAATGTCCCTGAGGAATTCTTTCCACCTATTAATAGATGATAGAAGACTATATATTAGAAGACATTAATAGATGTGAAGACTGCACTCTAGAGGTGCTGCCATTTGCTGTACAGAGAGCCTGGAAAGACACCTTACACAACATGCCCACCTTGACAGTTAAAGCTGATGAGCAGAATCCCTTCCTGTGTCTATAGGGATAAGATACTGATAGCTTCAGTGATCACCAGTGAGATGCATTTCTGCTATGGGTGGCTATGCTTTTAGAACTAAAAGAATTTTGGATTAACTGTACTTTCCCATATTTCGCATTTTGTAAAATGCAATCTGTAAAGAAGGCTTTAAAATTTAAGTTATTCCTTCTTTTGTGTATAGGTGGTTTAAGAAAGGCTTGTCTTTTTTTGCTGTAGCTGTGTATCATGAGTCTGAATGGAATCAGTGTTCAGAATAGGCTGAGGAATAACCTCTTTCTTTGACTATATAGAAAATATTTTTTTTCCAGAGGTGAATCTAAGCTAGTCGGTAACATTGAGCCTCCAGTGCTTCATCCAGATTCCTCAGATGCTTACTTTTTTTCCTTTCCCTTATTACTTCCATAGTGAAATACTGACAACTTTTGTTGGCAGCTGTCTAAAACTGTTCTTTTAGCACTTACTATCTATCTCAATCTCTCTTGCAGAAAGTGTTTCACATTTGGTACCACAGTTTTGCTCTTAAAATAGCAGTATAACCTACTGCACCTTAATCCAATGCTTTCTCTGCAAGCATTTTCGGATTAGCAGTAGAGACCATCAGTGAGATCTTTCTCTATGATCACCATGTTCATGTCCCTATAGTAGTCTGATATTTTCAGGGTTCAAAGGTCTCCTCCTAACTAACTGCAGAGACATTAGTTTATTCTTGTCTCATTTTCTGAGACTGCAAAACTTCAACATAGTGGTGTAATAAGTGTTTGATTTGTTTGTCAATAGTACAGGTTTTGCCACTTCAACTCACTACTGTGCAACAGCAGGACTATGACACAGAGAGCCAAATCTGCAGGAATGTCTGGTCAGCTTCATCAGCACAGAAGCTTAGACACATTTGGGTGCTTCCAAAGTGACTTAACTGGTATTTGGCTTTAATTCCTCTTAGATAGCACATAAATCCTCAATCTAAGAGCCAATATTAGCTGTAGCAATTCTGTGCTTTGGGGGGGGAAAAAAGGGGAAGACTAAACCATAACCCCACATGACAAGTTACTAGTTTAGTCATTTGTGGGTTTATTTTGAAATGTAAACTCTGAGGGAGGGCAGATGGAGAGGAACGCGAAAGACAAACAGCTTCTAACCAGTGGAGAAATCCAGGACCTGATACCAACTGCATGCATCAGTGTACAGCAGTGCGGAATCACACCCAGCGCTTTTGCCCAGGACTCTGGCTGGTTTTTAAATGGACTTGAATGCTCCAGATACTGTTTTCCCGTCCACTACAGCTCTCCATGGGCAGTATGTTCAACAAGCAAGGGTCCTCCTGTTTTAAGCACACAGGCATCATCCCACACCTAATCAACAAGAACAATTACACAAATGAACTGTTTTCAACTTTTTGATTTACTGCTCCTCAATCTTTGCTGCTGTGATCAAAGGCCACGTCAGTGGGGCCCAGGGCATGCCAGGTAGCAACATTCTGCCAGAGAATGGTGTTCTGTTGAGCCATGATTGTTTTGTTCACAACATCTGAGATCGGAGGAGTCTTTGCTAAGGCCAGTTATGTTTCACATGGGGTATGTCCCAGGACACAGATGTTAGGTGGTGCAAGCTTCCAGCCTTGGACATTCATGTATTTTACCTGAGATCTCCCCAGAGACAAACAGGTTCAGTAAGCAGTCCTGAAGTCTGCATAACTTTCAGAATTCAAAAATCATTGGTTGTGGTCTGATTTAGACCAAAGTAAAATTAGAAGAAAATAAAATAAGCCGTGAACAGAAAAGCCCTGCTTTTCATTCAGCTGTATCCCCCGTGCTCTCCTTTGTAGAAGATCACGTGCAGTCCAGAAATCCTGGGAAACAATTGGGTAGCACAGAGAAAGGAATGTACTGGTTTGGATTTGTGTTTAGCAGAAATAAAGAATGTGATACTTAATGGGGAAGGGAGCATGCCATCAGCATAGCTCAGTGGGATCTCAGATGGCACAGTTTGAACATGAACATTGGTACAGGGACTGAAAACTAGCCTGGTGATTTTAGGATGCTATTTTAGGACACAGCAGAATTCCAGTAAGAGTCTGTAGGATCCCCAGAATTGCTTAGCAGGTATTTCAGATGAGGGGCTAGCTGAGATACAGACTATCATCTTCAATAATTTCTTCCATAGAGGGTGATGCTGTTCTTAGTCCAAGTATAGATGTACTGGAGTAAGGAGCCCTTGCTTACTGGAGGCTGGTTCTTGCACCGAATATGAACTGCTAGAGAGCTTGTGCCTGGTGGTGTTGATGTGATCCAGTCTAGAGGTGTGTGATCACGTGCTTCTCTGGCTCTACTCCTCTTCCGTACGGGCTGGGAGGTGTAGCACTGATCACGGCCCTTCTGTATTCCCTGGATCCCCAGGTGTCTCTGGGCCTTTGTACAGCTCAGTGCACTGCCCCTGGAACAGAACTGAATCACAAATGCATCCATCTTTTCTGTGGCAGGGGCTATTGATCTGGGAGTTTTGACAAACACAAGTAAGGAAAGAGAAATGGTACAAGGATACCTACAGAAGTTAACTACAAGAAAGACATTGAGTTGCTGGAGCGTGTGCAAAGAAGGGCAACGAAGCTGGTGAAGGGCCTAGAGCACAAGTCTTATGAGGAGCGGCTGAGGGAACTGGGATTTAGTCTGGAGAAAAGGAGGCTCAGGGGAGACCTTATCGCTCTCTGCAACTGCCTGAAAGGAGGGTGTAGAGAGGTTGGTGTCAGACTCTTTTCCCAGGTAACAAGTGATAGGATGAGAAGAAACAGCCTGAAATTGCACCAGAGGAGGTTTAGATTTGATATTAGGAAAAATTTCTTCACTGAAAGGGTTGCCAAGCACTGGGACAGGGAAGCGTCTGAGTCACCATCCCTGGAGGTACTTAAAAGAGGTGTAGATGTGGCACTTAGGGATATGGTTTAGTGATGGACTTGGCAGTGTTAAGTTTATGGTTGGACTCGATGATCTTAAAGATGTTTTCCAACCGAAACGAATCTATGAGTCTATGATCAGAAAATAAGATGAGCTTGAGGCTGGTTAGATGCAGTTGAGCACCTTTGAGACACAATTATGAGATAACAAGTGTCGGTGGCTATTTGGACCTGAAACTGAGTAAGAGTTTGCAACAATATCCAAAAATGTGCCTGCGAACACTGTAAGGCAGCAGGCTAGACACGGAAAACTGTCATCTGGTCCATCACTGTGGCTGCAACCACATGTCGCATGCAGTTGTAGGCTTGCTGATAACAGAAATATGTCAACAGTTTGGCAAGATTTCAGAGAACAGGAGGGGGGAAGGGGTTCCCTTTGGAGCTCAGGACTCTCAGGCTCTGTCCATGTCACTCTTGGCACCTTCTGTAAATTTGGGACCTGAGGACCTTAAAAGGACTGAACCAAATTCTTTCTGAAGCTGTTTCTAGATACAGAGGTGCAGGTTTGCAGCAGTTAGCCGAGTAGAATAGCAGCAAAACTTGGCTCAAACTCTTTAGAATAAGTAAGTATTAAATTATCGAGGTGAGGAGTATCCTGCTTTTCATATTTTTTGAAAACAGTAAGGGTGATCCCAGTAAGTATGAAGAAAAGTAGTGGGAAATGGAATGACATAAGCAAGTCAAAGTAATTAGAAAACAAGTTCTGCTAGGATGCAGAATAAGTAGTCCCGGGAATCCGGTTATTTAAAAATATGAGGGAAAAAAATGAGCAATCCTGCACTTACAGAGAGTAGGGAACTGTAAATGTCCATCTTTGATTTCTACATAAAAATTCTGAGAATGAGTCCTTTATTCAAAGAAATTGCCACAACTATTCTGTTCCTACAATAGATTTTTTGCTTGACTGTAAAAAAAGTAAAAACCCCAAGATTTGTTCTCATGGCGCTAAGTCTAACTTCAAATACAGTTTCTTGGGCGTCAGGGTTTTTTTTCCCTTTTCTAGGAAAAAATGGGAAAGCCCTCCTTTACCTCTCTCTTTCTTCCACCCCTCTCCTCCCACCTGTATGTAGAATCTGGATGTTTAAGTATTTAATTGGAATGTTTGTCTGCACAATGTTAGTAATTAAATCCAGGAGCTCTGGCAGTCATATGAACTCAGCATTTTTTTTTAATGAGAAATTATGTAATCATTTATAGTCTGAACTGCATCTGTCATTTAAATCTGTTTGTAGTACTTCTTACCGTGACTATGCTCATTCTGCATATGCTTATGTTGATTCACAGAAAAACATATCTCATTAACTAGTTCCCCGTATGGGAACAATGGATTATTCATGCCCTCAAAGCAACTCTTAAAATTGTTTGAACTCTTAAAGTGAAATGAAACAACTCAGAGAGAGAAGACAGTCTATTAGTTACCATTCACAAAGGATTCAGTGCAGCGATTTTCAGCAGTGATCTCATACATTAGTATTTATGATCATAAATTAAAAAAAAAAAGTTAAACAGATAAACTTGCTCAGGAACACTAATAACTTTTAACATTATTATACAATAAAAAATAATGTTTCAATCAGAGTCGCATTTGGCTTGGACTATGGGGAATAGAAAATTAAAATCCAAACTATGTCATAATCTTTTGTGAAGGTTTATGTTAAAATACAGCTTCTGAATCACCCAACAAACATTTACATGATTAGTCTCAAAATACCTTTTTAAACAACTTCTCACAGAATATAGCAATTCTACTTTATTTTCCCTTCTCCATCTTCTCTTTACTAACTCATATATAGTAAACAATTTACAATAGACTTTTTTTTGCTTTAATGTTTGAAGTTTGGCATCAGAAGATAATTTCTAGTAAGTGGATGAACTGAAGAATCCCATCTTGCTGAATGAGCCTGTATCCAGCAGCCATTAGCTGGGACATACACAAACAGCAATATCAACTGGTGGTTTTGTCATGTGATCTCTTCCACTGCACATACAAATATAGAACATGACCATAAAAAGTAACAGAACATGCTCTCTGCAAAGTAATTTATTGCAGTTGATGCTAGATTGGTATGCCAGCTGGAATTACCTTCTCGGCTCCTACTATTTTCACATACACAGATAATAAAGGCTGTGCACTGCAACAGATTCCAACTGAAAAAATATCAGTGTTATTAACAAGAAGCAAAACTCTGCAAAAGCAACTTCAGCAGGCTTAACTGTTTGAAAATGTTTGCTGGTGACTCCTAGCAAGAGTTAAAGAGCTAAATGAATACTGGGGCTTCAACATTTTCATAGACGGGAGAAAATAATGCTTTTTGTATGATATACATTTATCTCTTTGCTGAGCACAAAAAAAATCTAAGGATTATTATACATGTAGAAGCTTTCTTTTTGTTTGAATTCCTTATTCATTAGTTAGTAAGCTGCAAGAGCTGAGCTAATTTATTTTTCCAGGGCATTTTCCCCTCCCTCTTTTTTTTTTTAAAGGCACCATGTATGACATCCCAACATGACAGGAACTCAGTAAATCCCCTCAGTCTCCACACCGCTGTCTCTGAATGTCTACAAAGCTGCTATGCCATAATTGCAACTCGCTGGCTCATTCACAGCTTTACATTATAAAGCAAACAGTCTAGACAGCTGAATGACAGAATTACTCTCTTTTCTCTTGCATTTATAGATATGCTGTCATCTTCATTTGCTTTTCTCTGCTCTGTGCATTCTGATACGCTAATGATTAGCTTTCCTGTTTGGATTCCACACTGACTCCGTGGCTCTAGGCTATAAATACAACCAGAGCCCAGATGACATCACATCAATAAGGTGCTGGGGGGTGGGGGGGAGGACCCCTGCTTCCTTCCTTCTCCTGGGTTAGCTGGTGATAACCAGCTTTTTCAGAATGGTTAACCAATGTGGCTTTACAATAGGATTTTCTTCCCCATTGCGACGGAGATATAAAAGGCCTGGTGCCTGGAACCATCACTCTCCACAGTGGGAAATACTGTTCAAGTCACACAGAACAGGCAGCCTTCAATTATTTTCAGGTCTGTCTATAGTATAGCTGAGTATATCATAAAAATAAGTGCAAGCAAGAGAAAAAGAATGAAAAACAACGTGTGTTTGGATATCTACAAAAAATACGTACCTAGCAGTCTTTATGTTAAAAAAACTTAAGTAACTGGAATGGCTTTATTCTCACTGAGAAAGGAACTTTAGTCTGTAATAGTCCTTGTATTTTAACTTTAGAACGATGTGTACATACATACTATGTGGCATTTCCTTGATGCTGAAAGATAGCTAAATGATAAAAGTCTACTTTCTTGCCTAGAACAAGTTGCAGAAATCTATGCAAGCCCGATAATGTGCAACTAAGACATATGGATACACGTGGACAGCTCTGGTGATGTGTAGAGCAAGGTTTTTATTATTTGTTGCTCTTCTTAACACTTCTGTAACTGTCATTCTGTATTGCTGGTGAATCTCTTTTTACATCTGGTCTTTTTTTTTTTTTTTTTTTTTTTTTTTTTT
>Ga0065711_1005022_pt1 | contig 31289 bp, 13 predicted proteins | sample Hoacrofraction12_FD_59098 | JGI IMG/M metagenome (GOLD analysis project Ga0065711, IMG submission 59098) | Hoatzin crop microbial communities from Cojedes, Venezuela - Epithelial fraction 12 v2 (version 2) | ecosystem: Host-associated > Birds > Digestive system > Esophagus > Crop | place... | reverse complement strand
GGACAAGGTCCTGTGCAGCCTGCTGTAGGTGACCCTGCTTCGGCAGGAGGGTTGGACTAGATGACCCACAGAGGTCCCTTCCAACCCCTACCATTCTGTGATTCTGTGATTCTGTGAAGTCATACACATAAAATACAGAGCCCTTTATTAAAAGCTGTTAGTGGGCAACGAAGTTTGGAGGAATTTGTTGGATTTTTATTTTTTTAATAAGGGGGCAGTTGAAATGGATGGTGCTTTAAGAGGTTATGGCTCAGTTGCAATGTGGTCATATCAGCCAGGCCATAATGTAGAATAACATTTGGGTTAGAGAAGAGCTGGTACCGCAGTAATTGTTCATCCATATAGATTTTCACTGAAGAAGTTCCATTTAGTGCCTGCATACTTTTGCCAAAACTATTTAGATTTTATATGTTCTGTCCAAAAGATTGCAAATGACGATGATATTTAATATGGCATTTTAAAGACAAAAAGCACCAATGGTAGGAAGAAGTGATGGGTTAAGAGAATGACACCAGGGTGACACCAATTAGTTAAAGGTTATGAAATAAAAGCTACTTTGTATTGGACATGCAGAAAAAACAAGCATGCTTGTTACCTTATAAATAACTGGATTCATAGATTATGCAGCTGGATTATAAGCCTGATCTACAGCACAAATCAGCGGGTTTCACTGAATTGATTTTTGTTTGAATTACAGCATGTCTTCTAAGAAAATAATCCCAACTTTATTCTTACATTGTCCTGAAGCCTTTCAGGAAAGGCTGCCAATAGTATGAAATGTGAAAGATATTATCTGTCGTTCTCTCTCTCTCTCGCCTTTCCCCACCTCTGAGATATATGGAAAAGACACCATGTCAGAGTCTGCAGTTGTCTTACAGGTGGAGCTATCCCAGGTGAGAATCTGTACACTAGTGGTAAGCAAGATATAGTTGGGAAGGAAATATCCTCTGTGACATCATCAAATGATAAAAACTGTGGGCTCTGGATTTTACTAGCCTTTGAAGCTCCTGCTTTTAATCCTTTTGAGGGAAAGGTTTCATAAATTTGTGAACCCACAGGCATGTCCTTTTGAACTGTAAAGACTATAGAACACTTTCACGCTGCACGAGTTTTGTGTGACTTAAATTCACTACTATGAATGTATGGGGAAACCCTGCTTAAGACTAGAGATAAAACTGATAGAAAGGGACCAGCTAGACAATAACCGTGTAGGACTCCAAACCTCCAGAATGGGCAGTACTTAGAAGTATCTTACAATGGACCATAATTTTTTTAAATCACTTTCACTAAGTTTCCTGTGCAGCCTTACAACTAAAAAGTAGGTTATTATTCCTTTCAAAAACCTATCGGGGTAGCAGGAAGAGATAATATTACTTATTAGACTACATGGATACAGTAGGAAAAAAACAGGCACACATCTCAAAGTTGCTTTTCAGATCTTAATAAATATGAATAGAAATTTTGGTGACTCGTCAGAGTTGAGTTCTAAGGGTGAGTATACAAACTACTAGGTGAAATTTCTGTTTTAATTTGTTTGGATATTTTGTAGACCTGGTGTAGCACTGAGGCTAAAAGAAGCCAAAATATTTAAAAACAAATGGCAAGGAATTTAAAGCCGTGCAACAATTGGCTCTTTCGCAAGTCCACCCAGTTGTGTTAGCTCTAGCGCTGCCTTCCTTGCTTCTAAATCATTCCAATTGCACTGTGAAGACCAAGAGGAAGGTCTGACTTGCAATAAAGGTTTATGTTAATAAAAGTTATGTTTCATTACTAGAAACTAACCCTGGGAATGACCAGAAACAACCATAACATTACTTTTAATTTTGTGATGTGAAATTCATTGTATGTATTTGAAAAACTAGTGTGTTGATTGCACATATTACAGCATAGGTTACTAAGAAAGCAATGATACTTCATTACCTTCTTAAGCAATGATACTTCATTACCTTCTTAAGCCTTAGTAATGCAAAGTCAACAGTGAGTGCAAATAAGTGAAAGCAAAAGCATGGGTGTCCTGCTTATCAAAAGAGCAAAACCTCCATAACTCTGGCATCAAAGCAGTCCCTGCTCAGTGGCTACCCAATATTAGTGATTCGGCCTTTTGAACATAAAATACAGAGTAAATGGGACTGAAAACAAGTGGGCACTGAAAGTACACAACAGGCCGACAACCCAGATGAAGATGTACGTGCATGACAATGTAGCCCGTGGTATTTCACTACAGATCTTTGCAATTCTCACAGTTCCATGTTTCATTGATTAGAATAACAGGACAAAAAAACCTAAGGTTTGTGATCACGAGTTTAAAAATGTTTCAGATCTGAAACACTTTTATTTGAAGGGCCACACTGCTGCAGCATTTTAATTTTTTTTATACTTAACCCAGTGTTATTTGAACATTGTCAAATTATTTTATATTCTTAAAATATTTTTCAGAGATCCAGCTTGAAACTGCAAGATGATGTTCAGATATTTTTTTCCTCTAGCATGTGGCAATTATGACGAATCAGAATTTATTCTGTGTTCTGTTGATCACCATAGTAACCTGCACTCTCTGTATTTAATAGGAAACAAAAAGTTATTTACTAGACAGGGATGGAGTTCTGGGAAGTACTGGTTTATGAACGTTGGCAAAATATTTTAATGGGACTATTTGCTTCCCAGGTTGCTATGTGTACCAGTCATTTGATCTTCATCTGTCATGCAGACTTCACAAGAAGAAATTGATTGTAGTCAAAACGTATTCATTAGGATTACAGCTATTTTCTGCTTTTCTCGGGTGTTACATAAAGCTAGACAGTACCCTGTTCAGTCCAGATTGTTTACGTATATATGTAAAGTATAATAAAGGCACCTTGCTAGCTATTGGGCTTGTTTTGTATTCTCAGGAACCAAAGGGATTCCTAAACTGCAAACAAGAGATAGCAATTACTGTTTAGTATTAGACTTCTGAAGGTCTACTTTTACAAGCCCAAACTGTGAGACTGCCCATCAGATTTAGTAGTTCCTTTGGTGGTGCAAATTGATTTATTTTATGAAATCACCTACTTTCGGTGCGTTAATTGATCTTTCTGACTGGTTACTCTTAACAGGGATAAATCCATTGCTCTATCTCACAAAAGTGGCTCCACAAAATGCAGAGATGGCACAGGGGCAATAACTGCTATCCAGTGTGGGGCAGAGGAAGCTGTGGGAAGCTGAAGAGCTCTTTCTGCCCAGTCTCTTGCTCTGTGGGACTCAAACACCAAAACTGCCTTCTTATTGAACATTTCCATGAGAAAATTCTAGTCTTAGAAGGCAAGCTGTAGGGAAACCAGGGTGATTTCCCATGTAATTTTATTTTTGAAGAGAGATTTTTCACTTTCAGTACCCTGGTGGAAACATCCTATGATACGACATACTTTCAGAAATGTTTATAAAGCAAGCCATCTGGAAAAGATATGGTCATTACTTTCCTGACCTCCTCTACCTGCAATGAATGCTTCATTACTGAATTTCTTTGTTATATATCTATAAACGACTTATTTTTTTCTACTTTTACAACTTACCTAAACCATAATTACAAGCCAACATTATTGAGTTAGTCTCCAGTCCCTCAAGCATTTGTGTATTCTACATATCTTTTGTTAAACATTTTATCATGTTGCAGTGAACTATATTTTACAATGCATACAAATTTAAAGCTTGGATTTCACCAGTTCTGTAGGGAATGTTTCACCCAGAAGGGTGAATTTATTTATTCTAACTCAGTAAGAATTTTGACATTAACTCTGAGACATTAAAATGTACCAAAAAAAATAATGGAAAACACATCTATTAATTCAGAACTTTTATTTTATGGAAAAACAGGGCTAATATTTAATATAGTCATTTTATACACTTAAATATACATTATCTCCTGCAGAAACAGATGCAATCAACACCAAGCATCAAACAGTATGTGTATATTTTTTTGTACAAAAAACCCCTTTCACATTCATATTATCAAATCAGTTTTCTAACTCCTATTCTTAGGAATGCAATTTGGAGGATGTGCGTATGTATGTGTAAACGAACTATTATTATCACTTCAGCTGTGTGTGTACTGGCACTGCAGGCTGCCAGTTTTGCTAAAGTAATAATTTGGTCTTATCAAGGGATGGAAAATCGGATCGTCAAAGCACTATTCAGAAGGAATTGCTGAGTAAGTGCATTGTGCTATTTCTTTCCTGCTAAGAGATTCAACATGATACCTGGATAGTGTCTCATAAATACCACACACAGAGTACTTACGAGAAAGATAAGGGAGGACTGGTACCACAAAAAAACCCAGAGGCACTAGGAGTTAGGAAATGTTACCTGTGATTGATGCATTTTTCCAGCATAATGAGCTTACTGGGAATGCAGTGGTTTTGCTCTACAAAACAGTTAATCAAAATGTTAGCAATGCTTTTTTTGTTCTGAAACCTGCAGAAGACAGGGGCCTGGGAATGGTATGCTCAATGGTTTAACTCTGGAGACTAAGTTCAGGTTTTTTAGTGGCTTTATAGCAATCCAATACTGCATCATCTCCACTCTAAATGTTCACAGGTACAGAAGTCTCCTTTTCAAATCTATTTAAGGCAAGTCTGTATAGGCAGGTGCACAAGGAGACAAGCTTTCATTAGGCACACTCTGAAATGGCCAACACAGACTAGTTCTGAAAGGGAACCATATGACTATGCCTAAGCTATTAAGCCCCGCTGAGCTTTCCTAACAGTCAGGATCAGCCCAAGTGCTTAGCCAAGTGCAGGATCACAAGATTCATGCCTAACTCAGAGCACAGACAGGTAAAATCTGCTTTTGCCCCCGCAGCTTTATCTGCAAAGTGCGTATACGAATATTTACCTTTCAGAAAGGTGTGGTATGTTTAAATAATGTAATATTACCTCTATTGGATACAATAAGAAGATCTTGGATCAGGAACTGCATAAATGCAAAGCATTGTATCAGTAATGCCTACAGTTTATTTTTCACATTCTGATGATCAATGCATGCTTGTATCCTTTTTCCAGAAAAATAAAAGAATTATTTCTGAGGTAACGGTGAACAGCTTGTAGAGAACTTATATATGTAAGTTGTACATAATTTATGCATTGAAGAATTTGCATAGATATTTCATTGCCTTTGTAAATGTCATTAGTAGAGAACATTGGTGAGAGAGATCACGTACAATCCACCTTTTTTAATTTACGTACAGGGACAGTACACAGGTCACACACACCAAAAAGAAGATTTTAGCTCAATAAAAGAAATATAATTGTTGAATGGATTTGCTTGCAAATACACATGGAAGATTTCAAATAAAGCAAGAAGGTGATATTGGTTTTGATACAGTCATCTCTAAAAATACAGGCTTTACAGAGTCAATATTGTCTTGATTTAGGTTCTAACCCAACCCAAAATTCTCAGGTTCAGCTCCATCCACTTATTATTGATTTCTCTGGCATGCTGAGTTGCTTTTTTTCCAGAAACGCTTTTCTCCTCTCAAGTTTTAGCTAGCTCTTCCAAAAGAATGTCTAATACTGTCACAAAGAGCAATTATAATCCTTACAACTGAGCTATTGACCATCGTAATAAAAAGGAAAGAGAGAAGTCATGTCAGTTTAGCTTCTGGCAGGACCTTACAGTGCTCCTTCATTCAAAAACACCTATGTAATCAACAAGAAATGAGAAATGAGCTGCAAAATATCAGCAGCCCTTAATTTTCTATCAGGTATGATAAAGACTTTATAAAGCTGAGCTATTTTTAAGGAATAAAAGACCTTATAACTATCACCAAGACATCAGTTCTTTGCTATTTTACTATAATACCTTTTCTTTTTTTTTTTTTCTTCCTGCTACCTGACATCTAAATGCCTATAATTTTAGACATCAGGACCACATACCGGCAAAAAAATCCACAGGCAGAGAGCTGAAAAATATTATTTTTGCCATTTGTAGACAGTAGTTTCACCTGATGTGCATCTTCAGCACCTTCTTCATCTTTTCATGGGGAGAGGGGTAAGACGCAGAAGCCCAAAGAGAGAGTATAGCGTCTTTAATAAGCCTAAACAATTTTGCTTTGACTAAATTTGTACAGTGAAATTGAAATCCTTTGGGAAGGAGTAAAAAAGCCTTGTTGATGAATCATAGAGGAAATCAAAATAAAGCCATGCTTAGAAGAGATTAAACAAGCCATAAAGTTTTCAGTAAAAGTAACATGTAGGAAATAGAAAGAGACATAAGTGATTGGTTGGGGTCCAAATGTATGTCTGGGCAGGAGGAAAGGGAAGGGTAAACTTGTCTGGGGAGTAAATTAGTTTAGGTCCTTATAGTTCAATGCGGCCATGATCCAGAAAAACACTTCACCTTACGTTTGGTTTTAACATGTGAGTCGCTCTCTCAAAATCTGAGAAGAATCTTTTGAGAATCTCAAAAGTCTGCTGACTTGCTCAGGCTCAGGTTTAAGTGATTCCATCATAGCCAGGAAGTGATTTCATCATAGCAAAGATTTCTTGAATTACATTGTCCAACTCCAAAGTCCATAAGGCAACTAACTGAAAGATGGAATGGCTTTTGATTGGATGTCTAGTTGAAGAATCCATTTCCTGGACACAGAAAAGTGCACACTCTGCTTTCCAGTATGGTATGTGCTTAGAAATGGGAACATATTTTTGCACACACAAAGGTTGAAGGAAGAGGAATGACAATGGCAGCAAGAGGGGGTGTGACATTGTGACTCTGCTAGTTTTATATTTCTGGAAAACCATTAGTATTTTGTGAGAGGTGGCACTTGATAATCAGATTTTACTTGGCCAAAATTACTATGCACTTAATACTTATTTGTGCGGTTCAGTTAGCAGTGCCTGTGCTTGCAGGCTGCAAGGCCACAGTGGAGAAGGGCCAGCTCAGGGCAGACAGCTCATCATGCCCACAATCATGCCCAGGGACAAGGCAGAGCAGCTCCTCCTCTCATCCCAGGAGCACAAGCGAGGGTCTTGAAGGTGTCTTTGTAAAGACAATGTATGTTACAGTCACTAACTGCTGACAAAAAGAAATTGATTCTTTGATTGTTCTTTCTACCCCAAATTTTGGTGGGATTTCTGGCCAGGGCAGAGGAATGACTCTGCGAGAACGAAGTCCATGGTTCTGAACCACTAATTTGGGCTGATGAGCCTGTGGAAAGACAAGAAGTTTAAATATTATGTATTTTTCCCCATCTTCTCATTCTTAGGAGTCCATTCTGCTTCCTCTCTAAGTTCCAATCTTCTATATTCTAGGGCAGAAAGAAATGTAATTTTGGCTTTTCAGGAATGAACAAGGTAGAAAAGATAGATGTACAATACACTTCAGTGTCACCAGGTACCATAATCTTTATTTTACTTAACTCTGTTTCCTGAGAAATGGGAATAGAAGAATCACAGCTTTCATTGAACAGTAAAGTTAATTTCTAGTTCTCAAGGTTTCACCAAAAAAAGCATTAAAACATGATTCTTGCAATCTCACCGCAAATATCACTTGGACTTCTTGAATTTTCCTTTCTTCCGAGTTTACTCTCTGAGGATGCAACAATTCACTTATACAAGCAATTCGCAGAACAGAGGGACCCATTTATCTAATATGCCACAGAATTCTTTTTCTTCTAGGAAGCCATGATGACATGTAAGAGCAAACATCTATATTTTCATATGACCAAAATGTTCACAAGATTTTTTTTAATTGCTGCATTTTATTAATAAGCTACTAGTTAAAAGGTTTCTTTGAAATAATTCAAAGATAGTTGACACGAAAAACTGTGTGTCTTTTTCAGCATCTTTATATTTCATTTATTATCAAACTCTCAGTCAGCAAGACGCAGTGTCTGATAATTCTTCAGGGTTGCCAATTAACCTAATTAGCAGGTCACATAGGTAAGTGGCATAGATTGTGTCCAATTTCATTACTGGGGTAGTAATTTAATCAGCCTGTGCATTGACTGAAGGCCAGAGAATCTGGAGAATGAGTTCAACATGAAAATGAAATCTAGACAGACATTATATTTAAATACATGAAAACAGTTTGTCACACAAAATTATAAAGCATACTACTCACTAGTAGAAACCCAGTAAAGTCTGGGGTGGGGACTGGTGGTATTAGGGGGGAGGGGGGTTCAACCAGAGTATCCAGCATCAGTATAAAAAATGTTATATGTTGCCTTGCTTTTATGAACGAAAGGTAGTTTTATGTACAAAGAAGTCACAAACATGTGTGTTCTTCTTTAGCATTTAGACAGACATGCAATGAAATTGTCTTTAATGCAGTGTTACAGACCAGAACTTCCCAGACACATCCGCTTTGTGATCTACCTGGAACAATCCTGGCCTCTCCTTTCCTATATACCCCAGCCTTGTTCAGTTCTTCATGCCTGGTTTTAGAGCAAAGACAAAGGAATGTCAAGTAAGAAGGTCACATAATCGATAAAATGATATTGCTGGATCTTTCAAGACAGACAGGAGAGAATAAAAATTACAATAAGTGCAATTGTCAAAGTCCTAGAGTCAGTGAAAAAGCAGTGCTTTCTCGGTACAGTCCTGCTCCTCTTTTACAAGGTGACTGAGTAAATAGGAGGTAGGAAGAGTAGAGTCTGTCTGGAAGAAGAAAAACACTTTCTGGTCAGATAGAGAAAGAAATATTAGGAGGAACAATAACATCTTTAAAAATGGGTTTCAGTATGAAATACATATTTATATATGCTTTAAAGAGATGCACAAACTTTACCAGAAACTATCAGTGTTTATTCAAAATACAGACCGCAGAAAAAGTACCACTACTAATGACAGGACCTAGTTGATCCCGAATGTGTGAGGTGTGAGGAGTCCACTAGCACAGTCAAAACTACAAGCAACACTTAGGAAAAGATCAGAGTATGGTGAACATGCCCTTGTCTTCATAGTCTATATCAATTGTTTACTGCCTCAAAGAACAAGCGGGCTATAAAAGAGGCCCAAGTAGTGGATCATTCAGTTTAAACATATCTCATAGGTCTTATGGTCAAGAATTACAGCTTAATGAACACTGTTCCAGGACTTGTAATTTATTCACTCAGCAGGAAAAAAAGTGACTACACTATAAGTTCATGATAGGCCTGTAAAATAAAAACAGCCAGCATGTAAAAATAGCCAGCATGCCAGGAATGAATGCTGATCTCTTAAATAGCTTTGAGTTTTTTTATAACAATGAGCAAGAGTACATGCTGAAGTTACTAGATGTGGCTCAGACCACTCACTTATGTTGTCAAATGTATTATTTTGAATTATAATCTGTCTTGCTACCAAAATAACATACCTTTACAGCGGAAAAGCTGAACTTCTCTATTCCAATTTCGGAGTTACAGAAACATTGAGCTCTTAAGCATCTGTTTTAACTGTGCCCACAGAATATAAATGCTACAGTTGTCAATAACTGCTTAGACTTTCTTTTAAAAAAAGAATAAAGCAGGGCAGCACTATTCATGGATGCTACCCACTAGTTCAGGAGTGCCAGATAACAGAAACTACTTGCAGGGGAGAAACCACTTTCACCTGATTAGTAGAAAACTTAACATTGATGAGTTAAACTTCTCATTAAAACTTTCCCTGATAAAAAAGCAACAAGCTTAAAGATAATAGCTTTTTTTTTTTTTTTAACATAAAGCAAGATCTCAAAAGTACTGGATAAATTCAGTGTAAGGGCCTCTCAGGAAGTGTCAATTCATGTGAATTAAGTTACTCTTTGCTAGAAATTTGGAGGCTAGCAGTTACTAATTTCTGTGGACAGAAGGCCCACAGCTCCCAGTCTGCTTTTCTGGTTCTCGTAAACATTTCCAGTGTTTTCAGTTCACTGGTAATTTTTATATATTATTCACTAAAGTTATAAATGGCTAATCAAATTACATAGGCTACAATCACAGTAAAGAGTGACAGTAGAATCAGAAGCTCCATTAGAATACTGAATATTTCACTGTCTAGCTATCTAGATAAATCTGATTTCATAAATGATTTGATAAAGCAAAAGCATTATCAACTCACTTCCATGATGGTTCAGATAGATGTAATTTCAAAGACTAGCTTAAGGCATCAACATAGCCTAGGCAGCAGGATTCCCATACTGTGAAGTCAGGTTATATTCTAAGAGGGATATCAAGTCTGGATGAACCAAAAGAGAGAGCAACAATATGGATCTACAAATGTATGCTCTACTACAGCTGTGAGGGACTGTTGCAGAGACTGAACGTACGCTAATTGCATCTTAATCAAATATAGGTTTTTCTGCATGAGAGCTTCTCCGAGTGACCTCTGGGAAAAGGATCAGCTAGAAACTTTTTGCTCCCCTTTCATTTATTAAATTTTCCATTTTTTTAAAAAAAACCATTATATTTTCCACTGTTCTCTCATTTATAATTCACAGTTTGTAATTGTCATGAACAGTAATCCCATTATATTGTTGTCACAGCACTATTTTACAACTTCTCATTTGAAAAAGGTGCTTTCCAATGACACCTTTATTTCTTCAGTGGACAACAATCACCTGTGTATTTGTTAACCACAAGCTTAATGAGAAGAAGTACTAGCTGATATTAAAGTATCCTAATACAATGTGTCAGTGCTTTGGACAGAGCCAGACCAGTTTAAATTTTATTCACTACACCACCCCACCCCCCCCCAGTAGTGTCCAGGCTTGAATATTCCTGCTCAGTGTCAACCTTCTCACTCAGACTAACACTGACTTAGTGCCTGTTGCCCTATATAGGTGAGGCTAATTGCTAGCATGCTTGCAGCAAATTGAACCATAAGCCCCCTGGGACAATCTGGGGCAGGAAATGACTTCTTCTCCCTCTGGCGAAAATTATGACTGCTCAACGGCTGCTAATTTCCATTGAAAGGAAAAAAGCAGGCAGGTTTTAATCAGAAGAGGGGGAGATGAGGGAAGAAGGCAGGCTCTGAGCCTCCCCAGGGTTATAGCAACTGCTCCACAAGGAAGGTATTGCAATGCTTTCCAGGGTCTACCCCCCAACCCCAAAACAGAGCTAAACATGCTGCAGTGTGGCCCTTTTGCCCTGCTCCTGCTCCTGGCTCCTCCCTTCACTCCCTCCTCGCAGAGTGCTGTCTCAGGGGGGAGGTTAGTTACAACCTACTGGGACACTTCTCTGAGCATCCACCTAAATGCAATGACTGGGAGAGAAAGGGGTAGACGGCATTTTTTTTCCCCATCATGATTGCCTGCTTTTCTGGACAGTAGAAGTGGTTTTAAATCACTGAAAGCTACGAAGAGCTCACTCCCTAGACAAGCATTTTATCACTAGGTTGTATTTTTTACAAATAGATACAATATATAATACTCTAGACAGAGCACAGTAATCCCACTTCAAAGCCTTGTGAGAAGAGCAGTGCTGGAAACTTGGAACAGGGCAGAAATTAGTCCCATATAACTTCCCATGCAGAAGGTTTCACTGGCTGCCTGCATCTGCTCAGGGCAATTCTGGCTCAGGAAGCAACAAGTTTTCTGGTTTAGGGCTGAACAATATGGATTATTTTTGTTTGCCTCTGTGGCTTTCCCACTGCTCACAGAAGAAAGCCTTTATCTTTCAGTAAATACATAGCTGAACTAATAGATTGTCAAGGATTCACTGCAAAAGGACAGTTTACTGTTCAAGATAACTCTAAAGATTCGCAAGTGTAAGAGTCTGCAACAAAATATAAAACATTTTAAATGTGATTAACCATGGGCTTTCCATAATAATCATTGTTTAGTGAATATATAAATAGAATAAAAGCAATATTGAAGCAAATAAACGACCTCTGACACAAAAAATGGCTTGCATTTCATATTTCTTTACTTAACTGCCCCCTCCTTCCCCCACCGAACAGAAGCTTTATTGACAAAATGTGCTCTGGTAATTTAGTCTGTAGACTTAAAGAATGTGCAGCTCTGGGAAAAACTGAATTATGGGTTCTATTTGTAAGATGAGGAATGGCATATAATAACTTAATGAACTGGAAGCTTATTAGTTGTAAAAGAGAGAACTAATGGAATGCATTGTCTATCAATCTTTTTTTTAACTTGCAAATATTCAGGTGGGTAAGTGCCACATCCATTATGCATTTAATATCTTATTAATACAAATATGTGCTAGAATCTCAACAAGCTACAAAAATATATCTCAGCTCCTAATTTAATGTGTATTTTATTAGTCAGTTTTGGAGGCTCTATTCTAAACGCAAGTCATTAGAGATTCTATTCAGTTATTTGGCCAGCAAAAAATTCACTTGAACACAGGAGCTACCAACTGACATCATCTAAGGGTATAGCCCACTGCTCTCTGTACAGACCGTATTCATCAAAATTGTGGAGTGAAATAAATGCACACACAGTCATGACGACAGTCTCATTTCAACAGCTATTTATTGCTCTGTAGACACATAAATACAAAAGGACAGTAAGATAATGATTTTAACAAGAAACATGTAGAGAATTCAGTCTAAAACGAAATGTAGGAATCAAATCCTTCGTTGTTAAAGAAATTTTCTCCACTACATGAAGTACAGGGATTTACCTCAGCTACACTTTCACGTGGACCTATTTATTTTGCACAACTGAATGATTTGTTTCAAAATAGTTTGGATCATGATATATGTGTGTGAATATGCAGAATAATAAAAATTTTAAAAGCAGTCTAAAATCTCTTAGGAGACTTCTCCCAATCTTAGCTCATATTATGCCTTAACACCGAAATGTAAAAAAAACAAAATTCAAAGTTCAAGCCAATGCATATAAAGGTATATGTGGAACACAGCAGTCTCGTTCTACTCTATCAGTTCAAATATTTCATATGCTGCATAGATCCTCAGGTAATTTTAATTTTAACCCTGCAATGGATTGATCTAGTTGCTTAGTTTTTCAATTTGAGAGATAAAAATAAGCAAAGAAGGAAAATCTGCATTAATTTATGCCTCTGGTAGGCTCTTGTGGGTGGGTCTGTTTTGTTTTATTGTTATTTTTTTCACGTGGTCAGTCTAGCAGCAGATGTCTTACATATATTTAGCTGCTTAGAAAACCAGTCATAGCCATTCCACTCAATCATGTTGTAGCATACTATCGACATATTATACCAGTTCAATACATTTTTTTTCTTTATCAATTTACTTTTCATCTCAGAGGTCCAGTACAATGAGATTTTGAACCATTTGTGCTGAGCACAATCAAAGGGCCAGTAATCCAATTATTTGATTTTCTTGCTGAAGAGAACAGAGGAGAGGGAAAGCCATCTTTCCCTCAGTCCAGTGAGTGAGCTGCAGGCCTGCATTAGCCTTTAAGTTTCCTGTGTAAAACAGACCCCAAGGGAAGCAGAAGGCCACTTAAATACAGCTTGGAGGGCATAAGTGGAACACGGCTGTGGCACATTGGCTTTCTGCCCAGGAATAAATTCCAAGTATTAGCATCAAACACTCATCCTGAAGCTCTCATACTCAAATTAAATGCAATCTATCAAATGAATAAACAATAATATATTAAAGCATCAGAAGTAAATTAAAAAGATAAATCGCTGTAATTTATACCATGGATCATGTGTTCTGGATTGCTTTTCCAGACTGCACACCTCAGATTATCTTTCAGCCTATTTTTTTCATGATTGTGTTTTTGCACATGCGAAATGGTCCTTGATGGACAAATTGAGTTTATTCATGGTCTACTCTACATATTAATAAAAATATAGTTTTAAGTAGTGCTTGCTTTCCCCATGCAAATAATTTTGTTTACTCCTGCTAGTCAGCAGAATCTGACCAATTTGGTAAACAGATTGAGTCTACATGAATTGTATCTAAACAAGAATTCAGACGACAACAATTAGGCATGCAAAATGTAGCTTTAGATACATCATATAGAACAGCAGCAGGCTTCAGAATTAGGGTAGCTGCGAAGTTAAAATGAATCAGTCCTTTTAAAGTGCTGACATGAAAAGCAGATTGTATTCTGGGACAGATTTTAAAAGGGGAATTTTCAGTAAGCAGAATTTAATTACCTAACTGGAATTTTGCCATGATGCCCTGGATAACCCTTCACTTCATGTGAAGAAGCAAAAAAACCTCAGGGAATCTATTATGCTCTACCTGAACCATACCTATTATAGCAATAAATTCAGCCTTGTGCTGGGATGGGACAGCATTAAGAAAGAGAGCAAAGGGAAACATCTCACCTACTGAATATTAGTCTCATTTCCTGAAACAAGTTGACTCTCCCCAGGAACTTCTTCCCCAAAACTTCCTTAGGGTATGAAATAATTGGCTATTGACCAGTCTGTTCTTGACCCAAAGAATGGAGCAGAAAACATGGAAGACTTGTCTGGATTATAAGGAGAGATAAAAGAGAAATTAAGAGCTGATACGTACTGACTGAGGCCATAGCTGTCTTGATTTTGCTAGCTGAGCCTCTGAGGGTTTTACTCACATTTGTACTAGGGCAAAAGACCTGAGGAAAAGAGCAGGCAGAAACTAGGGGAAGGGAAAACAGAATGGCACAACTTTCTCCCTTTTCAGATTTTTTTTTTTCCCTGCCTGTTTGCCCAGCATTTAGTGTGGTGCTGTGAAAAAGAAAGGCTGCCAGCTCCATAGCATCATATTGCCAGCATAGTGGACAGTCTGTCTCACCTCCAGGCAAAACAGAAGTTATGAAAATGGTATTTGCACACTAAGAAAAAAAAATGCAAAATCTTACTTATCACTAATCCTGTACACAGTTTTCTGAGCAAGTGACAGTTTCCCTTTTTTTCCCTTGTAAATGCGATCACCTATAACCTACCAAAACCTCTGCAGGTCCCTTGAGGGCTGCCCTGGAACCCCAACTGCTGGCAGCCAGCACTCCAGGGGAAGCTGCTGTGATGCAGGCTCCAAACACCACAGGAGGAATGGCCGAGGATGCCAGTGCGTGTGGAGGCAGTTCCCATGCCCTGGAACGATGAAAACCCATGGTTAGTACGCACCACGCAGCACCAGAGGCTGAGCCCACTGTTAATGAGTGCTACGCAGAGGGCTCAGGTCGTGGTTTTGCTAAATCCCGTGCACTTGGTATCCCTGTGAAACACAACACCAGAACGCAGCTCAGCTCACAGAGCCGTCCGAGCACAGCGCGTCATAGTCAAGGTGATGGGGCAGATGTCTCTGAGCCGTTGGTGCGATATCTGCCCCTCGATGTCAAGTGGTTTGTTAGAACTGGAAAGTGCTGTGTGAGTAAATAAGTCTTTATGGGGCTGGCAGGCCCCCATTGCACCTGCTCTGCCCCTGGGGCAGGGGTCTCTGGGCAGGGTGCAACACCTTAGTGCTGGTTCATAGTGGTTTATAATGGTTCCCAGTAAGTGCCTGTACACTACAGCATGCAGCGTGGGGACACACAGGAGGCATCAGAGGTCCTGGGCTGTGATCTCGCTGGGATCACAGCAATGCGGTGCACTAGCTCTGAGGGGGTCTGTCAGCCAACATGGAAGGCTGTCATGGATGGATCCAGCTCTTCAGGAAGGACAGGCCAGGACATCAAGGATGGAGAGCTGCCCTTGAAGTGAGAGAGCAACTAGGGTGCACAGAGCTGTGCCTCGGGAGAGATGATGAGCCAACTGACAGCTTATGTGTCAGGATTAGAGGTCAGCCCGTGGTGGGTGACATTGCGGTGCATCTCTGCTACAGGCCACCTGATCAGGAAGAAGTGGATGAGGCAAAAAAATGGAAGAAGCTTTATGCTCACAAGCCATCAAGGGTCAGAGCACTGAGGCTACACTGAGTACTGCTAATGAAGTGGCGGAACACACACACCTCACAAAACGCTCCTAGTAGAACCTAGCTTGGCTCTATCCACCTTAAAAGGTAGCTCTCACCCTCTGCATAAGCATTCTGCTGCTTTTCAGAGGATGGTGTGCACTACCTCTACAGCACAGACCTCCTCAGCAGTCTCCAAGAGGGTTTCTTTGCTGTCTGACATCCCGCCAGGATGTTCTGCAGCAAAAAGCAACAGTTTCTGGCCTCTCGGACCTCACCCTGCTGATCACAGTTTGATGTCCTGAATGTGTAATGCACACAAATAGGACACACTGGCTGCGAATTCTGGGAAAGTATTTCTTTTCATATGGGCAAACAGGCGGTTGTATGCATAGGGAGTATGTGCTTTAAAGCTTTAAACAAAGCTCCCCCATGTTTCCAGGTTAGATTGTACTCTATTTCAAAAGCCTACACCTGCCATACATCCCAAAATGTCTGAATAAAAAGAAAGGGGCTTGGAAAAACTTTGCTGACTACTATAAGAGGTAAAATTACTTTAACACAGGTGTTTCAGCAGCTTTCATGATTCGCCCTTATTGAGTGAAGGAGGCCTTCAGGATAGAGATAAGTGGTCCTCACCTATAAGACAACATTTTCACTGGTGAGGAAAGACAAGGCTGAAGCTTAATAAGGAAGAGTAGTATCCCCAGCACTGTGATTTCCCCACTCCTACCTCTGTGGCAGGAATTTCTCTTATTTTGTTACAGCCAGAGTTCTCTATATTACAATATCTGTATCAATACCTGGCCATGGTATTTTGGCTGCCTACCTCAGCTCATCTGCTTGGATGGCATTTTGTCTGTTAGCAACAATAGTAGTCTGTTAGCAGTAATATACCACTTTCAGGAGATGCCAGAAAAGGATGGGTTTAGATCCATAGCTTGCTAAGCTCTGTTAAAACAGCTTTCTTCTGACACTGAGCAATTACCTAAAGCATCTTGACATTCTCTGTATAAAAGTGACTCATTACCAGACACTGGCTTGTATGGAACCCAAACAGCTTGTTTTCCAGCATCAGTAAAGACAAGTATATATTTCAAATGACACTGTTTTTGTGCTCTTTGGAGGCTTTTCTGATACTGATGACATCAAGGAATCTCTGTTTCACTCGATAGTTACACTTGTGGCAATGACTATCTTGTTCCTTGTCTTCCCATGTCTAGAGCACGGGGCATCTGACCCATAGTCAAGGTTCCTGTGCATTGCACTGATACCAACCAAGCAGTACCAAGTAGTACTGCATTAAATGTCAAGTAAGCCCAGCACTTTGTTTTGCTTGCAGTTTCAAAGCCACAGGGCGAATCCGTGACTCAGCTGCCATTAAAAATCACTAGTTAATTGAGAACACCCCTACCTCGGTGCTTTGTACCTCCAGTTAATCCATTTGTATCTGTTTGTGCCAACTGATGCCTGTTTTCTTTGACATGGCAGAATCCCAAAGCTATGCAAACAAGAATGCCAAGATTTGAGAGTGCACTGTAAATCAATAATTTTTTAGATGTTCCTGGATGCCTGAGGATGTGTCAAATGAGGCTGTGTTGAAGAACTCTTAGATGACATCAGGTGTGAAATGCCTACGTGTGAAGAAAACACTGCAGCAGAACCATGCATTGATCCTGTTTGCAAGCTCCTTGCAGCTACTGGGCATTTGACTCTAAGGATCCAAAGCAAAGCTGATCACAGCACAGTATAGGGGACTGAAGTCTCAGATGCTCAGAAGATTCTAAGATGATCTATGATTCTAAGAGCCTTTCAGTCTCCCTCTTTGGCACACCAAATCTGTGCTTGTAAAACATAGGGTAGGATGGAAAAGTGAAACTTCCAGCTCTAGTAGTGGTCAAGATAGTTTCTGAAGCTAAGCCTAATTGACTGCATGACTGTATTCATTCAGCACCTCAAGTAGGTGATCAGCTCTGAAACCTATGGGTGATTATGTAAATAAAGCACTAGAACATCAAGAAAAATGCAGGGACCTGTGTTCTTACACTAGCTTCCACTCACTTGCCTTTGCCCAGTTGGAAATCACCACATTGTGGCTTGGAGAGTCCTTAATAGAAGAGTACATGGGGTTTAGTCATGGCAAAAGACTGCATCATACTGCCACTAAGGACAGAGGAGTAGAACAAAAGAAGCATTGGTACCTCCTGGTTTTCAACAGCCCAGTATATACACAAGAGAGAACAAACCTGTGACTGGCTTTCTGCCATATGCTGCAGACATCCTCAATCCATTGCAAGAAACAAAGCAAAGTGCAGCATGCACTAGCTCATAGACACCACGGAGATATCAGCTCATCTCAGCATCACACCAGGACAATTAGTTTCAGCACTGTTTTACACTGACATGGCTTCCACTTCCAGTGTTTGATTATTTCTGATAACCCTGGGATCTCCAAACTGGGCTCTTAAAATGGAGTTCACCCCATTTTTCTTTTGCATTCCCACAGCAGTCCCTTCTCTGTGCCTCTTCCAGTCTGACTACTTTTTTCAGTAACATGATTGATCAGAAGTCTGTCTTGTCAGTCTCTGTTCAGTCCTGCTCTTGTCAGGTATTTTACATTCAGTACAACAGATCTAAAACCTAGAGCTGAGATGAGAAGAAAGAGATCATAGGAACAGAAAAAAAGGATCAGGAAGAAAATCCTGCAATCCACTGAGAACATTGCTCTTTCATGACTGAAGTGTGTTGTATAGCAACAGTAAAGAAGCCACAGAAAACTGCTTTAATCTAACATGGAGCAAGGATCTTCATTAGAATGAGAAGAGCCATATGACTGCTGACATTAGAGTGCCTTTCTTGAACTTGCTCAAGCTACCTCATGCATGATTATTGCTTAGGGTTTAGAGAACTGAATATACAGTACACTTTAAAAGGATGTGGGGGAAAGCTCTGGAAGTGAATGCAACACAAGGAAACCAGCAATGGGGAGGAGGACTACAAATGCAACTTTCCTCATCCACAAAATCAATACAACTAAAATTAAGTAAAAGCACAAGATGATGTCTCCCTCCTATATTACATTCCATTCTTTGTGCATACTGACATAAGAAGGGTAATCATGAAAAACAGCTCTATTTTCAGCCACACAAAGATGAAAGAAGTTTGGGGATATATGCAAAAGAAGTTACAAGACTGACTCCAACCAACAGTTTTCTACTGCCTCAAACCTTGCATAGTCTCCTACAAGGGGACTGGCTCTGCTGGCAGCGTTAGACAGGCTTTGAGAGCCATCTTTGGGGCACAGAAATGATTTTTCTGATGGCACATGAGCAGATTGCTTAACTATTGTTCTTATATCAACACAATAATCATGTTTTCATGCAGCCAAAGGCAACCTTCCAAACAGAGTTGAAGATTATTTACCTTTCTGAATCAACAGTAGGGTCCATGGCAGGTACATAACAAAAGCCTGAAAAATGCCTTGGTTGCTGAAACCACCACCCCCACCAAAGAAATTTCGAATGGTCGTGCCCTAAACTATTCCTTCCTTTATTTTCCAAACACAATACAGCCAACTGAAAACCAAATTCTCATTTAGTGCTGAAGCAGTGAATAATGTTAGCGCTCAGTTAAACACAAATAAAGATTAACTGCATGGCTCATATTAATATATAGGAAGATCTGATGCATAAATTTTAGCACAATGTACCAGCGCTGTTCTCATTTTTGTTTAAAATAAGAGTTAGTAGAATCTGTTTATCAAAAAGGTTTTTAATAAACTCGCAAGCACATGGTCTTTTTCCTATAAAGGGAAAAGGGAATATGAGTACACCAACAGGGATGAAGGTAATTAAAAAGGCTCTTAAAAATAGGAAAAAATATAGGGAAAACAACTTCAATTAATTCTCTTTTTCAGGATCTAATTAATCTTAAAAACTGTGAGTCTCCAGCCTTTCCCATGCATTTCAATGCAATGGAGAATGTCCCTTGCTACAAACTACAGGTCTGATTTAATGGAGTTTTGATTGAGGACAAAGACAGAAGAGTTACTCTGTGGTACCCTCTCTTCACATTGAAAAGTGTCCAATTCCAAAGGCAAATGGACTGAGCTCGGTCATCCCAATTGAAGTGTCGGCTGCTATTCAGCATAAGCAAAGATAGCATGAAGAATCAGCCATTACGGCATATTTACAAAGGCAGCACAGAAACTGATGCTGGCTAGAGAGAGCAGAGGAAAACATATGTTATTTAAGCAAACAGATGTAGATACATATATGTATATATTTACACATACAGAGCGCCCACACACATATAACACATAATAAAACTATATCAAAAGGAGAAAAAACCCTTTGCTCTCTTTAGGTCATTCTCTTGAATTTTTGGTCTGTATGAAAATAAGCAGAACAACAGCTGAAGCTGCAATATCTGGATGTTGAAACAGTATCTTCTTGCTGCAAGTCAAAAGTGTTAAAAATAAACAAAATTTCAAAGACCATTTTTTTCATGGGTGTCTATAACAACTCATCTAGTATGCGCAGCACACATAAACCCTGATCTTATGCTGATGTCAGCCTGCCATAACCCTTCATGCCTCTAGAGGAATTTCTGTGCTGAGATAAGGATCCAGCCCGATGCCGACCGGGTCATACCCTGCAGTGGTGCCAAGCACAGATCTACTGACATCTCTGGAGGTTTTGCATCAGTGCTAGTGGCAGTCTGTTAAATTCAGGTCAAGTCACCTGAAATGCTCCAGCCTGCTTGTTCCCCAAATGCCTACTAGTTACTATATTTTTATCAGAAAGAATGAGAGAGACAGAAAGAGTTTCCTGCCAAAGGTTATCTCCAAGTTCATACTGTGTGTCCTTACGCTGCCACATCCAATAAATCATTAATGCCATCTGTTCCAAGCAGGCTTCCCTGGGACCAGTTTTGAGGGGCCAGCATGAATCTGTGCAGGCTGCTGCAACATGGGGGACAAGCTGGGCTGGCACCACAGCTCTTTGTGGAAATGGCCAGCCTTCAAATGTTTGTGACATGATTTGTCAAAGTTCAGCTTTCAACTGCTACTGTTATTTTCAAGAACAAAAAAGACGCAGGCAATCAGAATGCACTCAGCAAGAGCAAAGCTCAGCCAGAGCAATGGGTACCTCCCCAAAGTCCTCTGTGCTGACTTGAAATGCCCCACAGAAGGGTGACGGATGTTCTGCTCCTCTCAGCTTTCCTGAAGAGCCCCAGTACTGGTACTGGGGCCCACTACAGGAACCATTCCAGGGGTTTTGAACCAGGTGGATGTTCATGCCCATACAGAAGCTTCAATGACGTCTGGCTACCCATGTGGATCAAAACAACTGGGGGGGGCTGAAGTGTAATGCTGTGGCCTCCCAGTGGTGGGGGTGAAGGTCATTTCTGACTCCTTTTATTTGAGAGGAAATTCACTCCCAAAAGTTAACATAAGACATTAGTAAAGTCCTTCTTAAGCCCTCAAAGATCCACCTCAATTTCCTACGCAACAGCTGTCATGGGTTTACAATATGTGGGAATACACTGGTACATAGCCCATACTCTTGTACTCAGCACAGCGGTGGACTTTGCACTCTTTTAACCCTTTGTAAAGCCAGATGACCCAGGCTAGCAGCAGCAGGATGCCACCCTGAAGCATAATTGTTTTATAGCTTCTATTTATTTTTTGGAATATCAAAATCTATGACAATCACTAAAGCACACTGATTAAACCCTAAGCATAAACACACCATGATAGAGAAGTTGTTTTTCTGTCAAGGAAGCATCTATTTGCAATATCAAAGAACTCTCTATTGATTAAACTTTGAAAATAAAATTGCATCACTTATCATATGCTGTTTGCAAAAATGTCAATCATTATAATACTCACATAAGCATACCGTGTCTTCCCCCTGAACTTGTTAAATTTATTACTGAGACTCTATCCTGAGCTGCCTACATGTGGAAAAAATATCTTTCAGTTAACACATTAACATTCATAACCAGTATTTAAAGCTGTGCATGGTGCCATCTCAAAAGATAAGGGTCTTGTCAGCATTTCCAGTATAAGCCTCATTTCAGGCGATGGAGGGGGGGAGTGGCAACACTGTATTTCAACTATTTTAAATGACAGCAGGAAGAAGCCTGACATACAAGTTGTCAATCTAATTGCACCTACCTTTCAGAGATAGGTGCATCTTTCACTTCCACATTCAGTTTAAAAAACAGTGAAATTCTCAGTACATCATTGTAAACTACCTGGCAAGTGCTGTCATTCTGCTTATGCATACAGCATCCTGCACAACTATAAATCTAGATCTAAACCTTCATATTACAAAAAGCTTTAAAAGTATGGAACAAAAATGATATGATCACTTTCTCACAGGTATACTTAAACTCTACAGAAGAAAGAAAGAGATAAGCAAAACATGAGCTAACAATACAACAATGAGGGCTTGGTCCATGACTCATGTTATCAGATGTTCCTGCAGTATTAAAATACGAATAATACTGAGTACAAAAGTTAATGACAAAAAAGGTAAAAAATAACAAGTAAAAATGTTTTTTGCGGGAAGAAATTTGTAGGCGTAATGCATCTGCCTTCGAGCCCAATTCCACTACAGACACGGTGAAAGTTGTGATTTGCAAAATAAGACCTGTTCACTGCTGATGTTAAACTATTCTGTCAAAAGAAAATATATTTGTATTAGTAAAAAAAAAAAATCAAAAGTAAACAAGCAGTTGTCATACTGAAAAAGAGGCTTCAGAAATCCACAACACCTCTAAAAAAGCAAGTATTGCAATGTTTATACTTGAGATGATCAGGACCACCGACCACTTCATAGCCAAACAGCTACAAAGGATGATCTCATCCCTATATAATTCCAAGTGCATCAGTATCACCAGCTAGAAACGATAAAGCCAAACACTTCTATCTGCAACAGCAACAACAAGATTTCTAGTTAGAGATCTCAAATGCTAACCATTGTAGTGGTTGCAAACTAAAAACACTCTGGAGCAGATATGTGCGCAAATAACTGGTTTTGCCCGCAGTTTTCGAGATTCCAAGTCAGAGCTGATTACCAAAGCTGACTGAGCTGTCCTCTTCTCCTGCCAACTTCACTTGCTGCTCAGCCAAGAAGTGGACATTACAATCTCCTGCTGTGCAAAAGACCTTATTGCTTTACAAGAATCTTCTGGTTTTGGCTGGGATAGAGTTAATTTTCCTCTCAGCAGCTGCTGTGTTTTGGATTTAGTAGAAGAAGAATGTTGATAACACTGATGTTTTCAGTTGCTGCTATGAAATCAAGGACTTTTTCCAGTTCCTCATATTCAGCTACTGAGCAGGTGTGCAGGAGCTGGGAGGGAGCACAGCCAGGCAGCTAGCCCAAGCTGGCCGATGGAAATATTCCATACCATAGACATCATGCTCTGTTTATGAGCGGGGGATGGCCGGGGGGGAGCGGTGGCAGAAATCTGCTTTTCTCGTTTCCATGAGTTCAAATCCTCTCTTGTCCTGGAGTTCAAACTTTTCTGGGAGTTTGGTCTTTTTTGAGAGTTTTGCAAAATTCACAAAATTCACAACTTTGACATTCCGCTATTGCTGCTCGGGGACTGCTGCGGATTGGTCATCAGGTGGTAAGAAAAATTGCACTGTATATAGTCTTTGTGTATATTCATTATTATCATTATTATTATCCTTAGTAGTAGTAATATTATTAGCGGTATTAGTAGTTCCTTTGTTGTCTTATTAAATTGTCTTTATATCAGCCCACAAGTTTCCCCTTTTGTCCATTTCTCCTCCCCATCCCACTGGGGGCAAAGGGGAGGGGTGAGTGAGCGGCTGTCGGGTCCTAGTTGTCGGCTGTCGGCTTAGACTACGACAAGGAGAAATACTGACAGATGGTGAAAAAAGATGCCATATAAAGGATGGGCAGTTATTCATAAATTATCTGCTTTGTAATGGAAATGGTTAAGTGCTATGGAATACATACACACACTTTAGATTCACACCAAATTCTCACTCCCTCTTGTCAAAGCTGTTTCACTCCACATGGAATCTAATGGACTAGAAAGACACCACACAAGGAACAAGATCCCCCACGTGTTGCATTTAGGACACACACTTATCCACTGACTATTCAACAGACTCAGGTGTCTCCTGGCATCCCCTGGCATTCAGGCTGGAAGGCAGATAACTAAGTATCTTCAGCTTCCTGGACTATAATGACCACAATATAAAGCAGAAGTATTATCATAAATTCTTCTCTTCCTATTGTTCTTTCAGTTAATGCACCACATTTGGCACATCCCTACCTTCCTTTGAAATGTGTCTATCAAGACAGAGATGGCTCTGAGGACACCCAGAAGAACAACTTCAAGGCCTGGCAAACTGTAACGTTAAAAACTGAGATATCAAGTGATTCTAAGCACCACCAGAATTTTTTCACTGTCAATAGGGAAGGAGATTCTACGCATGCCTACTTTCTACACGAGCGCCTAAATGTCATCATAAAATGTCATCCTAGATACTCGAGATTTGTGTGTGTGTGTGTGTGTGTATAAACTCCCCAGAGTGGAAGTCAGCTGAAATCCTGACCTCATGAAGTCATAGGGAGATTTGTCAGTGGCTGAAGTCTAGGTCAGAATTTTATGTATGTTTGTATTGTGCTTTGTGCAATAACAACTCAGAGAGCTACTTGAGATGCCAAATAAATTTTAGGGTTTCCCTGGCGTTTGGAATTCTTTATTCTGAGTGATTCTCCCCAACATACTAATGCAACCACCATTCTCATAAGTTCTAATTGTCTCATCAATTTCTTTTCACGACACTTTGAGTTCTACATCACACTTCAAAGTCATTAGTTGTAACCGACTGGCCTTCACAAAGAAAAATATTCTAGGATATTTTTCAGGTAAATGATTACTGCTCGAGACAGCAAAGCTTCTGGCTAAAATAATGTGGGAAAGACTGCAGGAAAGTAGGGAATAGTTTTCTTTAGTCACAAAAGTCCTTATTTCTCAGAGACTTAACTTTTCTATCCTTGGAAACCCAGAGAAGAAACTATTTCTTCCTAAAAGCTACACCACTGTTCTTTTTTTGTTATTGGTCTGACTTACTACACCCCCTTTTCAAAGACAAACTGCTTGCCTTTTCAGTGTAATTTCTTCTTTCCTATTGACTCAAGGTGGCTTTTTGGCCTGCACTGTGTTGAATGACTAACCATAAACTAGCTTCACCTCTGACACCAGAAACCACCATCTCAGTCCTGCAACCTCTTTTGCACTGATCTAGCTTCACATAGTGAAGTACTCACACCGGGCCTATGCAGAAACAAGACCTTGAAACAGCCCTGCAAATAATGGTGAGCATCTGATCTGAAAGGAAAACATTTTCACACCATAGGGCTATTCCAATCTATTATTACTTGATATTGCAGGAGCCTGCAAACAACAAGGCCAATGCTTAAGAACACGTCCCCCTCCCTGCTCCTGACAGGAGGTTGGGTGAGCAGCCACAATACAAATTTTCAGTTCTGAGCCACACTCTGATGTGGATTTTTCTGATAGATAGCAGTGGATGAGGCCAGGCTGCAATCTTTCTTCTGTTTGAGGCAGTTCTCAGTCACTTATTTCCACTGAAGAAGTGGGAAACTAAAATCTCTAATGGTCATCACATTTCATCAAATCTGGTTCAAAATATTTGTGAAGGGAGGGATCCTTGACTGACGGCAGACATTTACACACACCTTGCACCTACATAAAGCACAGATACATTTCTGTTAGAAACCAGGTGAAAACACAAAAGCCAATGACTGACCAAATTTTTATTTGGTTGGCAACTGTCCACAAATATCGCATGGAATGAACTTAATGGAAGGAATCTTTGGGAACACACAGAGTCTGAAAAAATACTGGTTTTATTCTACTCATCATGGAGCAAAACCAGAAATATGTGACCTCTGTGCATAATGACAACTCAATGACACGGCTCTCATTCTCAATGTGGAATACGAAATGCTCACCATGATCTGCTCAAAAATAATCCTCAGGCCATGATTATTCATGGAAATTATTTGGTGAGTAATTTCAATTGAATAAATTCAAGGAATCAAGAGAAAGAGGCTAAACTAATAGAATGCATTATTTATGATGAATAATTCATTTGGAGGAACTTCCCCCCAATGCAGAAAGCCAGCTCAAGGCATACGGCACTGGAGTGCCACTTCGGCTCTGTTTTGAGGTCTTAATTGGGGGTTTCATGATGAATCACTCCAGGCTGGCCCTCTACCCAGGACTGAATTTCACCCATTGCTCCTGCTCCTCACATATTGGTAGACATGTTGTTAGCACAGTGGGATTTGGATTCTTTCAACTTTATTGCCATTAAAGTAATGATAGGGAGAGATTTCATTATGTTTCTTTTACCAGTAATAAACAAAGGGAAGAAACCTCTCACACCAACCCACCAGACTTTCAACAGTGAACATTCATCATACCCAAACTTCAACTGCCATTACGCAAATATGAGCACCCTCACTAAGGCATGTCCCTTCAGTAAAGCATGAAGACCTGATAATTCAAATAAGACTCTCTGAATGACTAAAAACACCTGTGTGCACTTGTGCTTGCATGATGAGGCATCTCCAGTTAAAAACATTCACATTATGTGACACATAGATTATGACTGAGGACATATGAAATATTGCACTTATAAATGGTAGTGGTAAATATTACTGTAGACATTCGCCCATTTGAAATGAAAGGAACAATAAATCCACTGTTGTTTTTATGTTCCTGATGCTCAGCAATGTCATCACAGAATATCTATCATCAGGAAGATTCATCTTGCTGTTCCTAACAGAGAAAAAGAACCCATTGACATGATGAAACAAAGCACTTCCAAAAATATTTAACCCACTCAATAAGAACTAAGTGCACGCTTTTAAGTTAAACCTTTGTTCAAAGATCTGATCCAAATTCCACCAAAACCAGCAGGAGTCCTTCCGCTGACACCAAAGGGCTTTGGATCAGACATACTACTTTATTGAATAGGACGAACACATCCATAAATATCAACTGCCTTATAGTACTTCGCTGCGTCCTATGCTAAAAGGTGTGTGTGCACAAGGGGAGGGGAGATTTATTTTTCTATGAAAGAAAGAAAAATATTGGGCTAAAGTTAAAATAAAGTGCAGTTTTATTTACATAGTGGTGACTCTGTCAGCATTCCCAAGTGCACTTGCTACCTGGGATGCTTTCTGACAGACAGTTTCTACATCACATTTCCTGCTGAAACCAATATTACTGGTATTATAACTCACAAAATTCACTCCTTATTTTTAAAAAAGTTAGGAATTCACATCAATGATACAAAAAAAACAGAAATTGATTGTTTACTCCTGCATTTAGCACCACCAGTGTAAAATCATGCTGTGCTGTTACAAAACAGATTACCCCAGACATACTGAAATAAACCATGGCAAACTCTCTCCACAAAAAATTATCTTGAAATTAGGTAAAGGGTCTCAAAAATGTGTATCCTCGGTCAGGATCTGAGTCCTTGCAGGAAGCAGCCATTGAGGGAAGAACTACAAAGCATGTTGTTTTTAAGTCGTAGTTCATTAAATTCTTTTATTTATACAGCAGGTAGTCATGAAGTGTCAGCAAACAGTATTCTGAAGTAGCCCATGGCTCTCCAGATGCTTGAATCGTTGGGGGAAATAGAGCTAAAAAATGCATCTGGAAACGAGGAAAATTCATTACAGGTAATAGCAAAGGCCATTCACAACTGCCAGCAAACAGCAGCTCAATGGGCACCACACATCCAGAACTGACTGTCACTCAGGAGTGCCCCTCTGCCCACAGACTGGTGCATACACCAGCTCTCCTTTCACGCAGACACCATCACATCGCTCTCCTCTGCCTCTCTTGGGCATGCATCACACCAGTTCGCTGTTGCTGGGCAGCACGGGTGAGCGGGGATGAACGCCAGGGCCATGGAGGGCAGAGCCTGCCAGCTCCTTCCTCCCTGTCTTTCATGCTTATCCTCCCTCACTCATCCCTTGCCCGTCCCTTGTCCAAAGAAAGCAAGCGAAAGCCAGAGCCTCCTCTTTCACCCTCTTCTTTACAGCATACTTCCCAGTGCTGCTGGATGAGACAAAACCTTGGATTACAAGTAACAATTATTTTGCATATTGCTCACTGCTAAATGTGGAAACCATTTATTTCCTTAATAATTACTTCTAAGTGAGACACAAAAATATCCCACTTACAGTACAGGAAAGATTCCAAAAATGTACATACTCACGGAGGGAGAATGTCTCTGGCTACAAATAGGCACACGTACACTCACACGGGCATACAGACAAATGTCCCCTTGGAAAGCAAGAATATAGGGTACTTTTTGAATAGTAATGATTATTATCTCAGAACTTGAAAAGCTGACACGGAGTAGTCATGTTATGCAGTTCAGGATCAAAGGATGAGGAACACATGAGATCACTAAATATCTAAATTTACGAATTCCCACTGTTTCACCACATCAGTCATGATGTTTTGTTCACAAAAATCAATATTGGATTCTATTTATACTACACGAATAAATCGCTCCTTATCCAGAACCAGTACCCAGGCTACCTTGACAGTTTCCAATGATCAGTAGAACTTAAATCCTGCCCTCCATCCAATTTGCAGAGATTTTTGCTTAGTTTCTTGCTGCATTGTTTTCTTTGTTCCATGAGACGTGGTGGATATGTTTGTTCCCTCTTCATTTACACACAGAGAAACAAAACCAGATGAACTGATAGGTAAAGATGTGTAAATAGTGTTTAGCATCCATCTGCAGACAAAATGTGGAGAATGAAAATGATCTCTGTATTACCAGACTTCTTCTGCTCCTTGATATTTACTCTCACAGAAAGACAACAGCATGATGTGCACTAGGCAGGAAGCGTAATGATCTGTGCCAATACGTGCTTATGCTTCATGCCGTGGTCTGGCTTTTTTTCCTGCCAGCAGAGAGATAAAGTGATGGCTTTAGGACCATGCAGGAGCCAAGAGCTGCTCTGTTGTATGTACCATCACAGGACTAACACAGACTATTTGAAGTTGGTTAAGATTGGTGTCAGGCAAGTATTTAGTTCATACTTGCACTGAAGTGGCCTGGGAGTGCCCCCGTGGGAAATAGATATGGGATAATCAATGGTTCTTAGCCCAGCAGACAAGGATATTACAAGGATAAAAATTTCAAACTGAAGGTAGTCAGACACAGAGTTCTAGGAAAAGCACAATTTTTCGCTTGCAGGAGATGAAAGTTACTAGAACAATTTACCGAACATTATGGCAGATTTTCATCATAGGCAGTTATTAAAATACATCTGGATATGTTATTGGTTTTTCAGTATTTTGTTGTCCTATTTCTTTTTCCTAGGAACTATTATCTAGTTTAAACAGGAATTAACTCCAATTCAGCTGACGGCCTGGGTTATGCAAGATCCAAAAGCCACAATGGTTCCATTAAGCCTTATAATCTATGAATCTGTAAGTTTACGAATCTGTACTCAGTCTTCATAACTTTGCTCCAAAAAGGAGGATGAGGGAATACAGCAAAGTATTTGGGAAAAAAAGAAATCTTCACAATGCAACAAATCAGGCGTAGCACTGAGTTTTCCCAAACCCTCGTAGGCTGCTGTATCGACCTGCCTCCCAGCCTTCCGTTTCTGGAGGCTCCCAGATAGTCACAGCCTGAAAATGTTCCTGCGTTCAACACGCAAAATAAAAAGGCAGTAAAACAGGTGGGGAAAAAAAGCTGTTCTTTTATACTCTGTGTTTCTAATTGAAGGGATTATAGAACACTTCAGGCATGCTGAGAAATCATGACTTTGTTCCTAAATAAAAAGATGCAGCTTTTTTTTTTTTAATCCTTGTTCCTCCTCCTACAACGGTGATTATTATACGCATGCATTTGCAGTTTAATAGAATCAGTATCATCTCTGTGTCTTATTGCTGTTGCAATCCCCTAACATGCTGTTCCTTCCATCCCACATGAATCTGGTAATTACCACTGAGGCATGCTATGCGTACACTTTCCCTTCCCAGGCAGCATCAGCAGTTACCACAAACACATTTCCTGCGTACTGGTAAACACAGGCAAGCGGGACAGTTGATGTTGCCCCATGAGCCAATTCCAGGACATGACATTTGCTCACCAGAAAGCTGCACATCACTGAAACTCACAGAGATGAAACAAGTGTACACTGCGAGGTGAGAGAACACCGCTTTGGAGTTACTTCTGCCTTCAGCTTTTGCTGTGTGTTGGAGCGAGCCCTGTGAGTTCTGGCAACGCTGTGCAGGGCTGCTCAGGTGAGAGGCACTGAAGGTAGGTTACAGGAACGTGTCTGTGCCTCTAAGTGCTTGGGCAGCTGTGTGTACGGATATGCTCCCTTCAGAAAAGCAAAATGAAAAAGCAACCTGGGTCTACTTTTAACTTCTCTTTTTAGGCTCATGCCCCTAGACTGTGTTAGAAAGATGCGAAAATAAGATTTGCTATGTTCTGTAACTAGTCTTAGCAATTTTTGCTCCTGGGTAAAAAGTTAGAAATGACAGGTGACACTACGACTTCTGCCAAGTCCAGCACTCTTGGCAGCAAACCTCCATGTTCTAAAACTAAGTGGAGTGTGTGTAGTTCCTAGAAAAATCAGGTAATAATGCACCCTGCTATATTAACATTTTAAAAATTCATTGTGTAGTGTCTTTTTTTTTCCCCCCAGTGTGAACTCAAAGTTTTTCCTGCCAGAGACCAAGCGCAGCCATCCCTTCCCACCAAACAGATCCGCGCCCAGTGCATGGTGCTTAAGCACAGCCACAATAACCCACACCCCACATCTTGTTCTTTTTAAAGCTGGCCAAACACTACACCGAAATACCGCAGTTTGGCAGAGGGAATAGCCTCGCCGGTGCGAATGGTCACGTCAGATGCGGTCTCGGCCGCTCAGCGCTCGGTGTGTGAGGGCACAGTGCTGCCGCCACACGCCCGCCCGGCGACGGAAGGTGCCGAGCCGCCCCCGACCGCCAGCGGCAACGCGCCGGACAGGGCTGGGCGCGGCCCCTAGGGGCGAGGAGCTGCTGCCGCCGGGACTGGGGACAGGTGCTGCTGCAGGATCCGGGTTCCGCGGCGCCCCTGCTCCGAGAGCCAGACGGTGCGTGTGGTGTGCGTGTGGTGTGCGTGCGGTGCGCGTCCGTGTGCGGTGTGGCCGTGCGTGTGTGTCCGTGCGGTGTGTCCGTGTGTGTGCGGTGTGTCCGCGTGCGTGCGGTGCGCGCGCGCCAGCCGGGTGGCTTGCGCCGAGGGAGCTGCTTGACTTGCTCTCGACTCGGAGGGCACGGATTTAGGGACTCGGGGCCAAAATTTCCCCGGACCCCAGGTAAATCCGCTCGTTACCTTCTTCCCCTCCCCGGCTCCGAGTGCGGCGCGGCGGCCGGTGCTGTCAGAGCGCTCCCGCGATGAGCCGCCAAGCCGGGAGCGGA
>Ga0065711_1005752_pt1 | contig 31296 bp, 15 predicted proteins | sample Hoacrofraction12_FD_59098 | JGI IMG/M metagenome (GOLD analysis project Ga0065711, IMG submission 59098) | Hoatzin crop microbial communities from Cojedes, Venezuela - Epithelial fraction 12 v2 (version 2) | ecosystem: Host-associated > Birds > Digestive system > Esophagus > Crop | place... | reverse complement strand
CAGCCCCCTGCCCGCGGAACTTTTGGGGGAAAGGAGGAACGGCGGGGGGCGGGGGGAGAGCGGCGCGGCCTCGCGCCTCGGAAGCGGCCGGGAGCGTCCTGGCCGGGCCCGGAGGGGCGGAGGAGCAAAATAAATAAAACGGGCACCTCCGATTTAACTGCCAAAGCCAACTCCCGCCGGTGGCGAACCGGCTCCCCCGGGCACGAGGGGCGCGGCAGACGTGGCACGGAGCAGGGCCTGGGTCAGCCTCGCTGGGAGATGGCGGGGGCAGGGGACGGCCCAGGCCCGGGCAGCCGCGGGGGGGCCGAGCGAGAAGGGGCCTCCCGAAGGCTCCTGGGGTTTTGCTCCCGCCGGGCAGCGCCTGCTCACCGGCCGCGATGGCCGCTCTACCCGCCGCTCGCCTGCTCCACGGGTAACGGCGCCCGGCACGGGGCGCGGGAGCCCCCGCAGAGACCATCGCGCTCCCCCGGTACCAGGCAAGCGCCAGCCCCGGGCTGCCCCAAGCAACGGGAGGCAGACGGGGCCCTCCGCGCCCTCCATCCCCTGCACCAAATTATTTCCTACCCAGCTTCGCGCGCCCTTTTGCATCCACCTGCCTTCTAAACAGTCACTAATATCTTACAATTTTCCACATCTATTCTGTAAATATAAAATTCCAAATACGTATACCCGCTGAGCAAACAAGGACGTACAGAGGTATGGCAAAGAGCAGGCCAAAGCTACGTTCATTTTCACTCAGGTTTTCCACAGAACCAGTTGCACCCAGAACTCCCCTGTGCGCCAGCAAGTTTCAGGGACTTTGTGCTGACAAAGTCTGACACGACCATTGCTTTGGTGGGGTCCCGTTGCTACAGCCGTGCCCCAGCCCTGGGAGGATGCCCAGCCCGTCACAGGGACCAGGGTCTAGGGAACCCTCCAACGGAAGCATCTTTATGGGCTTCCTGAGAATTGCAAGACAAATCTGAGATTACAAAGTAAATCAGTGGTGGAGCAGCTAATGTCATCCACAATTTTTGCCTTCCTAAGGAGTACACGATTGTTTCACAAGCCCTATTGGGTTAAAAATACTGCTGAGGAAAAGCCGTGGAACTGCTACCAGTGGAAGTCAAACGTGACAGACTTCATCATCTTCGCCTGGGCTTCACTGCAAGGTTCGCGTTTGCATCATGTGTCTTGTGGGCCCCCGAAAGGGAGGGAGCTCAGGCAAGGCTGCGCTCGCACCCAGCGAAACCCAAAGCACCGCTCCTCTCCCCGCTGCGGGCAGGCAGGTGCACGCAGCGTTTCCTTTGCAGCACCTCTGTTTTCTCCACAGGCAGACTCAAACACTGCTCCAGGCTTTGAGCTTGAAAATATCATGAGTCAGACCCCTGTCTCTTCTGTTTCCTATTTTAGCATTGTCATTGGTTTTAAAAGCCCCATTCAGAATCGTAATTTGTGGCCAATACTTGGAACCAACATGGGAGACAAGGTCACATTTTCAGAACTTTTCTCCAGAAACGGGTGCAGGTGTTTGTTTTTTTTAAAAAAATTATTGTTAATAAAAGTAAAAGCATAGTCTGTCACCTAATCACATTCAGTAACTCACCTATTTTCAGTATCTTGAGCTTGAGCCATTAAACTCAATTAAACGACTTACTAAAAGCATTCTGCACGAGGACTCGCAGGAGTCGGCTGTTCTGCTCCCCCTCTTCTCAGAGGCCCTGCACCGAAAGAAAGGGTCTGCAACAGCAGTTGCTCTTACCCAGCAGAAAGAAAAAACACTTCCCAGTGTTTTCAAGCGCCTTCAATTTCTTACAGTAAATCCTTTCCAGTTCTCCAGAAACTAGCAAAAGCTGCACAAAATTGTTCCTGAAAAGGCTTTCAGACCTCATTCTAGCAAAGATAAGTGATGGGAGATGCTGCATGAGGAAGCAAACCTGATGTTCCTGTGAAGGGCAACAGCAGAGATCATCCCTCTCCCCTGAAGTTACATGCTTGGCTCCTGGAGCTCCCCAAACGCCCCGCACCCTCAGCTGCGTGAGAAGGTTAGGGCATGAACCGGCTTTTTGCAGCCAGGTTTCAAACTGCCCAAGGACGCGCCCGAGCGTCACCGTCGCAGACTCCCAGCCAAGGCTCTGCCGGGACCCAACGCCGGACACGCTGTCTGCTGCCATGGGGGCTGGCGGGAGGCTGCCTCCGCTGCCCCGCTCCCCAGTGACACGGCACACTGCTGCCAGCAGCCACGCTTGGCCCCACACGACCTGGACGTACACCAGCCAGAGAAGGAGCTGGCCGAGCTCGCTGCCTGCTCACCGCGGCCGTGGACTGCAGGAGCGACGGGCTGCGGGCAGCGTGTCGGGGCCGTGCGTGCTCCTGGCAGCGGGGAGCGAGCAGCCTCTGCAAGCTGCCAGCTGGGGGACAAGCGCAAGCATGAGGCTGCCCCAGCTCCAGCTCCAAACAGCAAAGGGTTCGTTTACCCAAACTGCCAGGAACAGAAAGTTCAACTGCCCTGGTTGTAACCTCTTTTACAGTTACAGTGGAAAATAAAACTGCGGTTCCCAGCACCTGCAACAGCTTGGGACAGGGGTAATAAGATCAGCAAGGCCTCCTGGCCCTTTTCACCATCACCTGGCCCTGCACGCTGCTACGAAAGGGAGCGCTGACTCAGCACAGGTCAGGCCTCGGTTTTGCCAAGGCTGCAGCCTGCGAGTGCTGCCACCATTTCAGCCACCCCTGCCCTGCGCCAGCCAGCCCTTCCCCTGCCCAGCCTGCCCTACAAGCCCACAGCCAGCTCTTCAGAAAGATGGTCCCGGTGGGTGGCTTTGGCGGTTGTCCCCATTTCTGGTTATAGGGTTATGTCCCCATTTCGGGTCACAGGAGGCAGGGCCTGCCCAAGCAGGCACAAATGCCTGGCCCCCTTAGATGGCCACTGCTGCTGCGGTCAAGACTGAGCGGCCGTGGGTGGCAGCACAAGGCTGAAAGCACTGTATAGCCCAGGGAGCTGCTGGGGTTGCACTGAAATGGTTGGACTGCCCACCTGCTCCTTCAGGTTCAGCAGCAAACAAAGGGGTGCAGAGCTTGGAGCAGGAAAGGGGCATCCCAGCCTCATCCTTTCTCTTTCAACCCTACATACGTCCCACGCTAAGCTCGTTACTCAAAGGCTTTGCACACACGAGCTGTATACGCAAAGGGACATACAAAGGCAATGAAGACGAACAGAGAAGTAGTCATGAGGGCCCTTCGGTACTCTGCTCCTAAGGCAGGGTTCAGCAGCCAGGCTGCAGCCACCACGAGCTGCCCCATTGTCCCTGTTGCTTGAAGGAGGAGTGGCAGCACTGTGGCTGTGATGGGCCCAGTAAGAGAGACTGGAGGCCAGCGGTCCACAGCCACAGAGGCAAAAGGCAGCTGAACTGCAACCCTTGTGAGACAGCGCAGAAACACTTTCTGCTGCGAATACTCCATTTGATCCAAAGAAAACCCTATTTTTCAACAAAACAACAAGAATGAAATCACAGTTTTCTATCCAGAAAATGTTAATGGAAAAAATGTGCCCAGCTATGCTGCTGAATACAGATTGGAGATATTTGGATTTCTGAGGAAAGGAAGGTCAAGTCATTTTCACAGTGTGAAAAATGAAGCTAACAGAGTTCATATTTCTCTGTGAAGCAATGATTGATTTTTCTTTCTGTCTCATTCGTACTGCACTAAACATGTATAGAGAACAAACTTATAACACCTTAGATAAAGCACACAGATTACATTAATACATCGAAAATTAAGTTAACGTTAGCATCCGTTTGAAGGTAGCGCAAGAACATTTAGCCCAGCTCCGTGAGAACAGGCCGTTGGCATGAGTACATAAATCTTATGTACCCTAAAGCTGCTATATCAGAAAAAAAATCACCATTGATGTGTGCATATATAAAGTAGGAACCCATCATGTGCTGCCTCTATGGCTAAATCTCCTGTTTGGAAGTACATAAGAATTTTAGTTACTGAAAGTATGTTGTTACTCAGTTTCAAGTGCATATGTATAGGTAATCTTTATTTTTCTGCCATCTTTATTGTAATTATCATCTCCGTGCTGCCTGAGCAATTTATGTAACTGTGCAGAGCTATTCCCTTATTAGTGTTCTTACTCCTATTTTATGAAAGGAGGATAATTTAATACAATAATCACTTCTGAAAATATTTCGATAAAGTTTTCTTACATGAGGAGGGGGAATATTTTCACATCCTGCTGAATAATCGTTCCTTCACAAAGTTTTTCAAGACTCCTTTAGGAAACAGTGTCTTGGTATTTTTGTTATATTAGCGTTCACAATGGCAAGATCTCATGTATCCTGTGTTAAGACGTGTCCACAGCTAGCTGCAAGGACACACCAAGTTTCATCACACTTTGCTCATATAAGGTGCACAGCGGATGCTATGAAGTCCCACAATTGTCAGATGCACATAGGTCATAGGGGATTTCAGCTCCCTTTTTTGGTACCTCTCAGTATGTTGACCACATGTCAGGAGAAGCCCCAGGAATGCCATTCAGGTGATGAGAAAGTCCTCCCTAATACCTGTTGCAAATGAATGCTTTGAAGAGATGCACACAGGTAACCCAGCAATCACGTTAGAGATATTGTGGTGCTTAGACCACAACGCTGTGTGACCCTACCTGACCAAGGAACAGCTTCGCCATGGTGTTTTGCCACTGTCAGAGAAAAATCAAGGGGAAAGAAGGCAGTAAGGACAAGATTCCTATTTATCACTGTTACACTGCACATTAGCCAGTCAACTCCTTAAACACTGTCAGAATAGTCTAAGGTTTCAAAACTAGACAAGTCAGGCACCGTATTCAAAAGCTGTGAGAAAGTCACTTTTCAGAAGCAAGTAACCAAAAAGAGCTATTGGAAAACAGATGCAAATCAACTGCGAAAAGCAAGATGGAGGGTCACACAAACAGGAATTTGGAAACAACCAGTGGTCAAAAGTACAAAGGCTCTATGAAAAAATAAAGATCAAAACCAATTGGACTTCCAAACACTCATTTCATTAATTAACTAGGACCATCACAATTTGGTCCTTTACCATCCACCCTCCTCTTTTGCCTTCCTTTTTTTCTTGTTTTTAAGTTTGTGACCAATACTTTGTTTTGCAGGTTTTAAAGCAGCTGGCTATCTTCTTTAAAGTTTAAGGAACAAAATTTTATTTCATGCTTACCCTTACCAACTGATTGTAAATGATGGGCTGAAGCTAGCAGCTAAGGAGGAGGCCATCTGTTGCAATCCCTTCCTTTAACAAACCGATCGCTTACAGCCCTAGCATGGCCCTTACTATCTCCTAGCCTGGCACGCAGAAGCAATCCCTGTAGTAGCTTTTTAGCCAATTGCATGACCATATGTTCCTTATGAGTGGAACCACAGCTAACGCACAGCGTAAAACAAAACTACCGTACCAACTTTGAAACACAAACACAGCCAGAAAATTGAAGTGCAAAAGCACGGTAAAAAGGCTTTTCACATCAAGTTTCCTTCTTTCTGCCATGTTGCTTTCAAAAGACAGAAGCACTTTACACCAATGATGTCTATATATAAGCTGCTGAAGTACTGTCTTGTCTTCAGTGATTTTTATGATGATATTCTCTAATGCACTTTACAGAAACATAAGACTAGGCAAAGCTTCCTTTTTATGAAGGAAACAAAAAGAATAATGTATGGCAGATAGCATTAGCATGGAGGTGGAACATCAGAGAAGAAAAGTTGATCTCTTGTTCTCTTTCCCCGTTTTCTTCTGTTATTCTGATAAGATCACTCTGTTACGTTCATCCCCTTTCAACCTCAATTGTCTGGTCACCCTATATTAGGAAAATAGACTTTCTTGTCTTCTACTAATATTAGAGCAGGGTATCGCTAACAAATACATTGAGAGCAGATCCTGTAGCCATTTAGGATTAACTATTAGGAAGCAACATAATCCAAGCAACAGCTTGAGTATTTTTCTTGATGTCCAATACTAAACAAAAGAATTTGAGGATAAATATGAAGCATTAAAAAGTGCAAATACCATCCACGTATATGAAATATTCTACATATACGATGAAGAGCTCAGACAAAATTGGAATTAATTTAAGGAGACACTTTCCTCCAAGAAGAGGTTGATAAATGCTGACAAAATGTTTCTTTTCTAGTAAAAGGAGTTAGTAAATTATGTCAACTTAATTGCAGGATCACTGCGTTTTCACAAATGCATACCCAGCTGAAGGTATGTGAAATTCTTGTTCACAAATGTGATCAATATCACAGGATTTGGAGCATTTTACTGGTGCGTGGGGAGGCCAATAGACTTGAGTCAGTAGACTTCTTCCTGGCTGCGCTGCGAGACAAACGGAAGCGTCTGCTTTCCATGGGCAGACACAGCCAGTCATCCAGACACTTTGGCCATTAATGGATGGATCCTGTAAACTTAATACATCCTAGTTTGCTATGATGTAACAAATGTTGTGGTATAGAATATACCTTTCAACTACCAGCCCACATACGCATTCTTTGGCAAGCACAGAGCACTGCATGATAGTTAGTGGGTTTAGGTGTTCACCACCCGCCCCTCCCAGCTTTTCACAAGAAACAAAAGCCCCTGCTGATTTGAGAAAAAAGAAATTCAGGCCCACCTACAAGACAATGACAGAGAAGGCTCCCCAACCAAACTCCGTCTGAGCCCTGAAAGACCTGGTCACACTGATACTCTACAGAAATAGTGTTGGGGTTAGAGCATCTGAGATGGTCCTTCAAAGGCTTTTGAGAGGTCTTGGAAAGGTTCTGCCAAGAATAGTGCAAGACCATTGCAGCAATTTCTTTTCATTCACAAGATGAATGTCTGGCATATTTATTTCATAAAGTGAGAACCAGTATCCCAAACAAATAGCTAGAATGAGCATTATTCAGCCTTTTTCCTGGCAACCAGCTTTAACGACTGTGTCTTGCTTTTCTGGGAAACCTGCCAGGTGAGCTTTGAAAGGATTGTAGTGCTGACGGCAAATCTGGAGGGTTCACTCTGTGCACTAACCAGAGGTCTGTTAAAATAATCAGGAGGAGAAAGAGGCAGAGGCCTTCATCCTACACAGGAGAAGAGGGTCAGAGCATAATGGCATTGCCAGGGGGAAACAGAGAAGGCTATTAAGCTCACTGGCACATGGACTGTCTTTTACCATGTGTTTGTACAGCTCTAGCACTGGGGCACCCCAGAGTAAAGTCTTTAAAAGTGGTTAAATGACTTATGCTCTTAAAATCTATTTCCAAAAGTGAGTAGTATAACTTGCATTTACTCCCATCATTGGGTCTGAGGTGCAATTCTGCTCCCACTTTCTCTTTTCCCCCAATGAAAAACTGCTGCTTTATCACTTATCTGGTTCACTTGCGGTTCTACTGTTTACAGTGACCGTTCCTCATGAAGTCATCTCCACAGCTAGAAGAGATGACTAGCACCAATTGATGTTATATCATTTTGTGATGTCACCACATTTACTGAAAATGAAGTTTTGAGGAAAAAAGTGAATAACTGAGCAGAATTCTTAAACCAGAATTATACAAGCTATATAATGAAGAGCTGCCAAGTGAAAAATTTGCTACCGTGACTTACATATCGAACTGATTTAAATGACCTAATTTATGAAAATGCATTTTAGAATGCCTTTCTGTCGTTGCGGAAAACCAGTCCTGTAAGAGTCAGTAATCATCATCCTTGTGATAGTATTAATATGAATTTTCCTATTGTATAGTATAGGTTATTAGCTGTTTCATTCCTAAGTAAAACACCGATATTGACAAAGGAAGAATTTCACTTTGAGTGAAACAGCCACACTTGGCAAGGAATTTAAAAGAACAGCATTTATGTAAATACAGTGAGAAGATTATAGCTGATCTGCTTGATGTTATTCTTTCCTAAAATGATGGAAGCATCAGAAATTTATCTGGACTATGCTAAAATAACTAAATATTGAAAGGAAGCCTTACAGCCAGCTACACTGAGGGGACACCTGAAAAGCGTTTTGCCTACTCTGTTAGGAACAGAAATACATTTGTATATTATAGGTGACTAAAACCAAACAGAGCTTGTTACAGATAACAGTGCAACCTCCGTAAGGAGCTGCTTGACGGAAGAGTTGAGCTAACAGATCATGACCCTTCTGTTGCTTGTTCACTCTGTTTTAATTTCAAAAGCCCAGAAATAACAGTTGAGGCTGATGATGCATCTCTTCAATGTAATTGAAATATGGTATGCTCATGAATACGATTTTTTTTAAAGGTAGAAGTACAATACTGCACCACTAAACCCAGCTACAAGAGCAAGTAACTACGTCAGTGGTTATAGTTGCAAATTAGTTTTAGGTACCTGCTAGACATCATGAAAAGAAGTCAATCAAGAGCAGAACAGCCAACTACAGCCCAAGGATATTGAAAATATAGAACAATATCTATCACCCCAATTACAACCTTAAAACTGCATGACAGATCAGTTGTTGGAATAAAAGTCAACCACAGATCAATGTAATCAAGTGACTGATTACTTGACTGAAAAAACATTAGTATCCTATGCATAGAGAGATTTCTTTTTGCATTACAGGAACGAATGCTTCCCGATCTTTCCAAGACCTGCACACGTTTGCTGGTGGTTCATTCAACAGGCCTTAGAAGAGGCAAAGATTTTTCTTAAGTAGGGGCTTGAAATTGCATTGGCATTTTTAGAGGAAAATCAAAACAGATACTTTGGTCCTGGTTTGTGCTTGTAAGAATGTAGTTTCAAGCATAAACATTTTAAAAATCAGTGCAGGAACCCTTGGGAAGGCTGTACACAAAAGAAATGTGATCCAATAAGCAGGGGCAAGTAAATAAACAGATTAAAGCATGCCTAGGTCAGGACAGCTGCTGTAATTTTCTCCAAGTTATTTAAAAATCATTTTTTGTTTTAGATATTCTTTATGATAAAAGTACTTTACACCTCTTACGTTTCCTGTAATAGCAAAGCCATGAAGTAGCCATGAACTACTAAGTACTACTGCCATTATGCGACATGAGAGAGTAATTTTAGTGGTCTGCTCAGGCCGTCGATTTCTGAAATCCAGTTTTACCACATACATTTCCTGACAACTGGGTTCCATTTTCCTTGGTCAAAATACGGAACTATTTGAATGTATTTTAGAATTAGTCATGTTAACCTGTACTTTGAGAGCAGTCACAGCATTAAATGATAGATATCCATTAGAAGGAACAAGTTTGACTCAGTGGATCCTTTATGCAACATTTTTGTAAAAATTTAAACATAATTTTGAGAAGTAGAAAATGTATCAGTCCAGTGATATCTGTCATTACTCATTTTTCATATACTCAATGTGATTACTCATTACTCAAAAATGACATAGTTAAATGCTAAGTCCTGCTAAAATATTGATCATAATATGTAGGGGCATATAATTCATCTGAATCAAATGAAATATGTTTTCCTCAGCCAGATGATGAAAGCTTGTCTCATTACAGCATTATTTCTACTGAAGTTTCCACCATTAGTTAGTTTAATGACTCTGTGAACGTTTTAATTGAGAAGATCCCTATGTAAGTTGCTCATTCAAGACACATGGATGGGTTTAGATTCGGGAATGAGAGAAATGTGCAGTCGGCTGTGCTCAACCTGAGAGTGCAGGCAGAAGGCAGAGAATCAGCTACAGCAAAATAACCAGATCAGGCGGGGCAGACCGAATTGAAGGGGAAATGGCAAGGTGTTAGAAGCTAGGAGACATGAAAGGACGTAACTTGCTGGTGAAAATACTTGGGCTGGCAACGTGGTGCACAAACACCTGTTCGCTTAAATCGTTCTCTCCCCCCCAAAAAATCCACTGAGGACAGTGGAAAACTGCACTGACCTTTGAGAATCAAGCCTGATAAAAGGTAAACGTTGCTATTACGAGCCTTGGTTTCACTCTGAATATCTTCTTTATAAAGGAGCACAAATTAACCAGCAACGTTACTTCATCCCCTACCTGCACCCAAGGATTCAAATACATTCAAAAGAAAAGTCACAGTAAACCCCTATTTAATACCAGCTACGTGTAGATGGTCAGCAGATCTGTTCAAGGTGCTCTACACTCCTCTCCAAGGGTGTGAGCTGGGTCTTTATCAGCTGTTCCATGAAGTCTTGTATTGCTGTCAGTAGTGTGACACCAAAGCGCTGATACCAAAATATTTTGTGGCTAGTCTTGGCCTTGTTACTGATTAGTTAAGGAAGGTGTTGCTACAGGAGACTCTGCTCTCCCTGTATCAGTAGCATAGAAGTGGGGTCATTCCCACCCATACGTGCACTTCTCTGAAAACAGAGTAATCTAGGGCAAAAATGGACACAAGTAATGTTCTTATTTAGTCAGAAAAACATACTGGGGATGGAGAGAGACCTTTTTATTTCTGCTTCCCAGCTACAGAAACAGAAGCCAAGAAGAGCTCGAGTGATTTGCCTGAAACCACGTAGTTCTACGTATTTTAGTCTGGATGTCAGATCGCAAGACCAAACTGTTAGCTTGGTCTCCTTTCAGTTGCTGCCGATATCAGGAAACTCCACAGGATTTGTGCTTTGAACACCCACAAGTTCCTTCAGAACGCTCAAGACATGGAAGTTGGGGATCTTTGAGTGCAGTCTACCTTCTTCAGTCATTGACTTGCCTTAATTGAAAGATCTTAAGCTTGGGACCGTATCTTTTTGTAGCTATCTACAGCGTCCAGCGTAAGAGTCCTTGATCCTGGCTGTATTTTTGGAGAGCTGTAATTATCGAACACAAGAGCTAGTGTCTTTTGTAGCAACTGATCCAGGGCACAAACAGCTGACTGAAATCAAGTGAGTTACTGAAGCATAGCTAGTTACTGTCACGCACGCACAAAGGAAGACCAAAAAAGAGGTACTCAGAAACACCATAAGAAGGTCAACAACTCAAACATTTCACACGTAATTTTGTGCTGTATATGCACCACAGAATACATTTTCTGTCTGAGAGCTCCTACAGGACAGCCTCAGATGTTATGTGCTGCAGTTACTAGTCCAGGGCCACATACGCATTTGACTTCAGCAAGCGGTTACCCAGAGAAAGGCAATGGGACTGAGTGGGCCAGGAAAATTAGGCTCCATGGAAGCATTGCTGCCATGGTGCACCCCTCATTTATGAAAATGAGGGAGAAAAGCATAGCAGTTAAAAAAAATGTCATTTATATTAGGAAAAAATTAAAGAGGATGAATCTCAGAATGTTTCTCAGAATGCCATTTTATGAGATGCACCCAAACCTGGAAAACTTAAGCCTAGAAAAGAACAAAAAAAAAAAAAATAGACATGCTAGCATTCATTCTAAACAATCTCAAATTTTACATAAAGAAAATGAAGTGTTGACATAAACACTTCAAGAGCAAGATGATTTACATTATTTTCACTTTATTTCTGATTATTGGAAATAAAAATATATAGCCCTGGATGCATTTCTTATTTGTTCTGTAGCACCTTTGCTGAACCTTTCTATGAAATCATACACATGCAAGATCAAAACAGAGAAATGGGAAGTAGAATGTGCTTCATTATGGCAAGTACAGCTCATATCCTCCTCCACAACACAATTTATTAGTATCTAATAGAATTGTAATGTTTCTCATTCTACATTTTTACAGCTGCATCAAAATATTAAAGTGTGAATTGCAATTAAACTCACACAGTGCTCTTAGCATAATTTCCCTTGTATTAATACTTAGCAAACCAAGTTATTGGTGTAATATTACTCTTGATACTGGTTGTCATAAAGGGATAAAGCCTCCAAATAGTAATAAAGTATATTTTACTGTAGAGAGAGCGGCAGTACAAAAATACGTTATGCTACTGGAGTTGTTAATTTCTGTGGAAGGGGGTGGGGAGAGAAAGGCTTTTGACTCTTTAAATTACAGTTTGCAGGTTAGTACACCAACTCACTTAATCTCTCTAAACAGGTAATTTACTAGCTTTCTGAAAGCACCCATGTGCAAGGAAATTCTAGTGCACTCCAGGGATGATTCTAAGATTGATTGCTCGGCTCTAGTCACCGATAACAGTATATATTCTGCTAAGCTCTATTTTACATGTGTCTAAAACCTTTAAAGATTTTAGAGGGGAAAAAAAAAATGGAGGGGCAATATTTGTTTCAGATAACCTCAATTTATGAGCTTGTGCTCTGTTTGGCTGAAGAATTTAGAAGCAGAAGGGCTAAACTGCTACTTGCAAATGGCAGTAGGTACATTAATTAGGGACAGAGCAATTGCAGGTGTGATATGCTTATGTTATCCTTTAGGAAGGTGGAAGTTACATTTTGTATTTTCCGGCTGCTCCTTAGATTTGCCGTTGGCTGTAGCTTTTTGCAGTTTATAGTTCAGAACTGAGCTTTGCAAGAACATGCTTATGGAAGAAATGGAGAGCTTTAGTGTTTGCTTATGGAGGGAAAAAACAACAAAGTGGCTGAATTAAATGCCATTAAGTGGACAGCACTTTGGTAGGATGGACTGGGCTGGATAGTTCTATAAAAGCATCTGGAAGTAGATCTTAAACTTCAAGGTTTAAGTTGTTGCTGCTTCTTCTTCTTCTAAGAACTCACCAGGTAAAGCAAGCTATTTCATACTTGGAGTACTGACCCACAGTGTAATCACAAGTGGAGCTGCAATATGGGTCAACATGTTTGATCAGATTTTGCCTGGTTACTAGAGTGCTGGAAGCAAGACTTGGCCATGCAGGCTGCAATCAAAAGCCCAGTGAGCTTGTGCAGTCTATCCTGTAAATCATGTCATGAAAACAAAAGACCATTTTATTAAGTTAACAATAAAATCCCAGTCTCAGGGTGATGCTGAAGGAGGTTTAGAAAAAGATTATCTTGACTTATTTCAGATAGGCTCATGGTTTTGCTAACATCAAGTATGTGTTATTGATAAAGGATTCTCTTAGCTGTTGCCCTCCAATTTACAAAGTCACTTCTGTTAGTGGGGATTTCTCTCCCTTCCAAATGAAAAGTCCCTTTGCACCAGGATTAAGGTCTGCTGGATAGGGGAGGTGGTAATCAGTGAATGGACCCCCAGATTCTGGTCCATGCACAGCACCACATACCACAGAGCAAAAGAGAAATAAAGCAAACCTTCCAAAGCTGCTGCAAGCTCCAGTCCCATCTGCCATTGATGTCAGACTGTTTTTAACGGCATAGTCTTCTGTCTGTGATAATTACTGATGATAGTTCCTCTGATCTGGGTAGGCTGAACACAAGGAGTCTGTATCACAGCCCACAGAATTAACACTGTTTGTAGTGTCTGGGATTTGCTGTGTCATTCATGAACTGTCAAGTTAACTGCATCATTGCAGTGTGTCAGAGATTTCATATTTTTCCTCCTCTTTCCTCGTCCCCTTCCTTATGTTTTATCTCCCAGAATTTTAATCTCTCTTGCCTAAGCCACCAGAACAGAGCAAAGGACCTGAATATGATGAAAAGGCCATTAATTGCCACCAGCCTGACCTCCCATCACAGGCTGCCTCCCTCCTCACTCGGCATGGGGAGGTTAATCTCCTAACTCTGTGCTGCTGTACTGGGTACAATAATCACTCCTGAGCAACAGCAATGGTGACATTACTTTTGCCCATGAGGCTATGAGAACTTGGTGAGCTGAAGACTACAAAAGAAGTATGGTGACAGTCTGCATAAAAAAAATGGTTAAGTGTTCAAGAGTCTAACCCAAAGCTTATTTAAATTCAGTAGAAGTTTCAAATGCGGCCCCTAATATCTTAAGGGCATCTTAGAAGGACCTGGAGCACCTAGGACTGTGGCAAGGTTTACTCATCTAAGTCTGGCTGAAAGTAAAATTGACCATTCCTTCCTCTGTTCCTCATGGCACATTTCCTGGCAGTATAATTTACAGGAAAATGATCAAAATATCATTAAGAAATGTCAGTACTCTCAGTCAAGCTCCTTTCAGAAATATAAGCAATGTGTGGCAGGCATAATAAAGTCATGATTAGGAGTGTCCTTTAAAAATCACAGGAAAGGGAGGCAGAGTCGATGTGCCCTATTCCATCTCTGAACAGGCTCTTTGCGTGACTGCAAGTACATAACTAGCAAAGGCCCAGGCATAACTCAATTCTTTATTGCCTGTAAAGATATTAGTACTTCTGCACTACCCAGCAATAGCAAAAACATCATCATTTTCTCCCTGCACATTGGAAGCCACTGACAAGCCAACCCAGAGAAGCACCTTGCAGAAGCAACTTCCCTGCTCAGCCTAGCTTTGGGGACAAGCAGAGGCAAAGCAGCAGCTGAACCACAGAGTGTGAGAACAGAGGCTGATGTGATTCTTGATATTCTCAATGGACATTGGTACCCTAGATTTACTCTGGGAAATGGCAAGAAAGGGGTGAAGGACCTAGAAGACAGGCACCAGAGCAAGACTCATAATACTAAAGAAAGGAGTTCTGCATGAACACCACCAGGTCTCCTCAATCTCCTCCCTGCTGTGTTTCTGCTAGCAAGCCCATGCACACAAACCAAGGCAGACACATACGTGAAGTGATCCATTTGTCCTATGATCACGTTACTCTAATTAGCCATATATCCTTGACAGCTACATCTGAAAAGAAACAGGCATCCTTCATTGCTTGCTCTTTTCCTATGTAGAAATAACAACATGGCCTTGGTAGAATATGTGCTCAAAGTAATTCAGATAACACCAGCAGTTTTGTGAAACAGTGTTTAATAGTGAGTCCACAAGCAGCTGATAAAAAAAATTATACGCTAAGATAATCCAGCACATCTCTGTATGTAGCACTAGGTTTTTGTGTTGACTGCCTCACATTTTGAAGCAAAGAGCCCATTAGACAACAGAAAGGGGTGAGCCCTCAGGGGGCATTATTCCAGGGAGTTATTCCTGGCTCCTTTCCAGAAAGGACACTCCCAGGATGGAAATTTCTGTTCTAGAACAAAAATGTCTCATTTTGGATTCCTTGAGCCTTTGTAGAAACAATAGCTCACCTGTTACATTTGGCAGACTCTGCCAAATTCACTTCCCTGAGTAGACACCCCCTTTATCCTACAGGACTTATTCTTAGATCCAGGTAGAAAGTTCCATGACCAATCTAGACAAGAATTAAAGGGAAAATGTGTGCCTGAAGTACTGAATATATATAGCACCTGTCAGAGATACAGTGGCGTTGAAGATATTAACTGCAGTCCCAGCCTAGGACCAGTGGAAGTAGAGCTGCAGAAGCTAGTTTAGCTTGTGGCAACACCACCACATATATACATACATCATTAGCAAGTTGGTCACAAAACACGTACCCAGGAGTGTTTTGGACAAGGAAACTCCTCATCTTCCAGGGGTCAATCCTATCAAAGGGTTCTCTGTGAGCCAGTCCCTTTCTGAAAACAAGCCCTACAAATCCTAAATCCTATGTCTAGGTTGCCAGATTTGAAGCAGATACCAGATCATTTTACTTCCTAAGTTTGGACATAGCAAACAAGCAAAAAAACCCAAACAAACCCAAAACCGCAAGATAATACACATGGGAGCTGTGAGCTTTTCTTAAAGCTGAAATGATTCTTTCATGAAAAAAGGTATTGCTGTTAGCCCACTCTTGCTGTAAATATAATCAGTGCCAAAAGGTACATTGGCTTTCCTATCCCCATTTGTCCAGCTCAGGCATAAAATGGTAAAGAAACCAAAGCCTAGATGCCAGCTAAAACAGTGGTAAAGCCAAAGGTGATGACTAGATTGTCCTGTTCTACCTGGTGGAAAGAGTGCATAAAGGCACCCAAAAAGGACTTGACTTATAGACAAGGTGACTATTTCTGATGTAAAAGATTGGAATATTTTTGTAGTGCCTTTTTTGGGTCGTAAAAAAGACAAAATACCCATTTTCAAAAGATGTGCGCTGGTGGTGTTACTGCCAGCTCGCAAGGAGATAGCTACACTTGCATAATACTTATAGCGTAGGTTTATTTCCAGACACTTGGTGTTCTGGAGACATTTATCATCTGCCGCCAAACAACTATCGTTAACATCCACTTTGAGCAAAGGAACAGCTTTAAGTGTCTGCGCTGATCCAACTTTTTCTCTTTTCACTCCTCTGTTCAGCAGATAGAACACTTGTTCCGCTGGACTGTTTATTTCTGGCAAACACGGAACAAATTCTTCTCAGCCTTGGAAAAAGAGCAGCTTGTAGTTATTAAAACAGAAAGAGAAGCAAAAGAAGAAAACTGGGTCACTGAGGTGTCAGAAAAAAGAAAATGCTGAGATGTCATGAGAGAAAAGAAAAAGAAAAAAAAGACTGTCCCAAGTTTTGTTATAGAAGAGACAAGCAGGAAGGATCTTCAAACGAAGGTAGGGATTACATTACAGTGCTATATCATGACTTCTCCAAGCTGCCAAAGGGCTGGCAAATCCAATAGCTCATGACCAGAAATAAAGAGCAATTATAGCTGGGCAATGGAAAATTGATAACTCTAAAGTATAAACTCTTCTGCTGATGCCTCCCAGCAAAGAATAGAAGCTGGACTGGTGGGTTTCCAATGTAAACTTATATCATCTGTTTAATTCAGCTTTTATTTAATGCCTCTGTCCTTTATGTGGCATTAACTTTAATGTCATATTAAAGGCTTTGTTTTTTAATAGCATAATAAGTGTAAATGTAATAGTTATATAATAATAAATCAAGAATGTACTGGAGTCACTGCAATAACTAATAATGTTAAGACACAGTCTATGGTGCATCTAAAGTTCAGTACCTTAGAGAGTTAATTAAGTCCTAAGTTAATTGGCAATGATCTTATTTCTAGGCAGGAAATCTAGCTGATTATCTTGTTTATGCTTAAACAAGTAACTGAGGTCATAACAAGACTTTTTGGGGTATTATTGATTGATTTGTAAATTCTTAATTAATTTTAAGTGACTTTTCAAGTATCTTGCTTCTTGACTTCATCCTTTGCTGCTAGGGAGATGAAGCTACTGACACGACTGGTGGTAAAGTCACAGTCACCAGTTTCACTCTATGAAATGTGTAGTTTTCATAACTCCACTGCACTTTTAAGATGCTATATTACTGCAGACAAAGCTTATGTGGCAAAGTGCAAATCGACTTAGTGTTTTGATAATGTCATGCCTACTTTTACCTGTGATAATGTACACAGTAGCAGAGAAGCCAGATTGCATTTAATTATTCAGACAAGCACTGCTATGTCACTGCATATATTCCTATTGTTAATTGTACAAAGACTCCCATTCCATTGCTTCAAGAAATTATTACCTTTAAAAATAGTTAATGGATAAATATATGAAAAACAAACCCAGGTAATGTTTTCCAGATTAGAATTATGGGGAAGAAAACCATCCTTTACAAGGCAGCTTTCTTCCATCATAGCCTACTCAGCATCATCAATGTTTTCTAACTGCAAGTGGCTTTTCCCCATATAGCCTTATCCAGAGCCATCCAATAGTACATCAGTTATTACACAGACTTAAAAAAGAGCTTAGTATTAAAATTCAGCTCCTGGGAAATAACAAGCCAAAAAGGACCTTTAGATGATGGCGTCTCCAGTGAATAAATTCTTTAACTTCACAGTCCCATAGTATTGTATAAAATTAACAACTCACCTTGCCTTCTGCCATTTTAGACCAGAATATAGGTACAGAGTAGCATGATGTCTGTGGTGATGCTGGGTGACAGTGCAGGGGGATGCATCTCAGTAGGAAAGTCCGAGCGGGGTGAATTGGGTAGCGGTGCTCCCGTGAGGTGCCGTGCCCTGTGGGAGAGCCCCTCACCAGCGCTGCTCATGCACCTCCTGTCAGCATAGCCCCAAGGGACCGGGCATACGAACAGGGCGTTCGGTTCCCTGGGGACTGGCTTGGGTAAGCTAGATGGTCTCACCATACAAAGGCAGATTAACCCAGAGATAATGAAAGGCCACAAATGATACGCAGGAAATTAATTTCTGACAGAATCAGAGAAGACAAATCACTTCCAGGAAGACAAAGAGTTTGAACTGAGAAAAGAGTAACAAAACTTTTTTTAAAAACAGAAGTACAAGTTGAAGTGATAGCTCTTTATAAAAAGCCCAAGAAGTGCAGATATGACCATATTTAAAACCACCACCACCCAGGCTGCAAAGGGAAAATGGTGTAAAACTGAGACTACTTTTCTGCTGTAGATACAGAGCAGTCCCAGAATGGTATAAATACTTTCCTTCTTAATCTCCCCCTCCTCTTTAAGTTCAGTCCTTTTTTTTCCCCTCATTAAAAAAATCCCATGTTTTGTGAATTAATTGACAAACCTGAGGTTTTTTTCTTCCCTTGTGATAATGCGCCTGTTCTCACTTAAACAAAATATTGTGCCAAATTAGAAATTATTCTTTACACTGATGTAAAACTCTTCTACTTGATTATGTTTTATTTCATTACTGGAGTTTCCTACTTCCTTCAAGTCCCACTTCAGTATCCCTCGAGTACCACTGTTTTATGCTATTCTAATTATGGGCCATGTGATTCATAGCAAGGCATTAATTTTTAGTTTTCTGAGATATTCAGTGTTGAACATTGTACCAAGCACTCTGTCCTGTCCCTCTTTGTAGTTAGCTCAGTACTTCCCCAGCATCACCAGTCTCTCCAATAATGGAAAGAGAACGATATCCATTGCATAAACACTTTCATTATAAGAATTATACAGGCTGCTTTACCAACCTTGTCGTCTCCTACAGAACAAGCACTAATTTCCTAGATCACACTGCTCCCAAAACTCGCAGTATTTTGGAGGCAGCCACCCCAGCGCTGAGGAGGGACATTTATTCACACAATCTGAGATTTAGTCCAGGGCCTCATTTGTGTTGTAGGTAGTTTCACCTCATGAGAATCATAGGATCAGTTCTAGTTTGAAACTTCCATTTTTCCTGTATCTTATCTGGATAGCAAGTCCATCCATTTAGGGAACTAAACCAAGATATGATGGGCCTAGTAGTGTTGTGGGAGATTTCAGGAATAAACATGAGAATTTTATAAAGAAAATCTTGGGGTTTTGTCCTCCTTTCTATGATTTTCCCTACTTTTATGCTGTACCTGTCACAATGGTGTCCTTGAAGCTTGAGAATCTGCTATGAGCAATTATCCACACTTGAAGCCTAATTTTTAATGTGCTCAGGGTGAATACTTGTTTCACTGGAAAATGAAAGTGCTTCTTTGCGTATGTTTTCAGAACTTGTGGTACAAACATATTCCACCAGCAATCCGCTCCCTACCCATCTGACACAGGAAAAACTGTCTACAACCAAATATTAAGCCCACACCTCTCCCCCGCAACACTTCGCCAGGAATTCTGCTTTTCCTGTAGTTCTATAAAACACATGGTTTAAAAACCAGAACAACTCAGAATAATCTACAGTTTTAAGAATCAAATATACTTTGAGAAAGTAAGAACAGTAATGTCTTCTTCATGCTAGAGAAGACCTAGGACACATAGATAATGAGTGGTTATCATGATTTTATTTTCACAGAATCACAGAATAGTAGGGGTTGGAAGGGACCTCTGTGGGTCATCTAGTCCAACCCCCCTGGCAAAGCAGGGTCACCTAGAGCAGGCTGCACAGGACCTTGTCCAGGCGGGTCTTGAATATCTCCAGAGAAGGAGACTCCACAGCCTCCCTGGGCAGCCTGTTCCAAGGCTCCATCACCCTCAGAGGGAAGAAGTTCTTCCTCATGTTCAGCTGGAACTTCCTGTGCTTCAGTTTGTGCCCATTGCCCCCTGCCCTGTCGCTGGGCACCAATATAGAAGATATTTAACTCCCTTTAAGCAGACTGAAATAATTCCTGAAGTAGAATGACTGGAGAAAAATTCTTCTTAATTTTATCTGCAGGCGTAAAGCCTGACTGCAGCTGTGCATGCACCACACAACACACGGCAAAGCAGAGGAGCTTACACTGGCACAGGGCAGCCAGATCCTGGTGGGCCCAGCCACGTGGGTAAGGTGACTCAGCAGTGCTCGTTAAGGTTTATTGGCTGTGATAAAGCACTCTGCCAGCACAGCCACACGATGCTGGTGTTTTCACTGGTGGAACTGGGAGGAGGTTTTGGTCCAGTGACTCCACAGTCCTTTGGATCAGGCTTAATCAAGGCCAGGTTGGATGGGGCTCTGAACAACCTGGTCTGGTTGAAGATGTCCCTGCTCACTGCAGGGTGGTTGTGCTAGATAGCCTCTAATGCCATGATTCTAGGGTTCTGATTTAACCTACTGTTGCTCCCCATACACCATTTTAAGGACATTTGGTTTATTTGTATTCTTGACAGCAGGGGCTAGCACAAGGTGCTACTCCTGGGGAACAAACTAAAGCAGTAATATGAAAGACATGTAATGCTGGGACATTCTTCTGGACACCTTTGCTCTCCATGCCAGGCCAGCACATACACTATTCTCTTTGGGACAGCCTGAGCAAGACAATGCAGTAGAAACTTTTGCTTTTATTATCCTGCCTGAATTTTATGGTCTATTTCAAAATCTTTAAGTTATTAAACCATTATGCCACCATTTATAGTTTATTCCTGGTTGAAGCTCTGAAAAGACGACTGCCAGTAGCATTTCTGTAAACGTCTCTCTTTTTGCCTAGTCAATGTATTATCAATTAAAAATATATTAATAGCCACAATACTCAGCTGTGCTTATTTACATAAAAAAAGAGTGCCAAATGGTACAGAGCCTCCTGTACCTCCTTTTCTGAACAGATATAAATGCCTGGAGAGCACAGTAAAGATCTGGTTGTTTCCTATACAGTAGTGAATGCACTGAAGTTAACCATTTCCAGTACGTTTCAGTTTGCTTCTGTTTTTATTAAATCACTTCAAATAAAACAAATTAAAATTCTGATGGGGTACACAACTCTTAAGAAAACTAATACCCTGCTCACAAATGCCATGCAATTTATGAGTAGTGTTCTCTGGGTAATGACCAAGACAAAATGCAGAGGTGTAGATGCACAAGAAGTTAAAGCAGATTGCCTAAAATCAATTCTATTTTTAACCGTGTAATGTTTAATAACTGGGACTGGTCACTGCTGTTTGTAAAAAAATGGGGAGGAAAGGCAGGTTTATCAGGGTCATCTGACTTTCTCAACATAAAAATATACAGGTATACTGCCTATCAAGTGCAAATAGTCCCAAGCAATGGTCATTTTACAAACTTGCAACAATCTCATTTTGATCCATCCTTTACTTGTGTTGAAGGTGAGAGGGGCAGAAGCAGCACATGATCATTCTGCCAAAAAAAAATGTTACCCAAAAAACCACAAGCTGTGCAGAAGACATCAGCTGCAAGCAATGGCCTTGTTGATCGACTTTGGACAAAGTTACAATTACCAAAACCCCAACCAGCTGCACCTGGGCACAAGAGCTTCAGCTGTGCACCCCATGCTCCCGGGCTGGGGGCGACTCTGTTGGCAGCTCAGGTCTAGACAGCTCTTTTGAAGTGACTCTGGATCAAACTGGGCCACATCTCCGTTTGGCTTCCACTAAAAGGAAGCCTGTTTGCCTACTGCAGGCTGGCTCCACAGCACAAGCCAGAAGATGAAGCCTGACCAGGCTAGAGCCTGCCTGAAGCACGAATACCCGACAACACACATACACCAGGTCCTCAGCAGTAGTCGTTTGCTCAACCTCTGCTGCCATAGTTCTAAAGCTCCATGCATACCATATGTGGGCAGAGATTTCAGCATGTGCACACAAGTATCCTTTTATATGCAGAGAAATATTTCTGGGTTTTAGGCTGGGGGTGGAGTCTTTTAGTGACTGTAATTTTTTTTAATTAGAAAGTTCTTTTCACTGTAGTGGTACCTTTCCAGCCATTGTCTCATAGCTCATTTCCCTTTCTCCAGCCATGACCTCGCCAATTCTCCTCTCCCTCCTCTCTCTGATGGTTTGATGTTTTGTTTAGTTTCAGCAGGTTCTCAGATTTTTTACTTTTGTTGAGGGTTTGGTGTTTTGGTTTTTTTTTTGGGGGGGGAAAGGGGGGTGGAGGCGGGGCAGACTGTCAAGGGAGAAATGTGCAGTTTATGAGTTCCTGATCTTGTTATCCAACCCATTTCCCCCTGTCCAGTTTTCAGTTGTTAGTCATATACAGCTGCCCTCTGCAAATTAATATTACCATTGCTATGCTTCAGTGCTTTGTATTTCCAGCCACTTTAAACCTTTTTCTTTAGAACACTGGTACGCAATAATATATTGAATAAATGAGTAACCACTTCATACTGCTCTTGTGTTTATGAATAATCAGAGAAATTTCTTTTTTGGCAGTGAATGAAAAATTAGATGTACTTTCAAGGCTCCTAAAATGTATTTTCAGTTGCTACCAGATGAAATCAAATAGACAAAACTACTTTTTTCTGCTTAAATATTTCATTGATTTTTCTTCAGTCCTCTCTCCTCGCTCCTCTCAATCCAAGGCGTGTGCGATGATTCCTGGCTATACCATAAGGAATTCTTTATAGATCTAGACCTGATCAGAGTGTTTATAAGAAGTGGCCCACAGTAATGTTAAATGCCTTTTAATGGACGTATTCAACCTGCATAGACTAGCACCCAGGAACTTCAGAACAAGAGAACCGAATTTGAGTCTGTCAGCCCAACATGCCTGTCTACAAGTCCTGTGTCTGCAGTGCTAAATTACAGCCATATTCTAGCTGCCCATGGCTTCACACAGCCCGTGCACATTAACTGTTCCAACCAGAAACAAAATTGAGAAAGGCATGTGGGACTGTGGATGGAGAGGGGGGCATACTTATTGAAATTCATGTGTTGCTCTGCTTGATTCCCCAAGCCACGCACAGGAACGCTCAGCCATAGGCGAGCGAAGAACTGGGGCAGAACTGTTCCACTGTGTGGTTTCACTGTTGGTCGCAGCTTTTCAGACATGCAAGGCATAAACCCAAGAATCTGGCCCGTTGGGTTTCAGTGCCTGCAAATCCAGAATAAAATACACCTAGAGCTACTGTGCTGATTGTATACCAATTTATGTGCATTTATTCAGACCCCACATTTTCTGAAGATAAAAAAAGTAAACCCTTATAACTTCTCATCACATAAAAGCAAAATAAGCTTATGTGTTCTTCCAAGCTGAGATCAAACTGCTTCCCCCAGATGTGCCCAACAACCTGCCCAGCATTTAGTGACGAACTGATTTAGTCTCTCCAAAATAGAAACAGCAAAACATGAGCGTTTTCAAATCAAAAAAGAAACTTCCTACAGCACAGAAAGACCACACACAACTACAGCAGCACCCATGTAAGTCTACATACACACTTTGGCTCTCAATGAAGCCGCGCGCAGCCCTTTGCTGGTGTTGCTTCCTTCGCAGCATCGGTTATTTCAGCAGGAAGCTCTGCACAGAGGCCATCCCAACATCGGGGTGCACTGAAAAAGAAAAGAGCTTTGATTTTCAAAAGCCCATTTCTTAATTCTTAGCAACTGGTGTAAATCAGGAGCTCCATTCTTGGGGCTCCAGTGTAAAACCACTCTAATTTAGAGGACAGACAATGTCTAGTCTTTCAGCTTGCAGAAGCACCTGGACTCTCTCTGCCCTGGGCAGGTAGGCTTTTTGCACAGTTTAGGGCTGAAGCAAGGAGAGAATTGCATTTCACACAGTTCCACTGCTCTTCTCTCTGAACCTGACTTCTCCACACAGTATGGAACAGAACACAGCCCACAGGGAGGGATACAAGTACAATGCATTGCTTTCTGGTTAGATTGAGTTTTGCAAGTGCAGATAACTTTAATATTTTAAAATACATTTTGAATTACATTGTAATTATGCAATGAGGTTTTTCCCCATAATCACATGAAATGGCCCAAGCAATTTAGCATTCCAATTTTCATATTCATAGAGCAAATATTAGACTGTCCAGTAACATTATTGGAAAATAGATAATAATCCTAGGTCACACTGTATGTTCTTTTTAAGTAGACATGTAATATAGAAGATTAAAAGAAGTATTCTTCTAAATTACAGGGTTTTTCATATAAGATTTTTCTGGTTTAGAATTGTAATTCTAACTGGAGAAGGAGACAAATTATTTCTTAATATTTTCAAACCACTGCTTGCAGGACACTGCAACCCTGATCTGAGACAACTGCAGATCTTCAAAGCAGTCACTTAAAAAAGTAAGCCCATTTATGTCAGACCCCTGTGAACCCATTAGTCCAAAACTACAGGCATAGTGCAAGATAGCGCATAGGAGTTTCGTCTCCTAATTGAAAAAATGAAACTAATTAAATATATATTTGCTCACCACAAATTACAGAAAAACATCATTCTGCCACTCCCATTTCAGATCCCATTTCATAAGCAGTCCTTAAAAACATCTACTCTGATCAATCATGTCTTCAAGGATCCAAAAATCCACATTTTTCATAAATATATGTTTCTTGAGCTCTCCATATCAGTTCTATGTTCATACCCAACTGGATCCTATCATACTGCATTCCTCAGGCACACAGCTGCTTTTTCGTCTTTGGTGTTTTAAGGAAAATTAAAATGAGACTTAACACTTTTAATTAGATGTTTAATTCATGCTTTTGTGAGCTATTTCCTTCCAATCTGAATTTTGTCACACAGCTATAACAGTCTTTTCACTGCCAAAATATTTTTTTTTAAATGCTAACTCAGTGGCTTATAAAGAATGTGTATTGCACAATTTGGTAAAGAATTTGAAAGTGAAAGTCTCATTTGTTAGTAAAGTAGGAACGCCTAGTAACTGTCACAAGCTGTGGCTGCAAAAATGTGCCATGTTCTGAGCAAAACCCCCCTCCAAAACCAAAGGGACTGTTTAAACACACTTTACACAGTAAGCACAAAGTTTAAGGAACTAATTGAACAACCAAGTTGTGCAGAACATGGTTCTTACCAACGAGATGCAGGTATTTTACTACTTTTATGTTTTTATTTTTAAAGAAACAAATGCAGAAATACTTTTCTAAAAACAAATGAAATGAGAGTCGACTATTTGAAGAGGGTCGCAAAAAGCAGCCTGGTTTTCAGAAGGAGCTCCCTATTTCCACTCTCACTGGCTTTCGGGGCACTCGCAGCATGGCTTTCCAGATCCCTCGGTAGCGGCTGAGTCTCATTCAGCTAAATGATGTTATCATGAAGAAAGCAGCACACACCAGGCTCTGCTGTCCGTTATTGTTTCTAGTCACAAGAGAAGGGTGAGCAGGATCTGACCTGTCCTCAGGACCACATCATATAAGCTGTGTCACAGCGTGTGCTGCTCAAGCAGCGCTCTCCCTTCCCCCTTTTCCCTCCAACCTCTTATGCAGTACACCCTCGGCATCACCTACTGATTGGCACTTTGTTGTTTTAGTCATTGCCCCGTTACACAGCATAGGAACCATCTTTTAGTTGCTGCAGGTTGCCATAGGAATAGACTGCACAGGTTGTGGGGGCAACATCAACTCACATGTTCCTAGGTGAATCTGTAAAGGCACCTGATCATGCTTCCAAAGGTACGAGTACTCCAGCACTACCAGCATAATGGATTAGCATTATTAGTAATAACAAGAGCTCTTCTGTAGGCAGGACTCGTGGTTTTGCTGCACCTGGTGTTCACGGCCTAAAACAAGCATCCCTACTCATGTAGTAGCGTGGATCTACTTGCTCATCCTCTTGCTTGTACTTAGCTAACCTTGTGATCCTGCGGTACCTGTGCAGCCTCACCGTGCATACTTGGGTTAGTGTCTTCAAACTGCAGCCTTCAGCTGGGCTCAACGGCAAACCCATGGCTTGCCGAGATCCAAGCCCTAAGCCAAAACCAGAGTCTATTCAATGACGGACACAGAGTTTTGAGGACTTCCCTGAGATATTTCAGGGTGTTTGAAAGAGCTGGTTCTGTCTGGACACCACCATTCTTCTTTGGAAAAAAATATTTCCGTATATGTTGTTGTATAAGCAGATTGAATAAACTTTGGATAGGTTGGCTGATAATTTTAGCACATCTTTTAAAAGTGACCTGAACATCCAGAATCCAAGCAGGTGAAGAAAAGTGCAGGTCTGCCCACAGCACATGCTGCGTTACAATGCGGTTTGTCCGAAAGCCCTGTCAAAGCAGCTGTGATCCAAAACTTGTGCTCACAGTTTGGCTCTACCAGAAGCAAGTCCCCCGGCAGCGACACACGTGCGCACAGGTTGGCAATCATCTTGCTGTCACAGCCTGGGGCTGCAGGTGTGCGAGGGTGCATTGTGCACACTCAGAAGCATCTTTAAATTTGGCTTTCTCATCTGGGTGGCTGAATTCAGAAGCCACTCCAGACCCCTCTCAAAGTCTATGCTCAACCAGGAGCCTAGTTAAATCACTTAAGGGGAAAACGAAATCAAAGATGGTTTTCTGTATGCAGCTGAAATGGATTGTTTAGTGATTACAAAAATACAGCCCTTCAAGTGGGTTCAGGGTTCTATGGAGAGGTAGAAAGGCTGGCAGCAGCCTGCATGAAAGAGAGCAAATAGTTTTGTGGGGGGAAAGGTATTTTTCTCTTTTAACACAGCTACTAATGAAATAGCAAGAGTGGCTTACAAAGAAAACAGACAAACATTAGACTGCTGTGAATTATGCAGTTTGGTAAGAGATAAAATAATAATCAGCTCACCATCAAGACCAAATTCCCAAGCTGCTTGTAGGATCATGATCAGTGGCATTGAGTCATCTCTTTTGCATACTTCTGCGGTACACAGCATTCTCAGCATACCAAGAGCTGCATCGCAAGCGGGCTGCGAACCCAGCAGCTGCTGCCACCCAGACCCAGCAGAGCAGGCAGAGGTGGCCTCCATGCCAGCCCACCGCTGCTCTGAAGGCACATTTTCTATGATCAACCGCTACTCCCACTGTTAGTTCTCAGCCATCTCTTCTTCCTTTATCTCCTCAGGAGGCACTTCCCTCCCTTCCACCCACACCTGCACAAGGCTGAAGCTGACCATCAGCCAATGGGGATGGTTAGTGACCAGCTGGGCATTAATTTGTTGGTATAAGGAGGTGTCCTTAGTACCAGGAGCCCTCCCTGGCTGGGTCTATTTAGGGAGCTGCTGCAGCAATACTAGGCTGCCTGATAACCTCATTGTCACCTCCCTAGGTAGCTGTAGTAAAGGTACTGCAATTTTCTTTAGAAGGGCAGGAACCTGCAATATAATTAAATATGTCAAGTCAGTTTTGATCCAGTATGTGGAGACCCCAGGGTAATTTGCTTCCCTTTATAAACCTGAACTTGATTTCCTTAATTTCTTTCTAGATGAACCTGAACGCTGACTTTCAATTCTCATGGCTTCTTATTTATTATTTTTTAGACAGTTCATCCCTCCAGACACAAATCATAATTACCAGAGACCAGAGGGAAAGAGCCCAAATTCAAATGCATACATATATACATATGTGTGCGCGCACGTGTATATTAAGCTGCTGCCTGTCAAAGGCAGTTTAATGAAGCTGGAGGGAAGCTTTTAAATAAAGTCATGGAGAATGTCAAGCAACGTGAAGCAACCTAGTTAAACACAGAAAAACCTGTCCTCCCATTCGTTTGGCTGCTGATTTATGTCAAGCTCAAATAAATTATAATAACACAAGGTTATTAGAGTTCTCTATGATATAAATACGAAGTGTATGCATTTAGAAATCTTAAGACTATAAACCACAGATGGAAGCACACCATCCGTAAGTTCCAAACCATCTCATTTAAAACACATGCAAAGCACACCAAAAAGAGAGAGCATGAGAAATAAAGATTGAAGTCTCAGAACTCTTCCTGAAACACAATTTTTCTCTGAGAGCGATATTAGCACAAAATTGTTTGAAGGCAGAGACTGGCTGGTATAAAAAAATGCCAAGATCATGTTTAATTTTCATCAGATCTTAAGCAAAACCTCCTGCACATATATTAGCTTTGCAGTTGTAAAAAGGAATAACCCCAGCAGGGCGTGGAAAGATGCTGCAAAGCAGCGCGAACCATCTCAGGAACCCACTGCCCACCCTGCTCCAATGTCGGGCTGTGGGGCAGAGGAGAGCTCTGGTGCGTCGCACTGCCCTCGCGAGGAAGCATCACGGGTGCGACGCGGCTGCGTACATCCTGCGTGCATTTCGTTACTCGCCCACATCCTGTGCGCGCACACGTGGGCGCTGGGGTTGCCCTGCGGGCAGGGTGCCTGCGCGGCAGGGGTAGCTTCCTGATGCCCAATCATTTTCCTCACTTTAAGGGGTGGGAAATTTCTGTAAAAATCTTCTCTGAACAGAGCCGCAGAACACAAATTTCCAGGAAAGTGGCAATGCTGATAGTAGCTCTGCCTTTTCTCAACCTCTTTTGCAGCGAAGTGTTCTGATAGTGAATATATTTGACTATAAATAATAAGAAACTTTGCGGAAAGGAAATGAATATTTTTATACCTCTCGGTTCCACAGACTCCAGTTTGATTCTAAGCCCTTCATTAGACAAATCAGTTGTGAAGTTGATTATATGTCAAAATATCCAAGCCAATGAAGTTACGTTGATGCTATTTCAAGAACAAGTAGAAATGATAATTTAAAGAGATAAGACCAATGAAGAACAGGGCATTTGAATATTTTCTTCTACAGGTGACTGAAGATGTAATTACTGTTAGTAAAAGCAAACCCTTTGTGTCAGAAAGAGTGCTTACTTCGTGGCTGCAGATTAAAACACTCTAGTTAGTCCTTTTTATATTCAGAAAAAAAAATTAGCCCATAAATTCTTTTATACTTTCGGTGAAGATATTTTTGGAACTGCAATAAATTTCTCATTACATATAATACACTACTGTCTGATTTTTTTTTTTATTTTTACCTTAAAATTATGTCCAAATGGGACAGCCCAATTATGTCTGATTTAATGTTCTAATGTAATCCTGTGTGATTACAAGAAAGGTCTCGGGTTATTTAACAAGCGATGTTTTGGATTTATTACAAAAGCGATATTGGAAGTATAGGACCTGTGGGGAGCCAATTAAACTTTCCTGGACATCATCTGCTTGGCAGTGTCCTCCTGCCACTAACCTGCCACCTTGCCTACAGAAATAACCAACTTGCTGTGCAGTGGCTAGGAACATGGAGTTTGGTTCAGGGCTGTGTCCTTTAGAAGAGCAGAAGAGGAAGACAAAAGAAAGATTTCAGTTGTTTCCATTACTGACCTTGTCAACATGATCACCCTGTGGAAACAGCCTGGCCTCCTTGTCTGCGATTTCCCAAAGAATCAACGCCAGGGAGAGACTGTGCCCGAGTAAATACATAAGTGAATAAATCTTAAAGGCCAGAGAAGAAAACTCAGCATGTTGTCTGCCACCTGAACCAGGTTCCCTTCCCTTTATACGAATCTGATGTGAAAGGCGATATTATGCTCCTGTCCATTCTTGCTGTTTCAATGCATCTGTGGGAGAATCCGGTGTAAGGGCAGGGCAGAATTCAGCTTGCAAAGTCACTGCGGCTGGTAAGGATGTCTGAGGAAGGCTGACCCCGGCTGGGCTGCCAGAGCTTAGGTAGAGAGCTACTAGAGCTGGCAATGAAAAAAGCTAACTTTTAATTGCAAACAAAGCAGATTTGTTCAGTGATGGACATGGAACTGCGTGATGACTCTGTTACAGCATCATTTTCGGGAGCAAAACTTGCACTTGAAAATGGATTTATTGGATTTTTTATAGCTGTACTTCTGGTCATGAGATATTGATTTTACAGCTAGATATAAATGAGTTAAAATAAAGGGGAAAAAAATCCTAAGCTTTATCTTGGTGACTAAAGCAATGTCTGCTATAGAAGCCTTTTCCTCATCTAGGCGTGCTAGTATTGCTCAGTCCTGGCACAGCAGTCTTTGTGTAGCCAGGCTGGACAAGGAAAGTTTTGTATCACCCCAGTAAAGTCCCTTGCAGAAGTAGAATAGGCTTCCTACGAGAAGTGCAATTTTAGCAGAATAATTCTGTTTATATAGCAGCTTTCGCTGGGGCAATTATGATGACTAGATATTACACTCCTCTCTCTCTGCACCTGGGAGGATTCATTCCTGTGCCAAGAAAACCTACAGACCAGGCCAGAAGCAAAAGTTGAGTTAATTAGAATACAGATAAGCTCTTTATGACATACCTCTCTTTTCCCACTCTTATTACACAAGCAAAATGAAAGTCAGCTCATTACACTAGAAACTGTACCAGCACTCAGCTTCCTGCTACTGGTTTCTAGCTGGAAACCAGCGACAGTGATGGATGTAGTGAAGAGCAGACAGGTATAGACAAGGAGAGATCGAGGGAGCAGCCAATCATCACAGGAAATATGATAATCTTTTGATCTTTTGCTGTACCCAAATCACTTAAACATTGCAACCAGCAACAACAGTATCACGTGAAAACCCTCATTCTGCCTCAGTGTGCATTGTGACCATTTGTATATTCCCTTTCAGCCCTCAGAAATCTCGTGTTATTTCTTTATTGCTTGTTTGTTTTTCTCCCCTTCACTGCAGACTAGCTCTGCTGGTCCCACTATCTGGCTGTATTAGCGCTCATCATGTATAAAGCAGAGCGTGTGACACACTTTTTAAGGGCATTCGAGCATGAACTATTTTTCACTCTGGATTCCCTCTATCCTGTTTTGCTCTGTAACTTTTCCCAATGCAGTGATCAACCCGTCCTCCAATCAGCTTTACAACCTCACCAACAATACTGCTCCATAGATCAGCACAGGTTGCTGCAGGATCATCATGATTTTATGCCTCCAGCCTGCCACTTCACGCTGCCCCTAACTACCCAACGAGTGGAAGTCCCAAGGTTGTTTGTAAACTGGTATCTCTAGTACAGCCAGCAAGCTGGCCTGTGTTGTAAATTTGATGTATTTCATACTAAAGTAGGAGTGTCAACTGTTAAATCCATTCCTTGCTAAAAATAAAAGCTACATAATAAGCCTGATACTGTAGATCACTTTAAACCAGATACTGTAATCCCCACTTGAGACAGATACATGACCTATTAAATTAAACATAGATTCCCTCAAATTACATGCAGAAACTCTCTCAGATCAGACTGACTCCACTACTTTACCCTGTAAACAGAAATATTGAACTTCTGTATATATTCAGACATGATGTATATAGTCACTTATCAGCTTTTGTACATGCATGCTGTATCACAGAATCACAGAATAGTAGGGGTTGGAAGGGACCTCTGTGGGTCATCTAGTCCAACCCCCCCGCCGAAGCAGGGTCACCTACAGCAGGCTGCACAGGACCTTGTCCAGGTGGGTCTTGAATATCTC
>Ga0065711_1005655_pt1 | contig 31297 bp, 18 predicted proteins | sample Hoacrofraction12_FD_59098 | JGI IMG/M metagenome (GOLD analysis project Ga0065711, IMG submission 59098) | Hoatzin crop microbial communities from Cojedes, Venezuela - Epithelial fraction 12 v2 (version 2) | ecosystem: Host-associated > Birds > Digestive system > Esophagus > Crop | place... | reverse complement strand
CATTCGCACCTGCAGGTCACACAAATGCCTGCCTCACCTCTCCACCTGGACACGGAAGTGCAAACTGCACAATCACATCAACTCAGCACATTTTGCATGAACCCTGTAAGGAAGAAGGTTGTCAGACTGTGTTGCCTCCTGTTGCCTTGTGAAAAGGATGACTGATGGTCACACCAGCACTGTCACCGGTGGGGCAACTGTCGTGGAGGCAGAAGTCTGCCCCGAGTGCTTTCATCTTATGGAAAGAGCCATATGGAAATCCTGCACACCACGGAGTGCCTGTGCCACCTTGCTATGGTTGCAGCCCTCTAAGAAAAAAAGTCCAGCATCTGTAACCAGCAAAGAACAACGCTGAGCACAGAATTTCCACAGGCTGTTTCCTTGGGTACTTCAGACGTAGCTCATGTTATTCTTCTCTTACGAAGAAGAGAGAGGAGGTCCTGGCATGTTTTTGTTTTTAGTCACTCTCACGTCCTATTTCAAGGAAGGAATGAAGTGCAACTGCTCATCAGCATGGTGTACATAAATATATGTATTGCCTAGTTACGTGAACGCCTGCCTGCAGCCGTTCAATAAACCAGAAAAGCACTACCTTCATTCAGGTAGTCCATCATTTTAGAAACCCAAAGAGTTTATAGAAATGATTGTCAAAGACCCCATCATTTTGCAGTTAGTATAATTAATAAGGTGTGCACAAAATCTGAGAGTGTTTTAACACATGTTTGCTGTTGAATTGCATTATTGTTATGTTATAATAAAAGAGAGCCACATGTTAACAGAACACCAGGGACCCAATCTGATGCAACTGTTAAACATCAATAGGAAAATCAGAGGGGAAATATCAAGTTTCCTTTAAAATCATCTTGGTTTTTAAGAGCTGTGACTTTTATTTAGTAGATTTTGTCAAAGAGCCTCTGTTTATAAAAATTATTGGGTAGTGTTGGCTGTCAGAAAACATAAACAGGCAATTAGTGCAGTAAGTAGAACGATACAAAGAACTCCTCCTGGCAGTCTCCTATCTGGAGCCAAGCAATGCCCCCATTCAATGAACAATTAGACATGTGTTGAAGTCCACAAGATCATCCCAGGAGTCTGCTGGGACTACTCTCACGTTAAAGTGTGTGCAAGTGGCTTCTAAAAGGTCAGAAATACCTTGGGGAAACAGGATTGCGGGGACAGTCAATGATTTTGTTGCAATGTGGTACCACCTAAAAGCCATTTCAGAAAGCCTCCTGGAAGCAGAAGAAAGTTCTACAAGCAGTTTGGATGAAGTTGAGTGGATATAATCTATTTGGTGGCCTTGGAAAGACTTTACTGCAGTGTCTCCCTACCCTACACCTGAATTCTACACTGTGTTTTCCATCTGAGTCTCAGTGGTGGAGATAGCTGGCTCTGCCATGAAATAGTAATGAGTTTCAGCCTTCGTAGTGAATCTGAGCTTATGGTCTGTGGAAATACATAAAGGACAGAACAGCCTTCACAAGAGAAATGCAATTAACTGCACAACGTCACCCAGTTATCTTCATTTCTTTCACTCTATAAAAAAAAAAATCAATGGACCTAATTTCTTGCATGAAAACCCGATCATCAGTATGTTCTGAAACTGCTCTGTCTTTGCTCCAGACCTGCACATCTTCAATCCTGAAAGCTATTCTGATGGACCCAAAGGCAGCAAAAAAACCGCGCTAATATTAGCTCCTTCTCTGATGTCTTTACATGCTTTTGGAATTATTTTGAGAATGACTGGGCAGAACCAACACACTTGGCACTCTGGAGACCTGCCCCAATATTGCTACCAAAGGACAGTTCTCCTGAGCTTGTTCTCAGGAATGAGGGTTGTTGTGGGAGGCATACGTGAGGGATACTGAAACAAATTTGGGAATGGATTATTCTGAAAGTGAGCTGCTCCTAAGGAGTTCTCACAAAGGGGAAAAGTTCTGGAGGAAACTTCTCATCAGTCGCTGAAAAAGTGGGCAAATTTCATTAACGGAGGAATAAATAAGGAATAAATAAAGAAGGATGTCCTTTCTTCCTCCCTCTCTGAATAATGTGTAGAGCTAGATCTTCTCCCAACAGAAGTCTACCAAAGCCAGAGCAATTATTCCTGCTGGCACCTTGTGTGTGCCAACATAGGTCTTGGTTTTTATTTGAGTTGAAGGGACGCACTGACACTTAGATCTGACAATAACAATAACAACGGCAGACTCCTAGCTTCAGTGACTGCTTATTGTCTTGAAGCACCGAAGAATAATCTTTTCAAGCCTATTTGATCTGACAGTTTTACCTCCTAGAGAGGTGCATCCAGGAGCAGGACTCTGCATGACCTTCATTAGCCAGGAAGCAGAAGGTGGGCTGACTTTTGCATCCGTGCCCCTTCCCATCCCTCTGTGTTTTGTACACACTAGCAGTTGACCTAACTGGTTCATCCCGATTCTAATTGGAGCCTTCATGTTAAACACAAAGGTACTTATAACCCACACTTAAAAAGGACGCGAGTCAGGCAGTGAGGCACAACACTTAAACTCCGCTCATCTACAATATATATTGCTACGTACAGAAAGCATGGACAGTGTCAAATGAAACACGCAATTAGTCCCCCTCTAACAGCGAGCAGTTCAAACTGTAACATCATGCCAACCGTGATTAAGAGTGATACAGCACATCATCATTGTCAACACTATTCAACCAATGTAAACCTTAGTTAGAAATGTACTTGTCAGAGAAAAATGCGCCTTTGATTTCTATTACACTTTCCCCAGTAATTGCTGTCATCAGTGGCAGGTTATTATTACAGTTGAATAGAGTTTCAGTAATTACTTTTGCACAGATTCTAACAGCTTTTAGATTGAATGATATTCTGACAGTTTGAATACTCTTGACAACAATTACCTTTTTCCTGGTTAACACTGATTCAGGAAAATTAAAAATTAAATCTGTTCAGAGGAAACACTTATGCATGGCACTAGTAAGTGGGTTGATACAAAAATGTGTAAATTACAGAATGACTTGGAATAAAAAGTTCCTTTGCTCTTCCTCTTATGCTTTTAAAAAATCAGCACTTAGGGTACATGCAGTACATGCTGGTTAGATTACCAGTAAATGATGTGACATAATTTAAAGCACTTCTAAATCCACTTCCTACTGATCAGCCTGAAATGGAGAAAACACTATTATGGAGGAAGGCTTGTTGCTCTCACCCTAATTTTTGTCTTTAGTAACAGTCAGATAATGGCTTTTGGTTTTCAAACTATTATTCCTAATCTCACATCACCAGATTATTTAAAAAAAAAACCCCAACAAAAATACCACTCCCAAACCAAACAAGCAAACTGTCTTACAATGGTAGCCTAGAAAAAGCCAGAATGTTTGTTATTTCTGAAAAATTTATCTAATATTGGGGTCATAACTCAAATGACTTGATTAAAAAAAAGTCTTATGCACAGAGCTCTCCAATTTAACTTCCCTTTTTGACAGGATGTCTGACCTTGTGGATATGGGAGACAGAGGTGATGTGATACATCTTATTATTAGTAAGCTTTTTGATACAGCTTCACATGACATTGTTATAATAAAACTAAGAAAATATGGTCTAGAACTAGATAAAACTACCATAAGGTGGATGGAACAACTGGCTGAAAAACTGCTCTCAAAGAGTCGTCATCAACGGTTCACTGTCAAGCCAGGAGCAAATTTCAGGGGAGATTCCTCAGGGATCTGCCCTTGCTCCAGCAGTGTTCAATATTTTCGTAATGACTCAGTTAAAGGGAAAAGAGATTACATTTATAAAATTTGCAATGTTGAGGAGCTGGGATGGTGGGAACCCTTGGGAGATCTGGATCAAAATCCAAGAAGATATTAACAGTCTGGAGTGATAGTCTGAAATGAAGATGAGATTCAATATAGCCAAGTGTAAAGTGCTGCACTTTGAGAGGAGAAATCAAATGCAAACGGGAAATTGCCAGTAAGGGAGCTGTACTGCAGAGAAGAGGAGGTTCAAAGTTATAGTGGCCTGTGAGCTCGGTATCAGAGGAATGAAACTGCTCCAGAAAAGGCAATTTCAGGGTTCTGTTAACAAGAGCATATTACGTGAAACAGCTGCAGTGATTTTCCTACCCTCATTAAGATGGGGCCTCAGCTGGAATGCTGCATCCGGTTTTGAGCTCATTGTTTTAAAAAAGGTGCAAAGAAACTGGAAAGAACTAAACAAAGTCCCACTAAGAACAGCAAGAAAGGTCAGGGCTGAAGGAACCCGATTCCTGGGGATAAGGTGCTGCTCTTCAGTTTAATAAAGAGAAAATAGGGAGAAATATAATCAGCAGCCTTCCAGCTGGTGAAAGACTACTGTTCTGAGCACGCTGATTAACTGCCTGTGACGTCCTCCAGAAGCAAAGTCAGAAAGAGACCTTTTTTTTGGCAAAGAATTTTGGCACATTCGTTTCAAGGTTTGCAGGCGGTTTGCGTGACACAAAAACATACAGGAGATGACTTGCCCAAGCTTCTTTCCCCCTAGAGAAAGGAGGGCAGGACCACCACAGCCCCTGGCGGCTACCAGAGCTTCGCTTGCTCCAGGTCAGCAGGAGAAGCAGCGAACTCAGAGATGGGAACTGCCAAAGGAGAATTACTCATGATAGACAAAAAAACCCCATAGTCCCTGTGGAGCAAGAGAAGGATGTTAAACTAAGCTCATCTGTCTACAATCCTGGCTAAAATACACGTTAAAAAAATCTAGAAATACTGTTAAGATGCATTTAGAAAGGACCTATCTGCAACTCCCGACTTCTTTTGCAGTTTTTCCTTTCAGATTTTATTTCCTTTCTATTTTCTGAGTTTTTCATCCTCAAATCACATTTTCAATATTTCTTCTGCCTCCATATTAAAAAGTACCCAGATTCTGCAATATCCTTTTTTATATCAACTTTGAGAAAAACAAATTGTAGAAGACTTACAATTGGAGCACAATAGAAGGTGACACTTAACTAATTGGAGAAAATTTGTTGTCTGTTACTTTAATTAGCCTGATTAAAAAAGATACAATATATTACTGAAGAAAAAGAGTCATAATAAATAAAAAGCACCCTGCTCCACCTCTTCTTGCGTTGGACCAGGCAGCATTCTTGCCCAGCCTGGTACAACCTGCGAGGGAAAGCAGCTTTCAGATAGCATTGGGTAGGAGTTCATTGGCTTCTGGTCACTGGATGTCATTTTTTCCCACTGAAATGGGGGAAAAAGGGCAAGAGGTGGGTGAAGCCTCAGCTCCTCCTCCTCACCCATCCCTGGAAAAGCGTATCATGCACAGCACAGCAGAGATACACTGCCTGACATATGGAGTCTGTTGCAAAACTGTGATTGAGCCTTTAGATTTTGACGCTACTACCTAACTTTGATCTACGTTTGTATTAAAATATCGTCTTTTTTTCCTGCTCATTAGAATTATAGATTTAGTTTATTGTTATACTTTCCATCGAGCCTTCTCTTTTTATTAGCATTGTACAATCCGTACAAAAGCAAAATTTAGTCCTTTCAGGGAGCTGAAAGGAAGTAATCTTTTACATGACAAATCCAACATTATCATATGTAAACCTCTCTTACTATGTAATGTCTTCCTCTTTCCAGTTCATTAATTGAATGAAACCTATTTTCACATTCAGGTAGGCAGAAGTATTCTCCAACTAACACAAATGGTGCTTTTAGTAAAAAAAAACAAAACAAAAAAAGAAAACGATGTAATGCTAGCAAATATTTAACATAACGATTGGTCCAAAAATGTATGGATTTCTGAAAAAAGTAATATTTTCACTACATTTCTCAAAAATAAAAGAAATGGTGGCTGGAGTCTGCAGCTAATACAAACTTATTCTTACCAGACTGTCAACTGCAAAGTAGCTGTTTAACCTTTCATGAAGCGAGTAATCTAACTGGAGTAACTGCTGCTGCACTGCTCTCACCAGCCAAAGTGTGGGCTGTGGCTGGAGGCAGATCCCGTCCCCATACATGGGGGGACCACCCTGCCTCACGTCACGGTTGCAAGTGTCCCCAAAATGACAAAACCACTGGCTCTGACACAACACAGCCGTGAATCGCGGAGAGTAGGGATAGTATATATAGTCCCCCATTCAGTGATAAAGTACTGATAGCTTGTTTATCATCTTTAAGCTTTCACCACAATGCTCTTTCTTTTAGAAGAATATATTTCCATATCACAAAGTCGTACCAGTGAGAGCATCTCAACACACTTACTGTAAATTCCAAGAAAATACCCCAACACTTAAGTCTCCTTCATATATGCAGAAAACTTTAGAAGTTCATGATAAAAATAGCTTCTCCTCAGGGAGAGCGTAAGCCACAAGTCTACTTCTGCATTAGACGACATAGGTGATCGTTTAGAAGTGATATGACAAAAGTGTCTTAACTATATTGAATAAGACCAGACTATTTAGCTATTGAAAAAGTATTTTAGAAACTTTCATAAAAGAAATTTCTTCTACGCACCTGTCTATGGCTTTACTTTCCTTGCTTCAGAAAAAAATCTGGAACAACACCAAAGCTTGGTTTAAAATCTGCCTCAATTTATGCTACAGTCATCTGTTGTTTTCTACTGAAGACATTATCCCACCTGTCTCAGCTGGTTTACCCAAGCCAAAGTTGTGCAGCATCTTTGGATAGACAATTCCTGGTAAAACTACCAGCCTTTCATCTTCACTGTGTATTAAAATGGCACTTGTCATGCCCAAGTAAGCGACCGTAAGCATGTGTGGAAATACATAACCAAGAAATGTTCAAATTACAGCTTAATTTGTAAGACACAATGCTGCTGGAGGTTCAAGACTAGTGTTTGTAATTGAAAGACACTGACAATTATTTTGTTATTTTTTCTCACAAGAAAATCTATAGCCCTGAAAGAGCAATAGCAACAAAGCTCCTCACAGTTTCCAGGCGTGTTCCTTTCAAAAAAATAACTATTTTTTAAAGTTCCGTTTAGATCCAAGGAAAAAAAGATTAAAAACATACCCATCTGGAAGGGGACTCACTGAAAACAACTCTAATTTGGTATTTCTTTACTCTGAGGGTGGTGAAGCCCTGGCCCAGGTTGCCCAGAGAAGCTGTGGCTGCCCCCTCCCTGGCAGTGCTCAAGGCCAGGCTGGATGGAGCTCTGAGGACCTTGGGCTGGTGGAAGATGTCCCTGCTCATGGCAGGGGGGTTGGAACCAGATGATCTTTAAGGTCCCTTCCAACCCAAACCATTCTAAGATTCGCATTGGCGTGGTGTGAAAAGTAAGAAAACACTAAAGGCATTTGTCTATAGCACAAAATAAAGCAGCATCACTGGCACAGAGGGGATCCTGCTCTCGCAGGCAAACCAGAGTAACAGAAAAGGGATGAAATGATGAAGAACCAACTCAAAGGTCTTTCCCTCAGCCCACAAGAAAACCTTCTGGGTTGGACACAAGGACCTCAGCAGCCCAAAGTGATGTGTGGACACCATCAGGATTTTAGACTCCAGTACCACAGCTTCGTTTGCATAATGCAAACAAGCCAAACAAAACTGAGATTAAAACAAGAAAAATTGGCAGTTTAAAATTGCCTGCTACAACCCTTTGCTTTTTGACCTCAATCCAAAGCCTTTATAAATCAAAGACAAGCTCACAATTACTGAATATGATCAGTTAATGAGTCTATTCCGAATGAGCTTTTAAACAAAACAATAAGCAAACCTGGGAAAAAAACAACTTACTGGACTATCAGAGGCAAATTTCTTTTAAGCACAGGTCATGTTATTTTAAAATAAATCCCTTTTAGCAATTGCTTCATCAGGACTATGCCATTCCAGAGGGAATAGACCCAAAACCTCTTATTGCTAAACAACTTAATCTTGGTACATCTAGAACTATATTTTCTTCAAACAAAACCAATTCACAATATGGGCAGATTTGTTGTTTTTCTTAACAAAAGTTTTCCCTGACAACTTCAGAACCAAATTACATAAAGGAAAAAAAGGGTTCAGTTACAAATCTTTTTTAAAATCTACAGAAAAACCAGTACAGAATGGCTTGCTAAGAAAAATAAACCTGCAGCTGACTGGAAGAAAAAGAAAACAGAAACAGACAACTCCAAAATTATTCTCAATAGCCAGGCTGCCAAATGCTAGCAACTGTTAAAACAGACAACATGAAAACCTGCAAAACATTCCCAAAAGTAACTCCTTTTCCCCTTCTTGCTATCTCATAGCCTCACCAGAATTCAGCTCGTGGTTGCAGTCCAATACCATAAGAAGTATTTTCAGTCCCATTCATACCAAGCAAAGCTCCAAGCTGCGGCACAGGGACAGCAGGACCATCCCCATTAGGTAGCATGCTGTCAGAGAGCATCGAGCACCCACAGCCTCCCAGGAAAGGGACCAGTACAGTCCAGTGGCCCCACACTCACCCCAGCCGTGCCCAGCATAGCTCTCTCAATCCCTCTCCTCTTCCTCCTCAGCAGCAGACACCTTCCTCTCCCCGTTCCCACAGCTGAAACCAGGACTCTCCCAGGTGTTTGCCATGAGACTGAATAAACGAGTGGCATTCCTCACCTTTTAACATGCATTGGAAATTAAGTAGCGAGCACTATAATAACCACCAATTATCCTCCAGGATTCCTTAGTCATAAAACCCTTACTTTGCCTATCGCATGTTTGAAGTGAAGGCACTAAAGGTGCTGGTTATTTTGGTTTAGCATCTCCTGTGCCAGGAGTGCCTGATTCAGAGCTTTCCATTTCCATTCAAGCATCTTTGTTAGGAGAAGTCTTTGCTCTTTTAGATCCCAATCCAAAGCCTTTCAAAGCAATTGAAAAGTCTCCTATTGATGGGAAGGGGTGTGCACCCTTGCTAATTGTTCCTTTCTTTTTAGAGTGAAAACAAATTCTTCTGCTTTCATTTTAAATCCATGAAGTTCAATCCTTTTATACATTCGACCTTTATTTTAAGTGGACTGATGAGGAGGGGAAGGGGAGGACAAAGCCCAGGACAGAGGCCTGTGCATAGGCTGCAAGTGTATATACCACACAGACCATATGTTAAGGCTCAATGCATAGCATGGCTTGGGTTTTACTACCCAGAAAGGCTCCAAATATTGCAGGGTTCAGAAGTTCACTGTATATCCTACATTTAAAATATTATTGCTCGCTGGCAGACCTGAGCTCAGAAAGCCTCTCTGACGCTCCCCAATAGCTGCTCACTGTGAATCACTTGTTTCTCCCCAGGAAGCTAATTTTTCAGTTTGCTATTCTCCCATATTGAGGTGTCATCTCTGTTCAAGGCAGAGGCATGGATGGAGGAAAGCGGGAGGTCTAGAGAGCAGACAAGCTTTGATTTGGGGTATCTCTGCGCCAAAAAAGGTTTTGAGAAATCACAGGGTGCTTATTCAAGACCAAGAGATGTGCCTGGTGAACTGAAACAGTGAATTGTGATGGAAATTAAAACTTAAGCCCGCATGTGTTACAGGGATAATGGAATTTTACAAATACCTTAACCAACAAACCCCGCAATTTATGTAATTTTTTGGAAAGCTGACCTTTAGCTGGGTGCATATCACCGCAGCTTCGCAGCCCCATCTCCCAGGACGGCAAACCTAGGAAAAGCTCTGTGATAACTAAAGGCTGCCTTTAAAATGACTGATGCCTTTGCCCCAGGAAGGAGACAAACTGGCTGGAACAAATAGATATTTTTTTCTATAGGTTAAAAAAGCCTATGTAAATAAATAGAGATCTATAAGAGGGGTTAAGTAGCAGCAGCACATGGCTGGCATTGTGGGAAGCCAGGAGAGAGCATGGTCAGCTGAAGGAGTGCCCAGCCTGTACGCTCAAGGAGAGCAGACTGCTCTGGACATCCACCATGACATAAATACCACTATTTTGGCAGAAGAAGGAGAATTCATGGAGAGGGAAATACATAAAGTGCAATAATAACCTGGAAACATACCTTAAAAAATGCCTGCTTACAAGGAAATCGTTTTTCTTCCCTCCACAAAGAGAGATTTCACCCCAGAGTTGTTTCTAAAAGACGGTAAAACATAACAGATGAATGTTGCCTTGCATAAGGAACACACACATGCATTTAAATCACTTATATTTTACTTTTTTATGATGCAATTGTGAATTGTGTTATTTTGCATTTGTAATTAGAGGTTGAAACAGATGGTAAAAGCTTGGTTTATAGTGATGTACTGGAGTACATGACTCTCTGTATCAGGTCTCCTGCTCCACGGAGTGCTGAGGATGGAAACCCTACCAGGAGGTGGTCAAACAGCAAAGTGTTTGCTGCACATCTGAGAGTGCTGAAGAGTACCAGAACTGAGTTTCTAGAAGGTCAATAAGTGTTTGGGAAAATATATTATTTCTTTTCCAAAAAAGCACTCTTACAGCGCTCTCACTACCGTGGCTCTAGTTTTGGCAGCTGGGGTATTTATGTTTCAAGAGACCTAACACTGTATAATTAATACAGTGGGAAGAGAAAAACAATCAATAATATCTATGAAATGGCAGAAATGTGTTTAAAAATCATATTGCCTGCTGTCTTGAAGGCTGAGGACTCAGAGCAACTGACACGGAGACTGAAGGTTGCAGAGATCTCACAGTGCCTCGTCCTTTTACTGAAGTCAATGCAGTTGCACCAGCCAAAACCCCAGACCAGGGCTGCTGCTTTGGTTCAAGGCCTGTTGCGAAAAGAATAAAAAGCTATTATTTTCTGAAGGCTGTCCTTTATGAAACTATTTGGGGATTTCTGTTGATTTTAGTGTACCAGTGTCCTTGACACAGAGGATCTGTATTTGATGAAATATAATGACCTTTCCAAAGGTCTGACGAGACATCCTACAGAATTCTGCTGCAGGAATATATCAGACCTGTTCCAAAGCCCTGTGAAGTCAATGAAATGACCCAAATATACTTCTGTGGCTTTTCTATTAGATTCTTAAATTTCTATTTTGTGTTACGCTACAGGTCAAGAGAAGCATTGCTCGGGATGGTGTCAAGCCTGTCCTAACACCCAGGCAAACCCAAGCCACAAAAATGAAGGAGTAAGACATCTCAGCAACATATGTGGAAGCAGCCAAGGTGTTTTTATGCATGCATCAGATTTTGCTCTGAATAGCTTAGTTTTATGCAGCTCAGTTAAACCTAGCCAACATCAAGCAGGGGACCAATAACAGCACAAATACAGTGTTTCTCCTTGTATTTGCAAACTTATGCGTCAGTCTCCAGATGAAGAGAAGATAGGTCAGACAGCTCGCAGCACCGTACCGTTATTCCTTGGCTGCAGAAGCAGCATAACTGCAAACCTTGTCAATCCTTTGTTTTCCACACAGCATCATTTAGAGAGCTAGAAATTCTTCAGACATCAGGAAATATGGATTAATGTCACCACTACGAGACCGAAAATGTAACCTGTCCTTTGAGAAACCTGAAAATACTGTCCTGTGAGTGTTGAAAGCTGAACATCAAAGCTGGAAGCAACCCCAGTCGTCTTACTTTCTAGCCTGTGGGCAACCACAGTATACTCTGGTGGCTCAACACTTTTTAAATAGGATGAGCTAGATGCAGATTTATTGTACAAAAATCAAAAATAAGCCACCACAACCAAAAAAGTTCCATTTTTGTGCTACAGTGTCGGGTTACCAGAGCTGTGCAAGGTGAGTAAGGTCTGAAAGCTGCTCTGACATAGCCGACGACCGGGTCGTTTCCTTCTGCTTGTTGGTCATGTTCTCAGACTGCAAGACTGACCTTCCCTCAGCCTGCCTCCACCAAGAGCTCAGCAATTCTTGGTGTAGCTGAAATCAGGTCTGCAATTTCTTTGGGCTTCGTGGAAATTCTGTGCTAAACTGATTTTTCTAAGCCACCAGGTGACTTAGAGGAGAGTTTGTTGTTCACACTACAGAGCATTTGTGGCTCTTGGATGATTAATGCCATCATTACCAGCATCACTGCAAGGTTTGGACAGCTGTGGGAGCAAAAATAGAAATGGTACAAAGCTCTGGGCGCATCACTGGACCTCTGAGTTCAATGTGAGGGTGCAACGTTTCCAACTCTGTTCTAGTATCCCACCATCATTTCAAGGATACCTTACTTTTGCCTCATTTGAAGTACTTGTATACCTTTTTTTCCAGTTTTTTGAAAGCAAGTTTGTTGTAGAGAAAGCTAAATCATTCACAGATGACACAACCTGTAAGCAATCCCACAAACCAGAGGAACTATAGAACTGGAAAAGTGTAAACACCTGAATTACAAAGTGGTCACCTTGGTACTGCTTCTGGTGACAAGGATGGCACGCATCTGGCCAGAATCCTAGTAACAGGATGGTGAATCAGCAATCCTTCCAACCTCAATGAGGAAAATCCCTCCAGAACAACACAAGTTCGTTATTAAGTCAGCCACATGAGATCTCGTAATAAAGAGCTCCTTGAAGTTTTATCCTTTCGCTACTTTAATCCGATAATAAATATTTTACAATGAAATGCCAACAAGGACATACAAATCTCTCTTGGAAACCACTCCATCCATTACTCACTGCAGGCTAAATGTTAGCTAGCACACTTAACTTGAATATTCAGATTCTGTGAGTCCCCACAAAGAACCATGATAAAGATCTTTTTGTGTTTAAATGAGGATCTAAAAGGTTTCTCTGACTTTGTTGTGCTCTTTGTGCTAGAGAGTCCCTCTTACAAATACGGCCCACTGCCTGCTCTAAAGGGTTAAAGTCTTTTTGAATCTTCCAAAACTAAATTTTTTCTAGGCAAGATCTTCAGAAATCTCACTCACGTTTTAAAAAATTCTTTTGTGGCACAGATATTTGTAGTTCTTCAAATTGACTGTTTCAAGGATGCTATGAGGCCAATGTTTGAGGCTTTCAAAATCAGAGCTTAGGGGCTCCGACTCACATCTGAAGGTTGATTTAAGTTCACTAAGATTTTCTTCTTTAACATGTGGCTTGGTCTGCCAGTACATTTTGTTTTGTTGTAGGATGTGCTAATAGTTGATGAATGTAAGAGGACATTTAAGCACACTTGTTGCACTTCTCAGAACACCCTCTTATATTCAACGAGCAAAACTGCTTAAAAACTAGGTGTGATTGCAGCCTTGGACGTCAGCAGGTCCTATGAGAATGAAGAAAAATAATCAATTTAATTTTTAAATATAATTACATTTTTTAAAAATTAATTAATATCAAAGGGTGGTTTTTTTTAAAGTATCCTGTACTTTCACATATGGCTCAGCTGGCCCACCCTGGCTGCTGTGCTGATGCAGTTGGTCCTCATGGAGACTCCCACCAGCTCTGCTGAACACCTTGTGCTGTGCAGTTGCATTATGCAGCCTGCAAGAGCAGCTCCTGAGCTGGAAAGGCTTCCAGAAAACTCCTGCAGAGGAGCCATGTGCAAGCGGTGGCGTAGGACATGCAGGGCAGCCCCTGAGCACCCATGCCTCTGCCCACAGGACCTCTTCCTTCCCAGTGATCATCCACAGCCCAGGACAGGATGGATGTCCACATGTCACTGATGCTGAAGATGAGAGTGCTTATGAACTATTTTTGAAAATATATACAAATAAAATATGGCATTTACTCAGCAAACTAGCCTCTCAAGTGCAGATCATATTTTGCTACCATAACTAATAATCAGCAGGACTGGTCAAGGAGTAAATATAAGTGACTGCACTTAACCACTGACTGCTGCCCCTCTGACAAATAAACACAGAGATTTATAAGAAAAAAATAGTAAAAATGGACAAGAAAATGGAAATAATAGTGAGGAAATTAAGAGCTAAAAGCCAAAGTGGGCTGGAAAGGAGAAGGATACAGAAGGCAAAGAGACAGCAATGGATAATAGCTTTAACAGGGCAGGGTAAGAGCAGGTTTGCTCTTGCTGCAGCACGAGTGACGTCTTAACCAGAGGCAGGATGCCAAGGAGAAGAGCTAGGAATCCAAGAGGACAAGGTAACGAGGGAGATGGGAGGGACAGGACCTGCTGGCTGGGGTGGATTAGGATGGATCCCCAGACCGCTTCTGTATGACAAGGAGCATCCCCGTACCCCTTTTCGCATCGCAAGGAGCGCACCTTACCCCTTCAACACTGATATTCACAGCAGAACTTTCCATAATGGTTAGAAGCCAAGCACGTGTTTTCTCACACATGCTGTCTGAGCTGACAAAACTTTGACAATTTTAGCCGTTTCAATATTGCTAATTGTGATGAGGTACTATTAATAAACTGCTTCGGCACAAGGATGCTTTCTGCCAAAGAGCAAGTAGCATTCCCTCAGAAAGCCCCAAGCCCATTCTTACTCCTAGTAGGCCATTTCCTACCAAAAATAGAGCAAACCCTTTAAACTCATGCATATCCTAACAGAAATAAACCCCACATATTTCTGGAGCACCTGACAGGGTATTCATAACCCAATGCCAGAGAAGTATCTATAGCTACTACCTTCAAAGCCAAAAACATCGTACTGTAAATCACAGGGATCCAGTCTGTCATCATTCACCCACAAGAATCCATCACCATAAGCTCAAAATCAGTGTTTTAAACCACTGTAGGGTCCAGATCAGTATGTGAGCATGACAAGTAGTAACATTAATAATACATGGTTTATATTTGTTCTCAGGAATATTCGTTAAAACAGCTTTTACAACTACCACCATTATCTACCCTATTTGGTGGTTATGAGAATTATTTTTAGTATTTTTCAATCTGACTTTTTTTTACTTACTAACAGTGCAACATTTACTGAATGCTCAGATTTAAAAAGGGCACTTTAGCTGCAATCTTATAACTTAGATTTCTTCACCTTTTTTACATACAAAAAGGATCTGAAATAAACAGATCGTAAAATCCTCCTACAAGTAATGGCTGTTTCTGTATTTTGGGATTGGTATGGACAAAGAAATTGAACCAGAATGCCATAAGAACAAATTTTCTTTGTGGAATTCTTTCACATCTGTTCCTGTCTGATGGCAAGAAGAATAAAATTTAAAAGAAAAAAAGAGAAAAGAAAAGAAAAGAAATGTAATTTTTTAAAGGAAAAATGGCTTCACCTGAGCAATAGCTGAAGGTTCTCACGAGTTTTTATTCTACATGGCCTGATTAGCCTAATTCTAATAAAGAGCTAATGAAGAAAGGAGAGACTTGTCGTGAAAGGTAACTCCTCTCTAGAAAGGAGGTGGGTTTCTGAAAATAGACATACCTGGAAAATACACTTGGCTGGCTCTTTGCAAATCTTAATGCACCCCCCTTTCAATGCCTGTTGATGCACTGCCTGCAGCACTCAGCAAAAGAGTTTCTATTTGCTATATTTAGTAAAATTTTAATGCGTAACATACTGTTGACATGCTATCATCATTAATGGGCAAGTCATGTATCAAATGAAAAGAAACACCCCTTCCCATTTGTCACTAGCTGGTGAGGATCTGGCATTGATCTTGCTGCGTTGGGGGGCGAGAGGGCAGCATGCACTGGAGACCTGCTGGTGCCTGGGAGCGAGAGCCCGCCCCAGCAACTCCTGCAGCACCGACACAAGATAATTCACTCACCAAGTCATCAAATGTACGAGCTGGGCTTATCATCTCACACAGAAATATGGTTTGGAGAAGAATGAGAAGGTGCGGATGATTCTGTTTACAGAACCTCTTTGCACCCCAAGTATGGTTTCAATTTTGCCTTCGAAATTTACATCAAACGACGCTGTCAACGTCGATTCCTTTCTTTGAAATGGTGTACGTCAGCTGGACTCTGCAGACAGCTTGGGGGATGTGGTTTTCAATAGTGCTGTGGTGGAAATACCGCTTCGCTTTTAAGGTCTACATGCCTTCAACACAACACATAAGTAAAAAATCAGTGTAGAATCATTAAGCTGATAACTAAACAGCACCAAGCTATGAAATGCAAATTAATACTGTCATGCCTTTTATAATTGATAATTAATCGACTCTGCATTGTCCTATGCATTTTTCCTATTTGTGCAAGAGCGAGCCTGATCCGGAACTAGAGGAAACAACTGGGGGTTCTTTTTGACCAACATCGACAGAACACACAACAGGTTTCTCAGGAATGTACTGTGCAACAGTAGTCTTCAGTAAAAACACATACAGATGGATAAAAGCAGTCAGAAAGGATATAAGGCTTTCTGCAATACAATGAGATTGTTAACTTCTCTGATTTTTCCATTTCTGGTCATTGTAGAATGGAAATAGTGATGTAATTACATGATGCAGACAGAAGTCCTCTATTAAATAGATTAAGATCATGAAGTCTGTTCTGCTTGAATTTCTACAGCTTCAGTGCACACCAACCACAAGACCTGGCAAGTACTGAGTTCCTTCAAGAACTGTTTTTTTCAAAGTTACAGGGTTTATGAAGGTGTTAAAGTTGCAATTCTTCTTTTTCTTGGAGTAAAATCTTTAAAGATACTTAAAAAAGGATTTCTTTGCCCGATTCAGAAATGAGTCTCCAGTGATTTGCCGCTTTTGAATACAGAGACTGTTTCTTAATTCAAGCAAACATTTTGAAAAAACAAACATGTGAAAAATTGCTCATTAGGAAAATAAAACTAAGAATCTCAGTAGAAATATTCAACCAAACAACTTACTTGATGTCACAATTGTGCTTTTAGATGCTGGAGAATGAGTACTGTACAGCATTTTTAATGTAAGGACAAATGCAAAAGTCATAAATGAAAGAAAGGTTTTAAAGGGTTTGGGATCAATCCCCAATCAAAAGGTCACCAAGATCACATTACAAAAGCTGAAGTCATTACTGCTGTTTCTCAGATTGCTATAGGTTTGTTTTTTCCAGATACTATTTTGGGTCTAGTAGGCTATGGAAGTCTGTAGGCTATTCTCACTTAGACAAACAGATATTTAGGAAAACAGGTCTATTTACGTAGTAGATGGACATATTCACAGGAAACATTTGATAAATGAACACAGAGATAAAATTTCTCTGGTTTGCTGATAGAGCTGCTATGTGCTATGCATAGAAAATTACCTCCATGTGGATAATGTATATTTGACTTCACCTTTTGCATATTGATCACTGAGTTGCAAATACTTCACCATGTGGAAGTGTATGTAATATGAATAACTTTATTTCAAACTTGCATTTTTTAAGCCATATGTTCACTGATATTTGAGCATAAATCTACTGGAATTTACTATCTTCTACTGCAGATCAATAAACCCTACAGTACTTCAGAAGTGCTGAACATATATTACGTTTGATGGCTTTGGGGCCACATATTTTCAGATATAATTACTTATATATAGGGTCCAAGACCAGGAGATAACCTTAGGGTTTGGTAACATTAACGCTTGCAAATAATCATCACTACTGTATCACTCTCACACTCCATAATCTGCTAACATATGTCTACATTTTATAGGTGTTTATGTAGTACTTTATATGGAAATGTTTCACTACTGCCCGCAGCAACACGTGGCATTTCTTCAAGAACATTTCAGCACCTTTTAACGTGGTTTCTTCAAATGACTTTCTAATTGTGAGGATTTCATTCTACAAACGTTATCACTGCTCAGGCAGATTAATTTTCCTAACTGTTTAACATGCATGCTCTAGGCATTTCTACAAAATGTAAACTGTACAGTACAGAATTAATATAAATAAACTACTACCAACTATTATAGATCAGATTTAAAGTAGCATGGTTGGAGACAACTCCATTTTAAGACTTACAAGTCTTTTTACAGTGGCTTCATTTCATTGAAGTTTTTGTTTGGCATGTAAGGCAATTTTTCAATTAATTATGATCATACCACTTTCTCTCAAGCCAGTCATGATGTTCTTAGTTGCCAAAACAGTGACTGGTGGTGCAGAGGGTGTTTATAGTGGAACGTTCTGTCACCATTCTAGATTTTCTGAATCTCAGTTGACTGCACTCATTTTTTTCGCTAGTTTCTGTCTGATCAGGCATCTTTGAAAACTGCACAAACCCCAGTTGCATGGAGAGACCTCCAGGCAGGCACAGATGCAGAGAAGAAAGTGTCAGCTTGTTAATTGAAAGGCTCCTGAGCCAGCTCACTGCCAGCTCACCACGGTCACATTCAAAGAGACTTAGACCAGTGACTGCCACTGGTGCTCTTGTTCTATTGCATTCAGGTAGCACTTCAGCCTTGCAAAAATGAGGGATCTGAAGCTAGCTGGGATGAACGGCTTTCAGGCCAAGCTTGCTTCTCTCTGTCAATCTCAGAGCAAGCCTAGACTAACTTTTAAAGAAATAAAAGCAGGTGGGATGAATCCAAGCTCCAAGGTTTATCTGTTATCTGGTCGGACACAGCATGAATCTCAGAAAATACCTGTCTGAATGTATCCTTCCAGCACCCTGCTCACCATCCATGCAGGTCTAAATAGGCTGGTCTTTAGGGAGACCTAGTGTTAGCAAGCGAGGAGTTGTGGTTGAAGCTTTAAATCACAGATACAGGAGCAGAAGATATGGACACCATCACTGCCCTCACCCTTGAAGAGGTTCCATCATTAGCCGACGTTCATGTGGGTGATGTAAAGATTCACCCAATTACACAAAGATCTTCAAGATGGCTAAAAGTAACACCTGGTAGCAGAGCAAAACAGCCTCCTCCTGACCCCAGAGCTGAACTGTTCATCCCAGCCCTTTCCTGCTGCGCCACCTACTCTTGCCCTCAGTGCATTCATCCCAGCACTTGGCAAACTACCCAGAAATTTACTCTTTGAACAAGGAAAAAGTACACAGGAATCCTTCTGATAGGAACAAGCTGATTTCTCCTGTAAGGCCCGTGGAAATTTTCTTTTTATGAAGCTAGAAAATATGCAGTTTCCCCGCTGTGAGGTTTGGTGCCATCACTGTTGGAGAAATGAGTCATTGTTTCTTTCGTATACATCATCACAGTACCTATAACTGTCTCTCTTCTAAATGTTAATTGTATCCAACAGACAGACTTTAAATGAATACTCTGTCAATAACACTGTTATTAGTGTTCCTTGACAGGCATGGCTGGAATATTTTGTAAGATTAGAGTCTAATATTTCCTACAGAATCTTCTTCGTGTGTTATGTTATTGCATCTACTTTTGATCAAAACCTCCTTGTAAAGTCTTGGCTGGCGCTTTTTTTTTTACGCTTCTCAAGATTTCCCTAATTGCTAACTTCTGATGAACTATAGTTACTGTAAGTGCAAGAGTAATCCACACTTCTCTGGACCACAAGCTTAACTTTAGCTGTTAAATTTATCTTTCCAAATTGCTCACCAGTGCGTTTTATTGCCTTCACCCAGTGCAGATGGTATCGTAAGACCTGACGGTATCAGGGGGTTACAGTGTTAGGCTTGGTTTAGTCATCTGAAGATTTTGATTTGTGCCAAAGCCACCTCTGTCTTTCTAAATGACTATGACAAGAATCATTTGGCAGCAACTCCTTGTCCTTGGCCACTCACCTACCTGAGACAGAGAGAGGCAGAAAGAAGAACCCATGTGTCTGACTAGAAAAATAGACAGCACAGCTTTTCCGTGATGCCCCGTGTGTATGTATAACCGATTGAATTTCCCAACCGAAGAGGAGCAGCAGCAGCGTGCCAGCCGCGGCGGTGGTGTGCCAGGAACACCTCAGCAACAGGTGGTGGGAGCCTGCCTGTGATGGAGCCGGCTTTGCTAGGCAAACACTGGGAAACTTTAAAGCACACACAGCCCACTTTGTTTGAAAAGAGCAAATAACCTACCCAAAGGCTGAAGGGCCCCTCCCTTTTTTTTTTTATCTCCCCTCTCATCTCCTTTTTCTCTTCCCCCGCTGTTTCTTCAGATTTAGTCCTTTTGTTTCTTCTCCTTCAGACATCTGTCCTCTGCCTGGACCACTGCTCAGAGCAGCTAAAGTACATCTACACCACCTTGCGCACAGCACACTTTGATAGTTCACAAAGAGACACCAAAGCTGAAATAAACACATAGCTGGGGAAAAAAGAAAAAGAAAAGTTAAATCCCTACTTGAAAACCTGTTTTGTATTTTCTTATTTCTTAAAGTTATTTTTAAGTGTTTAAACCAGACCAATTATAGTCAGAAACTACTTCACTTAATCCACTCCTTTATCTCCTGGGAAAAATCACCAAAGCAATTCTCAAAATGTTTAAATCCCACAGTGTGCATAAAAGCAGCAAGTAAATCTGCTTCTTCCCAGGCAAACCTTAAGGATTTTACTGACATCTTTAATTAAACTAGCAAATAGGTTGGTTTCTCTTGTGTTCTGACCAATACACTGTCAACAAGGAAGAGAAAAAAAAGTGAAAAGAAGGATTTGTACTGAAAAATAGCACCAGAAACATTTGTATAATCATGATCATGGACTGGAACGGGAATGTAATCAGGAATTATCAAACATTATCACTACTTCCTGGTAACATATTGCTCAGATAGTAATCCTGTAACTACAGTAAAGTTAGTTATGAAATAATTAAACCCAAAAGTCAGAAATAGAAAAAAAAAAACCACATCAAACCAACAACAAAATGCATAAAGCTGTACAAAAGAAACGTGTGTTTATCCCTGTGAATTTACAATGGTGGATTTAATTCCAAAAGGCAGAATTGTGCAGTTGTTATTAGATCAGTAATAAACACAGATGGCTGCAAAGAAACCCTGCTCCAACCCATCCTACCATTTCTACCCTGCAGCACTTGCGAAAGAGAAAGCTATGCATAAGTAGAGAGCAGCGGAACTGGGGATTGATGTCTTTGAAGTATAGAAGACTAAGTCTATATCTTCATATGTTATGTGTTATTATATATATCATATGTTATTATATTACATATATATCAAATGTTATCATATATTATATATATCATATGTTCTTCATTATCAATAACATTACTGTTATTCATTATCAATAACATTACTGGCGAATTGACCCAACACAGACTTTAACACACGATTGTATAAGCTCGTTTCAGAAGTTATATCCAACGCTAGTGGGCAACTTGTCACAGGCTGCTGGAGATATCATCCCCTTACATATTTTTTTTTCCTTCCTGCATGAGAGAACTGATGTTCCCAGGGATGAAAAGGTTTTCATTGCAGGAAAAAGCATGATCCAAAAATCCTGCTCTCAGCTCTGTGGAAGAAGGATTTATGATGCTCAACTAGGAAAGACAGCAATTAGCCAGAATACTCAAGAGCAGAGAGCTTGACAATCTGATGAGTTATTCTTTTGAACTGGGGCAGCAACTCATGCATAAATTTCCTTGTAAACAATTATTACAGGAATGCACTGTAAACACAATTAATCATCTCAAGGTGTTATCTCTAGGTATTTTCCCCACAGATTACGTGCCACTTGCTCAATAAATCAAATTTTAGCATAAAGACATCAATAGCTGGTATTATTAATATTCTCATTCAACCAAACATAGTTGGGTAGAAGCTAACAAGCTTTGATTACATTTTGAAAACACAGAAAATATTACATAAAATAGGAAAAAGAAGATGTGAATTGTGAAACTCTGAATGAAAATAGGATTAAAGAGGAGGCATATGAATCAGAACATTGGCTCAGATAAAATATGAGTACTTTGTAATTTAAAATGCATTTTCACTGATATGAGTTGGAAAGAGTATAGTACATCTTGTTAATAGGAATATTAAGTTTTACATCATCTTAGATAGGTTCTTCTTACAAAACAGTATTTACAAGAGCCTTGCAATAATAGGCTGCCTAATGCTTCCATAAGATTTCTTCTTATGATATATACCAAACACATTTTCATCTATTGTTCATAATTATCAGCTGGGGATTTGAATAGCGGGCAAAAGGAACAAAAGCATCTAACTCTGTTTCATCTCTTACAGTCCACAGTGCATTGAGCAGCACATGCTCCAGATGTATTTGAAAACCATCCTTTCAGAAGCCAAGCTCTAAGATCCCTTTGGAGATCATAGGACAGACTTTGGCAGGAGTTGGGAGAAAAACTGGTTTGGAAGAGTAGGGCAACCAGCGCCAGGGGAGAGTCAGATGGGGCAAGGGGGAAAGAAAAGAGAAGTTGTTGAAGCAGAGGAGAGGGGAGGAGCAACGCAGGAGGTCAGAGAGGACCAAGGAGCATCTCTCTGGTCTGTCATCTTTGAAATAGTTTTCAACATGGGCAAGATACAAGAGACACAAAAAAGACACTGGAGTGTCTCATAAACACTTCCCTTACCTCCAGGAGAGGAGCAGCGCAGAGAAGCTAGCAAAGTGGTTTGAAAGGCAGAGGGAAGAGAAAGCATCAACATCTGCAGTTTCTTCTCAGTTATTCCTACATATCTTTCAGTCAAAATCATTATTGCTGTTTACTAACGGAAGACGTGTTTGCTTAGGCTTCTGCTACTCTGCTCAACGCCTTGTGCGGCTGACAGCACAAACGCGTGTCAGCAGAATGAAACAGATGACACTGGGAGAAGGGGACTTGGGCTTTGGGGTTTCCATGGATTCAAATTAGTTCTGAACTAACTCCTGTGGGAAGGCTACAGCTGATGCCTGAAAGCAGTTCCCCTGGGAGAGAAGACCAGAGTTCATGCCCTTAACCTTGTCTTCTTATGTGAAACCAAAGACACCATGGGAAGAGGGATACCAGGATTTGCATCTTCTCAAGCTCCTCTGTTGATGGGCCTTTGTTTGTTGCCAGTCACCTGTGGCTCCACAACAAGCAGATTCATTCAACAGAGAGATGCTCAGGACAGTAGGGAGTCAGGGTAGTGATTCTCCTTTTCCAGACACTTTTCAGAGACTAAGCCAATGCAGTCTTTCCTCAGGTCTCCATACTTTTTGAATCAAGGCCATAGGAAATGAATGCAGAGGTTTCAAAGCCTTTTCATAGCAATCAGCTTTATTTCCTAGACCTAGTTCATGTAATGTTGTGGTGTCCTGCGTGTCAGGGACCACGGTCTTCAAGATTTTTACACAAGTTCGTACATTTATTCTCTTCAAGAAGCTGACCATTTTATGACCATGATACAAGGAATTCATTTTTCTATTCATTCCCTGAAGCAGGATGATGGAAACTGGCCAACAGACAAATCACACTGAAGTATTGGCCTAATGGTCCCAGAGGTTTCTGAAATGATACTATTCAACAAGGGTAGGAGTACTAAATGTATTGCACCACAGAGAGATTTATTCATCTACACGGATAGCAAAACAGCACTGCTCGATAATTATTTAAAAGATCAGGAAGTCACCTTGATATATTTCTTCTGGGGTGTTGCCAACTTTTATTACTGTCCAATCCTGGTGTAGTCCATAGCCCTTAAGATAATTTGGTGTCTGTAAAGCTATCGCTTGCAAATGCCACTGAAACTCAATAAAACGCATAAGCACGTCTGTGCCTGCACAGAAAAGGAACATATTTGGAGACATTTGGCCCTTTGTGTTGACAGTAGTCCTCACACAGCAAACTTTATCTAACCCGACACTGGCAAATGCAAGGGAGGCAGCCGAGAGAGTCCATAAAACACGAACAAAGGGGAGCAAAATATACTTGACGAGCTACCTCAATTCACCTTAATAAGTTCTCACCATGGCACTATCTGGCATTGCTAATGTGCTGCACACCCATCAGCACGGAGCAGTTGAGATGAGTTTTCTGCTTATCAATGGCTTCTTTTTCTTTTCGTGCCTGGCAAATTTCTAATAGTGGATGATTTCCTGCATGCATATCCCATTTATGGTTTGTAGCACTGTATTATGATGAATTTACACTATCAATGAACACTGCTGAAGGGCCTCATTAACTTGTGCAGGCGGTGAATTTGTATTTTTCAAAATGCCACTCTTGCTCTAAAGAAATCTAGCTGACAGTGGCAGTCAAGTGCTTGACTGGTTAATAAGGCAGCTCAAAGGAAACAGCTTTACTTCACTGCGAGTTTTTGTCCTTCTTTAATTTCTCCTCCTCTCTCGACAGGTTTTGAGGATGTGCGAAGATGATGTAGTTCATTCTTTAATCTCTCGGTCCCGCTGACTACGATGATACAAACAAAAGCAGAAACACAGAAAATTATAGAGATACACTAAAAAGAGAACCAGTAACAAAAAACCTGGCTTTCTGGCTAAGATTTTACTCTGGCAGCTCTCTGCTTGGCGTAATTAGGAAGTTGCTTCAAATCCTGCTAAACCCCAGCTCCATTTTTCTGCGCCTGCAAAGTGAACAAGATCATCATGCCCATAACGCAGGGCCTGAAAACCCGCAGGCATCAGCACCCAGCCCTGCAGACAGACTGCAACCTGCAAACAGTTCAGAAGAAAGCTTGACAGACTAGCTGCGACATATGGAGCTGCAAGGAGAATATTCCCAGATATAGGAAATACCAAGCATTCTGTAAACAGAGTCGTTGGGAGTATTTTTTGCAGAGATATTTTTACGACTGTTAAGTCGCAAGAATCTGTTCACAGTATCTGCGCTCTCGGTTACCACCTGTGTTTTTCTCAGCAGAACGTGGTTAACATGCAGGCTTCCGATAAGAATTTTTTTTTTTAATCCCACGTTGTGTCTTCCAAAACCTCCTAAAAGCTTTGTGGAAGCTGCAGAGACTATGTGGAAATCTTGTGCCTTGAATACAACAATATTTAGCTGTCGGAGATCTTTAAACACAGCTCGATGTCGACGAAAGGCGTTGCAGGAGGGGCATCCCTGGGGCTGCGTTGATGCATGAGGAGGAGGTTTCGGTACCAAGGTCAGCAAAGCTCGACCAGACCAGTCCAGGGGGAAGCATCCCTCCCACATGGTTACAATGGCTCAGGATTGCTTCTGTATCACCCTGCGCATCTCCAAAGGGTCGTCTTGCTTTGGTCTGTGCTGGGGTGATAACAGGAGGATGAAAATGGGATATACCGAATATTTCATATATGGCTAGTAGGGCTGGACTAGGTCAAAAAGACGTGCAAGAATTGGGGCTAACACCACGGAAGAGACGTACTCAGCGTTGCCTGTGCCATATGGGCAGCAGTAACCACAAACAATGAGGTCAAGCCTGGGAAACGGCAGCAACAGGCAAGACAAAATGTATTTTCTTTCCATCTTAAAATCCAAATCTTCACATCGAGCGAGTATTTTCACTCTCCTTGCTTAAACATATATGAACACATATATAACAAATATGTCTCTCTACATACACACATTCCCATATAGATGTAGGTGAAATAAATCTGTAAAACATGAGAAATGACATCCACAAAGGTACATTTTTAGTAACATCGAAGAGAAATGATTGACAGAACAAAGCATATGGAAACGAAGAAGAATCTAACCCACATTTAGATCTAAGAAAAAAATATTTGCCTGAAGGGAAAATATTAATTAGTTTGTCTACATGCAAGATAAAAGTCTGGAAGACATATCCATCAAAAGGCAGCAGAATAAACAGCAAAATGGAAATTATTTGTAAATTGACAGTAAACTTGGCAAACATTGAGGGGGTAAACAAGTTATTTGGCATGCAAAGCACTCAGAAATCACAGCCTCTGTCAGGAGGCATCTGTGCATATATTCACTTATTTGACAGAAATTAACATTTTGCAGAAATCTTTGTTGCATGCTAAAGATTTCTTCACCCTCCTTAATTATTTTAATTGCTGCTTCAAAATGTTCCATATAAACATGAAAAAAGACATTAAAAGCCACCAAGTCCGGTTCTACATTATCAATAACACACAGTACCTCTGTACAGGAGTTTAACACAAAACCTAGGGAGACATAAAATATCGACATAAAAGAGCCACATTTGTTTTGCCTTGGTTGAAATTTAAGAAACATGCGAAGACATTCTCAGTGTCCTTTCAGCATTGTGAAAGGCTTTAAAAAAACACACTTTCACAGACACACGCAATTAATCCGTCTTAGAGGCCCAAGGTTATGGAGAACCCCTATTTTCCCATTATTTTGGGAAAACCACCAGAAAAACTAGCTTGCATGACTTGTGTTTGTGCACCCATCACACGGATGGAAATTGGAAGTGACCACGCCATAACAAACCCTAACGATAGACTTGTTTTTTTCAAGAGTAATCCAAATTAGTCTACACATTAGCTCTTCCCTTTCCCGCCCACGAGGAGGGATGTGCATCATCTGCCTGCTGCGTGGGTAATGCTGGAGACACTGTCAGCCCAACAACTGAGTTCTGGCTGTTTGGGGAAAAGAAGGATAATCTGAAGGTGATGAACTCAGAGGAGCCCTGGCACTACCCTTAGGTCAACACAGCCACAGGAGACAACTAGTTGCACCAAGAATACATCAAGCAAAAGGACAAAAGATTACTTGAATTGAGGTTGTCCTACAGGAATGGGGACTTGAGCCAAGCCCCATCGATCTCCTGCAATGCAAGCAGCTGCTGCAGACACCGCCATGAGCACATGGGCCTCACCGCAAGTGGTCTGGTGGCAGGACAAGGAGTTTCACCCTGGTTTGTTCTGAAAAAAGTGCTGATTCCCACACTAGACTCCATAAGGATGGCCGTGGTACTTCACCATTATGTAGAGGATTTATGCAAGAAGTTACATTACGAAGTCAATGTAAAAATGGGTCTTTAAAATCGAACCTGAATAATATTTTCTGCAAAATATAGACCTGTCTATTGCACCTGCCCCTCAGAGAGTATAAATTCACATAGTTCAAGCAACCATTAGATATCAGACGGAGATCTAACCCTTTACGCTTACACACCATTCCACTTTATCACACTGGAGCCAGAACACATTTCCACCAACAGTTTGCAAAAGTGAAGTGGTCCAGAGAAAACTCACAGCCAGATAGCGTGAGCTGGCTCTCAGTGCACGAGCTCTTTCTCCCTGTGTTGCTATTTGTGCGTGGGCATGCCAGCCCAGTTTGATTAAAACAGTAATAGCAGGAAGAGCTCTTTCAGACAGATTCAAGCACTGAAGGAAATCTCTTGTGAGCCCAGATTAAAACCCAACAAAAAAATCAAAGTGCTAAACTTAGCCAAATATGAGACAGTTTGTTCCTTTTCATTAAAATGAAAAGCAAGTGAAATACTCTATTTTCTCCAGCAATCCATTTCCAGCTCAGGTTCCAAAGCCAAAATGTCTTGTTTTCTGCATTATTTTTGCGTATTGTAACATTTAAGTAATTTGAGTAGTTGTCAGGCTGGATGCCTGTGATTCAAGTCATTCACAGCTATGCAGGGGCTATGGTTTCTGCAAATGTAACAACAACAAAACCTTGGAAAACTTTCAAAAATGCCAACGCAACTTTTGATATCTATGCCTGATATTTAGTAAAGAATTTTGAAGTGCAACATTTTTCGGAAAAAGTCCAGAAATATGACGAACAAAATAATATCAACAGGAAATAAATAACAAACCAAAAATTATTTGTACTCCCGTGATGCTTCTATAAATACTGAATTTTAAGAAGTTACAAACAAAATAATATCAACAGGAAATAAATAATAAACCAAAAGTATTTCCATGGTGCCTCTATAAATACTGAATTGCAGTAAGTTTCTGCATAGCCTCTGCTTTGTTCATGACACATTTCTGTGGGTTCAGTGACTTTGACAGGCAGGACTTTATAATGGCGCTTTCTGAAGGAGTTTAGCAGGTGTTTCTCTATGCACGGGTACAAACATGCACAGGGCTGTATGAACCTCCATGGATCTCTTGTGAAATGCAAATGACAGCAAACTCTTGCCCCTGATAGTCCTTGCTCAAAAGCCAAGTGAAGGGTTCATCTGTTTCATCCAAGAGCATCCTTTCTTGGCTCCTAGACCATAATGCATTGCCACTTTCAAAATGAAACCACACAACTTTCTTACCTTCCAACAGAGGATTGAATTACAGAGTAGAAATATTCCTGGTGAGTCCTTAGCAAACACAAACTTACAATAGTGCCTTCAGATCTGCTGGGAGCTGAGCAAATTGGTAGCAATTCCCTATGCGGCTTTCCTAAAGCAAAATAATATTTGTTGAATTTTTAAAATAGCTGAAAACAACAAATGGACTGTAGATAAACCAAGGCCAGTCCACCAGGCATGATGTCCACTACACATAGCTTCCCAAATCTGAATATGTTCTCAGCTGTCCCCATCGTCACTTTCCCGGCAGCAACCCGTTGCCTTCCAGCAAGGCTCCTGCCCCATCTGACAGAGCATGCTCCTGAATATCCTTGGTCTTCCAGGACTAGATTTCCTTTTGACTATTCCTAATTCCACCATCTGTTGAGTCCCAGCATTCACAAAACAATCATTTCAGCTTCACAGGAGGTGAATTTAGGGCCTTCTGCATTTGCCTGGATCTAGCTGTCTTCTGCTGCCGCTGTCGCTTGACCCACAGCAGTGCTGCCATACAACAGTAAGACTATCTTAATCAGTGATATTAAAGCACTACTGATACAGTTAGCCCATCTGCATCCCCTACAGCTGTGTGAAAGATCCAACACCCAAAACAGCGAGAATCCATACGTGCTGTCTTCTCAACTGACCTTATAGGGCCTTACATCACCCGTGTCAGCACCTGCTGGCTGACAGGTACAGACTTTGTAGATCTGAGCGGCGAGGTTTCACGCCACCACAAAGCAAAGCCTAGAGATGTCACCGGGCTTATGAATTATTTAGAGTGCTTCTTGCTAATAAGTTTCAATGCATGGGCGTAATGAAAGCTATACCTGATTTTGCCGTGTTTAAAAGGAAAAGGATTTAAAGCGCTCTCCAGACTTTCACACGCGTACCCAGGAAAGATTATGGAAGAAGTCTGTATGACAACAGAAAAAAAAATTATGAGAACATATTTTATTCCACAAAACTTTACCTGGGCTCCTGGCTATTATCTGGCTCTGTGCTGCTCCCTGGGGACACTGTTTATCTCCCAGCACTGTGTGGCTGTGACTCTGTGTACCCAATTCCAACCATATCAGAGAAACCAATGTACTTTTATCTCATGCAAGACTAGCAGTTACCACTTCTCCAGGAAATAGAGAGATGATAGCTCTTTGACCCAGAAGTTTAACTCTATAAACTGTATAGTGCTACTGTGTTCCAAGCTCCTACTGTCAGTTGAAAGAAGGAGAATCTACACATAAAATGGTTAAATCTCATACTATAGCTAGACGTCATAAAATTCACTCCTTCCAAACCTTTGTTTAAATTAAAAGTTGTAGTTGTGCTTTTCTTTCCGAGATGGTCTAAATGCAGAAGAGAGGTAAGGTTTGCAGGGAGCGGTTACATCTTTTATAAGCTCAAGCAGCCTGAGTGGAAAGAGACGGACGAGCTCACAGGCACACAAGGGCACACATGCTCTAAATAATTTATACGTCTGTTGACAACTCCAAGTCGTGCCATGTGTTATTTTGATACCTTACTGTTCGAATCTATAAAGCTCGTGTCTGTCAACTATCAAGCTCTTGGGTGCCCCAAAGCTTGTTCTTCTTCTCCATCTATATCAGTCAGCCCAATAAAAGATCTTACCTCACCCTACAGATTGTGCCTTTCGGAAACAATACGGGCATCTTAATGTTATCTGCCCCTGGGCATGTTTACACCTTGGCTGGTTTACTCTGCCAGTCCAAGTTGTAAAGAATATCCATCGCTACGGGGCTTCTGTAAACTGATATATGTATATATATATATAAAATATGTATACAAAATACATGAATACTATCAAATATATAATGACTTAAAACAGAGTATGGCTTTCTTTTGACTAGCAAAAATGTCTTAAATTCATAAGGGAAATATTCATATTAGTGTTTATCCTTTAAACATGGGAAAGGAAAATATTTGGAGAGAAAATCTCTTGAAGATACCATGGTTCTTTTGTATCTTTAGTTTTCAGACCGCCACTCACATTGTTTCTCTTCAGTCAGCTCAACAGACTAATTCTATTTAATCCTTTTCTTTTTATATGTAAAATGATACAGTTTAATGCTCCACAGTTTAATATCTGTGAAGTTTTATCTTTATTTGTTTGGGAAATTTGAGTCAGATACTCACCTACTGTAATTTCCAAAGAACAAACAAATGAAAAAGGGCAGTCCATTTTCATGCAAATCCAGCCAGCTGTTTAGCTCAGGCTGCCCTTGCCTTCTGATGTGAGGATCTGCATAAAAACCAAAGTGGAGATATGATAAAATATAAAAGGCTGACAATAACATGCAAATCGAAATCAGTCATTGGAAAACTGTGGACTCATTGTCATCAAAAGAATTAGGTGGCAGAACAAAACAAAAGAGCCCTACTGATAAAAGTAACTACGGCATGATGGCTTTAAAATCTACAGATTTCTTCTACCACAAAGAAAATTGAAATTAAACACCTCTCTAGACTGCCTGCTTTTAATCTTTTCATTCTGAGCTGCTTCCTGACATATTCTCTGTTAACTTTTTATCAAAGGTCATTTATAATCATATTTTGGAGATAAAATAAAAAATGCATTTATTTCCTGCGTTTTAATCAAGTGCCCTGGAAAGAAATATTTATTAAAATAAGCAGCTGAACACTAGGAAATGAAGTCCAGACACACTAAAATATTTAGAGAAAATATTAATGACCCCTTAAGTTATCAAACCTAGAACTGAATTTTTAGGTGTAATTTTGCTCTCGTTTAGACTTACAGTTTAGCCCGATAACGAGTGGTGGGTGCTTTTGTGGCTGTACAGAATAACAGCCAACCCCCGAATTCTGAAATGAGAATATTGCAGAGAGGCAACGATGGTGACAGAGGGTCTCCCACAAGGATAAGCAGTGTCATTTAGCTGTTAGTTACGCATGAGAATATCCCCCTATTGAGGAAACTGGGAAGAAATTCACTATTTTATTGGAAGAATTTTCTGCAATATTCAAATTGGTTTGATAGTTCCTTACTAAACTCTTTCCTTCCTCACAGAAAAAAATGGATATCTGGTGAAATGCATTTTTCATTTTGGAGGAACAAAACCAGTTCCCTCAAAATTCTAAAATATTCTCATGTCTAGGCCATCTTAGGTGAAGAAACTTCAGGATTACCAGCTGAATTTGAACAGGAAATAAATTTAGTTTTTACTTTTCTTTGTGTTGATGTTTCTTTTCTGTTGATATGGGTATTTTTTGAAAGGATAACATAAAGCAGCTTGGTTGTAAAATAAGAAGAGCTGAAATAAAGACATTAAAAAAAATAGTACAAAAATCAGAAAACACAGGCTGTTAGGGGTGCTGGTAAGCCACCCTTAAACCAGCCTGATTTTGGTCCACCAGCTGTAAGCTCATCTCACGCTGGCAGTGCTGCTCAGCTCAGGACCCCCACATTGCCTCCTGGTTAATTTGGATTTGAACCAGTTTCCCGCCAT
>Ga0065711_1030829_pt1 | contig 31298 bp, 16 predicted proteins | sample Hoacrofraction12_FD_59098 | JGI IMG/M metagenome (GOLD analysis project Ga0065711, IMG submission 59098) | Hoatzin crop microbial communities from Cojedes, Venezuela - Epithelial fraction 12 v2 (version 2) | ecosystem: Host-associated > Birds > Digestive system > Esophagus > Crop | place... | reverse complement strand
CGGAGCACTGGAACAGGCTGCCCAGGGAGGTTGTGGAGTCTCCTTCTCTGGAGATATTCAAGACCTGCCTGGACAAGGTCCTGTGCAGCCTGCTGTAGGTGACCCTGCTTCGGCAGGGGGGTTGGACTAGGTGACCAACAGAGGTCCCTTCCAACTCCTGCCATTCTGTAATTCTCTTCCTTGAGGCTTACCTGAGTCCCTTTTGAAGGGTTTATTTAAGGATGCTGACTTAATTGTGTATATTCTTTGACTAATGAAGTAGAAAGCTCAAAACTCTCTGTAGCATAAGCAAAAAAGTAGTTTATTGTTAAACGTCCTGGAGCAAAAATGCTTTTTGTCCCTCCATTCTCTGTCTCCCCAGTAGATTTGTGAATCTTCCCATGTGTTAAATGCTGCTGTGAAACAAGTCCAGCTGTCAAGGGTAAACTGGTGTAGTTTCCTGTATTCAGCATGTCACTTCTGTGCTATCAGAGGTATAAGGGAGACCTTTAATCTTACTGATTTTCCATATAGACAGCACTTTATGAAGCATCTGGTGTGGATCAGGCTTTGTCAAAGGTGAAAACAGTGAGTAGGTTCTGAAGCTTCTCCTGCATCACATCCCTCCCTGCCCTCTCTGCTTTCTAACATAGATGATGAGAGAAGGTGAAGTAAATGCATTTAACTTAACCTTGAATACTTTAGATTACTTAGTATGCTTTATATACTGTTCTGTTTGGAACTGGATAACTTGCAGTCATATGACTTGGGAGACACTCTGGAGGCCAGAAGTGTTTGTAAGACTGGAAAAATGCTTGCAAGATTTTGGAGGAGGATATGGTGAACTTCCTGGCACAACCCTGGTCTTAACCAGTGACTTTCATAAAAACATACCAGTAGATCAAAGGCCAGTTGATGACTCCCAGTTGTTACCAATAAACTGCTTGAGCTCAGGTTTGAGAAGCTCTTGGTGGAGAGAACTGACAGTATTCCAAAGACTTGAGTTTGAGTTTAGTAATGTCACAGATGTAACGCGTGCTGTACACTTATGTTCATTTTAAATAAAACTTTTACATAGTTCTGTGTGGGAATCCCTAAATGATTTTTTTTGTGTACAACTAATGCATGGATCTGTTCTTAACCAGTATTTGTTGCACTTGCATCAAGACCTGATATTTTTAGATCACCCGTAGTCACCTGTTGGAAAGATGAACTTGAAAACCCTACAGGCAATCTGGGAAATTGGGTTGTTCATCTGATTTCAGTGTGGCTGATCACAAGCTCCTATGCTGAAGTCTGTGTATGAGTCATCTTTGCAAGAAGGAATTCTGTTTTTCAGTGTTTAAAGCAGATAAGTACTTCAATGATCGAGGAATGCAGATACTCTTTGCCAGCAACCATTTGAACATACCAGGTAGCATACCCTGTCTGATACCTCCTTGATAACGCATCCAAGAGATTTGGTTTTACATGCTTACCTGCAGTACAGAGATCATTCAGTGGCTGATGCTGAGTACAGCTGAGTGAAGAATGCTGGAAACTTGGAGAGTGTTCAGCCACTGAGCTCTGAGATGTATTGCTTTTATGGTAGCCACAAGCTTTTCTTTCTAGTTAGTTAGATGCAGCTGCAGTGAATTAGAACTGGCTTAAATATAATTCAGCTGATCTTCTTTGAATGCTCTAGGTATTTTTATCAAAAGTTAGAGGCTTGCTTTCCTTTCAGATCCTGGCTAGAAATAATACTTAGTTACGGAAGCTAAATGCACTTTGAAGGGGATGCAGTTCTTGAGTTTGAGCTATGTTGGTTCTAAAAACTATCCGAAGTTGCCTTTTACTTATGCAAAGGATGAATATCAGCTGAGGAGCTGGTGGTTTGGAGAAACCCATGTGATTTCTGTAACCTCTGATACTTAACAGTGTAAAAATAGTTACCATATGGAATGTCTTTATTGTGAGGACAGCCTCTGCTACTTGAGAACCTTTCTGTGTTAAGCACTTTCTGTTCCTAAACATTTTTAGCTATTTCTTCAGCTAGATGAAGTCGTCATATGGCTTTGAATGAGAGCTGCTGTCATTGTCCGCATATCTAGAAGGAAAGGCAGTTTTTTTTGTCTGGATTTAGTACGGACGGATATGGCAGCATTCTGTTTGATCTCTTTTGCTACTGGGTGTGTTTTAGATCTCAGTTAAAAACAAAATGGAAAAAACACTTTGATTTTACACTGGTGAAAAACGCAATAAACTTTAATCTAAACACCTGGCTTGTATCTGTTTCAAGCCTGTCTATTGCAGTTGTTTAACCTTCTACCAGCCTACTGAGAATTTGCAGTTTCAGTGGAGGTTATTCAGAGTTGTGCCTTACAGACCCTACTTCAGTAGCTGTTCTTGCAGTTGTAAGGAGATTACAAACTGCTGAGAGAAGTAAGAAAATTTTTGATGTTTGGCCTATGCCGAGTCCATTTTCCAGTAACCTGTTGTATAGGAACAGAATAATCCTTCCAGAGCAGTTGTATGTCCTTTCAAGAGTCACAGTAAAGAGAGCAAAATCTAAACTTGCACACAGTTGTGCGGCGCAGGTTATAATTAGTGTATGTAATCTGTCTGGTATTTTTCTGCTAGCAGTTTGTGGTAAGTTTGGGAGATAAATTACCAACAGTCTACTTCTTGCAAGCTGGAAAGGATTACTGTACCACAAGTTCTTTTCATCATTAGTAAGATGATGCTTGATGGCATCCTTTGTTAGGATGCTGCTCTTCGTATTTTTCTTGTGATGGTATCCTGGTCCTCTTGTCCCTGTCTCTCCTGGTGGCATGGACTGTCTTTAAAGTGACTTGTAGGTTTGTAACTTTAGCTTACCTTTTCCAGGCTTCCAATGTACTAGCTTGTTAAGTGTCTCTACAACATCAGGCTCCAGAGCTTTGGTATGGTTAAACTTCTGCAGTCATGAACCTTAAACCAATGGCCTTTTAATAACTTTCGCAACTACTGCTACCCTTAGACAACTAGTCCTGATGTGCTCTCGCTGCCTAGAGTAAAAGAGCTGTAAAGTTCTTGCATTACCTATTATGCATAGGCTGAGCACTTACAGATCTTTCATCTGAGGCACTGGCTTGCAGGTTATGTGTAGTGACCATGCATTTTGTGTAGTATTTGTGGTAAGAAAGACGTAAATTCCTTTTTCCCTGCTGCTGTTGCTAGGAATCATACTTGAACCTATTTTTCCACTGCTTTTCCCCAAAAACTTTACAAAGCAGTGAATAAACTTCTGAAAGTTAAAAGTTGAGCATTGACTGAAAGATCTGCTTAGTGTAGAATGGTATAACATGCCTGCAGAGTGAAATAAGTGAATACCTTTTTGACTTCCAAGTTGGTTTATATATAACCTAACAACACTATGTTCTGGTTCTTTTATGTTGTACCTGTATAATGGGAAAATGAAAGAGAGATGTGTGGGTCATAGATACCAGGGCTTCAGCATTTGAAGATGCTGGTCTGTGTATTAGGGAATAGGTGGAAGATAGTTGGAACATTTTGCCTCCTTTTTGGAGGCAGGAGTAGAGGTGGAATGATGACATTGTCCTGGAAGTAATGTAATGTCTTTAAGTAGTTACTGACACTGCAGAAAAAGGAAAAATCATTGCTTTCTGGCTGTGAGACAATATAGCACTTTGTATAACTGACTCCTTTCACATTTTTGCTGTCCTGACTGAGTTAATATCCAGAAGTGGATGATTGTTTGTCTTATGCCTATATCCTTATGTTCCTAGTTACGCTGTTCTTTTAAATGCTCACATTAAAAATGTGGGCAGCAGAGCTTAAATAAACAGCCGGTCCGAATGAGTAGTGTGGAATAAATAGTTTTCTTCCTGGTAGGCTTTCTTTTAGAGCTAGATTGTGCTGACACCTAATGAAACAGACTTTTTCAAACTCAGAGCTGCTTCTATTATAATTTGTTGAAGAATCTGTTCCAATGTAATCTGGATGGCCCTTTTTTGAAAAGGGGTTCTAGGGAAGTTCAACACTACAAACTACCGCTTCAACTATTTGGAATTCCTGTATATATTTAGTGTGAATGTATCATCATATAGGACAGCAAGATCCCAAATCATACCAGCAAGGACTTTAGTACTGACAATAGCAGTTTGTTTGGAGTTCTCCATAGCACTGATGCCATTTGACCAGTTGTCAGCATGTCTCCAGTGCTTACTCTTGATATATTTTTTTTTTCCTGCTGTAGTAAAACACATTCTTTACTTGATCCTGGTAAAGTGTATGTAAAAGTACCCTGTATGTTAGGAGATTCAGTATAAACCACTGCCATCTTCTTCGCAAGGTAAAAGTTCCGAGAGAGAAGATGCATACTGTTTCTGAACAGCCTTTATTAATTTACTGATGCCTTTGTTTTACAAAACACCCCCTTCCCTCACCAGGCATGATGTTCCCTGCTGTGAAAGTGGGCTTGTTGCTGTTTTGGCATTAACTCATTACAAAACAAACTTCCAAACTCAGATTCCTCTCTCCATGTCAGAGGGATGTCACAAGTGTAAAATCCACTGTCTGGTTTATTTTGAGGTGGTATTCAGCACTTGAGAGGTCAGCCTTTGGGTGCCATGGTAAATAATGTGATTTGTCAGGTCTGCTATGAAGGATGCTAGAGATAAGCAAGGTCTTAACTTCCAGATCTCAAACTTGGGTGCTGGGTGTAAGCAGCTGCCCTCCTATGTCTGAGTTGGTGCATTGCTGTAGTGAAAAGGTAATAAAAGTATGTTGATTAGCCCGGATAAGAAGCAAGGGTGTTTTAAGTCAGATATCAACAGATGGAAAATATGATGCTGGTGCTGTTCTCAAAGTAAATTTTTGGTTGCTGCTGTATGTCTGATTTCTGTTTACATTCTTTTTTTGTCCTGTAGTGTGTGTGAACAGGGAGGTTTTTGGGGCATAGGGGCCATTCTAGTGCTTGATGTGTGTGCACAGATACAGGGCAGCAAAACAAGCAAATTCAGAGCTGTGTGCTGTTGGACTGACTTTGTTCTTGCTATTGTGCTATCTTAAGTCTTGTCACCAACTTGTTTTGCAAACAATTCTTTTGAATTTCCTGTAGTATTAAAGTTTAGAGATGTGCGTAGGAGAATAAAATGAGAAAGATACAATTCTGAGTGTTCAGGAGCTCTGTTGCAGTGGTGTACTTCTGTGACTACTGTTTCTTTTGCTATTGAATGAAGCATATAATTAGTTTTACTATGAAATGGGGTTACTTCAGTTTTTTGATACAATGATAAATCTAATACAGTGAAGTCAGCCTTTCAAAACTAACTTGAAATAAAATCACCTTACAAGGCCTAGATTTCATTAATATGTATACACAATGTTTAAAATGTCTACTTCATAAATACATGAAGTTATAAAGTTTTAATATGTTTGGGTATAACAACTAGTACAGGATAATACATGAAATAATATAGCAAGTAAAACCATATAGGTTAGCCTATGTAAGGAACAACAGTATCTTAAGGCAATTTAGTGATACTTAGTTTGGTGGAAATTGGAGTACTGGAAAACACTAGAGGTGAAACACAAATTAGATACAGCCTTCTGTGAATAAAAAGTTAGGAGAAAGCTGGAGTTTATGGAAGCCAAATGGCCCCAGAAACTTCATATTTTCTGGACAGAATGATAGGAAAATATGATTAACAGTATTAACTATGACATACCTAATTAGAAAATTAACAAAGGGTTCTGGCATCTCGGCTGCTGTGTTTCTCTGTTCTTGAATTTGTTAGTGCAGGGATTCCCATCCACAGAAATCATAAACCTTAAGACCTAGGTAAGATTTCTGTGCTGACTGAAATAAAGAGCAACATTATTTTAAAATAGGAAAACTTCTTAGGTATCTGTCTCTCTGCATTTTTAGTTGGATTGTACAAATAAAGATTTCTGCACGTAAGTCATCTCGGTACAGCATATGGATCTGTCATGTTACGTCTGCATTGCATTATTTATTGCTCATGGTATAGCAGGATTAAGAAACGAAATTCTCTTCATTTGTTACTGGGATCTGCATTCACGGAACTGCAGTGACTTCCTACTGGTGGCGTAGGCAGGGAGGAGTCAGAGGTGTCTTAAGCTTTTTTTTCCTAAAAGATGTGATTATCAACTTCAGATCATTAAGAATGCAACTTAGAGACTGATTAGTTACTCTTTGTCTATAATAGGTGTTCAGAGTAAACTGGCTTTGGCCATATTTTTCATATATTAGTTAATTATGAGTTGTCAAACAAGGATGGTTTGAACTCTTTGCTCTTCCTTGATTATCTTAAATCTTTTTTAGGTGAAGCAATGGAAGTCTCATAAGGCTGTAAGTGAAGTCTGAGCTGCTCTTGGCTGAAGAGAGCAGAAAGTGCTGACTGGAAGTGTCTTGGTTTGAACAGTGATACTTCTGCTCTTCCAACCCCACATGCCCAGCTGTGAAAAAAATTGTTCAGCTCAAGTCAATTATGTTAAATCCCTATTTTTTACCTTACGTGCTCCTTTGAGGCCTTTTGCCAATGCAGGAAAGCACGTATTTGGTATTTGAATGGTTTTTAACATCTGTGAGATGTAATCCTAGGTCACTGAATCAATTCTGGGTGACAACTTGTCCCAGCTGTTCAGGTAGTTTGTTTGCTGTCATACCTACTGTTATGCTGAGTTCATGGCAAACTCCAGTGCCTCTTGCCATGGCTTGCTGGTGGAACTCTTGCTTTACTGAAGATCTCTTCTTCCCCAGAATGTTCAGTGGATGGTTTAACTTTTCCTGTGCAAAAATGATTTGATTCTGTGTGTATGTAATGGTGCATGCCATCAGTTTTAGAATTAAAAGAATGACATCATCTCCAACTTGTGGCATGGCTCTGTCAACTCTGTCAGGCCACTGGTGATCTGGGCTAGTGGAGACGTCTGAGTCTGCAGGCTTAGTGTTGCTGTGCCAGCATGATGCCACTTCGAAAGGACTTGTAAAAAAGGGCGTGGAGGAAGGGAGAGGCATGGAGGCTGCTGGTTTATGACTTTTAGCTGGCGATTTTTTTTTTACCGTTTGTATATGGGAATGAGGATGTCAGTTGCTTAGCTAACTAGCTGTGTATGTGAGGATTTACGGGTTAGGGATATTCAGTCATGCAACTTCCTTGCATATTTCACCTTTGAGATCAAAGTTTACTGTGAGAGAAAAACTTGCCTGAAGGGAGGAAATTGAGGGGATTCATCCTGCAGTTTGAAGGGTAGGGCAGTGATGGACATACCAGGTTCTCAAAATCTGGCTCTGCTGGGGTGTGTCTCTGGTGGCAGTGTCTGCGATACTGCTGGATTGGTGGGCCCAACCATCTCCAGTTTACCAGGGAGCTGTGAGCAAGAGGAGTGCTGCCATGAAAAATCAGCAGAGCAGAAGTGTTCCTCTAATCTTGTCATCTTCAGCCTGGAAAATGTGTCCTGTCATCCATTGCTTGACCCTCCGTTGCACTGAGGAATGCTGGATGCATGAGGGGCAAAACCTTTCAGCTGTGTTCTCCTTCGGGGGCAGGAATGGGAGAGTGAAAGGAGTAGTAGGTGGCCTTGAAGTTAACACATGCTTTCTTGACAGGGAAGAAGCTGTCTCTTCTAACTTCCATTTTTAAATTTGGGTGTCTGTTCGGAGTCAGACTAACCTGGTTTGCTTCTTTTTCCTGGCTATTGGTGAAACTTCCGCTCCTGAAATTACTAGTGGGGTGTGAGGATGTAACTGCAGAGTGAAAGAGAAAGAAGTCTTGCACAGCCCAACGGAATAGTGAGGTAAATGCTGAAATGTTGAAGTAGGCATCCTACCCAGTTCAAGTGTAGCAGGCGCTGTATGTTTAAAAGTGGATGTTGACTTTGAAACCTTTCAGGCTATCAAGATGCTCTGTTTGAAGAGTCCTCAAGTTGTTTCCTTTCACCCCATTGGATCTGTTTTCTTCTGTTATTCTCAACAGGCTGCTCAAGAGAACTGCAGATGTGTAAGGCTGAGGGAAATACCTGCAGTAAGATACTGTTACTTTTTGCAGGATATATCTGTATTTTGACAGAATTGTACTGCCTTGGAGAGCACTTTGTTAGAAGGCTGGGAGGTAGCATGTGAGACTGGGACAGAATGCTCAAATGTTTAAATGAGCAAGAGCAAAAACTGTAGTTGGCAAGATTCCATGAATGGTAGGATGCAGTTGAAAAGTTTGAGGATATCCTTTCCTTTAAACCACAGTCTCATTTAAAGTATTGATAAAGTCTGGAATTGTTCACAACTTGTTTGAGGCTTGCTGTTTGTTTCAGGTCTGAATGGCTGTTTGTGTGATCCAGTGACAGGTTTGGTGGAACTTACTGAACATAAGCAATACTGGCTGTGTTCAGACAGGCCCAACTTGATGTTTAGTTAGGCTTTCAAATATAACAAAAGTGATTGTTTCCTCCACTGGCTTTAAACTTTCTTAAATGAAAGAGGGCAATGAAAAGAAAGAGTGTAACTTTGTTCTGAGTTATTTCATCCTGTGCAGAAGCTGATTAGTGGTGCATGCTGATGTGTTCTTGCTCAGGGAGTAAGTTATGTTGGTAGAAGTGGTTATGTGTCTAAACGCACCAGAATAATGAAGAATGTAAGAATGGTTTTACTTTCTTGGAGTCTCACTTCAGCTGATCACTTAACAGAATGCAGGTGTTGTCTTTACAGAAGACAGTTGAAGTTGGTATTTCTAGTATGGTTCTAAGATAACTTAAAGGAGGGAGATGTACAGGGTAATTTTACCCCAGGTGACAAGGTAGTTAGTCCATAGTTGCAGTCAGACAGAAGAGTGCCCTGCATGGTCTCTAAGTTACTTGCTTGTCAAGCACTGTTTTCACCTTGTTGTTCATGCATTATTTTTTTTCAGAACTGCTTGTGAGTCTTAATGCTCGCTTCTCTTCTGATACACTGGTCATGTTAGTACAGCATTGTTTAGAGCATCCCATAAATTCTTAGATGTTTTACAGGAATGTCCAGAGTTTCTAAAAGGATTGCATACTGTGTGGAGACTCTTTTTTTAATCTGTGTCTACACTTTTAGTGTTCATTATATATTTTTTACATTCAGTAGATAATTTTCTTCCTTCTGTCCTTCTTGCGCAGTCACCAGGACTATCAAGCTCTTTTCTAGTGGCAGAGTTCATGCCTGTGCTGATGGCTTTCTTGTTCAGCTGTCTGCAGTTGTCCACTTACCTTCTCATTGCCTACCTGGAATGGGCAAGTCTGTCTAGCTGCCTCTGAATCTTTGCTGAGAGCTTCTGCAGATTAATTTTTGCAGCACTAGTCATAAGGATGAATTAAAATCCTTTTGGTTACATCCTGTATGACCTTTTTAATATCTTCCTGCCATCTCTTCATTCACTTTCTCACCATGCCTTTGGGGCCAAGGTATAGAAGTGTTAAGCAGTATTGGTGGTTCATGCAAGAGTCAGTGTGAAAAGGTTGCCCTTCTAACCTATCACCTTAGGCTGTGTAGTTCAGCGTTTTATTGTTGCATAGGTCTCCTCTGCTCTTTGGTCTTAGTTGCCTGTGTTTACATTAATAATTTTGTAAGTTATGTTGAAAATTTTGAGACCACCTTATCAGAAGCTGATTGTAAGTTTTCCATGAGGGTTTTTTGTCTTTGATCAGTATTGTATCACAAAGTTTTTCTCATAACTCTGCATAAATCAAGGCATACTCAGCTGGTTGGTTATCTTGGGCTGAGTGAGTTTTCTGGAGCAGTACCCTAATCTAGTTCATCCTACAGACTTTTTTCAATAGTGTAATGGAGGGTATGACATGAATGTATGTGCAGTTGCGGAGGACTGCTAATGGAGAAATGCTCTCTTATGCTGTTTTAAAGTAACAGTGAAAACACAGACTAAGAAATCAGTATTGTTTGGCCTGTTTGTGCAGACTCACCGAGTACAGTATGCACTGTTAATGTGTGGACATCAAAGTAACAATCAGGCTCTCCTTGACAACTGTCCTTCCTACAGGAAAACTGAGTGAGTAGTGTTTTGTTCTGACAAGCAAGATTGACTAAAGAGATGCTCTCTCTTGTATTTGCTTTTACCCGTGAAGAAGTTGGGCATGTTCTAGCAGTGTATGTAACAGTTTTTGCTTATGCTGGATTCAACAGTCTTCATTGTCTCTTACTGTACAGCTTTTTTGAGTATGCATGAATTAATGCTGTGCTTTCATTCAGGCTTATAAGATATTCGATTATTTGAAGAAAAAAAGCTTTTCAAGTTAACACTCCAGTGAGATAGAAAACAGTAAAGAGGAACCATTAAGAATTGCAGCTATTCAAAGCACAAATAAGTGTGCACTTAAATATATTTTGGAAATATGAAAATTTGAGTTCTGTTTTTTAAAGCAAAATCTAGCATCTAGGTAATGTCCTATATTGCCTTTCAGTGAGCCCTCAAATAATGATGATTTTCTTTTTTCTGTCTTTAAGGAGTTTAGCAACACTCATCAAACTACAAACAGCTTATCCTTGCTAAATTATCTTCATTACTGTTGTGAGTCAAAGTAGGTGGTATAAATTCTCTGGAAAACAGTGGGAACTTGAAAAAAAAGAGTAACTTCATTACAATGTGAGACTAAAGTTGTAGTTTAGACCTTAGTGTGTGGAACATAGATAGATAAAGGACATTGTACTCAGGCATGGGGTTCTGCTTGTTCTGCTATATGGTATTATGAAAACAGTCTGTAACATCTGCTTATCCAAATAGTAACACAATAATGCTTCCATTGCACTGTCTGTACCCAAGAGCAAAAGGGCAAATACTGAATCCTGAAGCATGTTCTGAAAGTTTTCTGGTATATAACTCTTCAAGAGGATACTCGGGAGCATGTTTAGGATCTCTTCGGATTTTTGCCAAGAGTGTTGTCAGCTGTGACCCCTGAGGCTGGAAGCATCTCATGGTGCAGCTCCAGTTGCCTCTGAACAGTGGTAGCCTGTGGAGGAGGCAGATGTGTTCAACATCTGGTGTCTGACCACTTAGATTTATGGTACTGATTTTTCTGTAATCACCTTTATGTAATTCTATTTAGATGTATATAGTTTACTTGGGGCAGGGATCTGTGCAATGATTTTGGTGTGGTGTCTGTAAGTAGAAGTAAATTCTATGTGAAATAATGTTTTGGTTTTTTCTTCGATGGCAGGGATGCACAGGTATGAATCAAAACAGATGGTAGGAAGGCTTTGGTCAGAAGTGTGATGCACTAAAGGTATCTCCCTGGCATATGCACCCGAGGGGGTAACAGTGGCTGAAGGCTTTTCTGTTTTGTCACCTCACCTTGATTTTGTCTCAACAGTGCCAGGATCCAGACTCAGCTTCCATTTTCAGCTGAACGTTAGCAGTTCAGTATGTTACATACCTGAATACCTGTTTTGCAGGGAAAATTTGTAGACAACTGTAACTGTTTAGCTGGTCTTCACCTTGCTAGCTCTGCTTTATTTTCTAAAGCTGTCATATAAAAATTTACTGATGATATAATTGGAACTGTTCTATGGCTACCAGAACTAACCACACAAACCATAGGGCTTTTTAACTCCTGATGTCTTCGGTCTTAAAAAAAAGCCTGGTTGCTTCTCTGCCAAGCAAACTTTACTTATTACTTGAGCTGCAGCTAATTAGAAAGTAGGATTCAGTTAATGCTACAAACAAGATTTTGAATCCAAACACTCTTAAACACTTAACTGTGCTTGGTGAATTAAAAGCAAGTTTATTGAAAGGTAGATGGCTCCCATGCACTGTATGTTACCAAAGGGAACCTCTCAGTTTGCCAGATTGAACAACTGTGTCTTCAGTTCTGCTTCCTATCAGAACTGTAAAGAAAGAGCACATTTCCTTTTCCAAATTCATGTAATTTCTGTCCTCTTAATCTGAATGTTTTCTGAGAAAAACTTATATTTCTTTAACAGGCATAGAGCCTTATTTCCTGAACTTACTGATTTCTTGGGTTTGGAATGCAGTAGTTGCTAAGCAATTTTAATAATCTGAAGTGTAATACTGTCTCTGAGGCTAATAGTCAAAAACTGTATTGGCTTTTTTAATGGTACTAGGGATTCTTCAACATCTTAAAACTTTTTTTGAGACTATTTACAGCTCAAAATATTTTGTTAATGTGCTGCGGTTTTAACCTTAAAGTACAGTTTTCATGCTAGAAAATGTTTTTTTTTAAATTACGTGTTTTTCTTTGGTGTAATTAGCTATATCCCTCTTCGGATCAGGTAGAAGTGTAAACAAAAGGGTAGGATCTCTAGTTTTGCAAACTAGATGTGAAAGAGCGTTCTGTACAGCTTTGAAAGTAATAAAAATGGTAAAAGGATTGGTAGAGCAGGATTTGATTTTGTGACATAATGCTGTGGTAGTTGGAGAACTGACTTTTACATTGGTGTGGGTGCTGTGTGAAACACTTCAGTGAAGATAGATGTTTTATGCAGACAGGAAGTATTTCAAATGAGAGGTGCTCTTTGCTTTTTTGAGGAGTGCTGCGATTCTGAAGGGCACAATGAAGTCTGTGTAGCAAGTAAACTGAAGTCCTGTGCACATGAGTAAGCTGCCCTTTTGCAGTTTTCCATCTGCAGCCCATGGCTGACAGGAAGCAAATAATCTTACCAAGTCATGCTGCTTTGAGAGCCATAGAGATCCAAATATATCATCTTATGCACATCACTACATTTTCTGTAGGACACAATTTTGTAGACTGCTACTTTAATGTGGTCTCCTTAGTAAAGCTTGTATGAACTTAAAAGAAGTCTGTTGACACTCTTAAGTTTTCCTTCATGTAATAAGTAGTTCATCAAACATACTTGCCTGTATACAAGGGAGAGCTTCAGAAATGCAGCTGTTAGCATTGTTTTGGGGTTGAGACCAGGGAGGATGGCTTCCAAGCTTGCAGCTGATACCAATGCCTGATGTTTTTTTGCATAAAGAGAGATGATTAAAGGTCTTTGTCAACCTAAGTTAGAGATAGAGACCAGATATGAAGTCAAGCAACCATATGGACTTCGGTATCAGCTAATCATAAGGGCTTTGGTAGCAAACTGAAGTGAAGACTAATTTATGCTGTTATAAAACAGGAAGGGTTTTGAAGTATGTGTTAATAAACGCTGAATGTACCAGTTTTCCAAAATGTGAGTCCTTGTTTTTTTTATCAGGTTATCAACACTTACCTCATCTGCTAACCAGGGGCTAGAAGGATATCTTGTGTTTACACCAGTCTCAAGCTGTGGCAGCAGTCGGGAGACTTCCTATTTGTGCCAGTATTGTGGTTATATTTAACATTTGGACTACTTGTTATCATCTGCAAATGGCCCATTAACTTTTGTGGTATCCTCCTAGTGCAGTTCAATTCAAATCCAGCTGGGTTTGCAATGATTTAGTTAAAAACAAACAACAGTGTGCTTGGGGACAAAAGCACCCTTGGGAAGAACTCTGTTGCGTATTTTGCTGGAGTTATTCCACTTGAGAAATTCTTGACTCCACTGGCACTTGTATGTGCAGTGGTACTCTTAAACAGCTATTGCAAGGAAACTTACTGAATACCACCTGTGCAATGTTTTAGTTGATTTTTGAAACCTAGAATTTTAATAACAGACTGGATTCTAGCAAAGTAGTTTGTTATCTTTTGTTTTTTTTTGTGGGCTGGGAAGGCATGTAAGGGGAGCTGGTTTTCAGGGGTGCATGGTCATCTTGCGTATTAATGGAAAATCAACTCGCTGCGTTTCTTTCCTGTTCCTTTGGTCTTGGAGTTTAAAAATTTGATTTTGTGGTATAGTTCTTTGTAGGCATGGTGTGGTTCTGGAGGTGGTTTCCAGTATAGATGCAGGGCTAACTAGACTGCGTTATCTTTTAAAAATTCTTACAAATAAGCATTTTATGTAAGAAAAATAATTTTAGAACTGAATTTGGAAAGATTAGATTGGAATTGCCTCAAATCCAATTAAGCCACACTACATGGATGTGCTGGGAACATAAATGCAATTACTGTAAATTTGTACAAACTGATTTGTTGCATTATCTTGCTAATCTAACATACGGTACTTTTTGTGTCCATATTGCAGACGGCAACTCCAAACTAACATGGCAGTCAGACTCTGTGATGTGGCTTCTCTGCTTAGAAGTGGTTCGTGGGCAGCAGAGCCTTGGACTGGGGTCTGTGGGATTTTTCTTAAATTTTGTAGGCTGCTTTTTTACATGTTAATAGTGCTGAGGCCATACCAAACTCTTCAATCTCCCATTTGGAATGTTTACTCTCTTCTATGTTTTGTTACAGGCTGTAGGTTGTGTCGCTATTGTGAGACCCTAGAGCGCACTGGCATATGATGACAACCTTTTTCTATAATATGGTGATCTCCTGTAGAACTTACACTGCAGTGGCTTGCCTTTCTTCTAATGTCAATTAGATTTTAGTATTAATTCAAAATACCTGGTGGATAATTGAAGAGTAGTATTGTACTAAAATGGTTTTGGTATGGTCTGAATACTAAACTGCAGTAACTTTAAAAACCTGTATACTGTGTTTTTATGATTACTATTTTAGAAGTATATTTACAAGTTTTATTCTAAGAAATTGTTTGAAAACTGTAAATTTATCTCTTAAACTATTTTTCTGGCTAAAAATTATTTAGTAACTGCTGAAGTAGTGCTTTGTTTTACGAACAGTTGTGTGTCAGCCTATCAATGCATTATTTGTGAAACACATTAGTATCACTTTATTCGGAGCAGATGGTCCTATAGCTGAGAAATGCTGTAGTTTCAGCACACACAGGCTACTGCAGCTGTTCACTTGAATGTTGGCTGTGGATCTCATTCTTGCCACCTGAACATGAAAATAAATATGTAATTAAGTCTGGATTGTTTGTTGTCCTTGTGAAATTCTGCTAATTTTGAACAGTGAACATGTCAAATTTGAGAAAAAAGAAAGAGGAGGGGGGGGAAAAAAGCAATGCTAGAGGGTCTCAGTCAGAGCACAACATGTGTGGCTACTAGCTCTGCCAGATATACTAGTGTTCTGAAAAGTAATTTATCTTAATTGGGATCCTCTACTTTCTCATCTTTTCGGCAGACTTGTATCATCACAGTGCCAGGAGCAGGTTACCCCTTGGAGTTTGTCACAAGGGAAGAAACTGTTGTTCCAGTTGTAGCTCCTCAGGAAAACTAGATCACATTTTTATATTGAATGTTCTTATTAGGTGGATATTCCCTTTTTTGGTGTTGTGCTGAAGTAATCTCTGGGAAAATACTTCTGTATGCAGAACATAGAAATGTGTTCCCAAGAGTGTCTGAATAAAACAACTTACCCTTGTCATGTTTTTAGGAAATTCAGATTTGCAGTCCCTGAATACAGTTGATGTAATCAGCTGTTTGGGTATGCATTGATTGCACATGGTGCTTTGAACAGGACAGCTAGGACAGATAACCTCCGGAGGTCATGACATTACTCTGATTTTACAATAGGCTTTTTTGTGTGAGAACTTCTCCTACAAATTTAAGTATGAGGTTGGATTTCAGTGACTGCTGTTTTTTTGTTTTTGTTTTTTTTTTAGTGAAACTTCTTGATGAGTCTTGCTTCTGTGTTGAAAGGTTTAGTACTGGAGAATGCATTTATAGAGTTGTCTGAACATTGTCCTGTATGGTTAGTCTCAAACAAGGTAGACTACCCAAGTCTTGGATATTAGGCTGCCATTGAAAATCCACTGCATTCACCAACTGCTACCATTCAGTGACTGGCTGAGATGGCAGAGAGCCTTTTGTATGTGAGGTAGCTTGTGGGCAAGCACTAACACTTCTCAGATGATTGCTGCTGTGTCTGCCAACCATACAGTCAGTTACTTCAAGGTGAAACACAGTAGTTCCTGGAGTGGTGATCACTCCCTTATTCTGATGTCTAAAATCAATCAAGTTAAAGTATCAAATTTAACTGTTCTCAGGGTACAGGGGAGGGAGGAAGTGAGAACTAAGAATTGTCAATTTAATCAAATAAAAGCATTTAGAAACCTCCTTCCAACCTGTGGTGACAGGAGTTTGACCTAGAGGGTATCAAGGAAGAGTGTGTTTTCCATTCCAGCACATTTTTATGTCTCAAAGTACGTCTAAATTACTAATCTTGCTTTCCGCTATTGCTTATGAGTAATAGGCTCAGGATACAGTTAACACTCACCTGTTTGAAAATAACCAAATAATATCCCTTTAAAAGCTATGTTTTGTATTTCAGTTGTTGTAAGTTAGTGGAATTGATTACCCTTGCAACAGGCCAGTTCTGCTTGACAACTTCTATACTAGAAATGCTGCGGTGCCCCTAAAAGAAGGGAATGGGGGAGGATGGAAACTAAGCTTTGAGTGTTGACTTCATTGGGAGAGTTCCTAGAAGATTTTAGTGACTAATTTATTTGCCTGTTAAGTTTTCTAAAGTATTGCCTTGACTAACAGTTAAAATTCTTCTATATCGGTGTGGTTTTTTTGCGTATAGAGCCATTATATGGCCCTGGCAGTACCACTTCTGCGTAGTGACAGGTGTTTTAGATTCTTGTCTGGACTATCTTAATAGATGGTGAAATACGATTTTTGATGGTTCTTGTTTTTCTGTGTTTTTTTCAGCAGGTAATTGCTGCCATGGAAACACAACTGTCTAATGGACCAACTTGCAATAACACAGCCCATGGTTCAACTACCATAAACAGTTGCTCATCACCAGTTGATTCTGGGAACACGGAAGACAGCAAGACCAATTTAATAGTCAATTACCTTCCGCAGAACATGACACAAGAGGAGCTGAAGAGTCTGTTTGGCAGCATTGGTGAGATAGAATCCTGCAAGCTTGTCAGGGACAAAATAACAGGTATGTTCGTTTGGGGGTTTTCTGCATCTTTTCAGTTTCCAAGCAGTGAGCTGTCAGGTGGTGTTTTTCAATTCTGTTAAATCAAGGAATAAAGGCAGAAAAAATCAGTCCTGATGTTGCTAGTCAGAAGGAACTTGGGTTCATTGTTACCTAGATTCTACATCCAAAACTAAGTGTCTGTATTTGCATTTCATCCAGGTTTGAGTGCTGTAATATTAACAGGGCATTTAAATCTTCTGAGCTTTAAACTCTTTGGAAGAAGATTCAGATGTGGAAAAACAGATATTTACACAAGTTTTACTTGAGTTTTTATTTGCTTCTGGAGTCATTACTTCATTAGCCCTAGTTGGTCCAGAACTTCATTTTTAGGGATGCAGGTGGTTAAATGTGTACCTTGTGGAAAGGGTGGACTTCACTTACTCAGCTTTGTAGGTAAAGCTGCCTTTGCATTGTAGCAGTTTTTTTAGTATGCATGCTTGAATCAGTATGTGCTGTCTGAGTGCAAGTATGAACTGCAGTGTGATGTAGTCTGTTACTGCTTTTATTTTAGCAACAGCTGGTCTACAGGTCACATGTATTTAGATGAGTTTAATTGTGAAAAAAACTACCAGGTAGATGCCTGCACTTTAGAACAAGAGTTGTTGGTAAAGTTCAGTTTCTCATCTCCATTTTTCAACTCCTAAGAGCTCTCACATTAAAAAACTTTAATGCACCACTTATGTCAACATTTCATTAGTTTTGTTCAGAAATGTCAACTTTAGTACTTTATTTCCTGGCTTTTTTGCAGAGTCCTCAAATAGCCAGCTTTCAATAACACATCTTTAACTGACATTATTGGTTGCAAGTCTTGAATGTGCTGGTTGGCTTCTGTGTGTTTAAAACTACACCTCTTCGAGGCTTTGTTCTCTGCTTTGGTTTGAGATGGAAACCAAAACTTTGCTATTATCAAAAGATAGTGGCAGAACATGGGTGTTTTTCTCATGCTGAAGTTTTTTGTGACTCGGTATTCACCCAGCAGTCACAGTGGGAAGGGGGGAGACGGAAGCTTTAGTTGACGCAGATTGTGTGGCTTCAGTCCCTACTACACATGCTTGTGTTGAGGGCTTGGGTATGCTGGAGAGATTTGTTCCCCAACTGTGTGCATGAATAGTGGAGGATAAGGCCTAAAAACCTTCAGTCACCTCTGCTGACCACCTCAGGACTTGTTTCCAGCATGTGGTGTGTGCGTTCTTCTTTTGTCCTGATGACATATCTGCTTCTCTAGCATGGCAGAAAGAAGTTATGCTGCCTTTTCCCACATTGATGCAGACACTACTGTGACATCGGTACAAGGATGATGCCTAAACAAGAATCTGGCAGTAAAAAGATCATACAGGGAATATTTCCCAAACACTTATTCATCTGCATCTGCTCCTGGTGAGGGTGAGTGGAGGTTAGGGATATCTACTCCTGCATTTGACCATCTAGTCTGCTGCACAGTGAGACTGACTATTTCTTTAGGATAATACAAAGTAGTTTCATTGCCAGTGCTCGTATTTGCATTCTGGTACTACGTAATTAGTGAAAAGACTGATACAACAGTGAATAACCACTGTCTCTTGAGAATGGTATTTTGTCATCATTCTCTTCATGCTGGAGACAGCATTTGTGACTGGTAATTTTTTTACTTGTGCATGGTGTTAGAATAACCTGTTACATATAAAGGGGTGTGTTTGGCATTGTTCACTCTTGATTATAGGTCTTGGCTACTGTTGTCTAAACAGTTTTGTTGTCAAACTACACTTCTGTGTTCCCAGTCACAAGGTGGAATCTGAAGCCCTACTTCTTGGAATTCCTGCAGTTCAGCTCTACAGTATCAGTCGATCTTATACTTGACTTCAGATATCTTACAAAGTAGAAAGTAAAGAGGAGGAGAAATATCCATACTCAGGCCTAGAGAAGTGATGCTGTGCTGAGACTGCAAGAATGGGATATTTTAAGTCTTGATCTTTTCTACTGACTACTCTGCACACAGTTTGTTAATCTGAAAGCAAATTCCCACAGAATAAAGGAATCCTGCCTGAGGAGTATGACTCTTAAGACAGCTGCCAGAACGTATACCTCTGTTTTGGTGAATTCACTTGGACGTGCTTCGTGGCTGTTCCTCATTTCAATTGGCGATTGCTGACAACTTGCCCTCCCTGAGGTAGGGACCATTTAGTTGCATGAAATGTGTCAAGCAAAGAGGCTGCTTAAAGCCCAGCACTGATCCTTTGGCTTCCTTCTTACTGAATATGTCTAGCTGACCCTATATGACTTCTGTGCCTTTGAATGAAGGTCGCTTTGTCTCCTCTTTGGATCTGAATGACCAGCAGTTCTTCTCATAGCAGGTGGCTTGCTCTTAAGACATCAGGTAGGGGAACAGTTACGACTGTAAAGTTCAGTATGGCTGCTGAAACCGCTGCTTTTAGTCCTCCTGGACTGACCAAACCTCAAAGCAATCTCTGCTCTTGGCTGTGAAGAGGACTGAATGTGCTTGGGGATGTCAAACTAGACTGGGCTGATGCCACACCTTGCTGTCCTCAGCTGAAGGCTGGTTGGTGTAGAAAACAAGCCTGTATTATCTGTAGGTAATAACTTCAGTGCTTTGAAACAAAGTCCTGTACTAAGCTGTTTCCTGACCTTTTGTTCAGGAGTGAGAAGGTATAACTGGTACTTGATTAGTTAGGTGGATGGTTATTCAAAATGTTTATCTGTCTTGCAGATCTGAATTCACATACTTAGAATTCCTTCTTAAAGTTGCTTAAGGAATACATGCTTCTCCCAAATAAGAGGCTGCTGCAGGCGCACAGAAGTGAACTTCAAGGTCTGAATGATGGATGTGCAAATTGTTCTCATCCTTCAATGATGATTTTGATGATTTTTAAGCTAGAAGCTCATGCTTCTGCTCCTTAGTGTTAAAAGACTCGTTGCCTGGGAGTGGAATGGAGCAAGACTTAGTTGCAGACCTCTTATTTGAAGGTGTCATGTCTTCTGTATAGCAGAAAGTGATGCTTAAGAAGGATCTTGAATTTCAGTTACATTCTTAGTGAGAACTCCAGGGTTGGAACTATTGGAGATACAGGTGGTGTTTCTCCTTTATCAGAAAGCAATTCCTTGGCTTTGAGGCATACTTCCAGCTGCCAGCAATAACACTACATCAGTCTTGTTTGGAAAGATTTTGGTATAAATAATTGAGAAATGTGGTATCTAACCTTATTAATTGCATTGGGACTGATACTTCTGATTTAAGTGGCCTGGAGCAAGATCACATTGTGTTTGTGGATGCTGGGGAGAGAATGCTCTAGTTCCAGTCCTATGCTTACTCGTTTTCAAGTTTTCTAGAGAGTTTTTGAACAGCAGATTCTCCTTTTCTTTTTACAATTCCAGACAGGGAATATACCAGGTTTCTGTGAAGGGAGAGATGTGGCATAAATACCAGGATTACATGGGTTTAATTCCTGTATTAAAAAAGTATTTTTTTTCATCTTAAATGAATTGTCATGAGTACTAGATACTTGGTCAATACCTTTAACTGAGGAGAAGTTTAAGGGAGCTTAGAAACAATAATACACTTTCATACAAGCTAAACTGCAAATGAGAATTGATAAGGGGCAAAGCTTTGGTCTGCCTTTGACTAATTCAGGCTAATCCATATCAGTATTCGATTCATCCTCTGGTTGCTTCATGAGGTGAAACTTCATTTATGATATATTGGAACTGTGTGCTAAGCAGATGAGACAGCTCCAGTGTAGGAATGCTAAGAAATCTTGGTAGTATCTCCATGAGTAAATGAACTGAAACGTGCAGGTGAACCATTTCTTAGCAGTGAAACGTTTTTTGAAGAAAACAAGAAATTCTAACCTATCTGACAGTGTTAGTAGGCAGTGTCAGCATCCCAGACCGTACCTCACTGATGTGATCCACTAGGAAGTTTTAACTTAAGGAGTCTGTTCCATACTGAGTCACCCATGCCACGTGTTGAAATTCAGAGGGATCAAGGATGGCTACTGCTGTCTTCACCCAAATGTTTGCCAGAGTATGCTGTGGATTGAACCAAATTGTCTTGTGACTTAATTAATATTTAGTCTGCAGTCACATCTGCAGCACTGGAGTGCGTTTAAGACTGCACTATAGCAGTGTTCCAGTTCCTCGAAGCTGTCTGCACACTTTAGGACTGAGATGAGTTGAGCTTGAGGGCCTGCCTGCCTCTGGGAAACCTGCTGGAGGGAAGGAAGGCACCCTGGAATTCACTTCTTAATTTCCTGTGAGCAGTATGAATCCCTGTTTATGAAGGGCTGTTCTGGTAGTTTTAGTAATGCTTTTTCCATGGAGTGGAATTTGCTAAAACAATACTTCAATAATTTCAACCAGTGGCTATAGTTCCTTGCAGTGTACTGTTAACAAAGTTTGTGTCCCTTACTAATTTTTTTATCTAAGGATTTAGTTGTGAGGGAGGTAGGAAAGAAAGCTGGATTACAGAAGGTTCCTGCTGGTCATCTCCAAGCATGCAGTTCAGTCCAGGGAGGTAACTTGCTTTTGAGGCAACTGTGGTAGCTGAAGTTTACTTGCTCAGCTAATGGAAAAACGTTGAAAGTGTTCTCAGCAGGAACTAAAATAGCTGATTGCTGTTCTGTTGTTTTACCGAAGGTAGAGAAATTAAACCTTGATACTAATGAAGATTTTAAAGGGTGCTGAACAAGAGTCTCTTCATGTGAGAATCCAATCAAGAGCAGCAGCATCTGAGAAGTGGGGCATGAATGTTGCTTATCTTTACTTGCTAACTAGAGGATCTGTCTGGAATGAGTCGTTGTGCCCAGATGTTTGGGGGTCTGTTAACTCTTGTATGTTTTTGACTAATGCAGATGTATGTATATGTGAGATACAGAACTAACACATGAACTAATTATAGTTCGAAAATAGCTGGAAGACCGCAGTCTCAACAAAGCATCATAACTGAATTGCTATCAGCTGCTCTAGATAGTAGTTTAGTTTTGATTCTTAAGTGCTTTTACATATTCAAAAGCAGCAGATAACACTTTACTTAATCTGATGTTAAGCATGCATAATTATAAAAATATTTTAAATGTGAGGGAAGTAGGTAAAATGGAATGAAGTCTCATTATTAAACTGTCTGTGTTCAGTCACTTAAAGCACAAGCTTGTGCAACACAGGTAGATTTAGTGGCTGTTGGCAAAATGCAAGAGACAGTGGCAGCTACCACTTAAAAATGAACACCTAGTATGGCAAACTTCATTTTCTAGACCTGCCTTTCTGAAACCTGAATATAAGTAAAAATGGCCATGAATGTGGTGTCCTTACAAAAAATACTGCATTTCTTTTTAATGCCCATTCTTTAGTGCAATTTCAGTTGTACGTGTGGAAGACAAATGCTTAGTTTTCATGTTGTGGAATAATCTCCGTGATTTCAGGCCTTTGTTTCTTTGTTGCTTACGCAGGATTAGTTGTGGAGTTGTTAGCTAAACTGAATGGAATTCAGATTCTCGTATCAGAGAGCAGCTGAAATCAGATCTCATAAATTTGGGAGAATTTCTTAGTGTTCTTGACTTCAAACTCCTGTACTGTTCTCTTATGATAATCATATGCTCATAAAATCTGCAACTTAAGTTCTCTGAAAGAGTGATTCTGTGATCGGTCAGGTTTTCTTGTCTTTTTGACAGAATGTGTTTGAACTAGTAATAATGCATATATGTAGACTTCATTTGTGGTTTAGCATGCCTGCTTGTACTACCTAGAAAATGAGGCAGGATGTGTTTAGAGATCTAGCCTGGAACAGTATTTCACATTCGTAGGCTTGTGTAGCTCTGAAGCCCTGGTAACAGACTGTTCCATTTAGTACAAGGAGCCAGGTGCTTCCCACCTGAAGGTTTTTTGCATTGCTTCCTGCCTTCGAAACCTGAAGACAAAGATAAAGTCTGTTCCAGGACATTCTTACTGTTTGCTGCTATGTGGGACTGTTTCATACCTGATTCGGTTGCCTTATTGTGAAGCTTACGTGTTGGTCGAAAGCCTGATCCTTTTGCACACCATTTTCCAAAAATCGTGTGTTCCTGTTTGGCCTGTGGCTGTTAACTGTCTGTCACATTGTGGTGGTGTTGCTTTGTTGTCAATGTCATAGTCTCAGAGAATCTATGATTCTTAGGTTTTATTATGTGACCCTTAAATTTTGTAGACTTTTACAGTCTAGAAATATTAGTGTGATGGACAGACACGTAGAGGAGAAGTTGCATTTCTCCTTCTGTCCTGTCAACTTGAGTCTATGGAAGCAGGCATATCTGTCTTGTTTAATTGTACATATTTCATCTTGCCCTCTGCAGATACTAGTTTCTCACATGCTTAGATGTATAGCCTAATTACTCTTTTGCACATAGTGCAGGTGCAAAATGTGTGCCCAACTCTGCAGGTGTCCAGATCAACTGTGTCAAAATTGCCTAGAAGTTGAACACTTCCAGAAAGTGGTTGATGCAGCTGTAGTTATGTTTGCAATTAAAGTTTGTACAGAAGTAGTTTTCAGTTGTTAATACTGAAATTTATCATGCATGTTCTCTGGTTTCATTGAAGAAACATGGTAATAAATGCAAAGGATTCTGGGCTGGTCACAGAATAAAACAGAAAACATACACCGAGTTGAGGTCATCACAGCTGAGCTTATGTTAACAGCAGTAATAGTTCTAGTAACATTGGTCGTAATTCAGTGTGAGCTATGCTAGGAGTGACTCCACGCTGTCAGATCCTTGGTTAGAGTACTGTCTTCTGGTGCAGAGTCTGAGGAAACAGCTGGAGACAACACCGAATTGTAGTCTGCCCAAACAGCCGAGGCTGTGAGGTGGAGAAGGGGTTATTTCTGTGGGGTAGGTGCTCTGTCTCAACAGAGCGTGGGTGAAACACTGGTCTCTTAGTGATAGCTCGTACACTTGCTGTGACTTCTACAGCAGTCTTCTGGTAATAAAGGGAGAGATACTGTGCCTCCTCAGTGGAAGCAGTAGAAAGTGTTGTCTGACTGGCTGCTTGAATGTAGGACATGTGAAACTCAAAGCTCCCTAGTTGTCTCTATTTCTGTCATACCAAAGCAAAACCTCCTAGGCCATGTTAGTGTCTGGCAAGAGCAGAGCTGTTGGGAGCCTTATTCATTGTCAGTGATAACTGCAAAGCTTCTGACTTTTTCTATATGTGAACTTTAAGTTTCAGAGTGATCTTATTGTTCAGTTGAGCCTGGGCTAGCAGTGTCTTTAAAGTCTCTTGTCACTGTTACTTTGAACAGTGTAAGCTTACTCCTCGTCTTACCCACCTGGATGTGGTCCTGTGCACCCTGCTCTAGGTAAACCTGCTTTAGCAGGGGAGTTGGGCTAGATGATCTCCACAGGTTCCTTCCAACCCCTACCATTCTGCAATTCTGTGATTCAGCCCTAAATCTTTCACTTGCCTTAAGGTAAGACTAATTGTAGGGCATCTAAAGTAATGTTACAGGAATATGGGAAGATAATATGGCCATATACTTATGCCTTAGTCTTAGACGCTAGACTTGTTGCTGCCTTGAAGTACTTTATGTGGAGATGAGGTACGAGACAAACTAGGCAAATTGTTTTCCTTTTTTCTTCATGTCCCAGAGGAAGTAAGAGGAGACAAGTAGTATGGCATATCTGTGGAGCAGCTTAGTCTGCAAAGTGACTGTTTATCCACCTTTTATAAAATTTTAGACATTCTCATGACAAAGATGAAGATTTTGAGGATGGTAGGGCAGTGATTAGCTAGAATTCCAGGTATTTGCTTATGTAGCACTAGTGCCTGATACAGGGAGGACCACGTGAGTGGACAACTACAACTTTACCACTTTACAAAAGAGGTTGGGTATTTTTGTGAAACTCCCCAGCTCTTTTTACTACTTAGCCTTTACTCCCAATGTCCATGATGTTTGCAGTCCTATACCACTCTAATCTTACAGATGTGTCTGCAAGATTTTGAGTGCACCAGTGATGGGAGAGTAGTTTAGCAGCTGAAGCTAGCTGAAGCTGGGTGCTCTTTTGTGGTGTGCTGAGTTTGTCAAGAGGCAGGGCTGCTAGCTACTGCTTAGTGGTGTGCTGAGATAAGGAATGAGTTCTGTCAGCCTGATAATTTCTGGTTTAGGCAGGGTTGTGGACAAAAGGTATTGCCTGGCAAACTGTATCTTCCCAGCAGGACGACGTGTGCAGACATTGACTATAAAATGAAATCAAGAATAAAAACCTAGTGGGATTGGAAGCAAATTTATGTATGATGACTGTTTTATCTCTTCTCTGGAGCAACTTGCTTGAAGACCTCAAAGCATAGATTTGTCTGAGGTTTTGTGTGAAGAGGAGGGTTGTTCTTAACATCAGCTTTTTAATTTTCAAAGTGGTCCATGTTTTGAACTCTGCAGCTGGTAAAATGCAGTCTCTGATGTGGCCGTAGGGACTTGGTGTGTTGTACCGTAAAGGTGATAAAGTAATTTTGAACTTTTGTGTGCTTGTTGGAAAAACTGCAACAGCAGACCATTGGCCGACCTAGCTGGTGGCTGGAGTACTGTCCTGTTGTCTGGACTGCAGGAACAATCCTGAAAGAGTTATGTTTTCAGACAAGCCTTATGTGTAGATCCAGAGCAGTATTAATGGAGACTTGTCTTAAGCCTCATTAATATTGTATCCTTACAATATTAATAGTTGCTCTTCTCTGATTCTACATAGTGCTATTTAATGTTATTGAAACAGACTTAGCGGCATTTACTGTGCTTTTTTGTAGTAAACTGTAATTTATTCTACTTCACTTGTCTCCTGGAAGTGAGTCATGCAAGCAGGTGGAAATGAAGGAACTTGTTCCATCGTATACTACTCAAGATAGCACTTGATTGTCTTTGTGCTTCCATCCACTTGCTTTTCACTTTTGCAGGCATGAGACTGTTTTGACTTTTCAGAAGTTTACAGGCTTTATGAATAAAAAGGTAGCAAAAAACTGTTTGACTAAACCTGCATAGTCTGTTCCAGAGATTTGGTAAAGTTGTCTAGTTGTCTAATTAGTCAGTTTTTACTACTGATATTGAGGAAACAAGCTATTTTTAAAATGGTTAAGCCATTTATTCATCCATATATTAACCTGAATTATTGAGCTGATCGCAGTGTACAGCATAAGTAGGGACTTAATGTTTTAAAACTGGAACTTTTTTATAAGGCTAAATATGATTAGGTACATCTCTGAATGTAGTGAATCAGATCAGCTTCATTAAATCACTGCTTTTCAGCAAGCACTGTGCTTTTTGATGGGGATTAATGCAGTATACATTCTCAAACTTTCTGCAGACAGATGAAAATTTGCTCTTGTCAGTGACTGCGGTAACTTACAAAGACCCCATGAAAGCATTGAGTCTTGCAAATTGGCACTGGTCCTCTAGTGATATGGCATATCTTGTGTGTTTTTAGCAGAGGGTGGTGCTCTTTGCTTCCACCTTGACAGTCCCCATGCTGCCTGTTTGGCATGTCTTAATCACTGCTTGCTTGCACAGGTGTGTGTAGGTATGTATTGCTGTTAAGTCCTAGCGATTCTAGGCTAGCTGTTTGAATACATGTTCATTCTAATAGAAACTAACGTAAAGACACCTCAAGTAGTCTGAAGGTTTTTGTAGGCATCACTGCCTTTCAGGGTAACTCTACTGTGAGATTAGTGCAATGTATTTATAACAATCAAGGTGTGTCTCAGTGAAGTCTACCTCAGTTTGTGTAGCAGTGTTGCTGACCTGCACACCCTGAAGCCCTTTTCACTGCAGGGACCTGGGTGTTCCTACAGAAAGCAGGTACTTCCTCTCAGCCACCGTAAGCAGAGTGGCAAGTAAGAAGACTACAAGCTCCTCCAGATGGTCCTAATTGGTTTGTGTTTGGACCATTATATATTGAAGCAGCTAGTATATTGCATTATAGAAGCAAGACCTTAAATACATGCAAAGAACTTTCTTTAGCTTCCTGTATTTATACTTACTATATGAAAGCACTTTACACTTCGTTTTCTTTCATCATGGTGCACTTCAACTGGCAGTTCTTACAGTATGAATTTGCCAGGCCGACATCATGTTTCTTTGTGCACAACTGCAGAAAAGGATTTATGTCACTATTTTCTATGGAGTTTTTTGTTTTCCTGGAGTATGCCAAGTGTGAGTAGAAGTAGGTAGAAAGTTATAGAACAACAGAAGAAAAATGTGCAAGCTTCTAGCTTTAGTGACACCATACTTTAATCCACATGTAAAGGCAAAATAACTGACACAAATGCAACTCAGGTCCTACATTTCATTTTATGATTCCTTTAACAATTTTTGGAAATCTATCGAACTCCTGGAGTTATCAAAGGCACAGACAGCCATGTTATCTTCAAACTTTCCACACTACTGACCAGTTGTTTCAGTTACTGGTTTTAGCTTTTCTTATTTGAGACATTTGGTAGAACTGTCTAAAACCGGAGACTTGTAATCTGAATTCTTTCATGTCTTCCAGGTTTCTGGAGCTATTGAAGATAAAAGTTGCTTTTTTTTTTATCCTGGTTGCTCTAATACCTATGGCTTCGGGCAGGTTAAGCCGTAGCCCTTTTTGGAATGTATTTGAAGCCTAATGTTGCTGCACAGTGGTTATGAAGTCTTGGATCTATAGAGAGATATGATGATTATTATTCCCATCCTTTTTGAATAAAAAAAGCTTCCTTTGGGAAGAATTTTGCTGTATTCCTATAAGAATTACTTTTTGCAGACATATTTCAGTTTCAAGCAATGAGAAAATGTCAGCTTTTCTCAGTGTATCCTTTCGTGTGTGTATTGATCAACTACAATGAATAGTCATTTGTTTTCTACTACTCGGTATTGCAGATTAGTAGTCACTCTTGTTTGTTAATAATAGTTACTAAAACTGAAAGAAGGATATTCCCCTTTGACATACTTGCAAGGGCATATTTTTTGAGTTAACATTTAACATGTAGGCTAGGGAAAAAATTTCTTTTGAGAAGCATTTATCACCTCATTGCTGTTTTTCAGTCATCAGTAAAGACCAGAAAAAAACCTCACATGATTGAAAGCAACACTGCAAGGTAACTTTTGCAAAATGTGCCCTAGGGGGCAAAATACAGTTTTCAAACTTTTCACCACAGTACATTTCATAATGTCTTTCAAAACTCTTGAGATAAGTAGCAGATAGTCTGAAAGAAAAACAAAACCCCAACAATTATATGTATTAATGTGAAGTTTGGGAGAAGAATTTGTTGAAGTGTTGTGCTACCTTTTTACTTGGAGGCACAAATTACTGCATGCTTCTAAACACCCCAGTGGCAGAACAAGGTGCTTTATCCACCTGCCTGTTGTTTAAGATGACTAGGTGTTACATTAGGGCAGAACATTTGACACTGCTGACTGTATTCCTAACAAGGAACAAATTAAATGCAGAAGAGAACTTCTCAGCTGCATAGAAAATGTTAGTACTAATAGTGGTAAAAAGTGAAGGGTCAAGCCAGCTTTCAAGAAAAGTAACTGATTTAGCAAATTCCATGGTATAGTTTCACCTGAGCATAGTAAGGAGCTTCTACTTGTAATATGACAATTTAGCTTTTAAGAAAGCATACTCCCTAGGTCGGTCATTGTTATTTTGAGCAGTTCATGGTTGTCACTAGTTACATTTGAACACAAGAGGCTGTAACAGGCAAGACTATGAGTGTTCAACCTCCTGTAGTGTCCATAATAAAATGCCTTGTTACTTTTGCTTGTGTGAAAGCATACACCTTCTCACACAGTCCCTGTTTCCAGCTGTGCTTCCTGGGGTTGAGATTCCCTGTTTGGACATGATGTATCTGTTAGTAACCCTCAGTTAATGTTTCTTCTGGCTTACTGAACATCTTTGATCAGGTTCATGTAAATCTTGGCATCCATAAAACCCCCTACCCTTGACTTTCTTCTCCGCCTGCGGCAGGGAAGAACCAGAGCTGCACCCTCATTTTGTATCTGACATCGAGTGTGTGTTGAAGTAGCAGATGATGTTCCATGTCGTGTCAAGAACTGTGCAAGATGTAAGGGAAGAGCATGGCACTAAGCTAGTAAAGTGGCAGGGTTGAACCTGGCTGAGATGAAACTTCATTTCTCTTACTGATAAATTCTGATTTTTAGGGTAACTTACAGCTTTGTTAATAGCTGTTAGACATAATCTTACTGTGTGACAGGATAAACTGTCAAGTCAATGTTTGATCCTTTTGATTCAGTTTTCAACTTCTGTTTCTTCAGATTGAGAGCAATAGCTGAGAAACCGGGTTGAGGAGAAAGAAACATCAAAGTATCAAATACTGAATTGTAGCAGTGATCGTGGTTTATGGATGTTTTCTTGCAAGCTGCCTAGCTAGCTCAGTGCTGTAAGAGCGTTCAGTAAATAGAATCCATCTACTGGAACTATGAGCAAACTGCAGTGAAATTAGGGATTGCACAGTGTGGCTCATGCAGTTTCCCTCCAGTTGCTGAAGCTGCTTTTAAAATACAATTCAAGCCTTAATGCAAACAAAGACCTGTGAAACTTGAACAATAATATATGTTTAAATGGGAAGAAAGCAACAGGGATCGTATTCTGTACTTACTCCCTTTAGTCCTTGTTAGAGAGACCGTAGCTATGGAGGTAGTTTTAGGTACAGTTCTGCAGGTAAGTGAATTGCATGTATGGGTCTGCTTCTAGCCTTATTCAGTGTCAAAATAATACTGTGGTGGCTTAACTGGGGTGCAGTTGACAGTGGTGATTTATGCAGATACAGTAACTTTTTTGTAAAAAAGCTGGTACCAGCTGAATGATCCTTCTGTCTTGGCACAGGAGTGCTCTGTGGGCTTGTCCCTTGGGAAGATCACCCTAGCATATTGTGCAGCATTCTGATATCTTGAGGTGCGAATGCAAACAACAAAAGGTTTGAGTGTTTCCTATTCCTACATCTGAAAATTCTTTGTGAAACTTCTCATGGTCTGGAAGTTGGACTACAGGCCAGAAGTGCTGTTGATCTTTCCCATGGCCCCACTGGCTTGCCTTCAGGACACTGTAGGCTGTGACTACTTGCAGTTTTTAGGTTGATCTTAACATAATGCTGTGTCTTTTATGCAGTGGCATTTCTGCTTTTGTGTGCTGGTGGGGGAACACATCTCCACTCTGAAATATTAGGAGACTTGTGAAAGATTGTGTGGGTCCAAGAGACTAATTCAAACAAGAGCCCTTGTATATAGGCTTGTAATGTTATGTGTGTTCTCTTGACAGCATTCTTCCACTGTGTTCAACTTAGGAGTGATGAAAGGCAGAATAAAACCTAATGTCAAGTCATTGTGAACTTGACTTAGTCTTCTTTACAAAAATAGGAAGTTGACTTGTTTTTACAGTACTTTGGTGGGTCATTACTGATGAACTTCATACAGAGACAGAAGTTTGCGGCTTTAAACAAAGTTATGCTTAATTCATTGAAAATAGTGTTGGATGTAAAATGAACACTTGCATAGTGGGTGACAAAATCTGTTAATGTTCACTAGAAAATGGACTATTCCCTTTCAGTCAAGGACTGGCTGACAGATCTTCAGGGAGTAAAGCGCTGAAGGCAGCGTATGTAACTGAAGTTGAATTATAAAAAAGTCCCTAGTCTAGTAAAGTTCTTCTGTTTTTTTTTGCTGTAGCCTTACAGGCATGGAGTTTCAGCTCCTAGGCTTTAATACTTAACCTCAGTACTGTGTTCTTCACTGTCATATATTGATGCCAATAGTAGGTAATTTTTTTGGAAGATAGGCTTTTCTAATGTTTCTTCTGTGTGATATTGTAGCTTTTGCTGCTTATATTCCTTTAATTTATTATTTTTGGAGTACGGTCTTTTTTGCAGAAGTTGAAATAGCCTGAAATGTCGCTGTACTGAAATCAATGACTGTATTGCAGAAAAATGGCATTTAAGTGCCTGTTTGTCTTAAAATTTTTTTTTATTGCCTCTGTGGAAGGTAGATGTGTGAATACGTGTTATTTGATGTTGAGATTTTTAATTTAACCATGCAGGAGACCTCCATGGTTAAACAAGGAGCTTCTAGCGGAGATCAGGCAGAAGAGAAAGGTCCATGGAATGTGGAAAGAGGGGCAGGCCACTTGGGAAGAGTACAGGAACATGGTGAGAGCATGCAGGTTTGCGACGAGGAAGGCCAGGGCCCACCTGGAATTGAAGCTGGCAAGGGATGTCAAAAACAACAAAACAAAAACAACAAGAAGGGCTTCAACTACATCAGCAGCAAAAGGAAGGCTAGGGACAATGTGGGACCGCTGCTGAATGAGGCGGGTGTCCTGGTGACGGAGGATGCGGAGAAGGCAGAGCTACTGAATGCCGCCTTTGCTTCAGTCTTCAGTGCTAAGACTGGCCCTCAGGAATCCCAG
>Ga0065711_1030828_pt1 | contig 31300 bp, 21 predicted proteins | sample Hoacrofraction12_FD_59098 | JGI IMG/M metagenome (GOLD analysis project Ga0065711, IMG submission 59098) | Hoatzin crop microbial communities from Cojedes, Venezuela - Epithelial fraction 12 v2 (version 2) | ecosystem: Host-associated > Birds > Digestive system > Esophagus > Crop | place... | reverse complement strand
TTTTTTTTTTTTTTTTTTTTTTCTCTACAGTTTACCATCATTCCACAGTTTCCAACTGCAGAGGTATTCCTGACAATGACCAAAAAGACATTAAGGTATTTTCTCTAGGAAAATAGTGATATTTTCTCCTCACCCTTTCAAGACAGACTCAGATCCTCTCCCCGCCAGTTCCATGAACACTTGTAGCTGCCTCAGGTTTCACAGGGAGTTTTTCTTCCTCTGGGTATCTGAAGATATTTCTCTATTTGAACTTCATAGATGTGAACTTCATAGCTTCTCCCTCCAGAAGGTGTGTGTAGCAAGTCCTTGCCACACCAGGCAGTGATTAGAAATTAGACAGCTTAATCTTCAGCCATGAGCCAACCAACTAATGGCGTGTATGAAAGAGAGGAGCATTACATGCTCCACCAAGGGACTGGCTACTTCACACAGCCTTGCTTGTCCTTCAGCCTTTTCTTCTACCTCAGGCTTTGCTGTTATCACTCACCACAGGTTTTTTAAACCTTCCAGGTCATTGCACGAGTCATACCTTGGTAGAGGCCTCCCTTCTCAAAGGAAGACACAGTTTCACCATGGCTGAAGCCAGTCCAAATCCAGCCAGCCTTCAGTCCCTGCTCGCTCACACCCCAGAGACTTCTGTTATCAGGCAGTGGAGTGGTTCAGGGAACTGATACAGCTAAAAATGAGTTTAGCAAAAAGTAAAAAATTAATTTTAAATTATTTGAAGTGGCTTGTTTTCCAGTTGCTGTGCTACTTACTGCTGGCACAAATGAAAAGGTAGGGAGATGATCTACAAAGACAGAAGATCTGGGTGATTCAGCATCCTGCAATATGCTGAAGGTCAGGTTAGGCACAGCCATAGTGATTCCACACATGCTGTTGGACAGGAACTTTTTAAGAGTTGTGGACAGGGAATTTCTTTCTGAATGATGGTAAAGAAGCTGAACTCTGTGGGGAAGCAGAATTAAATGTCTTTATCCTTGCCTCCATCAATGAGTTCTGTAGGAATGGTGTGGAGGGCTGGTGAGGGATGAAATGCGAGTGGTGTTCTGCGTGCAAAGATCAGAGCAGAAATAGCCAGCCCAGGGACGCAAATTCAGATATTTTGTTCTGCTTTGGGAGAGCTGAGACCACTCTAATGCACTTTTCTAATGCACCGAGCAAGCGTGGCTTGATGGGAAGCTTGCTGTGCAGCCTGCTGCAAGACAAACGGGCGCGAGCTGGCTGGGGCGGCTGACTCGGCCGTCGCGACTCCGGTGCTTCCCCGCGTCCGGCTGCTCGGCACCCTCGGCGCTGGTGTCACCGCTTTCAGTCACAGGCGTGCCAGCTCCTGCAGTCACCAAGCGCAGACAGGAAGGCAAGCACACGCACGAACTCCCCGCGGCGCGGCGAACAGATCCCGGCAGCGGATCCCTCACAGCTCACGCAGCTGCTCTGCGTCCAAGGCAGGGGTGTCCCCTGTGCCTCTGCGGCAGAGGTCAGGCACGGCAATTTAGGGGACGGGGCTCTGCTGCAGCCCCAGCCAGGAGGCCGTGAAAGAAAGGGCACAAAGCAAGGCCACGTCTGCTCTGGAACAAAGGACATCTGTCCCTGGCCCGAGCAGCGTTTTGGCATGATTTCACAAGGACAAAGGCTCAGGTTGACTGATGCAAGGCTGGTACTCCATAAAACAAGCCGTAGGGTCTTCGGCTGTCCAAATGTGTGCTGACAGAGAGACGGCGCTCTGGTAGGCGTGGGGTTTTGTTCTTCCATGTGCTGGGAGAGGGTAGCACAGGATGGTCCCCATCCTGTGCACAGCCTTTAACCACGCATCTGCCCGTGTTTTCGGATCTCTTTGTGCAGTACAAAAACTAGACTGCTATCAGATTATAGCCAACAGATGTTCTGTTCAAGTAGCTTTGTGTGTGACATCCTCACTGCGGGGAAGTCTCTTTCGCTTCTTCAGAAGCTGGGTTCATCTGTTGCTTTCTCCAGGTTTTTAAATTTTAGTTGTGGGCGACTTATTTATTGAAAGGCTGCGAACCACAGATGCATGTCTGCCTTCTGCATGAATGTGAGTCTTACAGGAGAAAGTCTTTCAGAAAGGACAGACTTCTAATGTGCCTTTAGTAAAGTGTTCTGGAATGCAGCTGACCATAGCAAATTCTAATTACTGGCTTGCTTAGCCTCATTGTTAAAAAGTATGCTGTACCTCCTTCCCTTCTCTGCTGGTGCCAGTAGTGGCTGTAATGCTTTTTAGCTGGGGGGATCACAGCAGAAAATTTTGTAGCGGAGTGTGTGCACATGTGCCCACACGAGTGTAATGCACGAGAGATTTAGAACAGTATCATGCAAAACCAGAACAGTCTGGGTTCTTGATTACTAAGATTGTACTAACAAGATGAGTATATTTATTTGTTATATACTGAAAGCCAGAAGCAAATGACCATGAACATTTTAAGACCTTGTAACTTTTTCCTATGCCCTCCTTTTTATGTTCAGCCCAGGTTGCCACATGCCGGTCTCTGAGAGTCTGGGGGAGAGCCAGCAGAATCTCCGCTGTGGGCTGCTGCACAAGCGCACAAATGCACGAGAACTCTGTAATGCATTTAGGCATTTTAAAAAAAACCCAAATCTATGGAAGCTTGTTACATGGTACCTTTTAATCACATGCTGTCTCCATTGTGTTATGCTGCCCGTGCTTGATGGTGTTAAGACAGAACAACGAAGAAAGATTTTAATATAGTTTATAAAGCTCTGGTGGGGATGGTATACCCACTGCCCTGCAGGTGAGAGCCTCTGACCTCGCGTGCCATAATGATAGCTGCTGAAACTGTTGGCCTCGCCCAGCTGTTTAAGAAGCTGATTTTCCTACTACAGCTTCGAAGAAAAAGAAAATGAAGTGCATTATAGGGAAACAAGACCAGAGATATGTATCCTCACTCTACTCAATGAGTGAGAAATATGACTGAGAAAAAAGGGAAGAAGAATTCCAGAGCTGTAACATTCTGCTAGATGGTCTGAAACTTCACGCCTGCTGATGCATCTGCTATGTCTGAGTCTGAACAGAGAGGTGTGAGGCACAAAATTCGCACTGCGATCCAGATGAACTCTGTGTACCACAAAGTACAGAGTTAAAATAAAGAAGGTGGAAATTGTTCTTATGTATACAAGGGTTTCTAGATAGAATTTCAAATGTCCAGTGATGGTGTGAGAAACTGCAGTAAGACAATGGTTAAAAAAGGATCTAATCTTCGACTGCTAGCTAAAGATTTTCTTCTGCCGAACAATTTGTTCCATACTGCTGTTTGATGGCTTTTGCAAACATGCATCGGTAATAGCGTTTCTGGGATTTGAGCAGTCTGCAATGTTAGAGCCCCTGTTCATTTCCTTCAACCCTCAAAGTGACAAAAGACATGGTAAGTAGGGACACATATATCATCATAGAATGCTTGGGTTGGATGGGACCTTTAGAGGTCATTTAGCCCAACCACCCTGCAGTGAGCAGGGATATCTTCAACTAGACCAGGCTGCTCAGAGCACCATCCAACCTGGCCTTGAATGTTTCCAGGGATGGGGCCTCCACTACTTCTCTGGGCAACATGTGCCAGTGTTTCACCACCCTTATCGTAAAAAATTTTGTCCTTATATCTAGTCTAAATCTACCTTCTCTTAGTTTAAAGCCATTGCTCCTTGTCCTATCGTGTCAAGCCCTGCTGAAAGTATCTTCCCCATCTTTCCTGTAAGCCCTCTTCAGGTGCTGGTAGGCTGCTATAAGGTCCCCCCGGTGCCTTCTCCTCTCCAGGCTGAACAGCCCCAACTCTCTCAGCCTTTCCTCATAGGAGAGGTGCTCCAGCCCTCTGATCACCTTTGTGGCCCTCCTCTGGACCCGCTCCAACAGGTCGATGTCCTTCTTGTGCTGGGGGCTCCAGAGCTGGACACAGGACTGCAGGTAGGGTCTCACCAGAGCAGAGTAGAGGGGCAGAATCACCTCCCTTGACCTGCTGGCAATGCTTCTCTTGATGCAGCTCAGGATATGGTTGGCCTTCTGGGCTGTGAGCACACACTGGTGGCTGATGTCCAGCTTTTCATCCACCAGTACCCCCAAGTACCTCTCGGCAGGGCTGCTCTCAATCCCCTCATCCCTCAGCCTGTACTGATAGCGGGGGTTGCCCCGACTCAGATGCAGGACCTTGCACTTCGCCTAGTTGAACCTCATGAGGTTCACAGAGGCCCATTTCTCGAGATTGTCCAGGTCCCTCTGGATGGCATCCCGTCCTTCTGGTGTGTCAGCTGCACAACTCATCTCGGTGTTGTCTGCAAACTTACTGAGGGTGCACTCAATCTCATTGTATAAATCTTTGATGAAGATGTTAAACAGCACTGGTCCCAGTACAGACCCCTGAGGGACACCACTCGTCACTGGCGTCCATTTGGACATTGAGCTGTTGACCACTACCCTCTGGCTGCGACCTTCCAACCAATTCCTTAGCCACCAAACAGTCCACCCATCAAATCCATATTTCTTCAATTTAGAGAGAAGGATGTTGTGAGGGACTGTGTCGATGGCTTTACAGAAGTCCAGGCAGATCACATCCATAGCTCTTCCCTTGTCCACTGATCTAGTCACGCCATCATAGAAAGCCTCTAGGTTGGTCACACAGGACTTGCTATTGGTAAAGCTGTGCTGGCTGTCTCGAATCACCTCCCTGTCCTCCATGTGCCTTAGCACAGCTGCTAGGAGGATCTGCTCCATGGTCTTTCCAGGCCCAGAGGTGAGGCTGACAGGTCGGTAGTTCCCAGGGTCCTCCTTCCTATCCTTTTTAAAGGGTATGGAGTATTCACATTGTCTGGCTTTATTTTTGTCTATCATGAGAGCCTAAAATAAAAGTGCAGGCATCATATGCCAATGGGACCTTCAGAGAGTGACTGAGAGTGCCTAAATGACGGAGGTCTTCTCTCTCCGTTCCTTATGCAAGTGGTCTGAGCTTGGGCAGCGTGAGTCCTCCGCTTGAACTAAGCTGATATGCTGTAGCCTGGGATATGCCCTGGAGTCCATCGTACAGACTTTATCCAATTCCTGGCCACCTCTGGCCAGAGGGATAGCCCCTGGCCAGCACACACTGAGCACAGGAGACAGAGCTCTCCTCCGGATCATTGTGCTTTCATCTGGACCCAGCATCACAGGAAAAGGATGAACTCCTCTAGTGCTCTGCCTGGTTCTTGCCTGGGGAGCTGCTCTTAGGTTTGATCCATGGCCTACACAGATGTCAATATGCTCCATCAGCAGGTGAGATAAGGCCATCAATTTTGGCATAAAGCAGCTTTGTAGCGACTTGTGGGCACAGAAAGACCGTTTAAGACATCTGTGGATACTCTTGATGCCAGTGCCACCTTCAGCACCACCAGTCTCCTCATTTTTGTTTCATTCTTCATTAGTTATAGTGATGAATCAGATCAAGGAACTTATTTCAGTGAAAAATATCCTGATTCAAAACCTGGATCAATTCCCTGATCAGTTCACCTTGTGGTGTTTATAGCTGTATTGTATAACCACATCCCAAACAAATGGTCCCTAAGAGGAAAGTGCTGCGGCCTGAGGTTTGTTGAGACACGAGTTTCTAATCGGGAAGTGTCCTGGCACCACTAAGAGGGAGGTGGTGAAGTAGCGGAAAGGAACGGCTGTGAAGGGAATGGGAGCCGGTGGAGGTTCACATGAGCACTGCCCCTAAAAGAGACATCCAGGAGCCATGGTCTGGGTGGACTGCAGATGTAACGCACTGTACAGAGGCCAGCAAAATAGATATTCCTGAATTACCATTAATTAGGAAATGTAGGGATAGGTCTCAAGCTTCTACTACAGACTTGGGCAAATTAGTCTGCTGGAGATTTTTCATTCTCCAAATTCCTCAAACACTCCAGTAGTTATATATAACCAAAGTTGTTGGAAGGCAGCCACTGCTGAGGAAAAGGACAGTAGTTGGCATGTACTGCTCCGGTGACTGGCACTCAGAGAAACTGTAACGATATGCAAAGTCAAGGAGGTGTTGTTTAGAGGTCACAAAATCTTCAAGCAATCGTTATTACTAAGTGTTCACCCAGGAGGATGAAACTTCATTTTATTAGCAAAATAAGAAAAGCTGGACTTGATTTTTTCTGGGTTTGAACCGAGATTTGGCTACCCCCTCCAGCTGTCTGAAACAAAATAAGAGGCATTGTTTATTTACTGGATTAAAGCCAGTTTCTTGCACTGAACTTTTCTAAATCTGGTATTGTAAGGATCAATACTTTGCAATGTATATTTTAGCCTTTCAGCATGTATTTTAGATATGTTGTTTCAAAATAAGGTGCCTAAGTTATTCACAGTAATAACTGAGAGAACTCAAAAAGGTTGATCTCTTGCAAAATGTCATTCCCACTCTTCTTAGTCAGCCTTAGCCCTCAGCCAAAATTTATATCCAAGTTATATACCACACCCCAAAGAAATACTAACGTTTTCATAAAAGGAAAAAAATGCTTTGGGATCGCCAGAATAAAAGCTTCCAGAATTCTCTTGGTGATTGAGTCATAAACAAAGTCGCTGTGAAATGGAGGGATAAAAGTCATAGGGATTAATACCATAGCTTGCATGATTGTGACTGTTAGTACTTCTCCAGTCCTGCTGTGGAGGAGAATGGATGCTCCAGACGTAACCTGTGGGCAGGCCGAGTCCAGAGACGTCCAGGTTTAGCCTTGGCTCTGGTCCCTGTTGCTCTCTCCTGTCTTTACAGTCAGGCAAACCCAAGCTTCAGAGCCAAACATCTCAGTCCTTTGAATTGACACTCAGACCTCAACTACCCCACTGGCTCCTCTAAAATCCTGTGCCCTAAAAAAGAGTCAGGATGGGGTTGTAAGGAATGGAGGCTGTTTATTAACGTTACGAGTAGCAAACAAAACCCACTATTTTTCCATGGGATTTAGCATCTGAGTTATTTAAACACACTCTGGGTTGTCTGCTGTCACCAGAGAGCCCTCCCTAGGGCTGCATGAAGAACTCTGCAGGTCTCTTACTCATTTCTTGACAGTTTTTGACACTACAATGAGCCATTTATTTTCTGGTGGAAAGTTTAAAAATTAACACTGGAAGTTCTTAAATAAAAACAAGTGATTTTAAAAATTTGAGTGCACTGTCCATCTGCCCCAAATCCTTCACCATGTCCAATTGCAGATGGATGGCAGTCAAAAACATGCCATTGTTGTTTTTGTGGTTTGTCTTTGATAGATCTTTCTCTCTGCATTTTATTCTGAGATTTTCCTGATGGATGTGACAGAAATCTGAAAGCTGTAGGTTTTATTTATTTATTTACCCACTTACTTTGCCATTAAGCTCCAGGAACGATCATTTGCTTCCCTCTGAGGAGTTGTTAATTATGAAATATGAATTATCCATGGTGGTAGAGACTGCAAAACCGTCTGCTGGCACAATGCCCCCTGTGGTAAAGGGTAGAGAAGCCTCATCATGGTACCCGTTAGCACTATTTTAGTAAAGAACCTCTCAGACTCCATTAAACCCCCCATTATTCAGGATTTTTGAGCAATCTATAAATATTTGGTCTGGTACAAAAGAGCTCAGCTGAAGAGCTCCTATTTTTAGCTGGAGGTTAGGTTTGGTTGTTTGTTGTTTTGTTTTTCGTCTCCTTTTAAAAAGATGCTCTGAAGGTTAATGGAACCATAATTTGACCTCCCTTTGTAATACTGTGCCTGTTTGCCCTGTGTGTGTATTTCTGGAGATGTGAGTATTCCCCTGACAAGTGTGTCACAACATGAGTCACTGCGAAAGATGCAGACCAACCAACCAAGTTCACTGGCAGTCCATGCAAGACTGAATTCAGTAGCTGTCAGGGCACAGCGTATCTTCTGTTACTGGGTTTTGAACCTTTGTTAGAAAAAAATGTCCTGTAATTTATCCTTGATGCTTCTCTTAGGGCCTAATCATGCGATGGGCTGTGCCTGCACTGGCCTAAATGCTCAGTGAATGGTGTCATCACCTCCTGCCCTGACCCAACAAAGCGCTTTAGCGGTGGATGTGGCTTTGGTGACACACAGGTCTGATGGGTTTGTCCTTTATTAAAAGGTATGGAAGTTCCCCTAATGAAGGTAGTGGTGTTTTTTCCCCTGACTGTTCATAGTACAGCAAGCCTCCTAATGGAAGCAACCAGAATTAGCATCAATCATAGCGAACCAAACTGAGTTCAGCTGTCCTTATTATGAAGGGCCTGGACCAATTACTTTAAAGGCCATATCATATCTCATAAAGCTCCTGTGGTAAAGAATCATCATAGAGATAGAGATAAGTGCAAGGAGGAAAAAAATCTGTTTGGGCCTTGCTCAACTGTCTCTAATTTTGGAGGCAGAGTACGGGGTAGGCTTTTAGCTGTCAAGCTTTTCATATTCTATGTTGCATTTTACAGTATATTACAAATACATACTATATCCTGCATTGAAAAACAGTATTACTAAAACCTCTGCCTTGGGAACTGAGAAGACTAAGAATTAGGGTCACTGTGCAGTCTGAACTTGGCCCATTTGGACATACAGAGTAGAATAAAGTCTTTGTTGACTCTTGCAATTTCAGTGCACATGACAGACCAGATATGTGTCTAAAAGGTACAGAAACCAAAATAATCTAATTTCTTGCTTCCTGCTTCCCTGAGCCTTCTAGCAGAGTCTGTGGGAATGCAAATCTCATTACTTTCTGTAGATACAGTAGAGAGTACTAAGCCAGCCTGACATACTGAAGTCCATGTGACCACATGGGATGCACCCAAGGGTGCAAAGGGAGCTGACTGATGTCATAGCGAGGCTGCTCTCTATCCTTTTTGAAAGGTTATAGCGAGTGAGTATAAGCGAGTGAGGTAGGTTCCTGCTGCCTGAGAATAGGTATCACACCTGCATTCAAGGAGAGGAAGGAGGATCCAGGGAGCTACGGGTTGCTCAGACTCACCTCAAACCCTGGGAAGATCATGGAAACTTGTGAGACAGCATCTGGTGTACTATGCCCAGTTTTGGGCTCCCCAGTACAAGGCAGGCATTGATGTACTGGAGGGAGTTAAGTGGAGGGCCACCAAAATGGTTAGAGACCTGGAGCACAGGATGTGTGAAAAGAGGCTGAGACCTGGGTCTGTCCCACCTGGAGAAGAGAATGGCTGAGGAGAGATCTTTTTGCTGTCTACAGCTACCCAGTGGGACAATATAGAGAAGATCGGGCCAGACTTGTCGGGCACACCATGGCAGGACAAGAAGAACCAAACACATGCTGGAACATGGGAAATTCTGACTTGTATAAGATTTTTTTACCCTGAAGGTGGTCAAACACCGGAACAGGTTCTTAGAGAAGCTGTAAACTCACCACCGTTGGGGATCTTCAAAACACAGCTGCCCCCTGAGCAACTTGGTTTAACTAGATCTGCTTTGAGCAGGAGGTTGAACTGCAGACCTCTGGAAGTCCCTTCCAACTGGACTGACAGCATGTTGGTTTTGAAGGAAGTAAGGTATTATGTTTATTTCAGTAATTTAATGAGACACCCTAGAGCTTGTGATTTGAGTTAAAAATAGAGTTTGGAGTTTGCCAAACCTCCGATCAATCACATCTGTGTTTCCAACTTTGCTCTCAGAAGAGGAGAGCAGTTGCTTTGTTGGAATTGTTTCAGGTGGTGCCTGGCTGTGGGAGGCAGTTGCAATGACACAGCAGAAAATTACCATGAGATTGTTACATGTAGAAAAGGTTTATTGATAGCAGCTTAGGTCGTGGCCAAACTTGACCTCAGAAAGTCTTTTTTTAGGTTCTTCCACCCTTGTCATTCTATAGGAGCCAGTTCATCACAGCCTTTCTGGAGTTCTGCGTCGCAGCAACTCCATGGTTAGCTGAGAAATTGTTTCAGTGTGTGTAACTGGAGCACACTATTAGCATAGCGAGCCCAGAAAATGCCAGACACTTGCAAAATAGTACACTATTAAAACCGTATGCATAACAGCTTTTCAGTGACGATTTGATTTGACTTTGTAATTTTGTTAAAGGACTTAGGCTGGGTTTATACCACTATATTAAACGTGCCTGGGAATGGTCCCAGCCATCGAGGCCAACTGGCATGGAACAGCCTGCATCTGTGCCAGTGGGCTGGGTTTGCCTGCTCTAGGTGCCTGCAAGCAAACTGCTGCTTGGGTGCGGTTCCTGGCACGCTCCCGCGGCCAAAACAGGTCCAGAAGTTGCTTGGGAAAGCACTCGTTGGAGCAGGCTATGTTCATGCCGGGGAGCTCTCTCACAGTTTACTAGCATAGGTAACAGTGTTGGAGTGCATAGGTACACTGTGGGCATGCTTGAATCGACGCAAAGAGATTTATGCCCTAAGGCAGATGAGCTAATAGGTTCTTGTGATGAGAAAAGGAGACTTGAATACAGTCTAAGGACCTATTCTCAAGACATTAAGTACTGTTAGATGTCCTGGATTCTCTCCTAGTACCAGCTTTCTATATACTTCTTGGGGGAAAGGCTCAGCCTTGTGAGTTGGCTTTCATCCCTTCACAAGAAATTTTGTATTTACAGCTACTTTAATGTTTTTCTCTCTGGCAGTTTCCAGTAGGTTGGGCATTAGGTCAAGAAAATGTTAGTAAGCAAGTTTAAAACTCTGTTACACTTCTGCTGCTGTTAACAGTTCTCTCCCATGAATAAATATGTGTACAGACAGAGTCTCCTGCAAGAAAACAGAGCAGGCATGAGAGCCTGGGCGTGCCTGCCTAGCTGAGCCTCTCTGAGATTGTGACTTCTCTGTGACTTCAACCAATGCCGGCAAAAGTGTGTTTCATTGACATCCATGTGATACCCTGAAAAGTCATTTGTGCTACAAACAATATCTCTGTTTCAAATATCTCCACATGAAAAGACCTAGAAACAAACATTTCTTGTTCGATTGCCATGTAAACCAACTAAGCGTGCACTACAGACCTTAGCAAGGCTGACAGTTGGAAAAGTTCAGACCCAAGGATGTTGTTCCTCTCTGCTGTATGCAAGTAGAGCACTAGCATATCTCGGCATAAATCTAACCTACCAAGGATGTACAATTGGAATTAACCTGGACAGTAGCTATTCTTGAGGCCTGTGAAACAGTAAGTGCTGAAGTCGAGCAATTGCTTGAGGTAGCCATAAGGCATTCTGAACTTTATTTCTGTCATAAGTGTGGAAGAAATCCCTCTATTTTTTGATGGCTTCAAAAACAGCTTACAGAGAAGGTCTGGCCAATACTCTGAGGATGTTGCTGGCACTGTGGCTCTAGTGCATGCATATTTCTTTTCTTTGTTCATAACGTAAATTTTCTGTGTGTAAAGGACAGAAAGCAGATGGTGGTGGGAATCTCTTGGCTTTCCCCTTTTCCTGCTTGGAGAATGCATCCATGCAAGACAGAATGGTACCAGAAAGTGACACACTTTTTCCCTGGAAGGACTCCTAATGCAGCAAATTGACAGTATCTGCTGTGGTTGCATTGTGCTACCTTCAGAACTGAAGGAATCCTTCCTGGGACTGCAGAAACAAAGTCACTGAAATGATTGCCGGGTAGAGCCATTTTGGTTTTCGTTGTGAGGGTGTTTCTACATCTGGCCTGAGAAGATATGTCCATGAGCTTTCATAAACTGTCTCTGAAAGCTTCTCTCTGTGTCCAAGTATGTTCCTAGGGAAGCATTGCACAAACTCTGCTCCAGGGAAACCCTCTGTGGTCAGAAGGCTACAGAAAATGATTTTGGTTGGTTGCAGGGGCTGCATCAGGGCTTATGTAGGATGCATCCCGGCAGGTGGCAAACACTGGGGCTGCAGGGATGTACAGGGCCTTACAGGTGTTCAGCAGGCCACTCCCCACGCTCTGCTCCCACCTAAAGAAAGGAAATTCTGTGGACTTGCAAAGGTCCGTTGGTTCAGAAATATGAGAATCACTCCTCTCGAGCTGGTTTTCTGCCTGCTGATATCAGCGCATAGGCTTTCACTCGAGTTCTGCGTCCTTGCCGCAAGCCCTTAATCCCAAGTTCAGGGCCAGAAGCAATGTCACCATGACACAGTAGACATCCCAGAGACCTTACAATTTATTTTCTATCAACCTCTTCTTGAGTCTGGGATCATTTTATAACATATTTATACAAGATAATAGTAGTGACGACCAACTGACCATCTAATCCTTAGACAGAACAGCCACACAGTGCTATTCTTAAAGTCTTTTTCCACAGATACAAGGCATGAAGGAGTTTAGTTCTAATGGGTGCTGTAAGTGTCGATGGGGTTTTCTTTACAAGTTTTCAGCTGGTCCTCAGAAGTGATCCTTTTTCTCCCCATTTTGAGGTAGCTAATTTTAACTCCAATACCACATGTAGTTCTGATCACTCTCTTTGCAGAAAGGTGAAATGGAACTGGCAGATGCAGACAAGGGCAGTGAGAAAGATCAGCAGAACGGGGATCCTGCTTTATAGTAAGAAATTGAAGGGAACTATTTGTTTAACCTTGCAAAACAAAAGCAGAAATGGGATATGTTTGCTGTCTGGAAATGCATCAGGCGGGTAAATACCAGAGAGGAGAAAAGGAGCCATGGATGGCTTAGAATACAAATGACCAGGAATAAATTTAAGCTTGAAATCAGAAAATGGTTTCTAGGCATTCGAACGGTAGCCCCACAAGCGGGATGCGTGACTGCTTTTCGGACAGACCTTGCTGTGGTCATGACTGGCAAAGGGTGGTGTGGACGCGTGTGTTCGCAGAGGGCTAGGGTGAGTGACCTGGCAGGAGCCTGCTGGTTTTGCCTTCCTGCCAGTGCTGTGCTGAAAAATGGGTCTAGGAGAGAATACTGCGGCGACAGCGAGACACACATCCAGATCTCTTCCTTCTTTAGCTGGAGTGTCTCTTCCCGGTTTTAAATTCTCTTTTGCTGTGGGTTGCAACATTTCCTGGTTTGACCATTTGCCTTAGGGAAAAAATCTGAATACTTCTAGAGATGGGCCTGGCAGATTTTGAGGACAGCACATACCTGCTACAGGGTGGGAAAGACAGCGAGGACAAGCTGGGAAGGCCCCTTTGGCCCTGGCCCGCCTCATATATCCTAATGAAGTCAGATCCAGGACCTGCATCCCATAAAGCTTTGTATGGGAGAGAAACCCACAAAAATTTCAGTTCAGCTTTCTTGGGATAGCTTTGCAGGGGCAGAGAATCTGCTCTGCCAAGGTGGTGGGTACAACTGTGGAGGAGAATGGTGTATTCTGTGACAGGTTTCTTCACAATGTCAACAGATATTCCTGGATATTTGAACAGATATTCCTACCTGCTCTAACGCTGATGCTTTCCTGCTGTGTTTTCAGCAAGCAGAATTATAGAGGGCCCAGGCAGTGGCATCCTCATGAGAGCAACTCTTTTGGGCGCCTGAAGATCTCTATACAAGGGAAATTTGGGATGACCTTTTCCCTTGCAGATTGAGCCATGCTGGTGAATTTCCAGCCCTATATGAGGACAAGGCAGATTATTTTGTGTTGTGGAAGAAAAACAGGTAAAAGGATAACACAGGCTGAAAGAAAACACAGGCTGAAAGAAGTGAAAAGAAAGCAGATCCAATACACTGGAGACTTAGGCTGCCCTAAAAACAAGACAAAGTGGGGTCCAGTAAGTGACAGTCCAATTTCATTTGATGTTCCCAGAAGCTGTGGGAAGAAATTATCCTCTTAAGACAGAGTCAAGTCTCATTGAAGTGGGTGAGAAAATTGTCTGAATCACACCCAGAGGGTGTCAGTGCCACAGTCTGGCAGAAAAATTGACTTCAGAGATGAAAAAGGTAGTGCCTTTCTGTGGAGAGTAGAGCTGGTCTAACTCACGAGTAATGACCAAGCCAGGAGCAGCTGAGGCACTGGAGACCTGTATGACAGATCCCCTGAACTATGTGGGGCTAGAGGGAGAAGAAAGGCCTTAAAAGATTCAGTGGCAAAATAACTGAAGAATAGCTCTCTGTGATAAATAAATCCAAATCGTAGAGAACTTGTACTATTTTTTTTTCTTGCTCCATTATTATTTTGATAGATGTTTTTGTTGTTCTTTTCTTGTGACCACTTCAAGGAGAGCTCTTTCCTAGCGAAAATTTACTAGGTACACTCAGACATCCATTCCCATTTTGTTCCAGAGCCTGCAGCAGTGGGCAACAGGGCTGCAATCGTGGATGAGTTAATAATCTCAGGGGTGATCTGGAGGTGTTCAAAAGGAAGGGGGCACCTCAGGTGTAGCTGTCCACAAGCACAGCTGCTTTGCATGGCATGCATCCACAGTGACAATTCTGCTGCAGAAATGCAGACCTGCTGGTCTGGAAACTGTTTTCACAGGTGTGTGTATCTTAAAGGTGCTGTGGGCCGTGGGTCAGCTAATCCAATTTGGCAACACAGAAATTAATAAGAGAACAGAGAGCCAGAATGAGTTATGTGATACATTCAGATGTGAATTGTCCAGAAGAAACAATGAGCACACAAATCAGGAGTGCCCCCCAGCATTGGCCCATTTGGGGTACGCATGTAACATTAATGTGCAATCAATAAAACCTTCATGTTTTGGTTTGGCCTGGATAAATGCCAGGTGCCCACCAAAACCGCTCTGTCACTCGCCCTCCTCAGCTGGACAGGGGAGAGGAAATATGATGAAAGGCTCGAGGGTCGAGACGAGGACAGGGCGAGATCACTCACCAATGACCATCACGGACAAACCAGACTGAACCTGGGGAGAAAGGGCAGTTTAATTCATCACCAATCAAATCAGAGTAGGGTAATGAGAAATAAAACCAGGTCTTAAAACACCTTCCCCCCACCCCTCCCTTCTTCCCAGGCTCAACTTCACTCCCATTTCTCTACCCCTCAAACAGCGCAGGGGGATGGGGAATGGGGGTTATGGTCAGTTCATCACACACTGTCTCTGCCGCTCCTTGTCCCTCAGGGGGAGGACTCCTCACCCTCTGCCCCTGCTCCAGCGTGGGGTCCCTCCCCTGGAGACAGAACTCCATGAAATGCTCCAAGGTGAGTCCTTCCCATGGGCTGCAGCTCTTCACGAACTGCCCCAGCGTGGGTCCTTCCCACGGGTGCGGTCCTTCAGGAACAGCCTGCTCCAGCATGGGTCCCCCACGGGATCACAGCTTCCTTCAGGCATCCACCTGCTCCAGCGTGGGGTCCCTTCCCTGGGCTACAGGTGGACCTCCGTGGACTGCAGGGGGACAGCCTGCCTCACCATGGTCTTCATCACGGGCTGCAAGGGAAGACTCTCTGCTCCAGCGTCTCAAGCACCTCCTCCGTCCTCCTTCTTCACTGACCTTGGTGTCTGCAGAGTTGTTTCTTTCACATCGTCTCACTCCTCTCTCTCAACTGCTGTCTCCCCACAGTTTTTTTCTTCCCTTTCTTAAATATGTTATCCCAGAGGTGCTACCACCATCACTGATTGCGTTGGCCAGCGGTGGGTCCGTCTCAGAGCCAGCTGGCATTGGCTTTATCAGACATGGGGGAAGCTTCTCGCAGCTTCTCACAGAAACCACCCCTGTAGGCCCCCGGCTACCAAAACCTTGCCACGCAAACCCATAACATGAGTTGAAAGCTGTTTGTGGCAAAGCTCCCACCCTGTCCTGAATGTGTGGTAACCTCACATCTGCGCTAATGTCTGCTGTGTAGATCAGTCACGTAGAGCGGAAAGCAGGCAAGCTGAATCTCTCTCACAGGTCTAAATGATTCTTGTTTTGGAGGGCACCATGTTAAGTGATTGATGAGAAATTTGGCCTTGAATACAATTTGTTTCCTTGCTTGTTTGCTTCCTTGCAATATCACTCCCACACTTCTTATAATATGTCAAAACTTGGTGATATCTCTCCTTGCTCCTAGCGCTTGGATAGCACTGTTTAATGCGTAGTTCAGCCAATCCACCTAACCTTTTCAGTTGAATATGCATCATATGACAGATAAGAAAATGCAGTCCTTTTATTCTACTCACATTTTTAGTGCAGATTTGTTGTGTGTGTTGGCATAGACACCTATTCTTGCCCTTATCTTCTTGTCTTCTGTTTAAAATAGAGATAAGATAGACAAAGGTTCTGCTTTACTTCACAGGAGTAGAATTATGGAAGGTTAATATAATTAATATTTGATAAGTATTGGCTGGAAGATGCTAGGAGATTACAGGGTTTGATCGCTGTTCCAGGTGAGGTATGTGATGGCTAATAAACACCTACAACAGCACAAAATGAAGCCACTAGAGGAACTTTATTCCTCTGGCTTGCGTTCAGGCAAATCAGCTTGGAATCCTCTCATCCCAACTTCAGTATAAGGGTTTGAGGAATATACGAGGAGGAATATATCAGCCAGCTGCTGCTGGTGACATCAGCTTGGCCCATTGCAGGGAATAAAGCATGCATTGCTAACTCCTGCTAAATAAAGATGACGACTTTTCTTTTTTTGCTTTTAAAGAGCAGATTTCCTGATGGAAAAGGAAAAAAAAACCCAAGGCAACACCAAGGCAACCGATCTCATTCCAGCACTTTCAGGTTCTGTTTTTGTTGCTCTCGGCTCCCTCCTACTTCCAATTATTTATGGAACAAGCTTTGTGTGAGTCACATGGTGGAGCTGGAAGGATTCAGGAGTTTGTTGAGTGAAGAGAAACAGGAAAAGAAGGGCCTGGCAGTTGAGGCAGATTACATCAGTGCTTCGGCATCCTGTCCCAGGCCTTGGAAAATGCCGTCCTTGCTGTGAGAAGGGTTGCAGAGTGATGCTCGGAGGCAGAAGCAGTTTGGTTTCTTGGCTGTCCTGCGAAATAGCACTAGACATAGTCTTGTAAGGTTTTTATCAGTAATGACAAGTCAAGTGGGAGATATGGATGTGTAAATTGTAGCAGGGGAAACAGCTGAAAGTACTGAAGAAAAATCCCATCCAAACAGGTGATTATACATCTGTAAAAAAGTACAGAAACTGTAAGTAGTGTCTAATCTTCTTTACATTTCTCAGTTGATTGCCAGTGCGGGTTTGCTTGGCTGGATTTCCTTTTTTTTGCTTCTTAAGAATAAGAATTATACCTAGGTGACGATTCCTGTGAACTCTGCAAGCACAAAGCTAGCAAAGAATTTATCTATTTTCTAGGATAATGAAAAGGAAGCCGCCAGGCACTCATCACAACCTGATATGCTTTATCCCTGAGTTCTCAAGACTGTGCTTCTGGTACCTTGTAAGAGATTAGCTGGAAAATCTGGAGATGCTAAGGCAGCATGTTTGCGTTGACGTATTTTCCTTTAAAAGTGGGACTTTGGCTTAAGGACCACTCAGTGGCAGAGCTGATAAGAGTCTCTGAAATCCAGCATGTTGCTATAGCTTAGTAAACAGTGCCTAGGACAATAGTTGTCTCTGCAGCTCTTACAATACAAGAATAAACTAAAAATCAGTAGCGGTGCCTGGCAAGAAGCATGTCCAGATGTAAAACTGGCAGAGGTACATTGGTGAGGAACAAAATCAAGTATGTGCTGATTTCAAAATTGTTTTTTAAATTTGATTTGTATAAATTTATGGGCATCAGTACTGTTATTCCCATCCAATGTTTTTAAGGAACGTACATACTGAATGTTAGTAATGACATTTTACTGGCATAGTGTATAGTGATCTGGAAAGTCACACCTTGTGGCAAGCTGTTGGAAAAAAAAGTTTTCTGAAGCAGTAGGCTCAAAACATAGAAAATATTTTACCAAACCACATTGACTACTTTTCTTGCATAATAGCCTTCTAGCTGAAGGAACTGGAAAAGCCCAGTTTCAGCCTCTGCAGTGTGACCAAGGTGTTCAGCTCAGCTCTAGAGACAGCGAAGCCGAAGCCCGGACGTGGTGCCAACGCAGGGCAGAGGGTATGCGCGCTCCCGAGGCTGCTGCAGCCACCCCTGCTGCAATGTCTGCCCCTCTCCCAGGCTCCCCGTGTTGCGCTGCGGGAGTGTAGCGTAGGAAAAGGTGTAGACAGAGGAGGTGCAGCCAGCCAGACGGCCCCTCTGGCCTGTGATTCCTCCCCGACTGTGCTCATCTGCAGTAGGCACCAGCGGCGTGTGAAGCTGGGGCTGCTGGGCAGCAGTGTCACCAGAGCCGCGGACCCAGCCAGGAGGAAGGCGAAAGGGCGGAAGCGGGCAGCGATGATCATAGCACAGGCCGAAAACCCATGCCAGCAGCAGGAAGGAGCGAGCGTCGCAGCCTGCCGGGTGCTGCGCGTTCTGGGGCGAGGCTGCTGTGCCGGCAGCCGTGGCTGGTGGCAGGGCTGCGGTCACGGCAGGTGAGGATGCTCAGAAGGGTGTTTGTTTCGGCCCTGCCTGCGAAAGGCACGAAAAGCACATTAGGCAGCTGGCTAGGACCTTCTGCATGCTCTCACAAAAGGAAGCCCCAGTGGGGAGGTGACTGTGTTGTACCCCTCTGCCTCCCACAGCACCTCACCGACCAGCGCTGGTTTTCGGAGGAGCTCCTCACCGGGTCGCCAGTGCCTGTGCCATGTTCAAAGCCACGGCTGAGGGTCCCTCTCTGCCCGGTGCCACCCCAGGCACCACGTTTCCTTCTTTCGCCTTTAAGATGTGGTTTGGCAAGAGGAAAAGGATGGTGCAGAGAGGGTAACCGATGTCGTCTGTTTTGGAGGAGAGGTGACCGTCCCCGCAAACCCCTTCCCTACTAGCAGCTCCAGTGCTGGTGCAGCAGGCACGGCTGGCGCAGGCGTACGAAAATAAACTCGTGATTCACTGGGAGGAAATCTCAGGAATGATGAGTGTTTAAAAGCATCTTAATTAAAGCCTTATATTTTGTCACTGTAGGCACATGTTCGGATTACAGCAGTCCTGGTAGTGCAAGCAGCAGGCTGAAGAGGGAGATGCTGTGGCAGCGGACGGCTGTATGCGTGAGAGGGAAGTTCTGTTTCCCCTGAGAGTTCAGGGAGTTTGCGCTGGGGAGCAGCGAGCGCTCGCACTGCGGCAGCGGCGAGTCAGAAACCACCAGACCTTACGTGGGTTAGTCACGTCCAGTCACAAGATGTGACATTGACTGGCAACTGTAGCACATACTGCAAACTGCTGATTTTCGTATGAGGAAAGCATAAATATAGCAATTAATTCCCCATTTCCCTTTTTCTGGGGAAAATAAACAAACAAAACAAAACTGTTTTGACTGGATGAAATATTTTGGCACCATCCAAGTTTTGGTGAGGCATTTACATTTGTTCAAACCTCCTTTAATTACCTTTTAAAACTATGTTCAGCCAATTTTCAAAATAGAAAAAAAAATCATTTGAGGATGTAAAAATAATTGATTTGGCCATCCCTATTTTTCTCCTGTTCTATGGTCTTGTTTCAAATTTGTAGGTTGCTTTGCCCTTCCACAAAACTTCATTTTTCAGTGAAGTTTTGTATCATATAATGTATTATATATCTGAATATATTTTGGCTATTTTAGCCCCCAAGCATGCCCAGATCCAGGTGCGAGCATGCAGCATTGTCATTCCCCTGCTTTAGTCCCTGTTTCCTGAACAGGAATTCAGGCTCCTACACATGCCTGCACATATAATTTGTCTTCACCAACCTCATCTGCTCTGAAATTCCTGGGGACAGCTGTCTTGCTTCTTAATTTTAAGAATCTGACACTGCCTACAAGTGACTGAATTTCCAGAGTTCCAGCCCTTTTTTCTTCTCCATGAAGCACAGTAAATGATGCTATTTCTGATGAACTCTGTGGGCTTGCACTGATGCCAAATTTGGAAACGTCTGTAAAATCTGTTTCAAAGGAAGTCCCTCAAAAGCAAAGCGATGCCAATGGTTGTTACTATGAAATTCATGGGACACTGCCTAGTTCTTACACAGGCTGAAGGTCCAGCCTGTAGCTAAGCTTGTAGGTTGGTGTGGGATGTGGATACTTTCAGTGGTGTTACCTGTTAGAACTTGGGGTTTTGTCTAACAGCATTTTGAAGGGAGAGACGTAACTATGGGGAAAAAAGGAATCAAAGAGTTATTTTGCATTTGAAGCCTACCATCCAAGGGGAGCTGGATTTTGCCTTGAATGTGTACATTATTGGAGGAAATCTGCTCCGAGTTAACGGAATAAAATGTCTTATGAAAAGTGAAGAATGTATAGATGTTTCTTGTATACCGCACTGTGAAAGAGGAGGATGGAAGTTGAATCGTTCCTGTGTTTTCAGCCAGGACCCTGACAGCTGAGAAAATAAATGGCTGATTTAGTGAAGCTGAAGTTGGTTGCAATGGGAGAGTAATTTTAATTACCAGTGGAATACAGAGCTTCCACACAAGGCCAGTTACAGATGTCCCATAACACCATGACAATTTTTGATTAGCTATGTATGTAGGAGAGGAAAAAATCTTCTATTTAGGTACGTTGTCTGGCAGCAAAAATTCAGGAAGCATTAGCTACATGGCCTTTAAGCCAGATGAATGAGTTTTACCCCTTTCTCTCAGACAGTAATAGGTGGCTGTAATGTATTTCCTCTGGTCTGGGTTTTTATTTTGTAAATGCATTATTGATCTTTCTGTTTTTTTGTTAGCTATTTGTAGCTTCAGTTTCATTCCAGCAGCTCCTTTAGATACCCCCTATATTTCTAGACAGCCCATTTTTGCTTGCTACGGATGATATGTGGCATCTGGTTGAACCTGGAGGGTGGACAACCAGCTCAGCTACCCCAGCCCTAAGATTCTTCTCTCTAATGGAAATGCCTACATGAGAACCCAGGGAAATCTTCTGTGGGCAATCACTCAGATGTACTTTTCTTTGTTGTTTCATTGGTTCATGCTGCTTCTGCAATCTGTTCCCAGGATCATTCAGAGAACAATTTTATTGCCCTGTGTGCCCGTGCTGTAATGCTGTCAGCAGACACAGTCTGGGCCAAGAATTAAAATAATAGAGGAATATGGGTGCCTCAAGATCTTTGCCTGAAATAGTGGCCATTCAATGGTCTAGATGAAGATCTGCCTACAACCTTTCACAGTTCTTGACCAGCATAAATTCATATATGCATCCATTTTGAACAGCGATGTGAATGTAAAGAAACACTTAAGAGGGTCTGAGGTCTTGTTATGGGACAACGATACCGAGGAAGTGAGAAGATGAATGCAGTAAAATAATACTCTGACCATTCTACTTTTGAAGTATCTCATAAACATTATCTTGTTCTCCAAACAATTCCGTGAATCAAAGAAACTTCATCCACAGTTTACGAAAGAGGGATCTGAAAGGCAATGAGCTGGAAATTTCAATGAAGCTCCTGACTCCCATATACTTTCCTTGGCTCAGTACAATTTGCTTTTCTTCTGGGCACCAAACATTCAGTGCTTCCTATAGAAGCTACACTGCAGGCCTTCTGAGCCTAAAAACTGGTGTTCCCCATGCAGCCTTGACTATCATAACAATATTGACCTTTTATTAGGTGCTTGGCAGACGCTTAAGTAATTTTTCTTCCCAAGATGGCAGTGGTGGACTGATGCTCTCTGCAAAGAAGGAATGTGTCATCTTTGTCGTTCTGAAGCTTCCCCCAGAACCTTTTGCCAGCTGCAGAAATAACCTCCACATGGGCAGAGACATCCTAGGTTATCCCCATCCCTTTTTGCCCAGCAGCATGTTGCTCACAATTCCCACTGCGGGTCTGACATTCCCTTGTATGCGCTCGTCCAGACAGTCACTGGTATCCTTCAGCCTACAGCCAGAAGTCCATCACGAAGAGATAATGTATTTGATTCGAGTTACTGACTTGTTTGGAGTTGGATCGAAGTTGTGAGTCGGTCTTATCTGACCCCTAGAAATGAGTGGGGTCTGCAAATGAAGCCAACTGCATGTGGAGGGCCTATATGGGAAAGTCCACACCCAGATTAATTTTGGCAGGATTTGTTCAGGACCAGAGCAGAGTTATGTGACTGATTATTTTGGTCTGTCCCATATGCTGTATGGAAAATAGCTGTTGTGGGACTGGGAAAGTACATGGAACCTTCTAAGCATTCATGAAAAGTTCCTTTCCCAGGGAAGTAAATGTTATTCTGGTGGTTTCAGTTTTTAAGGCTATTCTTTGGCCTTTGGTGTCTATTTCCTGATAAAATTACTCTTTGCCAAGGCATATGGTACCCCTTCCTCACACCACTGCCAGTGCCAGGGTCTGCATCATTGCCTCAAATGGCCTTCAGTCAGGACTCTGGCCACGCGCTTCAAGTAACGGGATGCTGGGAAAAGGACGTGGGCCATATCCCATTACCCGGTTCTCGTAGCTGACTGCAGTCCTGCATCGCGTTTCCCTGTGTGTGGCTCCATCCCCTACCCTGCTGCACGCCTTTGGTTGGGGGTGCTCCTCTTCAGCCACAGCCTGCCCTTCTGCAAAGGGTGCATTTTTACGCTCTGTTGTAGCGGGCGTTTCATGCAAAAGGCTTTCAGGACGCCCAGGCTTCCACTGGCAAGCTGTGGGCAGCTCTCCAACGTTTTGTAGCATTATTGGGAAACTTGAGGGGGTCATTTCATCTGACTTCTTGCTCCTTATGCGTGATCCATAGTAGAAGAGCCAAGAAACTGCGACTGTCATGGAAGTAGTGCCTCTAAAAATCAGGACCAAACACCTCCGTGGAGGAAGCAAATTTTCTGCAGTCTGAGCTTTTCAGTGAGAGGCTTTCTGAAAACAGTTTTTGAGATTCTTTTACTACAAATCACATGCTTTCGCCATATTTTCATGTTCCTAGGAGTATTTTTTTTTTGCTTACAGCTATTCTCTTTAAAGAGTCGTGCTTTCTTTATGTTGCAGAGCTCTCCTGACATTACGGAGGACTTCATGTTCTGTTGAATAATCTGACTGCCTGAGCGACTGTGTTATTTCTCATACACCCCTTTTTCCCTTTGATCCAGACACATAAAGGAATGCCCTCAAGGGGTCTTTGGAGACAACAGGAATATTTCAAGATACTTAAAGGATTTATAAAGATAAATCGCATTTCCTTTCCAAATAATCGTAGCTCCAAAATAAATACTTTGTGTTATTATTAGTTGGCTGACTATTTGAAAAGACCACTCTGCTTTTGTGTTTTGAAACAAATTGCATCTGATAGATCATCAGGTAATTAGCAACAGTGTATCTGAAGTACTGCCTGCACCCTCTAGCAGGTTTATCACTAAATCAGTGGTTTGCTCCTTCTACTATGGAAGAGTAAAGGGGTGAATCCCTTAGAACGTCAATAAAATGCAGAGTGCTGTTTAATAGTGTTGGCAATGAATGGGGGCCCAGGCTCAGATTTTACAGGTTATTGGGTGTCCTTCCACTTTTTGCATGGCCTGTGTGATGTGGATGGCTGACGTTCACCTCAGGCATTGACTCTGCTGAAATCCCCTTGCACGTCATTGAGACTTTGCTCCACAGACCTGAGTTATTCTTGAAAATGGCATTTAGGCCTCTTAATGCCATGGAAATATCACCTAATTACCTTTAAAAAATGAAGCTGTGGTGCTTTCCTCTGCTGTTGTGCCCTGCCCTCCCTCCTGTAACTGGATCCACCAGAATTTAATTAAGTTCTCTGTGTAAATTATGAAGCTACCTCAACGTTTGTATTAGGCTCACAGATAGCAACAGGAGTAGGTAACACTTACTGATGACTCCTCCTTTCTGCCAGAGGGGAAGACGTGTTTACTGCAGCCTGGGAAGGCAGCTGAACCCCTCTGGGAGGTAATGTCACTCAGCACTGCTCACCAAACTTGGCTCTCCCGCCTCTCCTGAGCCATTCCTGTGGTTACCTAAGCAGGCTTCTTCACTGTGTACTTGCTTTGATGCTACGAGGCAGTGATAATTGCAGCTTTGTGAAATACTCAGAAGATTGGCTTGGCCGAAGGACAGAAATCCAGGAGGGGAAGTGCTGGGAGGATGAATGATTTCACAGACCAAACATTTCCCATGTTAACGTGATACCAGTAAAACTTCTTAACATCCAGCATCGCAATCTCAAGTGAAAGGAAACCCTGGCAGTGTTTAATGAGCGATGCATTCAGTCTTCCTTGTTTTCCCTTTGCTCTGCGGTCGGTGCAGAGGATGAAGACTGGCACTAACCCTCTTCCACATGAGTCAAAACAAGCGCTTGCATGGCAGCTCAACCCGTGGGATCACGAAAGGGTGCAGAAGCAGCTCTGGGTTGTTATTTCATCAAGCTGGCAGATAGAAAGAAGATCACACGATTCAATTATCTCAGCCTCCAGGTACGCAGCAGACACTTGGACTCCCCGCTGTTGACTGCAGAGCAGTAATACTCACTGGAGACAGTCTTTTCTAATTTCCTTTCTTTTTCCACCTAAGAGGTATGGTGTGAGTGCTGCATCCCAATGAACCTTCTGGACTAATTACTTGACACTGAGTTACTGATGTCAACCGAAAACAGCAGGCAGAGGAAAATATTGAAGAACAGAAGATATTTTTCTTAATTTGACAGCTGTTTCCCAAAGAAGGGAAGCGAGGTCGTGATGTTTTCTGTTCACCTGCAAGCCTCGAGTGAGGTCTGGTATTCTTTGAAACCTACGTGAACTCCAGATGAGAGACACAGCAAGTGCCAAAAAACCACAGATGAGGTTTGAAGCGATCAGGTTGAAAAAAAATTGACTGTGCATCTTGTGGGTTTTCCAGCAGCTGTTAGAAGTGATTGAGTTGACTTCTGGGTAATGTGTGAAATTAAAACCAAGTATGTCTCAAAATTATTTCTGTAGTGTTTTCCAAAGCCCTTATAAGCTGAAGAATTTCAGCCTAGCTAATCCAGGGGTCTGTGCTGCTGTTTTTTATTATAGTTGCCCCTCGTGACGCTTTCAATTACAGGATTGCTGCTGCTGCTCTAGTGTTGTATTTACCAATATTGTAAGATGTTCTGTAGACACTTCACTAAATAGTATAATGGTAGCCAGCAAACTCCTGTCCTCATAGATTAGTGGTTTTGAACAAACAACTAAAGAAGTAAAAAATCAGCACATTCAAAGGGTCAACCAAGGCAACAGTCCCAAACATAGCACTTACTCTCGCTTGCTGTAGTGCAAATAAGGAATTCACAGGTCTTCTGAGAAGACACAGGGTACAGTCGATCATGTGTTTTGTGAAAGAGATAACAATTCATATTGCGGTAGGAAAATCATAGTAGGTGCATTTTCCTAATGAAAGTGGCTGTGGGAACTCTTTCTAGTTCCGTGCCTTTGCTGGTATGTCTGGGTTAGGAAGCTGTGGGTGGCAGAATGAGCAATTTCTTTTAGATTTCATTTCTGCCTAGAAAAATTTTGGATGATACTTGTTGCTTGGTATCTTTGAGTATTAGTCAAAGTATTAATATAGACCATCATTTTCCTCCCATGTGGAAATATTGATCAATCTGTGTTGGAAAAGCAATGTTTGGGCTTTTGAAGCTATTCAGGAACAAGGAACAGTTGTTGGTTTTCCTGTGAAGAAAGCATGGGATTTGGGGCTTGAATCTGGAGCTGCAGGGAAAGTGTTCTCAGAAGTTGCAGATGTTAAGAGGGGAAAAAAAATTGGGGGTGGTGACACCTCACTTCTCCCCCATGGAGATAATTCACTATGGAGAAGACAGCTCAAAACCAGTGTGGCTGTACAGTGCCATGACACCGAGAGCCATCACTGCTAGCCCTATGCTGTGGGGTTCGCTTTGGGCTGAGCCACTACTGAAAATACGGTGGCCCCTTGACTGCCGGAGGAAGCACCTGCTTTCCCCAGCCCACGCTGGCTTTGCAAACCAGAAAAACCCACCAGGCTGGAGGGCAGGAGTCAAGGGTGAGAAGAATTCCATGAAGGAGGAAAGAGTTTGGAAACCATGCAGAACAGGAGAGAAAGCAGAGAAGAACCCAAGGGAGGAACAAATAATAAAATCGAGGCTTCTCCAGAGTCTAGTTCTCCGGTATCTGTTTCTCGATGTTGTTTCATCAAAACTCCAAATGTTGTGCAAACATCTTTACACAAGTTTGTACTACCTCAGTGTTAACTGTATTGATTCGAATGTGCTGATAAATGAATCATAAGGATGTCAACCGGCTGGTATCTGGCTCTGATGGGGGAATCCATAAGACAGGAACCACCTCAGCCAGCCCAAAGCAAAGGATTTGAGAAGGTTACAATCTTGACTGCCTGATCAGAGGCTCACGACAGAGGGCATATGGCAAAGGCTGCTGGTTGCAAGACTGTGCAGCGCGTGTTTCTTTTGGCTTTCTCTGTGGAACTTGCTGGAGAGATGTGTTGCGGCTCTTGACCCAAGGGGTGATAACAGTGAAATCATCCAAGCGAGCTGGCTGCAGGCCAGGGGAGGAGGGGAAGGGAGAGAACCCTGCGGCGACGTTAAACCTGCGAAGAGGAAAAGGTAGTGCAACAAAGGCAAATGCTGGAGCAGGCACCAGTGGTGTTTCAGAGGCTCCAAACTAGGATCTCAAGCGAAATGTGGAAGTTTCTTTTTCCTTTTCTGCCTCAGTGCAGGAAAGCTCCAGGGGAGCTGTGCAAGAAATGTTTTTCTGATGGAGGTTTTTTATTAAAGAGGTTATGCTGCCTGGGGACAGCTGAAAGGCTGTTGTAGGCCAAGGAGGACGAAAGTGGAATTGAGCCCAGAGACAGAGGGAGGGCTTCCTGTGGACTTCGCAGGTTGTCTTGAAAGCCAGCCCTTTTGGGTTGGAGATGTGAAAACAGAAAATAGCGTCTGACTTTCTCAAAAGAGAGTAAGCTTACAGCTCAGAAGAGAAATGGGATACCTGCTGCAGGTGAAGAGGCACGGCGCCACAGAGGGTTTCAAGAAGGGCAGTGGGACTATACCGATGGATGCTGCTTCCTTTCCTACAAGATTCCTTTAGTCTGCAGTCACAGAAAGAGAGCTGTGTATTCTAGATGCATGGAGTTGAGGCTTGAAATGAGCACAGTTATTTGTGTAGCACCTATTGGGTTCTGTTTTGATGGTTTCCACACCGTGTAAATGTAAATTTGGCATAGGTTTGGGAGAGCGGCCATCCTAGATATTAGCACTTGTGTCGTGTTCTGTAACATTTAGTCGCTCTAATGAAATGTGCTGCCTTTGTCTTCTGTCTAGGATTGCGGTACAGCATAATGAATTTGACGTAAGAGCTGTTTGGAAATCAATCTTTAACAGAGACCTGAGATTTCCAGATAATACATTGCAGCAGGGAAAACCTCTGTGAGGGACTGCCAATGTGAGCGAGACATCCACTGAGGTCACCAAGCCAAAGTTAACCCTGGTGTGAATACTGTTCCAGCAGATGCAGGGGAAGTTCTACAAACCCTGGTGTATGCAAAGTCCTCATTGTGCCTTATTCAGAAAACTTGAAAATGTCTCAAGGGAGGGAAAGAGAGGAAATTCCATGCTTTCCTTTGCAGCTCAAGGAAATTACCGTTACTTGCCCTGAAGAAACCTGCAGCAAAGGCTTGGCTGCGCTGAAGTCAGTGGCAAAACTCACATGATATTGTGATCTGGCACTTCACATCAGGTGTTTTTCTTCTTGGCAATTAACATCTCTGACTTTATCTGTCACACCTAGAATCTTGCTCATGACTGGACTTCTATTGCCTCCAAACTGGAAAGAGCTGTTCATGGGCCAATACACTTATTGCAACTACCACCTCCCTATTTCGTATGGAATCTCTTACTTTTCTTGCCTTCTGCTATTTTCTTTTCCTCTGGAGAGAAATTCAAGCTGCACATTGTGCTTCTACCGTGTTGCATATATGTATGTATTTTCCAGATGTCAGACCCCAGGTGCAGATGGTGGTCCTAGGTAGGATCTGAAACTCTAAGAAGATGGTCCACCCTCTTGGAGAGAAGAGGAGCCTTGACACAGCCCTGGAAGTCTTTGCACAGTGGTTGTTGCCACCTCGGAAGAGTTTTCTGGAAGTTTTTGTCAAAACTGATCTAGGACCATATTCAGATTTAATCCTCGCTTGCCAGCTCTACGGCGCAGTGGCCTTTGTGAGATTAGATGGACTGCAGCAGTTTACCCTAAAAGCTTGTTAATCTAAAACTTCTCTGAAACAAACACATTATTTCGAAAAGGCTTGTCTTTTTATATCCAGTCACTAGCGCTGGCTCTCCCTTTGCACACAACTGTCTCATCTTGTTATGCATGCGTACGTACATCTAAGAGGTCATCTGCTAAGAACTGGCATAACCTGGTTTTGCATTTGAACTACAAGGTTACACGCTTTGTTTCTCCCATAGGCTGCACATCGTGGCACTTGGGAGGATCTCTGCATTGCAGTACTTGTTGTGACTACAAACTTTTTACCATCGTCCGCTCCCGAGCGCGCGTCCCGCAGCCGCCTGGCAGGGCTGTGAGTGCTGCCCCTCGCTGTGCAGCAGCCTCCGCTCTGCTCTCCCCGGGGGGGAGCGCGCCTGCCTCACTGCTCCTTTCCTCGCTTCCCTGCTCTGTCCTGCCAGGCACTCCTGATGTGCCCCACGCTGCCCAGTGCTCCCCTGTGCCATGTGGCCTTTCAGGGTGTCACCTGCTAAAGCATGCCAGGAGACAAGCAGAGCTCGGGTAAGGGAGGGAGCAGTGGCAGACTGGAGGGTTAATGCCAGCCGCTGTGTCATCTGCACAGCTGCAGATGTGGCCCAGGCTGCCAGCACAGTGCTAGCCATTCTTTAGCTCACCATCTTGTTGAGAGGCGACCTGAGACCCATTCCAACTCGGATCAATAGGTTTCTGCCCATAGATGTTGTTAGCTTTCCTTACAGTGTTAGGACTGATCACATTCAGCAGTGGTGGAAGTTACAGAGTGCCCAAGAACATCAGCTTGAACGTGGGAAGATTGTTTCTTGGGCCCTTCTGCACCAGTAGCTCCTGGTCAGTCTTCATTACCTAAGGTATCCAGGGCCTTCATGGAGACCCTTTCGGTTTTAAAGCAGCAAGAAGAACTTAATGCACATGGATGACAGGTCTCAAAAGGACATGCTGAATGTATTAGAATAAATGCTTTGCTGTTAGTAAAGTTTTCAGAGAAGACATTTCTATGGTCTTCCTTTTGTATCTTACAAATAAACTGTCCCATTTACGTTTGCAATAGAAGTGTAGGTGAATGTTCAGGTACCAACAATGCCTTTTCACTGGCTTGTGTTAACCTTTGATGTCCTGTGTTCTAGGAGTCTTCTCTTTCCTACATTGTAAGCTCTGATAGTCCCTTGCATTACTAAGTTCACCGAGGCCAGGTTTGCAGTTAATGGGGTTTGCAGTTCTGCAGCTTGCAGAACTCCTCAAAAGCAGTAGGCCAAAATCCAGCAGTACAAAGAGATGTTTCTTACCTTTCTTCCTTGTTCCGATTCCCAAATGTGTACACCAGCAAGCCCAGGGCACATACTGTCCAGTATTCCCTGTTAAAAGATAGCTTAAGCTTATAACTGCAAATGGTCTTTACATGATGGTGTAGTAGCAGTGTTGTCTACCATTAGACTTACACTTTCAGAAGAACTGACCTGAAAATAAACTCTTTTTGGAAGAAGTGTCCATTGCTGAAAGCTAAGTCTGCCACTGCTGCAAGCCCCAGAGCACCAATTGTCTTTGGTGGCAGCATGTTTGAGCTGAAACTGTAAAAAGTTCTTTTTAAAAACTCCAAACTTTCCACATTATTTTATTTTTATGGTTTCTTAAATTGTATGGTATGTGATGGCTGGCTAGGAATTATCTGAGCTGTGAGTATGAGTTTGTCAAAAAGCATCAATTCATTTTTTGCTGGACAAGAAGGAAGTGACAAAGCAGCTATCAAAAAAACTCCCAAACCTGTCCTGGCAGAGTGTCCTTAAAAGAACCCTTTTCAAATGATAAAAATCTGGTTTGTATATGTGTGAAGAATTCCCTTTTCCTCTCCGCCTCACAGAGGCATTTGTTATGTTTCAGCCTGCCCAGGCTGGTTCTGTGCTGGACTCCTGGTGTACCCCAATACCTGTATTGCCCCCCAGTAACCAAGATTCAACCTGAGAATAGTTTTCTTGATGTACATGGACCAAATCCCATCATCCAACGTGGGATGTTAATGCAGTTCCAGGGATACATGGCGTTCCTCTGGATTTGCATCTGTGAAGTAAGGGCTGAGCCTGACTTTGAAGATGTTCCAGGCTCCTTTCTGATGTCGCAGCTGTCTCACTCGGCAAGAGTGGAGTTACCTCCTTGCTACTGAAAGGCAGAAGTCACCCACAGGTCTTGGCTGGACGCATACCAACCCTTGAAATTTCAACCCTTCACTTCATTTTATTGAAGAAAGAGGTAATGGGCAAAGTTGAAACTCCCTTTCTTTACGGAGCTGCTCGCAGAGCAGGGTTGTGCTGTGCCTGTGAATGCGGTGTCTGACTCCTATGAACAGGAGCCACTTCTGATAAGGTGTGCTGCCAAACGGGCTCTTAAAATGCATATGATCTGATGGAGTACTGACTGAAAATAGACTTCATTTTCTGCAAACATGAATAAAATCATGAAGGGAAATGAATAGGGTAGTAAAATGCTCTTAAATATCCTAGATTTCTAGTGGAGAAGATAAAAGAGTCAATGTATATATGGCTGTAGAGAGATCGTAATTTCTCCTTTTTTGTTTTGTTATTCTTGGTGGAGAGAAGAGAAGCTGGTATTGCTTTTGCTTTCTATTACTTTTTATGTTCTTCTTTTCGAAAACATTTTGGATATGAAATTGAGGAGAAAAAACTTTTGATGGATTTCAAAACAACCAACCAAACACAGAAACTTGTTTTTCTGCTCCTTTTTGTAACACATCTCACAATGAAAATGTAGGCAAATGAAAGTGGGAAGAGTTTCAATGAAAACCCATTTTAAATATTTTTCTTTGGGCCTACAAAGGGAGGGGAGGGCTACTTCTATGTGAGGAAAACACTGCTTTAATCCTTCTTTCAGTTTTAGACGGGGAAGGTCTTTGTAGCATTTACCACATAGGAGGTTATTGCCCAGAGCTGAGCACAACTGAGAAAATAATTTTGACCTGATATATAGAAGTAGTGTCTAGACAGAGAGCATTTGAAGTGCTTAAGGGGAAACTCAGAGTATGAACCAGTTATGACAAACTGAGCGTTTGAAGTGACAAATAGAAGCAAACATGTATAAACTTAAGATCTGATAAAGTAAATGTGAAATTTGCTGATGACTAAAATGAAGCTAGAATAGAAGACCAGCTGAATTAGAGAGTGGTTTGTTTCTGCTGCCCTCCTCTTCCAAACAGGAGCCAGAGCACTTGCTTGTGGGGCCTTGCTACGAAACCAGAAAGGTGAAACCACCTTTTTTTTTTTTTTTTTTTTTTT
>Ga0065711_1002842_pt1 | contig 31302 bp, 18 predicted proteins | sample Hoacrofraction12_FD_59098 | JGI IMG/M metagenome (GOLD analysis project Ga0065711, IMG submission 59098) | Hoatzin crop microbial communities from Cojedes, Venezuela - Epithelial fraction 12 v2 (version 2) | ecosystem: Host-associated > Birds > Digestive system > Esophagus > Crop | place... | reverse complement strand
GGCAGCCTGTTCCAGTGCTCCGTCACCCTCAGAGAGAAGAAGTTCTTCCTCATGTTCAGACGGAACTTCCTGTGCCTCAGTTTGTGCCCATTGCCCCTTGTCCTGTCACTGGGCACCACTGAAAAGAGTCATCTGTCATCTGGCATTACTGCAGACTGCAGCAGGTAGGAGACACAGCCAGACATCCTCCTTCTTCATTTTTTAACCAAGAGGTAGATCTCCACCATGCTATTCCATCTCCTTTGCTTTTCCTACCATTTTCACACAGATATATGTGTGGGCAAGAACAGCGCAGACTGGACAAGACAGTCAGCATTGGCTCCATTCATACTTTGCTAAATTCATGGACATCGTAGAGCATTCCAGGCTCTTTCTGCTGATGCTTTTCCTTCTCTCGACAACTTGGCAGCCTCGTGGGCAGTCTCTGTGGTGGTGGCCTATGCCAGGAATGTTGAGGGCATATGGGGGCAAACTGTGGTCTAGACACCCACAATAATGAAGTCGTTAGCAAAATCTTTATGCTTTATGCATTGTGTCAATTTTTTATTTCTCAAGCGTCAGAAATGCACTTACAGTTGGCATTAAAGAGAAAAGTTGCCAGTGGGTATAAATGGAGAAGCAAGTTGATTTTACCTACAGCTTGTTTTAATGTTAATATTAAGCTACCACGGTTGAATAGGTTAGAGTCTATTAAGTCTTGAGATTCCCATCTACAACTCCTAAGTCATAAAAATAAGGTTTCAGGGCTGGACCTGTAGTACAAAGTGTCCCCTGTGGAACAGGACGAAAAAGGAGGGTGCTTATTCCACAGAAAGAGTTAACACTAAGTGAGTTTGACTGTCTTCTGTGTTAATGCAAGGCTTTTTCTCCAGCTATTTTTAGTTTGTTCCAGCAGCATATCCCACTGTGGTCTGGTATGCAAGAGCTTTGCTGTGAGGTTTGCAAACACTTGTATTTCTGTGTTGTGAGAACAGAGCGTTTGTGTGTTATTGGAGCGTGTGTTCCTTCGGCGACTGAAAGGAAGGGCAGACCGCGCACGTGATCCATGCACATGTTTATTGTTGCCTGTGAATAACCATGTACAGNAAATGGGCTCTGGAAGAAAGCTTGTTAGCAGATGTCGTCATGGCCCTTCCAATTTATAAATATGAGCCTTGACATTTATATTTTCCATATTCAGGGCTTTCACTAGCCAGATGTTCTGAGGATTGGCTTCTTGGAGCCTTTAACTATGACTCCTCGTGGCGTATTGTCTATTACAAACACAAAAAAATAGAACTGTATTTCTGGCTCCTATCAAACAGATAAGAAGGGAAAATGCACGGAGCACCCTCGGGTAAACGGAATTCCTCTAAATCTGAAATGCACTTTAACACANTTCTACAAAACTCCTCATGTTCACTCAGCTGAAAAGTAAGTTGTCTGCTTTAACAGGCAGAGAAAATTCAATGCACAGTAGCGCTTTTACCCTGCTGTTTGGGGTGGGAGAAGGGTATGGTTTCTGTTACACTTGCAAGGCTGACAGCAGTTGGAGACACTGTAATAAGTGCTGAGTGGGCTCATGCCCAGGGCGAGCTGCATTCCTTAAATGCAGAAGTGGGTAGTAAAGCACTTGCCCTCCCTAAATTGCAATTCTTGCTAAAGGAAAAACCTCCGTATCTCGTGTTGTGTTTTCCCTATCAAGCAGGGTGGTGGCCAGCTCCAATTCAGACTCCTACCTTACAGCACTACTCAGCTGACAAAATGAGGCTGTTTCCATCTTCTCCAGAGCCAAATGAGTTGCTCCCTAGACTGGTACAGCCAGCACTGACCCTGCAGGGACACTGGACCCCTGTGCACATGAGGTTTGGAGCTGCTGGGGTCAGGAACAAGACATTTCCCCACTGCTCAGGCTGTGGAAGCAGCAGAGACCTATCCGTGCCATGGCTGCTACGTGAACTGCACCCATCAGGGAGAAAATGGCCCTCAAGTTGCATCATGGGAGGTTTAGATCAGATATTAGGAAAAATTTCTTTACTGAAAGAGTTGTGAAACATTGGAACAGGCTGCCCAGGCAAATGGTGGGGTCACCATCCCTGGAGGTGTTCAAAAAATGTGTGGATGTGACACTTCAGGACATGGTTTAGTAGGCATGGTGGTGTTAGGTTGACGGTTGGGCTAGATGATCTCAGAGGTCTTTTCCAAGCTTAATGATTCTATGATTCTATCCAAAAGTTAACAGAGTTGTCTCAAAAGCTGGGTTTGGGTTGAAGATGGGACCTCTGGAAGGACACTGCTTGCTGTGTTAATGGCTGGCTGCCTCTCTGCCCCAGGGACACACAGATGTGTTGAAGAGGTCACTTTCCATCTAAAAGCCAGAACAAATCATCTTATCAAACACCACAGCTCTAAGTTGGACTTAGATATTTGAGTGATCTTCGTATCTAGCAGTATCTAAGCCCTGAAACATTACAAATCTGTTGTTTCTCAAGATAAAGCTCCAGACTTAGCAGAGCTACATAAAATCCACAAAATGGGAAAAACGACATCTTCCAGTGAAGGCACTTGAGTTGCCATAAAGAAGAACTGTGTTTAAAGTTCAGCGGAAATGCAAGCACACAGCACTGTCAGTGCTAGCCCAAAGGAAAGGGGTAAGGGATATGGGGGTTATTGCTGGTTCTGCCGTTCCCCTGCTGACTCGTGAGTTTCATGCCCTGTGAAATGAAGTCAAGAAAAGTATGACAGGGAGGAAGACGACGTTACTGTTGTGGTGGGCAGTTGGTTTATAAGAGGGATTTAACCACAGTTACACCGTGGTAGCGGGTTTACCTAAGAAGACAGATTCGTTGTAGAGTGAAAGGGGTGGAAATGCAATTCCCCGGCACTCCCGGCAGCACGGGCTGTGCTGCGTGCTGAAAACCCAGCAGGACCCCAGAGGGCAGCTGTGGTCTAAGTCCAGTTACTCGCTGGGATGAAGGAAAAGTGGGATTTATTTAAATTTGTATGGTTTTTATGCTATAAAAGCTGAGTTCCTGCAATTATGAAAATGCCAAATTCCGATTTCACTCAGATCTCGTCTTTACAACTCCTGAATAACTTAACTGAACAAAGTAAGCGTTATACCTGGGGCCTGAGCCCGTTACGCTGGAGGGCGAGGGAGCCAGGCCTGTTGCCTGTGAGCCTCTGGGTGTCAGGGATGCCTCACGTAGCGGTACCGTGGAGAGACGTGGTGTGGACTGTGCTCACAAAAGCTCAGTTCTGCAGAGACACTGTGGGGACCCGGTGATGACACGCGGCAGGGAAAGCTTTTGCAGCCTTTCCGGCCCTTGCAGGCCAGCAAGCAGCTTTTCAGGAGCCACCGATGGCATCTCTGAGCTTTCAGAGGGTTTGGAAGTGCTTGGAGAGAAGGAGTTTATACTCTGGCTGGTATCGCCGTAGTTGCTTTGCAAGCAGCAGGAGGAACCTAAGCCTTGTGAGCAATGCAGCAGTTTAATTTCCTTGGCATTTCTGCCTGGTAGATACACCCTGTGAACCTTTTTTTTTTGATTTTGAGAGTGAGTCTGTTGGAAAGAAAAAGAAGCCAATGCTTTTGTTTAGTGGAACAAGCTTGAATTCAATACTGCTCCAAATAACAGGTTCAAAGATCTGACCCAACCTTAATTATTCGTACTAAGAGAGACTCTGGAAAAATACAAGCAGTGAGCAGGAAAGTGAGCCCAGCGAATTAGAGAGAAAAATGTGATATAGACTAAGAGGAGAGAAAAACTGTTGCACGGAGGTGGAAAAAGAACAGGGAGAAGGAAAAAGAAAATTAAAATCAAACGGAAAAATGCAGTGTATTGGACATCCATTTAAGCCAGTTTATATTTTGGTTGTTCATTCTGTTCCGTAATACATTGCACAGGCATCTTCTTAGCTGAAATAATTGTGTGTCTTAGAGAACAGTCTTGGAGAAAATACTTAATTTGACAGGATGTTTTAGGTATTTCTCCACTACTGCCTATTCTAAATCATTTTAAAATCTGGAGGGGAAATTCAATATCTTTTACAGTGTTTAACAGGAAAGTGACAGGGTCAAATATATACATCTCTATGAATGTATGTGTTCCCCAAGCACATCTAAACATGCACGGTTAACTCTGTGCATCTGCAAAAAATATTTGAGCCATAGGGCCCACACAGTGCCAAACACTTGAGTGCACATAGGAGAGGGCAGACCAAGTCGCTCTGGTTTTAATTAATTGAAAGGTTGAGCCCAAGGCATAAAATATGGATTTTGATTTTGACCACCCCAAAAATGCAAATTGGTTTGGACGTGGGGCTGTATTGGTGAGAGCAGGCAGTTTGCAAAATACAGACAAAAGATAGATAGCTCATGCCTGGGATTTGGTTCCAAACCACCTGATTGCAGCACCATCAAATGAACTCTTTACGTGTTGTGTGTCAGCAGGTTGCCCGAGAACCTTCCCAGATTGCATTGCTGGCAAGATTTGTACGATACTGAGCCCATCTGTGTATGCACCCTTGATATTCTTGCTTACTTTGGCTGTAAAAACTGCAATCATTATCTGTCCAAGGACCAATGAAACAAGTATTTGGTTATTTGAGCTGTGATGATGAGTACCTTAATTGCACATACAAATCAGGTACCCAGCCAGATGTGTGCAGTGGGTGGGGGTGAGTTTGTGGATGTTTTTGAGCCCACATCACTATTTAGACTATCATGAACACATCCTGGCTCAGATGTCAGTGCAGAACTGGTGAAACAAAGAGCTCTGAGCGAGGGCCGGGCCCTGGGTAAAACTGGGATGCATTATCCAAGCTCTGTGATTGCCTTGTCCCAGTGCAGAATCACGGGGGGATATTCTTAGGATATTAGAGAATCATCAAAGCATTTCTTAGAAGGGCAAAGGAAAGAGCTAATGTTGTCATCTCCTGCCTCAGGACCACCCAGACACTCTACAACAAATCATGGGTCTTCAGTTACAGTATCTTGAATTATTACTCACATGGATTTTAAAGAATTTAATTTCTTTTTTTTTCCCTCTTTTTTTTTTTTCCTTTTTTTTCTTTTTTTAAAGGATGACATGTAGTTTCCTGACAGGCTGGTTTTAATAAGGTCAAAATCTTTGTTGTTGCCAAATCAGAAAGGAATATAACATCTTTAAGTCATTAGATGGGAATGGGGTAATTACTCAGAGGGTGTGCTTCAAAGGTTATTGGTTTTTACAACGTTCTGTGTTTTTGCACCATTCTGCAGTTGTCTGAAAAGGAGCGACAGGCCTGATTCTGTCACTGCCACATGTGTGGGTGCAAGGTTTGCATTTGCAGGGTTTTGCTGAAGGATTTCAGGGCAGGCAGTTGAAAAGGGCCATGCGCAGTCTCCTCTGGGGATGGGGGAAAGCTAAACCTGACCTCGAGGTGCAGGAAACTTTCCCACATGCTGAAAGTTCCGTTCAGAAAAGGCCCCTCGGGCTGTGCTGGGGTTGTTTCTCGCCTGCTCCTTCTCTCCCTGCTAGATGCATCCTCACCTTTGCACCATGTCTGGGGGACCCTCAGGCTGCATCGCTGTAGCAGCAAACTCCTCTCCTCCTCTTTCCTCTGCCTCTGATGCAGCAGTCCCCACTGCCTCGTCCCTTCCCATCCCCAGCCCCTCCGCTGGCCCCACAGCAGATGATACGCTTTGCCTGAACAATGTGACCCACCTGGGGCTTGAAGATGCCCCTGCGGTGCTCAGCCTTGCTGCAGGTCAGTGTCACTTTGGGGCTGCAGTTGTCATCATGGAGGTATTTTGCAGGTGGCCTGGAGAATCGGGACCTGCAAATCACAGTGAGAGCCTGCAAAATGCTTCACATTGGGTTAATGCCGATGGTGTCACACTAATGTTTCTAGGTTTTGACTTAGATCGGAGTCAGGGGAGTAATAGAAGTAAAGCGATTTAACGAGGTTTTGATTGTTCCTCAGTGGGTGACACAGGGATAAACACCAAATCTCCTGGCTTCCAGCCCATGGCCCATTCAGAGAGGGTCAAAACTGCACCAGAGGCATTTGAGCTGCGTTTCAAAGTTGAGTCTCCTCCAGCTTACACCATCATGGCCTTCCTGGAGCCCCTGATCCAGATGAGCCACCCTTTCCTCCTTCATGCCAAAGCTCAGAGCCAAGTCCCACAGTGGGGAGAGCAGGCTGCAGCGCTGCCGTGCCTGTTGCTGGGACCATCTACAGGACCGCGCTGCGGAGCTGCGTCCCCACCAGCCGATGCTTTCTGTACTGCAGAATCAGCAGTTTTCCTCTTCCCCATCCTGCGGCCCCATTCCAGCTTAGGAAGCTGTCCTTACCAGTCAAAGCCCTTATTGATGCTAGAGCTTGGCTGAGGTTCAGGAGACTTGAATTCCAGAGACAGACATCTTCAGAATCAGCTCATCTCGCCTACCTTAAAGATATGCTTTCTGGGACTGGATTGTGCACTGGAGACATCTTGTTCCCCGCAAACTGTAGCAGGAATACAGCTGAGTATGTCTGACTACAAGCCTGCATCTGACATAGCTACAAATAACCCCACCCTTTAAGTCCTATTAAAGGCCAGGACATCTCAAGGACTGCCCGTGATTCTCTTTGATGGCACCTTCTGCAGATGCTGCTGACGGTCTCGGTCCTGCAAGTTCAGGAGGTGAAGGTGCCTCATCTTACTTCCCTTTCCCCCCCAGGCATCCCATCCTATGTCCTGCTTCCCATCACCACCACTTCTGCGCTTCAGCACACAGTGACAGTGTGGCTCAGGGTCCTGGCACGCTTGTTCACAGCTTTCTGTCCTTTCAGAGCCAGTGCCTGGTGAAACTTGTGCTTCCCTTTCCCTCTTTTCCTCAATACCCTCTTCTTTCTCCTAGAGATAAGCTATAGCAGACGTGGTCCTGACAAAGAGCAGGGCTTGGGGAACAGAACTCTACCGGCAGACATGCACTGCCTTTCGCCTCTGCACGGGTGTTGGAGGCTCACAGGTGCCCACTTCAAGGAGGGGAATTGCTCTCTGCCAGTCTCCAGAGGAGCCAGAGCATTGAAATAAGACTGCATCTGAGCTTGACGTTCCTCTCAGGTGGAAAGATGGTTCCCATTTGAGTCTCGTCAGGAGGAAGGCTCAGATCGACAGTGACGGGTTGTTGAAATGCTCCCCTTGTTGTTGCCTGGCCCCCCGCTATCAGTAGTGTGGCTGCGGCTCCCTCCCCGCGACCCTGCGCCTGTGCTGCTCGTGGAGAGGGAGGATGCTTACACTGTGGAAAATGGCCAAGGATCTGGGCTCCCAATAACTCTGGGGTAAAGGGAAAATAGTAGAGATAAGGCAGGTCTTTGGCTCATCCCCTGTCTTCTCTGTTGGCCACAAACCAGTGTGTGATATTGCTTACTCATTCAGACATGCAAAGGCAGTTTACTACACTACTGCAAATAAGTAGTGGCCTCTTCTGGACCAAAACTGTGTTCCTTAATCAGATCCAGGCTGGATTTCTTTTTTTTTTAATGAACTGAACCTTGCGGAAGCGTGAGCCTCTTGGCCTTGGTCCCACAAAGGGCTTTAGGATGTGCCGAGTTGTAGGTATGTGAATACTAGCCTTGCTGGGAGCACTTGTGTGCTTTCAGTGCTTAGCATCCTGCTAGTCTGGGACCAGGAGACTCAGCGTCCTGCAGGATTTATCCCTTAGGCTGCAAGAACAGCGTCCGTAAGGGAGGCAGTGATGAAGACATATATGAAGCTTGGGGGGAACGGAGCCTATGCTGATCTAAAGAATCACTTCCAGAAACACATCAAATACTAATATGAAAATTTCAGGAGATGGAGACTTCACATTCCCTTTAAGAGGTTATGCTCACAGTTAGCTCCTTGTGACTTATTTCTAGTGTGACTTTTTTCTAATGTGATATTTTTTTCCCCCAACGTACTCTTTTTTCCTCTTGGTTAGGCACCGATTCTTTGCTTTCAGATGTGTGGTCAGACTTCTTGCCAGCCAGCTTGTTTACATGCTGCAGCGGGTTGGTCCAAGTGCTTTAAGCAGATGTATTATTCAAATCTTGATTAATAAATTTTGGTGACATAAATAGGTCTGGTTAGTTCCAAGAATAATTGTCTTCACTAGCAGAACATTATTTCTGGTCACCAGAAAAAGAACATGATCAACTCCTTTCACATCTGTTCCTTAAATGAAAAGGAAAAAATAGGGCAAAATTTGTTTGAAAAGAAACAGGAAGCATATGCTTAATATCACTTAAAAAACCCTAGCCATCGTAAGGTTAACATCAAATCACAAATGCAGAACAGCCATTATTGTATTTACTCAAAAATTTTCAGTTTACTGGCTCTTTTGGTTTTCAATTGAAATATGCATTTTTTTCAGGGTTCAATCTATGCTGTCACATTGTCTTGATAAGCTTCTTTCATCAGATGCTATTGTAAGAAAGGCTGTCTGTACATTTGTTTACATTTATTAAAAATGGTTGCCATGTATTTATATAGCTCCTTTGATCTAGAAAAATCCCCAAACACTTTGTAAGTTATGCTTAAAAGGTTCCTCCACCCTGAACAGAAACCATGTTGGGACTGAGGCATGGCAGCAAATTAAAAATGCATGCAAGTATCACCATAATTCAGTCGGTCCTCGCCCCCTCAGAGCACCATCAATTTTCCATATCAGCTACTGGGACCATAAAGGTGATTTGGAGTTTGGGAGCAAAAAGTAGTAAAAAGATCATCTTCCTAGAGATTGCATATTTTTTGTGAGCTTTGCAAATAGAGAAGCAGTGTTACCTGTTGCACAAAGCACAGGGCTGGCAATATCTCAACTAGACCTCCTGTTTCTAGTTTTGGGCATCTCACTCCAGAGAAGACACAGATCAACTAGGCAGAGCTGGCAGCGAACAGAAGAAAGGATGGAGGGCCAGCACCTGAGGACTTGCAGAGAAAAGTGGAGGGAATTGTTTGTTTGAATGAGGGAAGGCTGAGGTGAAACAGGGTTAAGTCTTCAAAACACATGAAAGGCTGCTGAGAAGAGGAAAGAAATAAACCTGTCCATGGGGACAGGAGAAGTCACGAACTTGTGCTGTAGCAAGGAAGATTTGGTGAAACATTAGGCATTTAATGGACGTCAGGAAGGGTGAAATGCTGCAATAGATGTCTGCAGAGACTCTGGAATTGCTATCACTGGAGGTTTTTTTTGAGACTGGATTAGACATAAATGTCAGGAAAGGTTTAGATCTTGTTCCTGTCTTTGGGACACATGGGCCAGAAAGTCTCTCCTGGTCCTATCTGTGTCATTCTGCTGTGGTGTCACATGTGGAGGCCTGCTTGTATGGATAAACCAAGTCACGCTACGAATTAGTATGTGAGCTCCCTGCAAAGTCCTCACAAGCTAAACCAGAACAGACATTGCCCCAAAGGGTTGCATGTGTGTTTGTTTTATTGTTCAGTTTTAGAATCCTCCCAAATCATCGAGGTGCTTCAGCGTGCCCCCAGCGCGGAGGACTTGAATGGTGTAATTGGATTCAGTGGGGTCTGTTCACAAAGCCTGTGCCTGGGGGCCCATTTCTGGGGAAGGTTTTACACGTTCTAATGATGGTAAGACAATGTATGACTAATGCAGTGATTTGAAAAACTGCCCTATTATCTGATCAAAAGTACAAGCTCATGAATATGATACCGCAGGTCATTTGGCTAAAAGATATCTGGAGTCTTCCAAATTTTTTAAACAATCCCATACACAGAAGCAAAAAATAGAGGTATGAACAGTGGAGCCAGTGGTTGCCTGTTCACCACACATCATGTGGAATGTTTTATTAAAGACATTTTTGTCAGACGCAGAATACTCAAATACAGAACATCCTGGGCTGGCAAGAGAAGGCGTGATAATAATGTAGATGATTATCCCTCAGATCTGTGATACATTTTTATTATTCTCTATGTACGTTTCAGGAATGAACAAAACCTCCCTGAGGACAATGGAAAGTTTCCAGTGGAGTTCAGGGGACTTTGCTGCTGCTTTCATCCTTAGGGAAGTTCTGAGGGTCAGTGAGGTCCTCTGTGCACATGCAAATGTTCTCAGAGGGAGTTTGAGGAAGTCATCTCCTGACACCAGAGCCACCTCTAAGATTAGGTTGTAATCCAACCTGGCTGTCTAGGGCCCCTCTATAACCCCTAGGAAGAGAAAGACCCCGAGCAAGAGTAAGTAACCCCCAGCGGACCTGCACTGGAATGAGGTGGACCGCCTTCTGGAGAGGTTTTTCTCCCCATTCGCTGCAGAAACAGGGTAGTTACAAACTTGGAGATTTTAGAAGGATTTTGTAGCATTTGGTAAAAGGGATCATTCTCTTTAAAGATCTGTAAATGAGCTTGGCACGTGGCTAACGTGCTCAAAGTAAAGTTGAATTTAAGAAAATGTCATATATGGATAAACAGTGATTCATTCACTATTATCATGCTTTGTACACGTTAATGGAAACGCACTGTTCTCTTGTAAAGCATCTTGTAAAGGATTTTTAAAAGCAAATAACCCCACCTAACAGTATTTATCTTAACAAGTAAGCCTGTGTAGAAATCTAATGTCTTGAAAACAGAAAATGACATTGCTGACTGAGGAGAAGAGTGGTCAAAAATTCTCAGGTCTTTTGACAGGAAACCCTGGGATTTTAAGTAAGCTGTAGGGGTTTTCTTCCCAAAAACCCCACCCATTTTCATAGGAGAAAAAAAAAATCAACCAAGAAAACCCAAAAAACACCTCTAGCAGTTGACTAGAAAATAGAAACATCATACAGATACATAAAATGTTGATTTAAGGCTGCTTTAGGAATCCCTTACATGCAGTTGCTGGTAAATGGGCTTGTGATTCTTTTACGAGTTCCCCGGCCAGCCATCGGACATCTCACACAATACATCCCTGAGATGCAGAAAGACAGTTTGCGCAAGGGACACTTTAATCTCACTGGAGGATCAAGCCCGTAGAATGTGTCAGGAGCAGGATACACCCAAACTGCAAGTCTGAATAGCATTTTGGCAGTGTTTTTCAAATTGAAATTGAAAACCAGACCCTCCTTGCAGTTTGAAATTTAATTGAAGGCTAAATTGTGTAGTTCTGTAAAGTGGCAAACAGTAACAAAAAGATGAGTACAAGCACCTACCCATACTTACCTTAGGGAAAACTGGTACGGGGAAAAACCTCAAAATTGTGATCCTGCTGTCAGCGTTGCCAGATCTGTGCAACAGAGCATCACTCAACAGCAGAAATGAGATCTGGATCAGAAGCTGGAGCCTGACTGCATTTCTCTTGACTTACTCAGAGCATGTAATACCTAGTTTTGTCAAAAGTACGCTGTAATGATGCTTTGTATTCACTGTGGGAAGGCCATTCATACTAGATGTTATGTGTGTTACAGGAGCTTGGGTAGACAGTACCTAATCTGGTATCATTCTTGCCGGCACTAAATTAACCGCTCAGAAAAGCTGGACAAATCTGAAACAGCGCCGTTAGCTTATCCCAGATCAACACTTTGTATTAAAGGACTGCAGCGGTTTTGATGCAGTATAGCAGAAGCTCTAAAGCTGTGTGTCTTGTATCATCAGTTCAAGACATAAACCAACCACTCACCATGGGAATTTAGATAAGAGCTTTCTCCAGCAAGGCTTGATTTCGGAGTTTTCTGTTTACAGCAGTTTGTACCTCTGGAGAAAGCACCGCTTCTCACTGTCAAAGACCTAATACTGGTTAGATGGATTATCTGCTCCCATGAAGCAATTCCCATGTCTTTAATTCTAGCCTGCCTTTTCTTTGTACTGTAATTCATTACACATTAGTTAAGATAACTTCTAGCTACAGAATGACGATCCCACCCAGAAGATGTGGTGACAGTAGAAAGGATGAGGGAAGAAATGAAATGAGTTGTCCCAAAACCCGGGGTGAAGTGTGATGTGCAGTGATTGTCTATGGATTTGGTGTTGACCCGCGTGTGTGTTAACCAGTGCCCTTTTCTGAATGGACTCTGATCTTCTCACAGTTTGTGATTGACTCAACACATTGGAAGCATCTGAGCTAAGAGCTGTCTTGTTAATGCTTAGACAGAAAAAAAACAAAAGCCTTCAGTGCTACTAAATTCTATTTCTGTGCATGAATCTGGAGCAAGGTATTGTTCCTTTTATCTGATATTATGCAAGACCCAGCCTTTTTCTTCTAAGGTCAAGATCTCAGATACTGTAGCTAAATATTTATAGGATTGCACAGCTTCTTACCCTATGGAAAAAAAATACTGGACGGTCATTTTCAGTGCCTCCAAATCGCTTTTATGGAAGATTTTAAAAGTAACACAGAGCATCTGCAGGTATTAATGTCGCATCTTGTTGTGAGGGGAACTTGTCTTTTTTCTCCTTGCTCCATAGCAGAATGCCTCGTTTTTAAGTCCCGAATCCACCTTGCGCAGTCTGCATGCTCAGTTCTGCTGCTCCGTGGCAACTGGTGGATTATGGATCATCCAATAATGGATGCAACGGAAGCATTCTATGAAATGGAGACTACAACTTGAAACTTCCAAATCAATTATAAATGGACCTTTTTGACCTTCAGTGTCATGGGAATCATGATGAATTCCAACCTGCCCGTTCAAAGCAGAGTACTAACTCAAGCTACAATCAGTAAGCAGTCACACCGCTATTGAGGCAAATCCACAGACAGGGAAACTTCGCACTGAGTCTGGTTTTGGCATTGTGATTTGATCCAAAATGGCTTGAAGTCAAGAAAAGAACTGAAGCTGCTTGGTCTCCTGTGCTTGAGGTTATCAGACGTGTAAGGGGATCCTGGGAAATTCTTTACGGCTTGTGAAACAGAGGAAGGGCAGGTTTTGCAGTCCCTCCTGGACGTCGCATCAAGTCCGTGGTGGGTAAGACATGTCTCTGAGACGTGACAAATTTTGAGAGCTTTGTTGGCAAGAAGGTGCCTAAGAATATAAGAATGGTGTCATCCTGGGTCAGCACAAAGATACATCTATCACAGTCTCCCATGCTGGCCAACAATGTATGCTTAAAAAAAATGAGTGCAATAAACTAGATACATCAAGAGTGATCCTTCCTTTGGTTATACTCCACCAGCAGCCAGAAGCTGAGGGACATCATGAATCAGTTTCCAGACCATCACACTTACCAGCCCCTGGGGATCTCCCTGCACGTCTAATGCGTGCGAATAATAATAATAATTGTGATTATCATTGCCGTTGTTTCTACCACTTAGGTTGACAGCTCGCAGAGTAGAGATAAGGGTTCTCCTGTTTAATTTCCGTCTCTTGTGTTTTGTTTTAGCACCACCACGTTGCCTTCCTATATCAGGATAACTAATGGCTACATCACAGTCAAACCTCCCATTTGGATTTCAAACCGGCTGGATCAGAGACCGCGTTCGGATCACCCATCTCAGCCTCAGCCTACAAGCTCAGCTTCAACCAGCATTCTATGGCCATCAATAACTTCTCCTCTCTGCGTGGCCATAGCTTCTTTTCTCCTGAATCTACTGCAGCCTTCCTGACCACATTAGTATTATGTGCAATCCCTTGGAACAGAGAAGAGAGATAATTTATGAACGAATTGGAAGTTAAGACAACAACAGTTACAAGCTGGACCTTCTCAGTGAATCAGTAGTGCCTTCTAGCTGATTTTGTCTCTTTGCCCAGATACATTTTGAAACTCTAAAGCTTTATTGTAACACTGACTTACATCTTCTTTTTGTAGAAGGATCTTTATTTCCCATAGTGCTATGGGGTTTTGTAAAATATACATGTTCATATAAAGAAAAAAAAAGAAAAAGAAAAAAATGTATTTATTCGACTGGTAAACTTATTTTTTCTTATTGTATATGTTAATAACATCCCTATTAATCAGTAGCGATGGTGAAACAGATAAATTAATATTTTCTATATTTGTTTTCTAACTGACAACTCTGCAAATGTCTGAACCGACACCAAATGAATGGCTTCTTTGTTTCTTTAACCCTCACTTTTTGCAGAAACTGTCCAATAAGTACATATCTGCTGAACTTCTTTATTTAATTTTTTTAATCTCATTAGCATAGCTCACACTGAACAAAGCAGTTCCTGCTCGCTGTGGCCTATGCCCATTAGAAAAATAGATGCATTCTTAAGTTATCTGCTACAACCTAAAATCCCAGTTATTTTTATATGACTTAGTAAGTCATTAGTCCAGATAACCCTCTAAGTTCCTGTGTTGTCTTTAACTCAACTATTTAACTTCTTTGGAAATTATCAGTTTTCCTCTTTGCCCTGGGATTAATTCATTAGCTTACACAAATTAAGACACCTACTTCTTAATAAAAAAAATGCTTTTAAAGTCTGGATTAATCCTACTGGAATTGTTTTCTTCTCTCCCTCATCTTATATAAACACAAGCCTACAACCTTTCCCAGTGTAAATGGGAACAGAACTTGGTCTGTCTATAGGGTATAAAGATGTAGTATCCTGCTAATCTGTAGAACTTATTTGTACCAGTTGTATTAATGCAGATGGACAACCTTGAGGGCAAAACAACATCTACAAGTTCCTCTTCATCTTGCTATTCTGACGCTTAGAGCTGGCATCTCCATGCTGAATTATGACGTCCAAAATCTGTTCCAGACGACAGGAACCAAATTAACCCCTGTGTCATGGAGACGTGCAGAATATTCCTCTGTTCATAGAGTGTGGTACCTTTGTTGACTTAGATGGAAACGTTATGACACTTTATGCTCACTGAAAAATTTGCTCCCTCTCCAAGCAGCTTCTTTTCATGAAAGTGATGGACAACATCTATAGGAAAAAACCCAAACATGTCCATCTTAAAAACTATTATGTTCAATAAGGCATGTTGATTTTTTTCCCCAACAAAATGTGATGAAAAATCCCTTTGAATACGATAGTTTCAACCAGAAAGTTAATTTTGGTTGAAATAGTGGGGGTTTTTTAATTCATCTACAAACAAAAAATCAAAAATATGTGATGAAAACATCTTAGTTAAAAAAGAAGACACAAAAGCCAGAAAAATACAATGCAAATTTTTCCTTATGAAAAAGCAATGCTTTTTCACCTTGAAAAAAATACCAGGTGATGATGATAGTAATAATACTGATAAAAGTCTGACAGAAAACAGTCACATCACTTTCCCACCAGCCCTACAGCATGGTCTCCAGGACTGGAGAGATGACTCCGTGCAATCTTGAAGTCTCTGCAGTGAGAAGTGGTTTAGGATTCACGATTTGTTTGTCATTGTACCAGTTATTTCAGGAAAGTAGGTTAGGAAATAATTAGTCTACAAAAGGCACATAGTTTTATTTGAAGCCATGATGAAATACGGAGCTTTTCCATCATTCATCCCAACCCATTGCCTTGCAAAGGCCAGGGAGAATACAGATAACTTCTTTTTGACTTACTGCACACCATGACCTCCAGCCTTTGCTCTATTTTTGATGCAAAGTTGTTTAGATTTGTGGTCTGTTTAAGGGGGTACAGCAGACAGTGCTATAAGCTACTCATATTTTTTCCAAGCTCAACAGTTGATAAGGCCAAATGGAAAACTTTGAGCTTTGCCCCAAATGTGAGCTTCAAGCACACCCTGCGCATACTTTTATATCGTGTATTTTGGCTAGCAGAAGATTAGAGATGTTAGTTTTGGACAGAAGCCATTCACCTTGCATAATATTTATTGCATGGAGATGGATGTTGGAAACTTATTTTGAGACCTTTCATTTTAGTTTTATTTGAGCTGTTACCTTAGAAATGTCTTCGTTCGAATATAATGGCTTAACAGACCTTCAAACTCAACCTTAATGCATTTAAAAAGATGACTGGTTCTCCTGCTGTATTCAAGATGGAGATCAGAAGTGAATTGTAATGTATTATTCACAAAAATGCAACTGGAAATAGGTAGGCAAATCTTAAGGGTGATGATAAATTACATAGTAAAAGTGAACAGACAATGAACCAAAACCCATTGAATTTTATTTGTTGTAATTTGATTGAATCCAGAAATGATTCTGTGATACCATCCCAGAAATAATTCCAGGTGCTGGAAAACTTACAGTGTAAATAGACAAGACCACATAAAGATAAGGGAGAGAAAAAAGAGCAGAAAACAGAAACAACTTGTCCAAGACTGTAAGGAAAACCACCAGTAGGACCAAGAGTAGGAATTACATTTCTACAGTTCCCCAACCTGTGGCTTTCTCCCAACCTCTGGGGCTTTTTTGAATATTATCAGCACACAGATATTGCCACACTCACAGCTGTCACTACACCGCACAGAATAGTCACTTCATTTGTCACTGAGAAGGTTTTTTTCTGACTCACTCCTCCACTGGACAGTAATAATCAGTATTCCATTAGCACACATACCACGGTATGTTTGGATATCACAGTATGTAAATAGCTTGGTTATCAAAGTATGTTCTAATGCATTTGAATTACCTGGCATTTTTGTCTGTAATTCCGGCGAAATGGATGAACTTTCCTGGAGCTCACTGAATTTCCCTTGCACTGGTGCCCCGCATTTGTCATGCTGCAGCACAGGTGGCAAAGGAGTCTCTTGGCTTTGGGGTCCACACACTTGACTTCTGCCACCTAAAAGCCTCTAGCTGACCTGGTCATCTGAGCTTCCTCTGGTTAGGGAAGACACGACTTAAAATAAATACAAGCTTAAGTAGCTTTCCATCGATCCTAGCTCAGGAACCCCACAAGAATGGTTTCAGCACAATTCTCTAACCAAACATTTATTTTACTCGGTTTTCTTACCCGAAGGTATGACTTAGGGTAATTTTTTTCAGTCCATGGCATGTAAGCATAGCAATACTAGAAAATGAGACCCTCACTGTGACTGATAAAATGAATTATATATTAATCAGCTACAACAGCCCAGTATTGATTAAAATACACTAATACTGGCTAGCACAGATCTATGCAAATCCATTGCAATGGATCATGATTATATTCATCATGAGTTTAAAAAGTGTGCATCAAATTTGATACACGCTCTTGAAGCAACACTGACTACCAGCTTCATGGGACTTCAGTTTTCTCGGTGGGTTTCTTGGAAAACTAGGAACTGACTGTTTTCTTTCTTCCAAAGGAAAGCTCAGATTCCCGTTGTAATCACAAGACTCCAGGAGCAGGAGATTTAGCAATAATATTCATGCTCACTATATCTAACAGCAAACGTGGGTGATACTGTTTACCTCTGAGAAACACAGTCAAGAGACTCCTGCAATGTCTAGCAATCAAGGATGTGATTTTGGACGAGTCCAAAGCTGGATGTTGATATGATTCATCTTTTCAGCGGAGCTACAACTGATACCAATGCAATTAACGTTATATGTAACTGTAACATTATTAATGAATGCTAATTATCTGCCAAGCTCTTGCCCTGGTGGAATATATATCCCACACCATCAGCAACAGATCTAACTTCCACTGTTTCATTGTTTTAATGCTTTTCTTGCCTATGTTTAACTACAGGTGCTACATTAACATGCATTGCCACTTGGAGAACCAGTTAGTAAGCTGGGGCAGAAGGTATTTTATATTTTATGACTCATGTAGTTTGTCTGCAATCCCTTGGGCTGTTGAATAATGCAATACCTCTTCTGGCAATAAATGATGAAGATGATTTATGATGACTATTCTTTATACAGGTGTCAAAATCCGCTTTGTTGAACTTCCCTTCCCATTCCTCCAAGCTCCACTGTAATTTGGGAACACCCAAGGTACAGAGCTGTATATTTATCGAAGTTCTTCAGTATACAGTTGTGGAGAGGGAGAGCAGTGGAAAGAGGGAGAGCTTAATCTATGTTTAGCGCATTGATTAGTCGAATGATATGACCCAGTCATTACCATATACCGCTGTTAGGGAGGAATTTCCCATCATGTATTTATGTTAGAGAAACCAAAGTGCCAAAGTTATTATCTCAGCATAAATGTTATCATTCCAGACTTTGCTTAGTACCATATTTCTATATTATATCCAAAAAGCATATGGGCTTGTGATATCTCTGACGTGATCAATGTTCCATGGAGTGTGCCAGAGTTCAGCTTCAATTCAAGCGTGTTTCAGCTTAGCTGAGGCAGAAAGAGAATTGCCTAGTTTTGAGATCATGGGGGCTGGTGCGTGTGTGTGTATATATACACATATGTGTGCATGTATACGTGCACACACGTGTGTTGTCTGCCTGTGTTTTCCCCCAACCCAAATGCAACCTTTCCTGTGACTAGCTTTTCAGGAGGCACCTTAAGCTAGCTAAAGGCAGAGAGGTCTTTCCGATGAGTAGTCGATACTTCCCTGCTGGAGCAATGAGTAACTGTCCTGCAGATTCCTGCTCACACTGAATTTTAACTTGCATGTTTGTCAGTTTTCAATTCAAATGTATTTCAAATATTTTTTCCTGTTCCGCCTCCTGCTTTCGTGAACTATTTTGAAGAGTGTAATAAAAAGATGCTTTCTAATATTATTTTGTCAAAATATTTTTGTAGCATAATATATTAATAAAATGTTATTATAAATCCATAGCACAAGAAACTTGTATGTCTAGGTTGTTTCCTTTCCACTAAAAGCTAGGAAATAACTGAAAAAGGAGATCTTTCAGTCTGTAGAGCGTATGTGCGCTGTTTTGCTCTTGCCCAGGACATGGGACGGAGGAAGCCATACTCTGGGGAAGACTCCTCATAAAGTGATGTGGTTTCGTCAAGTCCACTCCTGCAGAGATTTGGAAAATCTCTCTATGTACCTTTCTGTTGGTGAAAAATCGCTGCCCCTGGGTTGTAACGAGTCAGTCTGGAGCTGCCTCCACCTCTGATTCATGTCACTCGAGAGAAGCCGCTGGGTTAAACTCGTGGTGTGTTTTGCTTGGGGAGAGAGAAAGGGTCCAAACGGCAGATACAGGACCTGGGAGCTGAGCTTGCCTCTGTCATCTTATCAAATGCTCAGTGGGAAAGCACAAAAAAAACCACAAATGCCTTTTGGGGGATATGGAGGGATGGGGGAATGCAGGAGCAGGGATCTTGAAGGACTATCACCTGAATTCTGGGGAAGAATTCTGGTAGATGGGTGAGACTGAGGCAAAGGGAGAGGTTTGGGGTGTTTCGTTCTTACATTTGCTTGTTTGCATGGTGCCCAGGGCAGCGCACGTTGAGTCCCACAGCTTTGGGCCAGACATGGTGGCATGTGGGACTGCAGCTGGGCGGTGGAGTGGGACGATCACAGGGACAGCCAGAAGGTGCTCTGCGGAGCTGACAGTGGCATTGCCAGCCCAGCAAGGCTCAACACCAGTAGCCCACACTGTGCTGATTCACCTTCCCATCACAGGCAGCCAGGAACAGGCAGGAAAACGCCCTGACAGCCTCCACAGGGCGACATTTTCTGCAGGGTCGCTGGACCTTTGTCAGCATGAGTGAAAGCAGGACTGAGCTCTTCCCTTTTATCAGCTCCCTTCCCTCACTACTAAATCCATTTGCCTTGTTACTCACAGCTGTAAAACAACATTGCACGCCGTGGAGCTACACCAGCAACATCATTTACTGTCACTGCTGTTTAGTCCTCAAGCGCCGTGCCTGGGAAGCACAGAACCAGCTCCCACGTGGGGCAAGGGGCAGCAGAGCCGGAAAGACGGTCTTGTGCTAGGACTAACGGTGGAAAAGCCCAGAGGATGCATCTGCGTTCACGTTTGGTGGGAACGAGAAGAACTTTCTCCAGTTGGTGTCCTTTGAACTGCTGTTGTTACTGCTGGCACAGAATAACCCTGAAACTAGGTCTCCACTGGGGATGGAGCAGAAGCTAACTCTGCACACCAAGATACAGAGACACAGAGATCTACTCATTTTTCTTGGCATATTCCTCTTTCTTGCATCCAAATCCTGCCTTGTAGCTGACGTTGCAGACTTCTTGCTGATCAGAGCATCACTGTTTGCTGCTTAATTATGTGCTAAATAACTTGCTCTTTAACACACTATTTTGAGAGGACTCCACCAGCAAAGCTGTTTTAGAAATATCCATGGTAGGAAATGCAGTGGGAGGTATAAACACTTGAGCTGGTTTGAACAGAGCTAACCATGGCAGAGGGAGGAATTACTGTTGCAACATAGAGGGGAACCTCTCTGAAAACATCATTGGAAAAGAGCCCATCTATGGAAGTGCCAACCAGATGTTCAAAGCTGCTCACAATTACTATCTTTGGACTCACAGCCAGTTTGGAAAGTCCATGTGGTCCAGCCATGGTCTTAACCCTATGCCCACGCTCCCCACCCTGTCCAGTCTTGCACTGCCAGCTATCCCTGGCTCTGGCCAGCCCCAGCCAGCCAAGTCCTTTTGCTCTTACGGGTCCGGTTCAGCCACAGGTCTGAAAATCATTTAAACCTTCAGCAGGCAGAGCCAGATAATGGCTCAGCGGTGCCGTTTGCTTAAGCTTCTCCTTCCCTTGACCTCTCTCTGTACTCCTAAACTGTAATTGCAGCTTTTTACGCTAACTTGAGATTTTCCTGTTTATAGATTTGCACCGGAAAGAGGGGAAGCTGTGATGAGAAAAGGGAGGAAGATTGGGTTTCTTGTGGAATAGCTTAGTATCCGCGTTGCCGTCCAGCAGCCTGTCTCCTTTTTGGATTAGGCTCTTCCAGTTCCCAAACTGCCTGAGTGCCACCCACCAGCGCTCCCCACGCTGAGCGGGTTGCAAGGACTATTGAACTAAATGAAGCCCCTGCGAGCTCTCCATGTTTCAGTCTGCTCAGTGGCTTCAGATTGTTTCAGCTGGTGACCTTCTAGTATGTTCCACTGAGTGTGCAGACCCCTGGCTGTACTCGTAATGTATGTAACACCTTGTTGCAGTCTATTGCAAACCGTAGGGTAAGGCCAGGGATCCCCAAGCGCCTGTGGCCCACAGGCAGGTGCCCCTGCACAGAGGTTTGCATCGCTGTCCTGCACCCGTCTTTGGTCCAGGCGAAGGATGGCTGGCTTCTGCAGAGCAGCTCAGTGCAGCAGTACCCAAGTGCAGTCTGCTGCCGTATTTGTTTGTTTGTTTGTTTATTTTTTTATTTTTATTTTAACCAGTTTGAGCTTAAATCAAAATGCAGAGTTGTTGGTCCTCTCTTCCTGATGAGCATTTAAATGGGGAAAATCAGTCAGGAGACTTTCTGCCTTTGGGGTGGGGGGGTGTTTTCTAGCAGAGAACTCAAGCATAAAATGCCTGTGTCTCTTCCTCTTTTGGCAACTCTCATTTTTAAATTGTCTTTTTAAACATGTTGTGCTGTGAGCAACAAACCTAATGAAGGCTTTTGGGCTTTTTTAGCATGTCTCTCCGTTCACCCTACTGCAGACTTGCCAGTATTTATTAACTTACTACCTCTCCCTGAGCAGAGGTACTAATAGAGCTTCCCTGTTATCTATTGCCTGCCACCTATTCTCATGAAACTCCTAGAAATTATTATATTTGAGACCTCCAACCCCATGTAAGCTGTTTCAGAAATTGCTAGCCAAGAGGCAGTTCCAGCACACTGTGGTCACATAACCATCATCGTTTTAGAAATGAGGCCACAGTATGACTTACAGGCAAGTGCATTTGAGGCAGCACACCTGAAAGAAAACACATCATTGCTTGCGCACTTAATCACCACTGAATCAGGGCAGAGCTCTTCCTACTGCACCTGCTTTGTGGAGGGACTGAACTTGTCACACCAAGCTGGGGGAGAGCTGGAGTTTAGCTGAACGTTATGGCAGTCTGTGCTCCAGACTCATCCCAGAGGTGTGCCCATCTAACATAGCCACACGAAGGAGCTCCGTAACATCTCCAGGCCTCAGCTGGAGCAGAGGGGGACCACTGGGAAATATATTAAAAGATCAGGGCCCAGCTGGATGTACAGGTGGAGCCACAGGAACTCCAAACATCACAGGGGATGTCCAAAGACAAAAATAACCAGACAACCTCAAGCCTGCTGGTAGTAATGGAAAAAAATCATATGTGTTTAGATTGTTAAATAGGAGGATGGTGGGAATATGATTATTTAATTTCACTGGGGTCTTAAAACATAAAACACTGAAATTTTATCGAGCATTTCAAATTTTATATTAGTTTTTTTAACATACATTTTCTCCCACTACAAATAAAAGCTTTTGAATATCTGCCTGTACATTTCGTGAGAGAGTTTCAGGTATTGGGTTTTGGAAGGGCAGATAATAACGGCAGTGCAAACGTGCACAAGCTGGGATAAAAAGCTACCCAGCAGCCCATGCCATCTCACGCATCTAAGGATGCTCTTCGTGTCAGCACAAGCATGTCTGAAGAGCACTGCTGTGTGAGGTTCAAATGTGACTTCAGAATGATGGGACAGACCTCAAGGCCAGCTTCCTGGCATTGCCACCATGCTTTTGCAGATGTAGAAAAAGGAGTCACACTCAAAAAATCCCAACAGGTACATCTCTGAGTTAACCTGTGCCTGTGTAACAGCCTGTATACCTGACAAACCACTATGCCCTCTCCATGGGTTGAACACTTGGTAAACTGCACTGTGCGTGCAGCTTTGGTGAGGGTTTGAGCCAACATCCAGTCAAAAGCCTTCCACTGACTGCCCTGGGCTTTGCATTAAGTCCTGAACACCTGATTCATTTGAGCAGCAGGTCCCAATCCTGTAATTTCAAACACCTTGCTCCACAGCGTGCCAGCACCTCGTTAGGTTAGGTTGCACCTTTGGGTGCAAGCCATCGTCTGAAGCACTGAACTTCATTCCATTTTCCACATTTAACAAGGGTACAGTTAAAACCACAGAACAAATTAAACCGAGCCAAACCTCTATCAAGCCGATTTTTAGAGGAATAATAACAATAATAACTGAGACAGTGAGTTCATGCTAACAGCCCTCATTCACACCTGGAGCTCCCTGCCTTCTTGGAATGGAATGCAGATTGAACAAAGGGACCAAGATAATGTGAGAAAACATCAACAACAGGCAGATAGAGGCAAAGCAAATGAAAGACAGATGTAGGATGGAAAGTGGGAGCTTTCTGCTTTGATTTGCATAGGTCTGGTATCTTTATTGTCCTAAGGAATATCAGTTTGTTGTCCTATCAGTATCAGTTCTCCAGTCCTCTTGCGTGACTTATGATGCACCTTTTCTTTCTTCATATGAAAGCCATTGGTTTTAATTATAACATGATGGATACACAGCTCCAACTAGCTCTATGCAGCTGAATTATTTGAACAGCAGTGCAGTAGGGCCCTGTTTCTTTCCAGAGATCTCTGCAGCTGTTTGTCTTGGCAAGGGTAGGTTTGTCCCCAGCTTCATCGTCTGTGAAGTCCTTTCCACCCACTCAAGCTAGCCTGAGCATTCACCTCATTTTTAACGGGAGCATTATTGTCTTCCATTCTGCACTGGCAAAAATAATTCTCAAAAGAGGAAGAGACAGAACCTCACACCTGCCCATCCTTCTTGAACAAACCATCTTCATCCAAACCGTAGGAAGAAAGCACTTTGAGGAATTTGCCAAGAATTGTTTTTCGCTTAGCAACGATCCAGACCAAAAGTGGGCACAGAGTCTGTGATATCATCTCTCAGCCAGAAGGATCCTCTTGAAGACACATTAGTTCGGATAACATGTGCATTGAAAACACAATGGTGGTGGTTGTGTGTTTGTCTGCTGGACAATGCTGGTTGTGTTCTCTGGCTGTGCATGGGCCAAGCATGGCCTTGAGGGCAGGATCCAACCCACACAATTACTTTATCCTGCTGCTGCCTTTTCCTCCAAGGGAAATGCAAGGAGTTCATGAAGAGCCAAGCATTTTTTCTTGACCCTGTTTGTGGCAATGTGCGTTGAGTCTGATCTGCCACTACTGAGTCCATGAGGGAGGGCAGATGGAGACATCTCTCTATGCAGAGCCAGGGGCTAAAGATAAGGCTTGGCTCTCCATTGCTGCGGGTTTACTGATGACACACCAACACCTGGCTCTTTCCCTGTGACTGAGCAGGCCTGTAAAAAGGCACAAGAAGAGAGATAATGATGCTTGTGGAGAGAGTAAAATTGTGAGATTTGGTTGGTTTCTCTTCATAATACTTGCCTTAACTTCCCTTGAAACCTCAACCTTCCTGGGCCATCTTTATCTGCAAGCATTAACACTAAGGGAGGGGGGAAAAAAGGCTAAAGTATTGGTGTTAATGGAAGACTCAGACATGAAGACAAAAGTGCGTGCCAGGTTTGGAGCCTCTGTAGCCTACTGCCAGCAACAGGCTCTGCTTGAAAGGGAAGTACCTATCTCAGCATGCAGTCAAGAGGAATAATAAAACTCTAGTCATTCAGAGTCAGGGAAGAGGAGAAAAACACTCATGAATGTGCTGGCTTATGTTTCTCTTGAACTTTCAAAATAAATTTTCTCTCTTGTCCAGAGATTACTCACAGAAGCTAATGACATCATATCTGGGAAAAAAGTTGGGTGGGTGGAAATGATCTTTGGGGAGAAGGAGAGGAGAAAGGTAGCAGACACATACTTCTCTGTGTGCCTTTCTCACCTTCCGCTTTCTCTGAGCCTGAACATACAAATGAGAGAGTTGGGAAAAAGTCAAGTGTTTCGGTCCAATCGAAAGACAGTGGAGGGCTTTCCATTGCTGTCTGGTGGGTTCGGGGAGCTGACCTCGCCGCTCCGCTATCTTCTAGGGCTCCCATGCTGCAAGAAGCTTGATTTCTCCTAGACGCCCCAGTGAAATGATTTTCAACACATTCTTCTAGACTCAAAATGAAAAAGAAAAAACTAAGGGACTAATGAAAGTACGCTCATAAATGCCACTCTTTGGGAAAGGTTAGGGCTTGCTATGGTTTTCAAAATAAAATTCCAGTTCCTCCAAGTACTTCTGAAGCACCTAGTTAGATTTCACGACACCCAGAGGTGTTAGGCAAAGAACGACCTCAGCCCCATCTTAATAAGGTGGGAAAATGAGGTGGACAGTGGATTTTATGACATGCCTGAAATCACAAGGGACAACTATGGGAGCAGGAGTCAAAAGGCAGCCCTTGCTCTATGGTACACTGTTCGCAGATGCATGGCCCATTTATTTCAATTAATAGAGCTTTATAAGGGCTCCCCTGCGTCTTTTTTTTGGCACAAATTACTGCAAAGACAGTGAATTAAAAGCACCAAAGGGCATCATTTTCATTTAATGTTTAAAGAAGCTGTTTCCATAAAAGAAGAGTATCTGAAATTTGCCCAGAAGCGTAAATTTAGGAATAGCCTAGAGGATTAGAACAAAAAAAATAAATGTCTTAAAAATCTTTTCTAAGACAAGGCTGACCTGACAGTTCAGCTCTGGAGTGGTCTTTCTGCATAATACCAGTCAAGTGGTTAAACCAGGGACTGGTCCCTGTCACAACGTTCACTCAAGCATTGCAGTATTCTGAGTCTCTCCAACCACATGAGAAGAAAATTCTTTGAAAAGCATAAACCTAATACATGCAGTCCACTGCCTCCTCATTTTCTCTTTTCAAAAACATGCAAGGTGGGATTCAGTTCATGTACCATGCACTGTCTGAAAGCTGTCACCCAAGCTTGCTACCTTCAATGGTGCCGTCCAGACTGACTCTTCCCTTAGAGAAACATTTCTAGCTTGTGTGACTTGCTGTCAGCTGTTTTAACAGATGCTGTTGTGCTTGCTCCCAGCCAGCTTCTGCCCTATAAATGCATTTATATGTGCAATGTTTTCAAAGGCATTTCAGTTTGTCTCCTATGAAAGGTGACCAACTTCAAAATAATTTAAAAAGAAACTAAAACCAAAACTCAGCAATGGCTGACTCATATTCAATGTTTGTGCAGTTCCACTGTTCTCTGTGACCATGCGAAATGTCTCTGATGTGGCAGGGATGTGCTATGGCAGAACTTGTAAATCAAGCTAGGAATTAGACGAGGCGCAAAATCAGCCATAATCTTCACCTAAAATGCTTCTGCTGCAGAATCTGCCCAGAGCTAGACCACATCAAAACTTACCGCTTCCTAGAACCAGAGCCTACCATCACCAGTCGCATAACATGCTTTGGTCAGAATTGCAGGACTGAGTGATGCTGAGACATTCAGTGAATTCCCCTAACCTTGGCTGACATTTTAATTAAATACATATATATATCAGGTAAACTCAAAAGGGTCCACTATGAGAAATATGTAGTTTTTAACTTTGGCTAGGAATGACTTCTTGTAACAATGTGCTTTCATACTATAAATTCAGAATGGAAAAAAGCAACATGGTTTGGCTTTGTAAAAAATAAATAGCCTTACCTGAAACAACACAATTTTCAATTTTGTTTGTAGTTTTTAAGTACCAAAATAATAATATATCTGTCATTGATGCACAGCAGAAATGTTTAAATGTCAATGAATGGAGAAATCCACATTTCTAGTCTAGATGAAAATGTTGCTTAGACTGTTGGTATTACAGCTTTCTTGCTGACTTGCACCTCCCCTCTCTCCTAGCAGCAGCATTACCCTGTTATCCTGGTTGTGAGGCCAGGAAATAGACTTTGCTTAGCTTATGTATGGGCCTCTATAACTAGTGCCTTTTAAGTACTCCTTTCTTCTGAGCTTATAAGGCCTGTTATTAAGAATAATTACTAATGGATGGGTTTTATCTAAATCAAATTTCTTGTGATCCTCCCATAATTCAGACTGCTGAAGACCTCAACTCAGTTCTTTCTCTTAGCAAATGTTGCCTTGAATGCAATCACTGTGTGAAGCAAAATGTCATTGCAAAGTGATAATTTGATGATGATGATGCTGAAGTGCTGGGCTGCACAAAGTAATAATCTTTGGTTAAACCATAATCACAACACTGGAAACCATTGGTTAATCATGGAAACTTCATATTCAGTGTGGTCTTCTGTGCTGTTCCAAGATATTATGAGAAATTTCCATAAGCAGGCTGACAAGAATGTGTTTATGCTGGTCTTCACATCTTGTGGCATGCACACCACATGCCAGAGGTCACCGGCTTGTGGTTCATTTTGAAAAACAGGGTTCATGAGTAAGACCCAGTGTTTGAAGATGCAGATGTCTGCAGCCCTCTGTTCTCTTTATTAGGAGAAATGAGGCACCATCTCCAGCTACATTTCAAGAAATTGTACTGTTTACCCATTATTTCTTCCACGACGGTAGTCTGAAGTTACGCTTAGAGCGTCACATTGGGTGAAGTTACAAGGTGCTGCTAAAACACACTACAGGTACTGAAAAGACTGCCTGACTTGTGCAAAGGCAGCCCAGGTACCAGCCTCTCATCAGGAATGAAGCATGGCATGGCATCAGTGGGCAGTGAGCCACGATGGTGGTCTACAAGCTGTAGAAGATCTCTATAACGTTCTTCTTGTACTCTGAGGTCTCTGTGCATTGGGACTGAGCTTTCGGGGGAGCCGTGTGCAGGGCTGTGGATGGCCACGCTGTCCTGCTGTCCTCATTAGTGTTGCTCAGCCCATGCCATGGCTAACGTTAGCCAGGCAAGAGCCCTGGCTCATCAGTCATGGGGAAATAGCAGAAACCTCATCCTAAATCCCCTGGACGCACAGGTGCAGAGGTTTGAGGGTTGCACGCGTGTGTTGAAACAATATTCTGAACTCTGCGGGCTGGTCAAACGTGCCAGTTCTTCCCACCTTGAAAGAAGCCTCTAAGCAGTGGGGAGGAGCCCATGTCTGGTCTGTCTCCGCTGACCACAGGGCAGCACAGGCAGGCAACATCCACTATGCACCAGCTTCCAGGCAGTGACATGCTGTAGAGCTTAAACCCATCCACAGGCATTCTCTGAAAAGCTGTTTCAGCCGTTCGTGCTTCTCCTCTGTGCTGGGACACACAAAGCCAGCTCAGCACTGAAAAGGCAGCACAATGAACTGCCTCTTGCTTGGGTGGTTGCTGAACAGCTGTTTCAGTTATGACATAACTGCTTTTAAACTTCAAAAGAAAACTATTTTTGAGCTGAAAACATACAGATTGTTTCATAAAAAAGCAAGGGCGAGATGTTAGCAGGCCATGTAGCGGGTAGTGGACACAGTGGAATTGCAGAGTACATATAACATCCTGTCAGCTCCATCTTCTACTCGGCTTTCACACCTTAGGGGTCCAATCCTGCAATTTTTTTCTCAAGCAATAACCTCATGCATGCCAACAGTCTGCTGTTTCATCTGTTGGTAGCCAGGCTGGAATGTGTTTGCTTTGGGAGTGATTGTGTGCTTTGCTGGTGGGCTCAAAGGACAGATAAAAGCTAGTGCCCAGCTCTGCGGAGTACTTTCTATTGAGGTGAATGAACTCATTAGTAAAAGATTCCTTTAAAAAGCTGAGCCTTTCGCAAAGCCAATGTGAGTCAGACCTTTTGTGGAGTAGGTGGAGTTGAAGCATGACCAGACACAGCTCAACTCTTTTTTCATTCTACCTGCTGCCCCTGGGAAAACTTTCTGATGCCAGCTGGGACCAGCTGAGAGAGTGCAAAAATCAAACAGACTGGGCTTAGAGGTCTGGAAATCTTAAAAAACACAGAGGATGACCAGCTTGTTCAGACAGTTGCAAGGCAGCAGGTCACACAGATGCTCTGTGACACTGGAGCTGCACCTGAAATTCTGACCGAAAAAAATGATGGAAATGTTTTCCTGCCAAATGCGATTATTGTCCTACTGATATATGCAAGGGAGGGAAGATATGTTATTATAAACAAACAAACAAACAGATTCCTGTCTGGAGCTACATCATCAGTCTGCCAGACCTCAAGTTTTTCTGTTTCACTGCCATGTGAATCCATCCCTTTCCATGAATGATGACTGAAAGCTTCATCTTGCAAACAGCTCTCTGAATTAAATGGCTGCCCTTGAATTAGCTCATTGATGCTGGCAGCTAGAACACAGCAATGGAAGAGAGGTAGGAGAAAAAAAGGAGGACCTATGTTTAAAAACAAACAAAAAGTCTCTCAGCTGCCAAAAACCAGTCAGTGGAGGGATGTGGTGGTGGTTCCAGCCTGTGGCATGAAAAGCAAGGATTGTTTAGCTGTTTTGGGAGAATTGAAAGCACTCCAGCAACATCATTACCCATTAGTCCTCGCAACGCTGCTGTGCAGAAGGAGCACTCTCGTGAGTCCGTGAAATGGGGTGACCTCCTGACATGATGGACAGCAGAAGTGGAAGAGCGTGGTGGACATGAGGACCACTTATCCTGGCGGCTCCCTCCTGCTGAGTTCAAGGTGCTGGAGGTACCTCAGGCACACGAGAGCAGGTGTATGAGGATCTGCTCTTTCGCTCCTACCCTGTGGAGCAGCTCCCCAGAGAGCGGCAGATGGTCCCTTCTTTCTCCCAAAGGACACTGGAGACAGCAAAGCAGACAGTGCAGCATGCTGAGTATGAATGTTTACAGTTTAAACCAAGAACCTGTGGTGCCAGTATGTATTGAATACTTAGCATGTAATATCTTTATGTGAGGAAACACGTTAGCGACTAAGAGAGCTTGAGAGAAGACTCTGACGTGAGTCATCTCAGTCCCTGTTGAAATCTCCACGCTGGCACCAATCAGCTCTCAGATTTTTAAGGGCAGACTCATGAGCTAGGCATCCAGTGCTCCGTTATGAGATGAGCAAGTGCAGAAAACCTCACACAATCAACACTGCCTCCAGGAATAGTGCAATTTCAAAAACATACTGGGAAATATTTCCACATCACTGAAAGCATTTGCTTGGAAGTCTTACACTGGGTCCATAACTGCTGTCAGGTGTTGCAATTCCAAGAGAAATGTAATTAATCCTCAGTTAAATCACTTTGCTTCTAGATTAAGTGTTACACTGTGCATTTCTGTCCTACAGACTAAATACCCTTACATAAATGCATTCTGGCATCAGATCTGCATAGGTGGGTGGCTTGGAGAGGGATTCTTGCTAAGTCCAGAGCTGAAGACTGTGAGAAGAGCTATCCCAAACACCCATTGTCCTTTGCAAAAATAATAGAAAACTGATGATTCTCCACCCCAAAACCACAGCATTTCTCAAGCCTAGTTCCAGCGGGCAGCCAAAGTGCTGCTCTTTAGCACATGTTGCTCAAAGGCAGGTCAAGCACTGCTGCTGGGTGGGGGCTGTGGCACAGGAGCAGGAGAGGTGCCAGGTAATCGGGATCCTTGAGGCACGAAGTGAGCGGTGGGAGCTGATGGGGACAGCAAAGCACATGGATCCCCAGCCCAGGTAACAAGGTTGAATCCCCAGCGCGCTGCCCTGCAAGTGGCCTTTAGCCTCAGCATCTCTCGTTTTTCACTTGTGCTATAATAGTGCAAACTGCAGCAGCACTCAGACAGCAGACATCAGCGTCTGCGTTCCCACACACTCGGGTTTAGCGCCAGGACTGGAGCAGGTCAGACAGACCCAGACGTGATCTGTACCATGGCCTGTGACAGGTTATTTATCCTTTTGGCTATCAGTGATTGGTATAATACTAATTTTCCCCATAAACGGTGTGCTTTGTGCAAGGATGGGACTTGGCTGTTGCAAGGAAATTGCTTTAGGTTGCAGCAAAAGCAACAAAATAATCGCTCCAAAATTATTCCAGATAAATACTGCACTGATATACAGCAAGACTTTATGTCATGTGCAATTAGATTTGTTTTCCACCTTTTGACAGGAGCATTTCAGTCCGGAGTAGGAAGAATGAAACACACACAAGCAGCAGGATCCCACAGCCAGAAATGCTCCCTTCATCCAGGGAAGAAAGGGCTCTTACACTGTGAAAGGGAGCCTCCTGTTGTCTTCCAACTGGCATTTTCTGGCCAGCTGAAAGCTAAAATAACCCTTCCTTTGTGCTTTCAATACTGTGATCTAATGGCTAAATGGATTTTTAGTACAAAGCATAATTTCCTCCTTTGGTTTCGCTCATCACTTAATGGAAAGGCCGCTCTAATGTATTGATCACCGTAACATCCTGCTTACACTCCAAACAGCGGCTGCTCAGCGGATCTGAGGAACAGATTGTCTTAGAGTGCTGCAGTTATCTAATAATAATAATAATGGCTCCGTTGCAGCTGGCTGCCTGAACCTGCTGCACACTCACACTGTGCAGGCCGTTTCCACAGACCAGAGGTCAGAAGGCACAATTAATTTTTGTGTGACAGAGGGTTCATCTCTCCTCACATTTTGCTGAAAGGAAGGCACAGTATCCCAGCTCCCTGGAGTTTAGCTAGAGACCAGTGAGTCACAGAATCACAGAATCACAGAATGTTCGGGGTTGGAAGGGACCTCTGTGGGTCATCTAGTCCAACCCCCCTGCCGAAGCAGGGTCACCTACAGCAGGCTGCACAGGACCTTGTCCAGGCG
>Ga0065711_1005868_pt1 | contig 31305 bp, 16 predicted proteins | sample Hoacrofraction12_FD_59098 | JGI IMG/M metagenome (GOLD analysis project Ga0065711, IMG submission 59098) | Hoatzin crop microbial communities from Cojedes, Venezuela - Epithelial fraction 12 v2 (version 2) | ecosystem: Host-associated > Birds > Digestive system > Esophagus > Crop | place... | reverse complement strand
CCCCTCCCCTCCCCTTTCCTTCCCCTCACCTCACGTCTCCAACTTCTTCTTCAACTTTTTTTAATTTTCCATTTTCTTTTTCTTTGTCTTTTATTTTTATTTTCCTTTCCCTTTCCCTTTTCCTTTCCCTTTCCCTTTTTCTTTTTAAACTCTTCAATTTTTTTTTTATATTTTTAAAGAAAACCAACAAACTGATTCAGTTAAAAGTTACATACTGCAGACAAAGTAAACCGTAGACCTCAGTGAGGAAATTCTGATGCACCTACAGATGCACAGGCACAAATCTGCAATCCTCAGTGAAACAACAGAGAAGAAGGAAGCACAGAATTTGTCCCTGGTGTTTAACTTTGTATTTTACCTCAGAAGTTCAGGAATTAAGGTCTGCGTAGCACCTGCTAATCTCCACTGTGATTGCCTACGTGGTGTTGGTTTATCCTATCTTTCTCCAGCTGCCAAACCGCATTTTAATAAGATAGCTAAAAATACATGAGTACTTTCCTACCCCTTTTTCCATGTAAGCAATTGCTGGAATCATCACTGGGATGCTATGTGGCAGAAAGAGGAGCAGGTGATCCCTGTCGTTATGAATAGCAGCCTGCATGACCATATCTGTACGAAAAGGTTTTCCGTACTATGAGCTACTTCAAACACTGTTTGAGCATGTTTTCTCTTTGCAGCTTCGCAATGTGCTTTCTGGTTTGCTTTGGAGATACGTTAAACCAAAAGGAACATTTGTGTCAGTAGCTTTTGATCTAAGAGAATACCAAGACATTCTAAAAACATTCCTTCTAGTTTAGGGTGCCTCTAGCATACCTGTAATAAGTTCAGCAATAGAGAAGAAAGAAGAACATATACTGCATCAGGTAGGATTTTCTCTAGTACTTTGGCTTTTCCTCTTCCTTTAGAAAAAAAAATCACAATCAAAATGAAACAATGAAGAGCATTCATAACTGTCAAGGCTGGGGAGGACCAAGTTCATTTCAGAGACAAATAAGATAACTTAAAGGCGGTTCTGAAAGATTGGACTTGTAAAGCCCCATTTCTGCAGCTGTTGAGGCGAACAGCATGTTGGCCAGCATTTCATGCACTACATTAAAAAGTCCTGTGCATTGTTCCGAGCAGGCAGAGCTGCTCCCAGTTGCCTTAGCTACAGGCAGCTCTTTGAACCAAACACCACGCAGAGCTGGGTAGCCACAGGGATACCTGTGGACGAGGGGTCTACGGGATGCAGCACCTTGCGTGCTCCAGCTCGTGGCCATTTCCCCAGAGCCAGCCAACAGTGAGTCAGAGAAATCCATCAATCTCTGGCAACTTCTGCAAGGCAATGTTTCCAATTTTTTTCCCGCCCTCGGATGAAGTCTCTGTAGTGCTGCCTCCTACTGCCCTTGCCCTGTCCTGAGCGCTGTCCCCGTGGCTGTGCAAAATGGTGGTCGGACATTTAACACATAACTCAGGGTGAAGAGACGGGGCCTTCTCTTCTCCACACCAGAGACAGTAAACGAGAAGCTCCTTCAGCCATATGCTTTTAGCAAACGCCGTGGGATGCCACTAGGCCTTGGTGCTCAGCAGCCTCCGGAGCCCTCACAGAGGGGAAAGGAAGGGCTGTGTTGGTGCAGGAAGATGTGAGCAGGGCTGGGGAGAGCACTGGCTCCTCTCCTCTGTCGTGGCACATCGGCTTTCCTCCACTTCATGACACGGCAGTGTTCGCTGGAAAGGTTTCCCTGGGATTGGCCAGCCAGCGAGATAGGGTTGCACCACCACCCATCAGCATATCAGGCTGTTGCCACTCAGATGCTGGCATGATAAGTGTCACCAAAGAACCTATAAATAAATAACTAAACTGCCTGTCTTACGCATCTTAATTATTCGTGGGCCAAGAAGACAGGAAGCTTTTGAAGGTAGCCTTGCCTCCTCTGGAGGTCCAAGTGGTCTGTCCTCCAGACACTGAAAACCATGCAGCAGTGCTTCCAGAAACCAGTAGCATGTGAAGGCAGCACCACACACATTAAAACCAGTGAAAACCAGCATCTGCAGGGGAGGAGAGAGGCAAGGAGGCTGAAGTCCATACTAGGCCATTTCACAGCATCAGGAAGGAGCCAAAGTATCTGCCTTGTCATACAGCACAACTCACACTGCCGGGAAGTGACTTCTGCTGGCGTGGGGTTTCCCCTGTGCACTGGGGGTACCTGCCTGGTTCCTCCTGGCCACAGGTGGGACTAGAGCTGGTGGTCTATTGTTAATATAGAGGTTACTATATTTCATTGAAAGGTCACATAGTTTAAGAATAGCAGGATGCAACTTGGGAAAAGGTGGTGAAGAAAAATTAGGGATAATGTCTAGGCCTGTTGAAAACGTTGATCATGCTCCCAACCTGAGAAGCCCTCCTTATCCAAGGCGGAAGCATGCTGTTTTCCAGACACTGGGCAACACAGCCTCATCACTACCCTATTTCCTGTGGTGGTCTCAGAATTCAGCGTCGTTGTACTACAGCCCTTGCACAGAAAGTGTTTTAGACTTACACAATCATAAGGCTGGTTTGCAGGTGAGCTCATCTTGGAAGAACTTCAGATGCCCTAAATAGGTGCCACAGCTGTTTGCTCATCTGCTGTTGCTTGCTGGTGATTACAGATCATAACGCAACATGTCTTGGTACTGAAGACAATGCAGTATTCCCATAAATGCTACCTTTCATGCAGCATCCTATAAGAGAACTCTAGCATGTATTTTACCAACAGCATAAAAGGACAACTCTGAACAGAGCTGACTAGTAAAGTATTTTAATGAAGTTGTTCAAATTTGGTAGCTGAGAAGTGATTAATTACTGTGAATATTCCTTGCAGAGAGGTTTGATCTTATTCCCTTCAAAATCAATAGTAGTTCAGCTACGCTGACATCAGTGAAAGCAGGACTAGTCCATATTTTGCTGTGGCCATTTATTGTATCCAAAGTAGTTTGGAAGGGAGAGATAAGCAGGACATCTTGTTCTGCTGCTGTTCTCTCATCAGAGATGACCCTAAATCACGCTGGTTGATGGCCCCACGTATGCTGCTGAATACACCAGGCGCTTCTTAGGGAGGAGTGGTCTTCTGCCACGGGAAGCTTTCAAAGTATCAGCAGATTGGCTATAGGAGGGAGAGTGAACCAAGATATTTTAGCCTCAATTATACCTTGAATTCTGTTTTTTACTTTATTCTGAACATTCTGATTGTTGTAACAAACAGGGATCTCAGTGTAACACAGGAACCTTGCTTCCTTGGCTGTGGTCAAATCAGTAAGAGAAAGGATAGATGTTACCACATTGTGCATGTGGGAGCATGCACCTGTGCTATGCTGAAATGTGGTTGCTCCCAATACAAACCTACAAAGTATTGTTTGTCACATTAAACATGGGCCAGTTGTCACGCTTTTTTCTTTTATTAGCCTTTAAAAATATCTACAAAGTCATTATAAATAAACCTTCTTCCACTCAAGATGGCAACTTCATCCCACTGCTGAAGGATGCAATTTTCAATATGTGCACTTGAAGTGTAGCCAAGTGGAATCCAAATGTCACTACCCAGCTGGACGAGGACCAGCCCCACAGTTTGCAAACAGCCCCCATAATATCGCAGTGGGGGACCAGGTCCAATTTCTTTCCGAGTCTGTGGGGTACCAGCTGCTGGGGCACAGCTGGGACTTCCCCAGCATTTCAAGCCTAACACTCCCTGAAGGACGAGCCTCTTCGCAGCCTTTCTTCATTTTCTATGTGTGGGCTGTATTTAAAGAATTTGTTTATTCCGCTTCTGCTCATAAAAAATAATCCCTTCCCGGTATGCAGGCTGCATTCTGTGCATGAAGCTATTTCACTGCATGGTGAAGTAACCTTCCAGCTTTTCGTGGTGTCAGAAAGCTGACACCTCTTGGGTTTTTTCCCTTCTAGCCCCATCTATTGTTATTGACTTCATGGTCCAGCTTTTGTGTGGAGTTCAGTACTTTATTTAGTAACTGATCCGCACCAATTAAAGCATTGCCTAAATCCGCAGCTGTCCAAGGGCTCGATTCTGCAAACTCAAGCATAAGGTCCAACATAGCAGCCTTCTTGCTCCACGTTAAAGGGAATTGTGGTCAAGGGACATTGCCAGGGTTGCTGTGCTGGTGCTACACTTCACAAAGCAGATTTAGGAGCATAGTCCTGATGTGGGATCTGAATGCTATCAAAAGGCAAATCTTGCAAATCCTGTGGGGTTTTTTAAGTTTTGGAGAGGTACCTATTGTCTTCTAGCCTGTACCAACAGCGAAAACTATCAAGGGCATATCTGTGCTCCTCAGCCTTGATATTTTGTTTTGATGGTTTGAGTCTGGTTTTATAACCCAGAGGCAGAGCCATGTTTTCCTATTAACTGCGTTCTCATCATATCTGTCTTTGCCTACACTTTACCTAGCAGGAGAGGAAAACACCTTCGATGTTGCCCTCGCATTAGGACACAGTAACACTAAATGAGTGAGGGGTGGAACAGAGGAGATGCGGTCACCCCAAATAGCTTTTCTTGCTCCCCTAAGCACTTCCACTGGCCTCAAAACAAAGAAGAAAGAGCCTACAGTGCCATGTGGGACCATGTGAAGCCCTGCACGCTCACATTGCATCATGCCTCACAAAGCTTGTAAAGCACTTTGCATGCTTTTTAACAGGCCACTAACGACAACTCTCTTGAGAAGTTCTAAATTAAAGTATTTTTTTCCATTTTACACACAGCAGCATGCCATTAAAGCAAAGTAAGCAGGTAGCAGCAATGTTGATGGCTTGAAAAGAACATCCATGTTTTCTCTTGCGCAGCACCAAAAGCACACACTTTTGTGGAGATGATAAGATGCTGGTAGACCCTTTGGTGCTGAAGAAGAAGCTGAATAGGATGGCAACAGAGCAAGGGGCTTTTGCTGTTCTCAGCAGCCTGCTGCTCTATGTCACCGAGCTCGCAGCCAGCGACCCTCAGCTCCGCAGAAAGAGGACAAAATGGGCAGAAGGTAAAGAAAACAAGGTGAGTTATAACCAGCCATGTCCAGATCCAAACAGGGGCCAGCACCCAACCAGATTTCAGCTCTTGCGGTCCAGGTTTTTAAACAACAATCGCGAACCGTACACCAAGAAAAGAAGAGAAGTCGGCAAACTGGTCATTAAAGAGAAGCTGTGGGTGAGCAGGGCTGGTAACAAGCTGGACAGAAGCAGAGACAGGAAAGGAGATGGAAAAGCAGCAGAGGAGGATGCAGACACAGTGCTCAGCGAGAGGGCCAGGTGGAGTTGCGCGACTGGGAAAAACACAGTGAAGAACATCTTGAAGAAATTTTTAGCTGCTGAAGAAAAAGAAGCGAAGGAGAAATCTCCCAGTTGGAAAAAGAAGGGGCCAAACAGCGGTTTGCCAAAGATAGTCAACAAGAGTTCGGTCCTGTCCAAACTGAAGGAGCAGTTTGAACAAAGTGCTCTCTGCTCAGCCGCAGAGGTGAAAGCATCGCTCTTGCGCAAAGGTGAGAAAAAGACTAAAAGCTTCCCAAGCAGAAAAACTATTCGTAAGCCAGAGGTCAGAGTACTGCGCACAGCAGCAATGACAGCCACAGGTATAAAGACCCCAGAGTCCCAATATTTAGTGTGCTCCACGGTCCCGGTGCCCAAGCTCAGCATCGCTACCGAAATCAACCATCCTTGGAGCTGGTCAAAAAATAATGCTGCAAAGCAGCCTTTTGGTCATGACACACCACTGAAGGAAAACAGGGGGTCCAACAGAGAGCCTGGTGAGCACAAAACACCCGCAAATGCAGCACAGGACAGGGAGGACAAAGAAGAGGTACCGGTGGCATCCAAGGACGTGTCTGATGAAAAGGATTATGCTGAGGCTAAAACAGATTCCTCAAAGCAAAGACCTGATTTTAATCCTAATCTAGATAGCTGTTCTACTACCTGTAAAAACAAAGATCTTGCAGACTGCATTCCGCCCTTGTCTGAACGTAGTCTAGACTGCGACAGGAATAATGTGCCTGCTGGGCCTGATACATCTTCACCACTGGGGATTACCAATGCTGTTCAAAATGTTAAGGAAGACAGTTCACCTTCTAAGTCGCCTTACTCTAGCATAGCTGTAGGATCCCATGAACAGAGTCCTCGGGATACTGAAACAGGTGAGATTCCTAAAATAACTATGTACCTATACAGTTCAGAGGAAGCTGACACAGAGCTCATACAGCCAGAAAACGATCCTTTCCTTGCAGGTCAAAAATGTTTTCCAGAGCTGAAAGCACTGGAAAACATTCTGCCATTTCACTCTCCAGGAGTTCAAGCATCTCATGAAATAGAGCCTTCAATGGAGCATCAACAGCTAACGTTCCTAACACCAGCTTCTGGCAAAAGGCCACCCATTGTCCAAAAAGAGGCACCAGGTTTAAAAGACAGATGTTCTGAGGAAGCCAAAGAAGGAGTGAGGTATCATAGAGAAGACAAAATATCCTCTACTTCTAGCAAAAAGAATAGTGATGTCCCAACTAAAAAGGAAGTGGAGCATAAAACACCTAACAGCCAAATGCAAAATGAGTCCAAAACCAAGCAGCCACAGCCTCCTCAAATGCCCAGCCTACGAAACAACTTTGGTAATTCCAGTGCTGACATATCAAATCCAGATATAAATCAGGCCAAACACACACTCTCCTCAAATGAGAGCCAGGAGCAGAAGCCTGGTGCTGCAGAAGAAGAGCACATCTCCTCTCACTTGGAAAAGACACAAAGCCCTTTGCCAGGTGACTTTGTGAAGCACAGGTTCTACATTGCAGAAGAAGCTATTGGGAAGGACAAATTATCTTCATCAAGTGAAATGATGAATCATGTAAACAATCGAGCTCTCAGCAGGAGTACCTTGACTGACTTGGAGACCTGCCACGATCAATCCAAATCTTTCACTGAGCGTGAAGAGGCCACTGCAGATGAGATGCCCTGGCCTGACCCTGAGGCATGGCAGTCATCCTCGTCAAAACCTTTACCAACACCAATGAGTGGGATCGCAGGACAAAGAATCCATCACACTCTTGGAAATCCCCCAGCCCTTCCACCTACTGATCTGGTGAGGCAGGGACCTCTTGGTGTGCAAGATGAGTGTGCCGGCCATGGCCATGAGAAGCACCCACCACCCTTTTCATATGAGTTGACAAACTATTGGAACAATACTACAGTGGAGAAGAAAACAGCATGCGATTTCAAGAACCAAGGGCTGTCCCCAAATGATGAAACAGAAAATGAAAACTCTGCAGTTGAAGAGACAAATATATTGCAGAGCCTTGAGAATTGCCTTTCACTTTCAATCAAGAAGCCAGGAAAACAAGAAAATAAAACCGTGCTATCAAGAAAGCCGCTATTACCCTTGGAGAAGAACCAAACACCAACTTCAGATGATACCATGAAGCAAGTAAGTGATATGCTGGAAGAGAACCTATTTCCTTCATCAACTGAATTGGTCTCAGTCCAAAAGAAGCATGCAAAAGGTGGTAATATAGTCTTCAAACATAAAAAAGGTAAGGTCTTGTCATCAGATGCTGACACGAAACATAAGAATGATAAGATGGAGACAGGGGAGAGAGAAGAGAGAAATGTCTTGAATAAATCTGTGAAGGAAAAAGTATCCATACCGAGTGATATGATGGATGATGATAATAACTTTTCAGATGAGAAGAATGCTCATAGGCCTCAGACGTCCCAGTTACCTTCATCAAAGCATGACACCAGCATTCAAGGAGTGAAAAATACTGGGCAGAGTTTGAAATGCCTAACACCTTCAAGAGATCTTGTGAAACATGAACATGATCTGACAGGAGATGAAAACCTCTGCTGCAGCAATGGGAAACACCACCTGTCCTCATCAAATGAACCAATGAAACATGCAAATGGCAGTGCAGAGGAAAGAAATATCAAATCAAAGTTCAAGAACTATTCAATGCCAACAAGAAATACGTCAAGGCAGGACAATAAGACTACTGATGAGGAAAATGCCCCTCCTAACTCGAAAAAAGAACCAGCACAGCATAAAAAGAGTTGTGAAGGAGAGAGGAAAGCTTTGTATGATCCTAAAAATCAAATACCGCCACTGAATCCATTGGTGAAGCAAGACAAGAAATCGCACCCTCTGCAGACACAGAAGCAGATGTCACCAGGTCACTTTGGAAAGCCTGAAAACAAGTCAGCCGAAAAGAAGACAAAACATACCTCTGAGAAGCCCCAGCCACTTTCTTCAGACAAAGTGCTGAAGCCTCAAGAAAGAAGCTCTTCAGGAGAGAGGAAGCAAAAGACACCAGCAGCGGAGGACAAAAGCTCACCTGAAACAGAGGCTGCAAAAAAGGATAATGAGCACCGGAATTCTGGGAAGCAGAAGCTTCCTCCTTCAAGAAAATCAGCAAAGCATGAGGAAAACACTCCAGGAGGAGAAAAGCAGCAAACAAGCTGCGAAGATTTTACGATGCCTGATATGAATGCTGCAAAAGAGAAGAACAAATTTGCAAGCTCCACGAAGTACCGATCAGTATCTTCGGAAACTTCAGTTAAGCCTCGAGAAAAGAATACTCCGGAACAAAAGGAACAAACATCAGCTTCTGTAGGCATTAAGAGGCCTGGTACTAAACAAGTAAAAGAAAAAGATGGAGATCCAAGTTCTGAGAAGTCACCTTCTTCAAAGAAAATGGTGCAATCCCAAGAAAAAAGTACTTCAGGAGACAGGAAGCAAAAGACACCAGCAGCAGAGGACATCTGGTCACCCAAAAGAAAGGCTATAAAAGAGGATGATAAACACCAGCGTTCTGGGAACTATCTGTTACCTGCTTCAAGTAAACCAGCAAAGCCTGAGAAAAATATTCCAGGACGAGAAAAACAACAAACTGTATCTGAAAGTTTTACAAAGCCTGATGCAAGCGCTGTGGAAGATAAAAGCAAAGATCCAGGTTCTGGGATGTGCCAGTCCCCATCTTCAAATTCGCTGGTGAAGCCTCAAGAAAAGAACATCACAGCCAAAAAGAAGCAGTTGACACCACCAGCTGATGAAAAAGCAGTGTATAAAACAGGTGGTCCAGAAAAGAAGAGTGGACCTGAGAGACGAGAGAAATACCAGCTGCGCTCTTTGGCTCAAACAGAGAAGCAGAGGAATGATGGCTCAGGAAAGGAAGGCACTGTAGACAATGTGAAGCGGTACCAAATGCCATTGCCTAGTGACGGTAGAAAATGTAAAAGTGATGCTGTCCCAAAAAAGACCAGTTTGTCTAATACAAAGGAGTCCTCCAAATCATCTTCATTTCATGTTCCGTCAAAAGATGAGTATCCTGCTGGAAATAGAAAAAACCAGCCTGGATTTAAGAAGTACCAAGTGCTCTCATCAAAGAAATTGGTGAGGCATGAGAAAGATGTTGGTGAAAGGGAGGGGAGTTGGCAGGCAGCTGGTGAAACAAGTGACAGGGAAGTGGAACTGGAGGACTGCTCTAAAGCACCATTCTCAAAATACACAGTGGAAAGCTACAGTGAAAGACCCTTAGATTCATCTTTCAAACCACTGATCATTAGAGTAACTGACACATTTAAACATCACAGCTAAAAAATACAGCTACAGCTTAGGCAAGAACTTACAACAGATCACGCTACTGATTCTCTCGATCTTTCTTTTTTCCTTTACTCTCCAGGGCATTATATTCTCATTTTTTAATCACAAGGACATTGATGTGCGTCTATTTGAGCTGGGGTTTTTTCCTTTCTTAAACATTAGCCTGAAGACATGAATTAAATCAATCACTGCAAGTGAATTAGCTAATCACTGAATTAATCATCAGTTTATAAATTAAATATGAGAAGGGCTTTGAGATCAGTGTGAATTCAGCCCTGCTCCAGACTCTCCTTGCTAACTAATGGCTTTTGTTTGTAACAAAGACGACCGTTCAGGGTGAATTCTATTTGTATTTACTTATTCTAATGAAACTTTGCTAATACTTCTTCCAGGAATGGTGGTAGGCAGTGTCAGCTTTAATTATGTCAAAAAGCACTTGTTCTAAGCTCTGCCTTTTCACAGATTAACAGGAACCGTTGATCTATTGCTGCACTGAGTGACACTGTTAGCAGTAGTGAGGGAAGGAGGGGAATGCTTCATTTATCTGCAGAAAAATCCTCAAAGGACGTTGATGTTACAAGAGGATTTACCATGAATGCAAATGTTCAGCCTCATTAATATTAATATTGGAAAAATAGTGTTTTAACCTCCTCTGAAGCTATTTGCACTTTGGCCATACACTGTATGCACTATTGTTGTAAAGACACACCATTTCAAGGGGTTCTTAATTACCGCAGATGAACATGCAACAAGTGTAAGAGTTCAGAAAAGCTCAACGCTGAAAGGCCCTGAGGACCTCTCCTGAGGACAATGCAAGCCAGAGACTCAACACCTTGCCAGGGCAGTTCAATTCCTGCCGGGACATCTGCTCCACTTTGAATCCTGGGGCACACAGACATCAGGCAGGTGCCGCAGCTCACGTTAAATGTCTTAGAAATGTTTATTTTACAACGCAATGTGAAATGGAGCACTGAGAAGCAGCCAGTGTCACTGAATCCTACCGATGCGATACGATTTTTTGTGTTTACAGTAATAGCAGCTTCTGCGCAAAGTTTGCTTGTGACGAGCATTGTTTTGGAGAAGGGAGGGCACGGCTGCTGCCTTGGGTGTGGTAGCAAAGCTATGACAGACAGAGAAATCTTACAGCATGACTCCCCCCATACACCAGTTCATCTTCGTGTTGTAACTGCGCATTCGGGTTGAAATTCCCTGTGGAGGAATCCTGAAGGCACATCCTAAGGACTCGCCTGCACAAAGTTGCAGAGCTATCTGGAAAGAGAGAGGGTTTACACAAGCGAGGTCCTGCTGCCCCCGCAGCAGTGGCTCCCTGTGATGAGGCACTGGCCTAAACCTATGATTCTATGATTCCCTTCGATTTTTAAAATGCTCTCCACGACCGCACTCTGTGCAGCCGAGGGCTGGCCGTTCCTCCAGCCCAGGATGGCAGAGTGCCCTGACCCGCTGCCAGCAAGGGAATGAGGACAGGAGCAGGCTGGCAGCAAGCTGAGACCTAACTCGTCTGCCAGCACAGGGCACACAGGTCACCTACGTGAGCCTGGCCGGGGACGCTGCCGGGAGGAAGAGGGGACTTGAACATCGTGTCCCCTGACTACTAAAGAGGCTCAGATTTTGATTTCTTTTCCTTCATAACATGCCAAGAATTAGGCTTTCTGTTATCCAGAGTCTCACAAAATGAAAATCACATGTGTAAATCACACTGGTCCCCAAAACAGAGGCTAAACAGAATTTATTTGAGGTAGAAGACCGTCCTTCTGTACAGAGGTGTGTTCCACCCACCAAGCTTTTATGAGCTGGCAATTGTAAAGGCCACTTCGTACTAAACCTAAACCTAACATTATTTCATTTCCCATTTGAGAAAAGTCCTTACAACATAAAGCTTTTGCACCAGACTTGAATAATAAATTCTCTATTAGCTGGCTTCTCCTGCCAGCACAGGAGAAGCCATTTTAATGATCCTTTTTCTAATCTTTTAGAAGAAATTTACCAAGGGGGTGGGGGGAGCGGGGTGGGGATTGCACCTTCTTCACACCTGGAAATATCACTGCCCTGTAACAAATTAAAGGACTTTTGCCTGCCAGAAAGAAGTTAACCAAACCTTAAGCAGGTAGCTCCCAGGAGAGATAGTCAGTGGGCACCAGGAGGCTCTCCACTCTTGCAATTTGCACCTGCAATGTCTTTTTTTCTCAGCAGAGGTACAACACTAGCAGAGTCAGGTGCAGCACCCTGTGTTCAGGACAAGTCAGGCAGAGTCATCTTGTGGGGGTTAACTTTTAGGCTGCTGCATGTCTTCATCTCTGCTGGTAAGACATAAATCATCTTTCCAAGTCAATTGACCATTCCTCCCTGAAATGCACTTAAAACATGACAGAGATTTGCACTAAATGCATCCTCAAGGGTAAAGCCTCACTTAGGCAAATTACCAAGTTTTGTTTCAGAGTCCACACAATCAGTCCTCCAGGAAAGGAGAGAGGGCGGCTGTACGAATTCCAGCGGCAATGGCTAGAGGAGCAGTAGAGGATTGGTGTGTCTTGCAGTCAACAGCCCGAAACAAGCCACTCCAGACCATGCTGGCAGGAAATTTAGCGCAGGTGACAAGCAAAGAAACGTTAGAAATGGGTATTTCAGAAAGAACAGGAGTTTGCGGAGGGGTGGACAGGTCTATGTCAGCTGTGCCAACAGGTGTGCAAATGGCAAGGCTTGAACCCTGGTGACACCCTTGCCTGAGGGAGATACACAACAGAAAATAAAATTGAGTTCCCAGTGCCCAGGAGTCCTTCCCATCCTCCTTCACCCCTGGAGGAGAGGCCCCATGCCTCCGCTCTCCTTTAGGCAGATCTCCCGCCTTGTCACAGGAGAGGCAGTGAAGGGAGCCCTCCCAGGCTCCCATTTCACCTTGTCTGGCTGGGTAACAGATATTTTTGATGGCACATCTCTTGGCTTTCATAGTTTTGCATGGTTCTGTTTCTCAACCATACTAAAGCCCTCTGCTTTACTAAAATGCATCTTTCAAGGCAAGCATCTCTCAAGGTCACCAAAGGTATTAGGTCCTTAGCCCTCACCAGACGTAGCAGGATATTTTTTTGCCAGTTTTAGTAATGCTTCCTTAAAGCCCTGGCTTGGCTATAGATACAGACAGACAGTCAAAACCAGGCCAGGCACATGGAAAATAAAGAAAAAGCAAAGCCCAGGTAGAAAAGGTTTTTCAAGGTTACACCTCTGTGGTCACATAGTCTGAAATTTCTGAGTCTTACAGAATTAGCATCTCGTAGAGAGAGATTTTCTTAAAGGGGACTGGGCAAAATGAACGACGATGTCATTTCTCCAGGCATCGCCCATTGCTTTGGATTCTCTGAAGTGCACCTTTCCAGGAGTTTTTGAAAGCCTGAGTAAAGGAGGTGTTTAAAGGAAGTCCCGACTCCAAGCTGGACCTGGGGTACTTGGAGGGTCCTAGCTGAAGAGGCAGGTCTGAGGGGTGTTCGGTGGGAAGTGGTGGGGTAGAGATTGGGCAAGCAGAGAAGCCAGGTGGGCTTCGAGTAGCAGCCATCAGTAAAGTCTTTCAGATTTTTTTATGTCCTCCCTAATTAGGCCGCAGTAAAAAGCTCCCCTAGCACTTCACATCAGCAGGATGCCTCTCAGATGGGTTTAGTAATACGGCATTCACAAAAGGGTTGGTTTGGGGTGATTTGGGTAACCAAGCATGGACCCGAAAATATCTGCACACCGGTGTTGTAGCACAGTTTCCTTCCCAATGTCAAATACGTTCCCATCGTCTCCGGCAGCCCCACTCACCCTCCTGTGTTTCTGACCGAAGGACAAATCTCTGCCTTTGGTCCCCAAACTCAGCACCAGGCCAACTGCCCTCTGCCCGTGCCTTGCTCTCCCACCATCTCCTACAGCAACACAGCCCTCGACTTCTGGCTCTGAACTGTGAAATAACTTCGTCATTTACCAGCACCTTCTAGCGCTGTGTCTCGGGCAACCTTTAACATGTTGCTCATGACAAAATAGAGACCAAGACCTGAAGCTGTACGATTTGACTCAGGTTTTCCCCGTTGTACTTTTATAGGTGTCAATGGGGCTGGTAACAGCAGCAAGCACTACAGGGAATAGGTAAGACCGCACATTAAAATGTGGCTTCTTCCCTCCATTTTAGCTTTTTCCGTTTCCACCTGCAGCCAGCAGGTCCCAGCACCCAGGGATTATTCAGCACTCGGGCAAAGCTCCCCTCCCAGCCCCGAGATGCCGCCGGTGAAATCTCTGGGCTGCCAGCAGTAGAAACGCTCCATCTAATGGCTGAATTTGTAAAGTAGGGCGCCAGCAAGCAGTGATCAACGCAGAGCAGAAGTGAGCATAGCCGTGCGAATAGCAGGGAAATTTAGACATTCAGAGAACCGTTTCTTCTCTTATTCCTGTGCTGGTAAGGACTGGACACCATGCAAAAGGAGCTTGTCTGTATGACCAGAGTAACCTCACAAGTAAGGATCTTTACGGATTTTGGGATGAGGGATTCCTCTGGAAGGCTGAAGGAAACCTCTGTTACATGTTACCTGAAAAATCAGCACAGGGGAATTCTCAGCTATCAGAAGAAACAATTTTAATTACTCTACTCACAATGTGGTTTCCAAAATGCAACATGTCCTCTGAGCCTTATTTCTCTTTGTCATTTCCATGAGCATCTCTTCTTATAGAATGAAACATTTTTCACTCCTTCATGAGAATGTCCAACACAGGAAAAAAATCTTGCTGCGTATTCACTTTCCTGCCAACTAAAAGGCTTTTGTACACTGAAAAGCCAAAGAAGCAGCAGGTCGGTGTTTTACCTCTTCTGATCTGAAACCTGGAACAGCTTTGGGACTTGCTAGACACCTCCCGTTCCGGTACTTGGTTTGTCCTGAATGTGCCTTCAGTTGCTTGTATTTCACTGAGCTGCAGGTGCAAGAACAACTTCGCAAGACAGCGGGATTTTCACTTGGCAAGCGAGCGCTAGGGCAGGCTTTCAATGATGCGTGTCGTGCAACAGCAGGAACATACTGCCAGAGGGAAAATTTCCTGAGATAATAAAGCCATAAAAATCTATAATGCACTGAACTGGTTATCCTCAAAAAGCCACCAAATAGCTGTTAAGGCCTATATTTTTGAAAATGGCTAGTGACTCCAAAAATCCAAAGGATCTGATTTTGGGGGGAAATGCTCAGCACTTGCCATCTGAAAATTAAGATTCTTTCATAAGATGCCTCATGTTAGGCAACCACAGCCGCTTCTAAAAAAATTGACACAGATTTCTGTAATTCAGGAGAGCTTCGCAGGCACCTTCTTGCCCCTGCATCTACAAAAAAAGGCTGTGAATGAATCAACTGGCATGCGGGGACCGGCCAGCTCATGGCAGCCCTGTGGGGGAATGCAACCAGTGCAGGTTGCTTTTCCTGCCAGGAACTGCAACCACTTTCTGCAGACCGCACAGCTTTTCGGCCTGCAGCACGGCAGTTGCTGAGCCAGTTGCTCTGGCCCTTGCAGGGAGCTGAAAGAGTTTTTCTGTGGTTGAGATGCAGCCTAAAAAGAAGGCAAGTTCTTCCTGTCACTGTGCGCCCCGAGGCTCCCGGAAGGAGTCAGAGAAAAAAAGCTCTTGGACACTGTAGACCCAGCTCACTCTTACCAAGAAATAACCATGTTTAGTCAAGTTACACCATCAGAGCTAAATGCCTGTGCCCCTCGGGATTCTTAGGAACACAACGGACTACCCAAAGGCAGCTCTGGATTGCTAGCCCCGGCTGCTGAGGTCTTTCATTCTTCTGAAGAATGGGATCAGTGCGGGCAGCGGTGATCCAAGCATCCAGACAAGATTCCACCAAGGCTGCAGCTCTCAGTATCTCCAGGGTCCAGGAAACTTATCACAGAAGAACAGAAATCCCCAAAAGACATCTCTTTATTAACTCATGTAAATTACACCCATCATGTAACAACGACGTCTGTACCATTGTCACACCATACAGATTTCTTAATAAAACTGTTTTCCATCTTAGATGCGTTACTTATCTGTACCACTGAGTCTTACTAGTGTGTTGAGGAGATGAAAATAATAAAAGCATACAAAATAATGATCCTGTAATCATTCTGTCATTATCAAGCAAGGAGTATGAGAAACAAAGACAAACAGCGCCTGAGAGTGTCTCATCAGTATGCAAACTGTTTTCATTATGCCCAAGAGAGCTGACACATGCTGAGTTTCGTGGGACAGCTGGGAATAGGTGGAAGACACGGTGCACTCATTAGGCAAATGTTGTGGCTTTGAAAAGAGCGCGACAAGCTGCATTTCTGCAGCTCTTTCCTTGCTACCCTGTCCCCTCCGGCTCCTCAGACGCGGGCAAAGAGCAGGCTGTGTGCCAGGGAGGTGACTCCAGCTGCCAAAACAGGAGCGGTGACAGGCTGAGGAGCAGGTTGGTGGGACCAGCCTCCTCCTCCCACGCTGCCCGGAGGGTTGGGGTGGCCGGCCAGGGCTGCATGACCTGACGTGGCTTCCTATCTTGTTTTTGCTTGGTAATGGGAGTGATTAAATGCACACTTGAAACAAACCTGGTGCTGTGGCAGGGCTGGATCAGGTTTGGCTATCCGTGATGCGAGGCTGGCAGGAGAAGCCATTAACTGGTGACAACATTAGTAAGAGCTGCAGAAAGGCCTCAGGCAGCTACTCCGTCATACATAACCTTTAAGCAAAACAGCATTACTGTTGAGATTGCCGGATGCTGTCCCCTCCAGAACGTGAAACACACAAAACTGAACCCTTGAATATGGAAATACAGTCACCCACAGAGCAGTCCAGGGTGACCTGCTAGTGCTCCAGCCCTGCCTGCTGCTCGGCTGGAGCAGTCGGGCACATCTGGGGCCAGCCTGTCAGGAGCAAACCTGAGGGAGACCACTGGCCCTCGCCTGAGCTGGGCCTTTCTTCTGCTCCTTCAAACACCAGTGAAGGGAAGAGAGAGATCTTGCTGAGGGCTCACCCTGCCCCATGGGAAGATGTTTTGGAGGAGCCAAGATCAGTTATGTCCTTGCTCATCACAAACTGTCTGTGCAATTGTCGGCACTTAATCCATCCATGAATCCCACCTCCAAAACAGAGGACATCACAGTCTGCAGGCAGCGGAGAGCTCGGGGGCCAGCTGTGGCCAGGGTCCAGCAAGCACCCAGCCTGGACCCACCGCCCAGACACGAGCAGTGCAGGGATACCAGGACAGCAGCCTCCCACCCACGCTCGCCATCGTCCTGTACGTCTGGCTCCTCTTCCAAAATCACTGCCACTGATCCTCACCCCTCCTTCGGCTCTTTCAGCGTTAATTCTCCAGGGGATGTGTAGATGAGCTGGCCCCTGAGCATGAGAAGCGCGGTGGGGAGTGGGCAGAGCTGTGGTGGGACACAACCCACGCAAGCACGCAGGTTATCAGAGTGATTTCACATGCAGGTTATAAGAGTGATCCTGTACACAGGGAACAGTTTTTATATTTTATATTTAGTCAAGTTGTGACTCCCCTGCCATCACCCAAACGGGGTTGCTTGAGGCCGTCCGATGTTCCCCCGGCGTTTCTCTTCACCAGCTCGTACAACCCATGTTCTAAAAAGGCACAAAGTGTGGGTGTAAAGCGCGTGGGAGCACGATTCCCGGCAGGAGCTAGTGTGAAGCTGAATGTCACTAAGAATTAGAAGAAACAGACTTGTAGAAGTATCACATGGAAGCAAGCACTTAAGCACAAGATGTTCCTAAGGAAAGGTAACAAAAACACAGGTAAGTCTTGATTTGTCCCCGTGCCCAATACAGTAAGTCTGATGTCAAAAGAATCAGCTTCTTCCCATGCCTTGCTTCTCCGTCTGCGGAATGGGAATGAATGCCTTTTCCCCTCACCTCGCTGCCTGTCTTTGTGTGCGTGATATATAAGTTCTCTGGGCCATGGTGGCCCGGAACAAGGGTATGTATGCGAACGTACCACCTGTCTGGCCACACCAAGAGCTCACCTGAAGTCTCCAGACAATGTGAAAAGTCAGACTGAAGAATACATTTATTATTTTCTATTATTTACAGATTATTATTATATTATTCTCTTATTTATTATTTTCAGTCCCTTGTTTTCAGAATTCACCTGGAAGCCACAGACTTGGGGCACAGGCGCTACCTTTGGGTGTTCCCTTTCAAACAAGCTATTGCTGAGGATTGGTTTTCTATTAAAAAATTGGTCCGCTGACTTCTTAAAATGTCTTAAAATAAGTGGTCACTGCTCTCCAATGTACACCACTAGCCCGCAGCTCTAGGCAAACAGAATTGAAAAATCAGGTCTTTCTTTGTGCTTTCTCCTTTAGAAAACGAGGTTTAAATTAAAAATCAGCTGTTTGCAGATCTCAGAGGCTAAACTACGATGAGATAATTGTCCACTTCCCAGGGGCTGAAGAGCAGTTCAGCTTCACTTCTCAAGGCCGTGAGATCATGACAGCCTCTGTGAAGATCATTAAGATTCCACTTTGAGTGCCCCATGACTGATGAAGGATTGGAGGAGTGTGTTAAGTCAACCAGCAGCGACAGGACCCCAAAGTTTTGGTGGGTTCGCTGGGCAGGCCTTTGCCTGGTGGCTGCCTTCCTTGTAACCCTACGGCAGCAGAGCAGCTCCCTCCACAGCAGAAGCTCCAGGTGGGATAAGACCATCACCAAACTTCTGATAGGAGCCAGAGGAGGCCGTGGTGGACCAGCTTGGGTCTTGCTCACAGTTACTGGGACAAGTGGGGCCAAACGCATGGTGAATTATGAGCAGGAAGCATAGCAGTAACAAGGCTCTGCTGTTTCTCATTAGCGTGCTGTGTGATGGTGTTTAGGACACGGCTTACAGGGCTGGTAAAGGCAGGGCTGCAGATTTTCTGGTCCCTCTGTGGTGCCGTCAAACCTTTCTGTTGCTTGGGGAGCTGGGCTATGTGTGCTTTCCTTTCAGCAGCTTTCAGATAGCTTTTATTGAAAATGGGGTGAAACTGAGGTTGCCTCAGTTTCCTCTTGGGTTTTTTAAGCGCTGAATGCAAATAATGTTGTAAAAATGAAACATTTTCTTCAGGTTTTGACTTTTTACTGTTAATTGGATGCNACTGTGATTCNNGAGCACTACAAGACAGCCANTGAAATAAGGTAACTTTTCTTCTTAAAATTTATTTTAAATAGAANAATGCATTCCAGCAATNTTCCTCCAGCCTGACAAAGAAAGCTTCAACTTCCCGAAACACCGTGTTTTAGTATCTTTCAAAAATAAAACATGTTCTCATGGGAAAAAATATGTTTATGAAACAGTATGTTCCAATTAAAACCATGTTTCATGGGGAGACCAGTGCTGATTTCTTATAGAGGGGAGAGGGTGTCTAGTCCCGGGCTGGGGAGCCGAAGGGGGCCAGAGCCCCGCAGCGTGGGCTCTCCTTGCCACCAAGACCAGGCGCGAGGACACCACTAGCAAGGGTAGCAGCAGCCTGCTGCGGAAGAACATCCAGGCCAAGTTTATAAATATTTTTAATACTATCCACTGGGATTGGATTAAGCTCCAGAGTCAGATGCTCTGAACTCCTTTGGGATAAAACCAAAGGGTGATTTCCTTTTGCTGACCGGTGCGTAAAAGGAGAGGACATCCTAAGGCCAGCACAAGCGAGGTGGCCCCGAGCTTTTGGGGCTGTTTCATCCCCCGGTCCCTGCCAAGCGGGCTTCTGGCCTGCAGATGGCGGGTTTGCCGCTTGGATGCTGACAAGGGCGGGGGCGGAGGGGGATGAAGCCCTGCATCCCTGAGGGAATCTGAAACACAAATACCGCCTGAGGGTGACTGATAGCTAAGAGTTAACCCTTCACCCTCCCTAACAGCTCTCCTGTAATGCTTCATTCTGTGTGCGTGACCAGCTGTGTAGTGGGCGTGAGGACATTGCCCTGCAGACGGTAATGCCGGCGCTTTGGCTGAACGGGAGGCGTTATTACTCGTGGTGGGAATAGGGAACTTCACCACCCACTGCAGCAGCAGCCACCATCCACAGCACAAAAGCATGAAGACTGTTCCTCCAGGAGGCAACATAAAGGTATATGATGATCATGCTATCATTTTCTCATCTTCCCTACAGTCTTCAGTAAATACACAGACAGGAATTAAGAGATAACCATATTGACAGATTGACTCCGAAGGTCCCACAGCAAGGTCCAAGGCTAATACTCAAGCAATGACTTGCGCTGTTACTGATCTCTGCGCCACCGTGAGCCAAACTCGCCCAGGAGGTCAAAAATTGTGAGTCTGGGCCCCGCTGAAACATCACATACTTCTAGGAAAACACATTTTCCCTATCCATTTTTCAAGATCCATGTCTGTGTTTTAAAATCCTCTGGAGTCCTTCACCAGTTCGCCAAAGTAAAAATAGGAATACTTCACAAAAGTCAAACTATGAAGTTGAAAAGAGTACTTTTAATAGACACAAGAACACATGTTTTTCCCTGACTGCCCACGTGGAAACCCCGCGAAGCTCATGCAGTGTGACACATGTGTACCCGATTGCTGGCTTCCCTCTCTTCCTTTCCACTTTCCTACCTTTCCCCTTACATTTCTGTCCTGTCCAAGGGCTACAAAATGAGGCTGGAATGTGAATCATGTATTTCCAAGAAACACAGAGAACTTGCTCTATGGATCAAATTTTCCATTTATTTTTCCATAAAGTTTTCTAAGCCCTCCTGAGAGCTGCACGAGTAGGAATGTCTTTCCAACATGCAGCTGCTCGTTAATTCCTAGGAAAACCCCTAAAACAAACGGTTTTCAGTAACATGGTAATCTTTCCATTCTGAAGCTTCACAGTTATTTTGCTAAAGAAAGCTCTCACAGCCGGTCAAAGAAAAAAAATTCAATGCACTGTTTTGATCAGCTACACAAATACACACACATACTGCATTCTGGCTGCAGATCTCAACTTTGGTGACAATTTGGTGCCCAAATGAAGAACACATGGGGGGAGGGGGGAATTTTTCCACCCCTCCTGTTCTCCAGTGTAGTACCCGCTCTTTCGTGGATAGCCTGGGACTTTCCCTCTGCCACCACCCCAGCTGCAGGAGGAGCCCTGGGGGGAAGGAAGGCAGTGTCCTCTGCCTCTCTGAGCCCTGGGCAGCACAAGGGATGGGCAGCTGCTGCTGCCGCCGGTATTGCTACAAAGGAGGTAGCAGCATCGCCTCCGACATTTCCAGCATTGCAGGAGGATGCTATCTCAGCTATCAGACCATGAATGCACTCCAAACAAGCTAGGCCTGTTCTATTTGGACCAGAGCTGAGCTCTGTCATCGTGTTCGTCTCTACAAGCTGCCAGACCAGATGAGCTGCATGGGTTTTGCAAGAGCCTGGGCACATACGTGAGCGTATTTTCCCATGGCTTTTCCTCCAACACCCAACATCCAGTGCTGCAGGGCTGCTGCCGTGGCTGGAGCTGTTTCGATGCTGCTGCAGTGATGCTCTCTGAGCCGGCAAGCAGCTGTGGAGCACAGAAGAAGGTGGAGGTTTCCTACAGTACCAGGAAAGGAGAAATGCACAGCAAAGGCAGAGTGGTAATAAAGAGGAAAACTTCCTGACTTGTGCTCAGAAGATCACGTTGCTGGCAAAGAGCAGCAGTCAGTACCCCATCCCTCCTGCTGCCCACAGACTCCATTTCTAGGTGTTAGTAGCTTGTCTTTGTCCCCACAGCAGTTTGTGGGCCCTGTGGGCAGAAGGGGAAGAGCTAAGGGGAGCAGAGGCAATACCTCATTGGTGTATTTCACTAGCCTGGGGACATTCCCTTTGCATGCACCACATTTTTTGGCTTAAAAAAACAGGTTTTTTGGCTGACTAAACCCTCTTGCTCTGCTGCAAGATTCTCTATGCCATTACCCAACACACATAGGGCTCCCAGGCTCAGCCGAGAGTGAAGATGCTATAGGGTCTCAGGAGTACTGGAGCACGGGGGTGGCAAAGCCTCGTTACAATTTGGCACAGAGTGTGCTTTTATATCTGACTGGATGGAAATCATTCAACCGCTGCCCCAGATCACTGCTGACAGAAATAATTCCGGGGTTTGCTGTCACTTTGACGACGTAGCTGTGCAGGCCTGAGAGTAAGACTGCACCCCTGGCAAGCCCTCTCCAGCGAGAGCACCGGCTCCCTCCACCCCACCCAAGCCATTTCGGAGGGCTCTCACACAGATCTCTGCAAAGTCCTGCCGCTTCAGGAGAACGGATGCTGATGGCGTGTCGGCAGTGGGCTCGGTAGCCCCGCTGAGCACCAGCCGATAGCGAAGTGCTCTGCCTAGCCGGAGCCCCTGCATTTTGTAGGATCTGGCCTGTTCTTTCCGTTTTCCAGACTTGAAAATGTCTGGAGGGTGTTTTGCTGAAATCAACAGCCAAAACCTCCACGATTTGTTTCAAGGCCCTTTTGACATTCCCCAGTAGCGTTTGCACAGTGATTTCTTCGGCTGTTTCTCTGCTGCAGGCATAGATCACTCCGATCCCCCACCACATGCCGTTCAGCTTCCATTCCCCAGCCACCATAGCCAGTCGGAAGCTTTTTGAATGAGGTTGCTTTGTCACTTGTGAATATTATCATTCAGCACTGTGAGCAGACCTGGGAGCCAACAGTTTACTAGCAGTAAATGGCGATAAGAAAGGCGCCCTTGGCAAAGGCAGAAGGAATCCTGCCCTGCAACAGCTCCCTTATCCTGGGCCAGCCCAGGTCGCTCCTCTGACAACCAAATGCAGGTTTATGTGGCAAACATGTTTCTGTGTCCCCTGCTAGGGATTACAGGGTTCTTGCTCTCTGCTGTTTTCAGGATTAAGTAATGAGAGAGACAAATTTCTTGGTAGCAATTGCCTTGCTGCCAGAATGATAGAAGCTCCACAGAATAGCAATAAAAAGAAGGCAATAGGAAAACACAGCAACTATCCATGACACACAAAAAAATGAGACTTTTGTAGAAAAGGCATTCACTCCATTAAACAGTGAGAACTAGAGGCTATAAAATTACTCTCCAGAGGTAAAATGTAACTGATCAGAGTTCAGGTAATTAAAGCACTTTCAATCCACACTTTAAAGCACAAACTCACCTGCCAGGACTGCCTGGGAATATTCCAGTAGGGAATACTCAAGGGGAAGCGGTGCTCTGACTGGTGGCTTTGTGCTACACCTTCTTACCTTCTCTATCAGATTTAAGCATTAATAACTGTAATTTCTCACCCATCCTGGGCAGTCAGATCCCGTACCCAGTTGAACTGGTCCACCCTAATGCCCCCTGAGCCATCCTTCCCATTGCATGCCACACACGCTTGCTCTTGGGTTGGCTTCACATCATTCATTTATCTCAGGCTGATTTTGCCTGTGAAAACCTCTCAAGCCCTACTTTTTACGTCCTTTTTAATTTTATTTAAGTTTTATTTTTAAAAACAGCAAATTAGAGGGAAAGAGAGGTAAAATTAAAGCACAATTCAATGTGATGGAAACTAAAAGAAGGAATTACTTAACGCCTACTTGGCAAAAACCTGCTTTGGCTAAATCCTGATTGCCGCACACGACGTTGCTGGCTCTAGGAAGGCGGTTGTCTCTGCTGGCAGCCGTTAGTGTTGTTGGTATGTACAACGGGTCCTCTAAAAATAGCCATGTGCAAATTAGAGCTGCAAAAACCCTCATGCAGTGATTCTCTGTGGTGTCCTACCTCACCTCTTCTCACACTCATGAAAGATGGATTTTGCCTCACCTTCTTCAAAACTACTTTTACCCATCTTTAATAATACAGACCATCAACTTGATTACTGTATTGAAGTACGTATGTTCAGGAAGGAGATCCCAGATGCTTTTGGTCAACACGGATTTTTAGTTTAATTAAAGCTAAGTGCTAAACCAAAAGTGGCAAGCTATGCGTCTTGCACGTCCTTACCAGCCACTTTTCAGCATTCACAGCTTTGTTCTTTGCAATCATGTGCAGCAAATTTCTTAAATATTATTTAATGTTACTCTATTGGTTTTCAAAAGCATTTAGCGAGAAATGTTAAATGCAGTTCGGACCCAAACACCTGAAGATAGCTCTTGGGGTCAGGGAAGCGCAAGCCGCAAAAGCCAGTCACTCACAGGAGGATGTATTTACAAAAGATACTGAAGGGTGCTCAAGCAGAAAAATAGACTATTGCAAAGCTTTGAAAAGCTAAAATCAGCCATTGGTCCTTATGTAACTGTCATCTAATTGTTATTTTTTCCCAGAAAGCAGTCCATGAGAGCTCTCTCTTGTTTCATTACAAGTGTCCCCTTTGTGAGGGCCCTTGACAGCAATTGTGAGGTTTTTAAGTACTGTTTATTATCAACACATAAGCTTGACTGCAAGGATCAGTGTTAGCTTTCTCCCCCGGCAATATGAATGATATTGCCAGGGACACACTGTCACTGCTGTGGGAAATGCAACACCTTGCTAATCTGGCATTTGTTTCATACTACAAACTACACTGTGAACACTAGCCACCCCTTGTAGTAGCCACACATCAGTCCTCTAAAATGCAGCCACTGCAATCAAAAGAGCCACTGGCTCTTTTGACCTGGCCTGCTCTATCATATAGCCCCCAGCCTCTATTTTTTGGTGACACAATCAAAAGACATGCCGTGTGAGAGAAACAACAGACATGTGTAACATATTTCTTGAGAGTGAGCTGGTACTTTTAGGCAGGGACCGGATATTTCTGGCTAGGAGTGCTAGAGCTTCCCAGCGGCATTCCTCCCAGCCCAGCAACCCGGCATGGAGCCTTGGCAGGCTCCAAGCCTTACAAGGGTTTCAGAGCTGAGCACTGGAGGTGGAAAGAGAAAACACCTCTTTTTGCTTAGATGAAGGCCTGAGTGGGAGTTTTTCACATCGTAGGAGAATCATCTCCCCTTGAATGATTGGCACGCTCTCTGGTCCTGCGCTGCCGTGTCTGTTTGAACCCCAGGGACTGGGACAGGCTGAAACAAAGAACTGAAGATGATGAAGAGAGGCATGATGAAAACTCAGCCCTTTCCCCCCTAACCTGGTGACTTCTGTGGGATTGAATCTGAGCTTTCTTTGCTGAAAGTTGTTTCATTTACACAAGCTAACCTGTTGCACACATGTAAAGAACCATTAAATACTCAAAGTCTGTGATTTTCAGTAAATTTTATACTGGGCATTTATGCTGCCATCAAAATGCAAAAAGCTATGTCTGAGAGACATTTCCAAAGCAGTGTAGTTAAGAGAACTGCAGCTGGAATTACAGACTTGTTCTTTGGAATGCTAAATGATTTCATCACATGTAGATCTCATGGGCTAAATTGTAACTGAGTGGGGCAGGGCATCAGGGCCCCTACAGGGCATGTCCACAGCAGGCAAAACTGTAATGGTCTAATGTCAATTCTAAGTATTACTTACGTATTTTGGTGGGTTGATTTGCATCTACATACAGATTATGACTATGGTCAATTTTTTATCAACAATTCTCCATCAACATCTAATAAGCAGACGCTCGCACTTTTGCAATCAAAAATGATTTTTCAGAGATCAGAAAAGATAATTATCATAAAGCTTACCTAACTGTTTTCAGAAGTTTATCCGTTTGTCATGGAGGACTGGTAGTGGTGAGATGTCATGTAAAAGGAAAACATTATAAAAACAACACTGTCGGAGTGTTCTTGAAAAACATGTTTTTTAGAAATATGAAAATGCAGAAATACAAAGTATCTGTTGCAGAAGCAATACGAATGTGCAGCATGGTCGTATGCAATGATTGCTATGGTTTACTGGATAATAATGGCAAATTAAGTTGTGTAATTTTCGTAAGTTCACACATAGCTGAAATAAAATTTCTTGGTCAAAATAAAATAATCTGCTGTATTGTTGACATGTGAGCTACACTTTCAACAGAAAAAAGAATCAAACAGCTGGCTGAGAGCATATTATTTTTGTAATCACTTGCGCAGCAGCCATGGAAATACCAAAATGTTGCTGATAGTTTTCAGTGCCACATATCCCTCCTCAATTTGACTATTTTAAGACAGGAAAGTACAGTGTCAGAAATACCTGAAATATAAAAAGGAAATTTAAATTCAATAATTTCATTTTTTACAATGTATCAGATAGTGATAACCCTCAAGTTTGAGGGACATTTATCTGCAAATTAACACAAAACGAGAACTGAATTTTTCCTCCAGTATTAGTCATGATAATCTGTAACCTGACAAAGTAATTCGAGACAAGTCATAATCTGATCCTAGATGTTGCAATCAAAGTTTCTCACCTTTCAAAAGAATTTTAAAATAACATGATACTTCAGCTGATACCTTGATTACATGTCAATACTGACGCATACCTGAACAGATGGTTGTTGCTATAACCCTGCAGTTCAAAGAAGCTTCATCTGCTCTTGCTGTCAAACGCAAGTTTGGGTTTTCACAAACCTTCTTGTTTTTCTTTCAGCCTGTGAGTTTGAAAAATGTGTAAGGAATAAATATGCGGAAAGCTACACTGAAGAACAACCTCCTTGTGAGCAAGTTAACTTTGCGGAGTTCAAGGCTCCAAAGCTGGGAATTTAAAGAGAGAGAATTTGCTGATCCGACCTAAACTTGGTGCCCTTGTACCTATGCATTATGAAATAGTATTTAATTACAGAAACTTAAGGTTATCTGTGCTCCTGGAAAACTCCTGTCTTATACCATGTAAGGAATGGATGTCTCTTCCTGAATGGATAGCTATGCCTTTTGCTTTTTCCACAAAACTGTATTATTACTTTAAGGATTTTTTTCCTTAATCAGTGATTTTTAGACAAACTCTTAACAGCTTAGAGACAATTAGGTGAAACAAAGTTATTCACAGCTAACAGCTGTGTATTTACATGCAATGATTGTGTTTAAATGCCTGTAATGATAGCTCTGCCTGCTCCTTATGGGATAGGACGTGCCTTGAGACAACTGAAATGAGAGTCTTTGCAGGAGTCCTAATGCAGAGGCAACTGCAGGCCAGGAGAAGGTTTGCCTTTACATTTCCCAACTAGGACCACATGTAAAATCACAGTAGACAGCCAGAGAACACCTAGGTTAAAGCCTGTCCCTAAGCAGTAGGTCTTGAAGCTGCTGGATTTGCGAAGCATGTTACCTTCACAAACAAGGACAATAAAGAAAAAGGGGATGGGAGACATAAGGAGGAGTTAATAATCTCTGATTTTTTCTGTCATCTCTCCCTGTGAAATTTCAAAGTTTGGTTATATGCCTTGTACTCATGCAGCCAGGAAAACAAACATCAGCATGAATCTAAAGTGCTTTCAGCATACCCCTCATGATCATTCAAGCAGATAAGGAAAAACAAAACAGGCAAAACAAAGCCATTTAGAAAACACTTCATTTTGTCAGTTGAAATAATAAGCACGTTTTACAAAGTTGCAGCCTGACCTAAGTTAGATTCGTCCAGTAATTAGCCGCTGTGAACCACTCTTTTGGTTTACTCAGTTCTACACTTTCGGGTTGCTGATCTGTGATAGCTACTGACCTTTTTCTAAGGACATCCCTGGCCCTGTCTTAGGAAGCCTTTCTGCTAATAACATTTGAGTATTTTTCCCGTATCGCTTCTGACATATAATTCTGCTGTGTTTTTCACACCAAGGGCACTACCACATCATTTCTCTTTCGCTGCTGTTTCCAGCATTGTCACTTACAGCCTTGAGCCTTCTTTTCTGACGCAGCTGGAGGATGGCAGCTGAGTGCAAAAACCCTTCTGTAGAGATTTCCGTGGGTAATGTTGATTCTCCAGGCGGCTGCGGTGCTATGCAGCAAGCTTTAGAGCTCCTTTTTATAGCTGCTCACATCAGTATGCTTTGACTCCTGGGGCCACAGTCATACTGAGAATAATCAAAATACGGCCACTACCCAGACTACACGTGGATTTGCAGCTTGTCCTACCAGCTAGTAACCTTCATAGCCATAAAGCTGTGAAGCTTTCAGGGAACAGAGGAAATAATTCTTTTTTTAAAAATACATTTCTGTCCTTGCTATGCAGTCTGTTCTAAAGTTCAGTGACCGCTGCTGGAACCATTCACGTGAGCAGGTTTAATCAGGACCGCAGACTACAATTATGTAAGCATGACACAATTCTCTGGAACAAAAACATGGAGCAAGTTCAGCATTTCATCACCTGTCCAGAGCCTCAATCCATACCTAGGCCAAGGTTGACTAAACTTGGTAGGTAGCTGGATGTAACAGGAACCAAAGGTGTCTGGATGTGACGGTGGCATTCCGTAACCTCATCAGCTGGGTGAATTGTCTAGTCCTGGAGCACATTTTGCCTCGGTTAGAATATAGACTTGCAGTGATTAAAATATATCTATATATATACACACATTTGTTTACTTCTTACTGGATATTTCTATACTGCCAAAACTGCTTAATCTAAACTGTCTTCCCCAAGTATGGAGTAGCAGATTTTTTTCAGGTCATGAGAAAGTAGCTCAAGACAAATGGATGCAGAGTAGCGCTCCAAAAAAGCAGGGTACGCCTGCATGGCGTGGTTTACTAAATACAGATACAAAGATCAGTGGCTGTATGACAAACCACACAAGCTAGGGAAGCCACTTATGCTGTGGGAATTTCATTGCTTACTTTGGATACTACAACAGCCAGTCACTACCAGGAATTCTCTTTTTATCTCTTCTCCAACGCTGCTGCATTCATATTTTCTGAACAGGGGCCATCAACCACGTTGTGAGCGGTTAGGGGGTTTTTTAAAACTTACTGTCTGGATCTGGAAAAGCAGAGCTGCTAGCTTTGCTATGAATGGTGTTTCTCACTGGTATTTCTCAACGACCAGACTCACCCATGCGCTGTCTCAGAAATAGTAAGCGTGCTATCTCCACACACACCTTCTATATCTACACGTATCTTAATCCCTTTCTTGCTCCTACTGCACTTTGCTTCCCCTTCACAATTTCTTTTCTTTGACCTCTCTGCAGCCAATGAAGAGAACCTCGGGCAAGAAAACTGACACATTTATGATATACAAAATTATAAAAATATTTCTTCTGTTCTTGGACAGATAAAGAATTCTTACAGCCCTCAGGCAGTCGAGGAAATACTTTCAGGCACAAATAATATCAAAGGCTTTCTTCTGATGATCCTTCCCCACTTCTGGCCTAAAAGTAACAACGGCCTTGGGCGGTATGTGAGGAGCTGGACCACCTTTCAGCACTGCTGATACATCAAGCGTACGTGGTGTAGAACAAATCTCACAGCTTTGGGAAGCGTAAAGCCACCCCAGACTCATTCCTGATAGGGCTGAAAATTTTGCTGGCGTCGTTATTTAACAACAACTGCTCTGCAAAGACAAGTAGCGAGCCTTGCTCACTAAAATACAGGGTATCAGACAAGCGAAGCTTTGAACGCCTCAGCCTGAGAAACACTTGGCTCCTGTCTTCATCTGCCTTTGCAGGGAACACGTCTAAATGCCTTACACTTAAAGGGAAGTCACTATTTTAAGGACTTACTCTGGCAGCAGCAGGATGGGAATTTCTATGAAGCACGTTCACTGTAATGTAAAAACTTCAGGGATAAGGTTCAGATGCAAAAGCAGGGGGAAGTTACATAAGGAACATTTCCTTTGTGCCAGGTGGTACGTAGGAAGGCTGTGAGCTTCACCAGTCTGAACGTCACCTAAGTCTGCCCTCCTGCACACTGCCACTGCCACCAACTCCTGCAGAAGGATGGAAAGTAAACAGTATCCTTTTCCGCTGATCACAACGCCAAGCACACGCAGTTTCCAGATTCGAGGGTTGATGCATTAGCTTCTTTGAAAGCCTTTAAAAGCAGCGTGATATAATCTGTCCAGAAGAGAGCAGCACTGACACCCTGTGAAGGACAACCAAGGTATTATCTGTCACCAGACAGTAAGCTGGTTCATATTATCAGCCACAATGTGGGGATCCAATTATTGCACTAAAATTTCGGAATGACTTCTATTAATCGATGAATGTTCTAAGTCGCTTCCTTAAAAGGAGTTCCATGAATTTTCTTAATAGGAGCCTTTGAGTCAAACAGGCATAAATCTGCAGGAACCACGCAGTTGTCAGGCTCGTCTTAGAGCAACAGGAACTGTATATAACATTTAAGGCTTGCTGACAGTAAAAATACACTTTGGTATACACAGGGCTACTCTTGATGCACTGCAGATGTACCTTTAATTAATCACAGAAATGATCTGCTATTTGCAGGCACATCCATTTTAAAAGGAACATGCACCAAAGACCCTGACCTTGTCAGGTGAAGTATAACTCTGTTGCCAAGCGAGCCTGTGGCTTCAGGATTTGGGGGAGAAGAGGGTATTCTGCCTAACCGATGCTTCCTTCCCCTCTTCCGCGGGGCAGCATTGCCTCCTCCTATTCACAGCTCCGCTGAGGATTGTCTACGTGCCTTCGACCCGGTGGCCCAGGCAGGGCTGTTTGCAGAGCGTGCCTCTGCCTACGCTCCGCAAAGGCCGTGCTGGCGGGATGTCAAAGCGCAGGCTTGGCAGCGGCACCGGCCGGCTCTCCCCGGGCTGGTTGGTAATCAGGTTCCAGCCCTGCCAGTACCCGAGCAGGTTCGTGACGCCGCACAGTAATTTGAGCGGGACCACCCTCCCGCAGGAGAAGCCCTACGCCTGCCAAAGCACAGTATTTTCCCCCAATAAAAAAAAAAAATTACGTTTTGCTGAACAATCACGAACTTTTACCACCCTGTAATGGCAGTTAAGCCAAGCACAAATATCTGTATTTTTTCCCTGGCGTCAGAGTCTAACTACCTCCACTTTTCTGTGTGGGTGACTGCCTTCGGTCCTGCAGAGAGGAGGCAGCTTTCTCGAGGAGCGTGCTGGGAGGGAACAAGTTCTGATCCTCCGTGTGAAATCCCATCTGTCGTCTTCAGCAACTCTCAACTCGCCGGCTGAGCGAGATAATGTTTCTCCGGCAGCGGCTGCGATTTTCCAAGCTCTTTGCTGGGTGCAAAGCCAGAACTTGATCCAAACAGGACAAGCGGGGCTGTAACCTCGCTTCCCCCCTCTGCTGCGCAGCGTGTTACGAATCCAGCTGCTGGCAGCGCAGAGTCCGCATGGGTTTCAGGGTTCGTTCGACGCCTCCGAAGGCGAAGGGCAGCACGCGGATGTTAGAGGCGGGTTCTGGAAACAGGGAAGCCTTTTGGGGTATCATTTGGGGTATTCTGGCTCCACGTATTTGACAACCTGCCTTTCGTTACTTAAATCAGATTTAAACAATTGTCAGCTTGTGGTGGAAACCAAGTCGGCAGAACCTGAAGTTGGTGACATTTCAGCGCAACAAAGCATTGCAATGAATTGTTTGGGGAAATTAAACGGAAGAGCGTGAGGATTCGGGGCAAAACAGCCCAAACCAGCGAAGCGAACTTAAAACACCAGCACGACCACCTCTTCTCGCTGGCTATGGGGAAACCCCTTCGGTCCGAGGGGCTGAAGCCGCTCCCACCCCTGCCAGTGAGCCCTTCCCCTCGGCCCAAAGTATTGCAACTTCTCCCAAGACGTGACAGAAAGCCCCCAACCTAAGGCAGTGCCGGGGCACCCCAACACCTCCCGCCGCCGAGCTGCCCGCCTGCCGCCGCGGCCCTTCGCTCGGCGGCGCGGAGCGGGCGGAGCCGCCGCCTGAGGGGAGGAGGCCGCCACC
>Ga0065711_1030827_pt1 | contig 31308 bp, 12 predicted proteins | sample Hoacrofraction12_FD_59098 | JGI IMG/M metagenome (GOLD analysis project Ga0065711, IMG submission 59098) | Hoatzin crop microbial communities from Cojedes, Venezuela - Epithelial fraction 12 v2 (version 2) | ecosystem: Host-associated > Birds > Digestive system > Esophagus > Crop | place... | reverse complement strand
CCCCCCCCCCCCCCACTTCACTGCATTGTAATCAATAGCGTTCACTCACTTTACCTATTACAATAGTACATCTATTTCTTTGACTGTTTGAGAGCTGTGTGTGTATTATCTCTCTCACAGTTGGCAGGTCATCTGCGCATTGGTTTCACAAGAACTCTTTCTAATATTGCAATAACCCACAACAAAAGAACAGAAAATACATAGCAACAGATTTGTTTTGAGGCTGGGAAAAAAAAGTTATGCTTCTAATAGCACCAAAGATTCCACTTTGGTCTATCACAAGTATCACCATAAAGCTTTTGTCCAAGTCAGTATGGCACAATTCTTAGCAAATTAGCATCCTCATCCTGGTTCAGCCAGAAGCAAAACGGAAACTAGATTTTTTACAGTCTAAATTCTGGCAAAGTATAAAGGCAATGTCAGGACAATATTTCCAAAAGCGTCGTATTTCTTTGGAAACATGGAAATTTGGATTATCATTAGAACTGGTGACGCAAGCAGGCTGCCAGGTCTGCTGGTCACCCATGTCAGCCTGCCTGCTTGTCTGTCTGTTTGCCACTCATCTGGACAGTCAAGGGACAGCTCTGCCAGCCAGCCATCCGTCTTCCAGAAGCCCAGAGTTGGTCAGTTGCCGAGTGCTGGGGCTCTGCAGCCTCCTCTTCCAAAAGAGACAAACCGAACTTTCACTGGCTTCTATACGGCAAAATGAATTTTGCTTTCTTTTCAAGAACTGCATTGACGACCAATCTCACTGGGAGAATTAACCTTCTCTCTTAAAATAGGTTTACTCTGATGTCACACTATTGGCAACCAAGAGATTATTCTGGGTTTAGGACTGATATAATGCGTATGTCTGGCATACCCAGAGTACCAGATGAAGCCAGGAATAGATTTAAATTAAGATACGATAAATGTTACAAAGTAGATATGGACAGTCTGTCCCCCTTGCTTTACCTATCCATGCACGTGCATACTGCTTTCATTTGCTCAAAGGGGCTAATTTGCAGAAGAGATAGGACTGGGATATGTTCTCAACATAAACTCTCGGAGAGGAAAAGGAGACACCCACCAAAATGATCACATTGTGCCATATTTAGTAATTATGTATGTGCTACCTTAGAATGAACATTCCCAGAATACTCCCCATAATATAATTTACTCTGTCAAAAAAACATCTGAGCTTCTGCCAAAAACCATTTACAAGGCTATCAGTCAGGTCCTAACATCTCCCCCTGATCTCTCCGGAACAGACTTTTATGACAGGACATTGGACTAAAGTAAAACATACTGTTGTATTTCAGAGTTTCTTACCTGGACAGGTCACAACAAGCAATAAGATCATAAAATCTGCTGTTGGAGGAAAAATGCCTTGAAAGTTTTATTACAATCTTGAGTGAAGAAATGTCTTTCCCAAGCTCCTCACATATCTTTAAGCTTCCTCAGCTTCACATTAGAAACTGACTGTTAATGTTAACACTTTGAGAGTCAAAACAGATGGGAAGCACAAAAAATATTGCTTCAAATAAAGCACCACCACTATTAAAAGACCCGGAGAGAACCACCTCTTGTGTCTAGATAGAAATGAATCCTGCTTGACTTCTCCTAAGATTAGATACTATTGATGATTTTTAAAATACCTCTGTTCTGCTCCAAATTAAAAAAAAAAAAAAGAAAGAAATAGAAATATCCTGAAACAGTTGAGGCCATGTCCTTCAGATTGAAATAGTCTGATCCATAGAAAACCTTAGTTTGATTGTGTTTTCTCTCTGTCATTGAGAGAATGGACGAGAAGTGACTAGATACAGCAAAACTGGACATACGCAAGTTGTAGAGATTCAAGAGCCCCTTGAAAGAAACCTTCAAGAACACTCCACAGAAAGACAGGAAGGGGAAAAATGGCTTCTCCTTTCTTAGTCTCTTTACTGGTGCTTTTTATTCTGGGCAGGCATGATGTAGCATTGCATCAGGATAAGGGTCTGCATTTAAAAAGTGAAGTTCTGCACCTTTAATAAAAACTTTTACAAAATCTTAAGGATGATCACCATATCACCAGAAGCGGCAGATGGCACCAGGCAGGTTTAAGCAGAATGATGGTACATAGTGACGCTTTGAGCAAGCTCTGAGGCTGTGACAAGGCAATAAAGTGGCCACCCAGGAGCAATACAAAACTCATGTCAGAATGGCCTTGCAGCTGAGCCACTCACTTCTGTCTCTCAGCTGGACAAGTCAGCTCAGCAGTGGTGCCATACCACCTCTCTAAACTGCTTCCTGTTTCCAGCTTGGGCAATTTCCACTATCTCATACATCTGCTGAGTGGTGGAGAGGGCCTCAGTGCTGCTGCATTGGGAAAGCAAGCTGAGAAAGCAAGGAAATATCCCATATGCACCCAAAGGTCAAATTCTTTCTGAATTGTTTACGGTCAGCTAACATCAGGGATATATCTGTCGCTCTTTCCATCCAAACTGCTTTTTATAATGTTGCTGACAAGCACGTCTAGCTGTTACATAATAAATGGTCTTTTCCATCATTAAAAACCAAATTTAAAAAACATAGCAAAGTTCCTTTCTGGATATATCCTTACACAAGCACGCAATTTGTTTTTCAAAGGGTGAGAGATAAACTAGATTACTTCCTACATTTTTTTTTTAAGTCACAGTTTTATCAGCATATAACTAATCAAGAGAAAGAAAAGAAGTTTATACTGTTTTGAACAGTGCACACTGTGCTGGTGAGGCAAGTAGTTTCTCATGCACAAGTTTGCCAAAGCACAGGCTGCAGTTACCAGAGAGGACAAAACAAAATCCAAACAGAAAAGCACCTCTAGTTAGCAAAATGCATTATTAATAGGAACAGTACTGAAATAACAGGCAGAACTCCGTGTATAATGGAGGCTCTTACTTGGGAAGTCACAGCAGTTCCCACCAGAGTGATCTTCTGTTTCAAAGTATTATGTCAGCAGAGCAGTCAAATGCAGTTTTGTAAAGAAATAGGATGAGCTGGTATTAGAATATTGGTTGTTTGCATTGCAGGATATGTGTAACCAGACAAATGGAGTCAGATGCAAGTTTGTTTATCTGTGTTCTAAATTGGATAGCTGTGGTCCAGTCTGGTCTGTCAAGCCAGGTCTGGTCCATATACTGTACAACTACTTTAGCAACAACCCGTCTCCAAATTAACATAAGGTACTCCATTGCACATGGCTTACAAGCTCCTTCCTTAGTGCAAGGAGGTAGATCTTTTGAGGCAAATCTTCACTCATTTGGATCGGGAGCATCCACTTTCGGGTATTCCGCTTGCTAGGGATACACTCTCTGGATAGGTATTTTTCCTTTGACTTAGAGATATTACCATCACCTTTTACATTCATATCTTAGAATTTGTCAGAATAGTTCGTGCAAACTAGATTCTTCTGAAATCAAGAATTTCTGCTGCAGATTTATTTTTATTTCTTTCTGTGAATCTACTCATGATCCAAGATATTACTCACTAGCTTGCTTTTCTAGCCTGTCTATTCATCTGCAGTAGTTTAAATGCATTGCTTTAATGATGAGGCTATCAGCGATGAGCTGGAAGGTGGCTGTAAACAGCCTTGCTGGGGAGCAGATGTCATAATTTGTAGTAGCACTTTTTTTTCTCTCCATAACTATGCTATTGTATCAGTCTATCTTTCTGTCTTTCCTCATCAGTACTATTCAGGGCTCATTTTCCAACTACAGTAACAGTTTCACTAGGCTATGGTGTCTTTGGCACCTTTTCAGAGTTAATGTATTATTTTTCAGTCTATACGATTTCCTTCCTTTTTCCTTTCTTCTCCCTGCACTAGTAAAATTTTGGTTCTTACTAACTACACTCAATTGTCTATTCAGAATTGATATACATATTTCTTTCTTAATTGCAGCATTTTCCAAGATGTGATAATAGCACTTCTTTTTCTTTATTGTGCACTCTGCTGTCCCTCAATATTCCTTTAACTCATGTCAAATGCTGCTTTACTCAGTCTTCCCGTGCCTGTATTTAATGCCTTCAGTGAAGTTTATAGAAGTTTACTTCCACTATTTCTTTCACAACTCTCCTTTTCTGTTCCAGACTCAGTCCAGGATGACTGGTTTCTGGGCAGCATTCTTCACCAGCTCCTTAATTTTTTACTGTGTGTCAGGACTTCTGCCTCAAAGCAGGAATTCCTGGAGGAATTCTGGTTAACTGGAATAAAACAACTGTAGAGATAAAGTACTGAATGGTAAACTACTTTGTGTGGAAGGAAAAAGATTACTACATTGTGAAATACTTCAGTTTAAGATTAGGTACGACTCTCGATACAGTATTTTCTTACGATACATATATATCTTGGGGGATTGTGACATGTTGTTTTCTTCCATAAGACTGTAGAATTATTCCTGATTTGTACTCCACAAAAAACCTCAAAAGGAATAAAAAATCCTATGGTGACAGGCAAAAGTGAGAAAAGATTTTATCCACATTCTAAATTCTGCCAAGATAATGTCAAGGCACTGCACAATGCAGATCTACAGCATGCGACAGTTCTTCCTCTTTCTTCGATTAGAAGTAAAATAATTGCATTTCAACCACCAAGCTTAGATATTAATTTCAGCATCACTACATAAACACAGTAGGAACTTTTTGTTTTTTTCCTTTCTGTCATTTTGGACCATCTGCAGAGGTGTGTGCATGCTTAATTTATAGCTCATGCTCTGAATATCCTCACAATACAGATGAAAGATGATTTCCCAGCCATTCCACATTCCTAGCAAAATACTCTGTGTAACGGATGTCACAGACCCTCTCTGCAGACCAACTAAATCACCCTCTGTCTGTACAATCATGATTCACTTTTTCTTCTGTTTGCTCAGTGCACAAGTATTCTGGTCCTCACACTGAGTGCTGAGATCAGGCACAGCTCACTGCGGCTCTTGCGCAAAAGGAACTGCCTGTGAAGGGACAGCTCGTGAGTGAAGGAGGGGAGTCACCTCTGGGAACATGGTCTGTGAAGAAGGGGGCTCGCCACGGTGTGCCGAGGGGAATGACAAGCCTTTCAGCCAAGACTGTTGTTCCCGATTACTGGAACAAATCTTTGGGGCTTTGTCACTGAGGCTAAGTTTGAGTAAGATTTTAGCAAATTTCTTCTGGATTGAAAACTGGGTTCTTTCCCAGCCCGTCTTCATAAAACAGAGGTTAAAAAGATATGCCAAAGGTACGCTTACCAACCCCAGGAGTGCCATTTACAGATTAGGGACAGCACAGAATGTTTTAACCTCATGGTTATATAGCAGGCTTTCGAGTGCATGTCTGCTTAAATGTTTGCCATACTGCACAATCTAATTCCTGTACTAAAAGTCAAAGCGTATGCAGCTTAGTTCACTAACAGCAAAATTCGTCTTGCAGCTGAAAGCAAATTATCTATTTCAGTATCATTCCAGACTTTAATTTTCCCAAGATAAACACATCACAGTGGGAAATCCATATGTTGTTTACACTGTATAGAACACACATCTTTGACAGAGCAGGACCACTGGAAAGACACGATTGTGAAGGGAAATCTAATTAAAACGGACAGACTGGTACGATATTTCCATTCTTTCATTTTTCTGTATCTGCCATACCAAGTATCCAGCATCTATGCTCTCAGAGCAAGGCAAACTGGTATTATTTAAAAAAGGAAGAGAAGTTTTCACTATTATGGCTATGATTTTATGCAGTAGGAGAAATTCAAAGAAGACCATTATTGAAAGTCTTTCATCTTTTTAAGCATACTTTGTTTAATTGAACTAATTGACATTAAATCCTCTTTTATAAAGGAATAGTATTCGTATAGGCATAAAGCCATCACCACAAAAAGTAAATGTAGTAACACATCTGTGTTGTTTCTTTTTTTGGTTGATGTGTCACCCTAAATCAAGTAGACAGAAAGCTGCAGACTTTTTCCTTCTCACTCCTAATTAATTGACTTAATACAGCAAAGCGTCAGTATAGATAGACCACAAAAATTTTAGATTGAGCAAATCCTTGTGAAGTTAAAAGGTGCACAGCTCTGCTGCTGGGGCAGAGCTGCTCTGCGCGTTGATGCAGGTTGGGAAGTGACAGGCTGAGGAGCAGCTCCACCCGAAACAAAATTGGGAGTGAGCAAAGCCCTAAGCAGCCTATGAATTTTATATAGATAAGGAAATAAAATATTTGCTGTGTCAACTTGGTGAGGCCTATGTATTTTTTGTGCAGATGCCAGAAAGTACAAGAACTGTTTACCAGAAGTTTTTTATACAGTCTCACTTCTAACAGAAGTTCTGTGGAGTTTCTGTATTTTTTAGGTAATCTAAAACCTCAACTCTACTCAGGGTTGATGAGGTTTTAATGTCAAACCTTACAACAGAAAGACCAAACCACTCCTTCATTTGTTGGGAGTAGTGAAAGTGACTGTTGTTAGCATTGCCATGCCTTTAAAATATTCTTCAATGAAATGTATTAACAATTCTACTTAGTTCTCTGATTCATACTTCTCTTTCACACACGTTTCAATATCCTAATCTCATATCATCAAAATATGAAAAAGCTTAGCAAATGTTTCTATTTTTGGTAAGTACTTCTTCTTGAATGAAAATCTTTCTCTTAACCAAACATCTAGCTTGACTGCAGTGATAATATCTCTGTACTTGACATGCTCTTGCTATTAGTTTGAAGTATTTCTATCATGACAGAAAATTAAGTAGAATTCCATTACTGCAAGCCAAATCCTCAGGTCCTTTCTTAATTTCTGTCTGACAAGGAGTGTGATTAAATGTGAATAGGTAAAAAGCCTCAGGAATGCAAAAGTTACTTTTATTTAAATAATAGAGTGTAAGTTACTGCATAAGTTATTGTTAATGCACAGCACTATATTATCAGTGCTTGCATTTTATCTGTGGATGATATGCATGTCACAATGTGGCAAAAGCTCAGGTACATGTGATTATACTATTTACTTACTACTGTTGTTACTTAGTGATAAAAATGGTGCAAAGAATCCACTTTTACTGCTTTGCAAGTCTGTAAACATAAAAAGTAAACAATAAAATGGAGTTTTGTTCTCATTGCTTCTATCTTAGGGAATGCATGAATTTTTTCTTGGTTTTATGATCCCATTTCAGTGGCTAATGCATTACTTGGTTCAAAGAAGGGAGAGAGTCCAGCGTAGGGCTACGAGGATAATCAGGGGACTGGAGCAGCTCTCCTATGAGGAAAGGCTGAGGGAGCTGGGCTTGTTCAGCCCAAAGAAGAGAAGGCTGCGAGGGGACCTAATAAATTCTTATTAATATCTTCAGGGTGGGTGTGAGGAGGATGGGACCAGACTCTTTTCAGTGGTGCCCAGCAACAGGACAAGCGGTAACAGGCAAAAACCGAAGCATAGGAAGTTCAATCTGAACTTGAGGAAGAACTTCTTCACTCTGAGGTTGACGGAGCACTGGAACAGGTTGTGCAGAGAGGATGTGGATTCTCTTTCTCTGGAGATATTCAAAACCTGCATGGACGAGGTGCTGTGCAGTCTGCTGTAGGTGACCCTGCTTTGGCAAGCGGGTTGGACTAGATGACCCACAGAGGTCCCTTCCAACGCCTACCATTCTGTGACTCTGTAATATGCTGAGAGTTATACCTTCTCAATCTTTCTTTAAACAAAATGGGATATGGAGTCTGAAATATAACTAATCCTTGATACGCATTTGAGACAGTGACTGCTGAGAGAGAGCTGATGATCTCCAGTGTGTCACAGAGAATTAAGTGGTGTCATATCTTTATGTTTCTTCTTTCTATCCAAGATGAAAAAATATTGCTGTATTTACCAACTATGTCCAGTGAACTATAAGAAATAGTGTTGGATCTATAAATCCAGGAACAATACAGCAAAAAAGTATCATCACTTTGCATGCACTCACAGCTCTTCATTTGGTCTCCTAAGCACTTTGGTAATATCGCCTGTCCTACATGGTAATACCCACTTATTACATCAGTCCCCGGCTACAACCCAAGATTTGCACCAGGACACGCCATGAATGATGGACCAAGTATGCAGACTTAAAATCTACCTTAACATTGTTTCCCCATAAAATGTCTAGAATCTTATTCCACTTCACACATTTGAATTTGGCCATTGTTCCTCCACATCAACTTAATATGCAAGGGACTGAGCCCTGGCTGTATGATTTTGAGGAACATTACCCATACAGCTTTTCCAGGTTTGAAGGAAATTTATTGGAATGTCACGCTTCCCTGCCTTGGGTATATCTTGACATAAACCCCCGTGTGAAATTTTAATAGGGCCCAAGTCCATATGATGTGGTTTCTTAGGGAGTCCCCTCCACTACTGTACAGCCAGGTACTGGTCCAAATACAAAAGTCAAAGCTGCTTTAGCAATACGGCCACTGGCTTACAAAAGAGCTGCTGTTCAGTGGCGTCACATTTGACGTATCCACACAAGCTATGGTATTTACCCGGTTTTCAGCATCACAGCACAAATGGTGGGTGTAGCATTCCCAGTGGACTGAGGGGGACTTAAATGCAGATAACAGCCTTAAAGGAAGCCATTCATGAGAAAACAAGAATCAGGGCTTTGTGCAGTTGGCTTCCCATCTGTGGACCAGTCCAGCTACCTGCTAGCCTCTTCTTAATGATCCTTTCCACACAGTAGAAACACTTCTGCAGTGCACAGGTCTCGGGAACACCCAGAGAAGCACGGGGTAGCTCAGCCACAAAGCTGCGGAAATACCCTCTGGTGGGAAAGCAGCAGCCAGTAGTGGAGCTGTTTGGACACGCTGCTTCATACCAGTTACCAGAGGGCACTGACATTCAAGACTCCCACTTTGATGTCAGTCTTGAGCAGTTTGGAGGTAAACCCAGAGGAAAAAACAGCTGAAAACAACACACTAACCAGGCTTAGCTGAATGTGGCAGCCAGTGCGTGAATTCTGTTCGCTGTTAACATTGGTGAAATTCTCTTCTCCGCAATCAGTCCTCTTTACTGAGTTAGTTTGGGTTTTATAACTGTTATGCAAGTGTAAAGTTTAAACCTTTATGTATTTTCCTGAAATTACATTTATAGCTGAGAGCAGCTGCATAAACTTTGTTTACTTGCCACTGTGACAATAATACATGTATTCTGCAACTGCTGCTCTACCTTAGTGCTCTTTTGTCCACCTGAAAGTGAGAAGAGTGTCCAGAGACCTGCACCACAAGTAAGTTTACTCAGCCCAGGAACAGGCAACAAGGGGGAAACTACTACTCACCATAGTACATTGGATTCTGAGTGCCACAAGGCAAGGCTGGAAGCAACAGCATCCCAAGAGAGGCGTCTGGAAGAAGCAATATCTCCTGAATCCCAAATAAAATGGGAGTTTCAATCTGCTGTGTTGTGAAAGGAAAAGTAGAATGGATAGTATGATCACCTGGACCCTTTGACATGCTACCTCTCCCAGCCCCATCTAACTTCCAATCACATGCTTCACCTCTAAGCCATGAAAGAAAAACATTATCTAACAGTCCCCTGAGAAGACTGCCTGCATTGGCCTGGTGGCCCATGCATTGCCATCATTATGCAGCACACCAGCATCTTTCAGAACCATAAACCTCATAACACTTCCAGATATATAAACTAAAGATTTTGCTGGTGTTTATACTTGCTTTGTTAGGGAAAGTGGTTTAAGATGATGGGCTTTTTGGCTTTGTTTTTGGTTTTATTTTTTTAGTTACCTCATTAAAACATGATTTGTGACAGGGACTTTCAGAAACACTTTTCTGAAAGCTAGATATGTGTATTTGGGTTTCAGAAGCATTTGGGTTTCAGGTGCCTGCAATAATTCATTTCTGTAACCTTCTAAAAAAACCCAGAAACTCCCTGAAAACCCCACTGTCTTGTTTTTTTGAATAAATCAGTAACAGCCTAGGAAAAACCACAGACTCATCATGTCCGTATTTAAAAACAAAAACCATTAGCCCCAAGCAAGTTTAATTAAACTCAGAGAAGAGTTTACAATGCAAAAGAAATAGGTCAGGAAGGAATAATATAAAACAAAATTACTTCTTGAAAATAGTCCAGGAAAAGCAAGGCAAGTCCGAACCCAGTCACTAATGCTATCAGGGAGGAGATGGGATTGCGAAGGGTAACAAAGTCATGGGAAAAACAAGGACATCTATTATCCAAACATAGCTGCAGAACATTCCTGTTGGTTATTTTGTGAGGAATGTTACTTTTCCACATGCGGTTTGTGGTACAAAGAAGAGGTTAGGCTCTAGTCTTGGCCTTTTTGCACGTAGTACTATTTAGCCAGTGACTGAATAATACAAATTATCCATGCACTCTTTAAAAAGCTTGGCTTTCTGGCACTTGAAGCAGAAGTTCCAACATAGCACCTGTTTTGCGGTGTAGACCACTCATTTTGTGTAACACAGAGGTATGAATCTCACTGACTTATCAGGGTTAGTGTCAGTGGGGTCATTCTATAACCAAGATCCATAAAATCTAGTGGGTTCATCTTCTCCAGTTTGTCCATGTCTGTTGATGATATCTCAAGAATTTCAGTTACATCACCGCAAACTTCCAGTAAAGAACAACTTTTCCTTGTCTCAGCCCCCAAATGCTGGCTTTATTATGTCTTCCCACGTCAAATAGCAAAACATTACTCTTACTGTCAAGGTACTTTGCCAAAGATGTTAGTTCTTGAGTGCAATAATCTTCAAACAAAAACTGGAGACTTTTGGGGCAATAAAATCATCCCTAAAGTCTGTGATGGGAACTTGTTAATAAAAAGCATCAAGTGACTTCAGAAAAAGTCTGCTTGACCTTTGAGAAGGGTCATTCAATCATGCAGGACATATTGCTTTCGTCAATTCTTTGAACTCCTGTGTCAATTATTTCACTTTCTCTTGGGTTCTGCGGTACTGAATGTTTTCCACTCAAGTAATGTGGTAAACTTTTTCCCTCTGCAGCTAAACTTCCCCATTTTAGAGATGCTGAAAACTAACCTCTCTGTTCTTCAGTAGGTGCGTGAGTTCTGCTTTTGGCTTCCTGATGTTTCCATCCCTGCTGGGTACTGTGAAACATTTTCTGCTACTTCTGACGTTATTATTAAATGACTGCTTAATAATAACAGAAAAGCTGTCAAATTATGAATAGATATCTTGATTTCTTTTTACTCTTTGAACCTGCCCCATACTGTCCCTTTTACCTTCCTGAGTAGTTTAGGCATGATACGGTGGTTATTTACAAAACACTCATATTTGCGTGCACCAATTCAGAGCTCTGCTGCACATCTGGCTCTGTTTCAGTCTGAATCCAAAGTCAGAGCAGACCCTGGAAACAAACCTTTGTGGCCATTACAGATGTACCAAAGACAGGCACAACTTTCCTGTGGCTCCTTAGCACTATGAGCAGACAGCTGCAGGAATCCAAATATTTGAAGCAAAGCCCTCTAAGCAGCATAGAGGCATCTCCTCCTCCTCTGCAGAGATAAGAAGTTCTCGGGAGAAATGTGCAATCCCAAGGTACAACAGCATTTAAGGTGGATGAATTGCAGACAGATGGTTGCAATGCAGATACTGTGAGGGCAATCAGTAAAGACCAAATAATTCAAATTACTGCCAGAAGAACAAAGACCAAAAAAGAGACAGTATACAGAATCTTGGTGAAACCACTATGAAGCCAGACTGGACTGCAACAGGTCTGTCAGATCTTGGGACAGTGGAGAGTTTTCTCACACTGAAATGGTTGACCTAAATGGACCGGATTCTTCCCACTACCTTAGGTAGAACAGAAATAACACTGCTGATATTTTTATTTCCTGTGTGTTTCATAATTATAGTTGCCACAAAATGAACTCATTTATAGCAGAAGAATGGACAGTTTTATGAAGTCCAACAACAATTTAGGCTCATAACTTGAGTCACTGTGTTAGCCCAACACTTCCAAGAAAGCAGGTCTGTCTGGCTGTCTCAGACAGGGGACGTTCACAGGTGAAACCAGCACCACCTCATACATCAGCATCTCTTCTGATGGCTGGTGTCTCTGCAGGAAACTGCCAGTTATTTCAGTCTCTCTGTGCTATTCTCACACCGGAGGATATGCCTATCATGACCTGCCATGCTGCTGCCCTGACAGACATAACAGGGAGGAGTCCTCTGCTATCACGGGTTTGAATCCCCTCTCCATGATCCAGGAACAAGCATGAAACAGCAGGAACTCCTTCCTGGCCACTGGCCTATAGCTTGGCCTTACTGGAGACTTTGAGGCCTCCAGACACATTTCAAATAAAAAAAATCGGGGCTGTGCCTCCTTTCATTTATCACAATTGCTGTTTTTGATGCCAGCGAAAATAAATATCTGTTGCCTTTACAAGGAACTATAGAATGTTTGAAGTTGGAAGGGACCGCTGGAGGTCACCTTGCCCAACTGCCCTGCTCAAGCAGTGCCACCCAGAGCAGGTTACCCAGGACCATCCGGATGGCTTTTGAATATTGCCTCTGGTCCTGTCACTGGGCACCACTGGAAAAAAATCTGGCTCTGTTACCTTTGCACCCTCCCTTCAGGTATAGATACACATTGATAAGATCTCCCCTGAGTGCAAGGGCTGCATGCAAATAGTTGCCTCCTCTAATAATTCCTTACCAGGTATTGAGAATAGCCTGCCCTAGTGGCAGACTGTTTTTTCCCCTCGTTTATTTTTCTCTCATCTTCACATACAGGAATTTTGAGGGAGTATGTATACCAGCTTTGATTGCTTATTGCTCTAGTATCCTTTAATAACTTAATAGTAAGAACATTCTGTCAGCCCTGCTTTCTGCAGTGAAAAAACCGACCATGACATCACTTTGTAGGTACTAAGCATAGAACATACACTTCGTTTGCTTTCTCTTTAAGCTGCCACCTGAAATGCACTTAACTTACAGCAACCTCTCCCCGGGGTTACAAAGAGCTGCCCAGCTTGGGTATGACTCTACAGGTCCTTGTTCTTCATAGTCTCCTTCTCTTCCTGAGCCTCTAAGGACTGCTCCTCCTCTCAGCCCCAAAAAAGAGGAATGTCAAGGAAAACCATGTAAGAAATTACTGGAGTGGCAAACAAATCAGTTGATGTACTCTGTGACAGCAACAAGTAACAAGCCTTATCAAGGGTCAGAGGAATGATTTTGGAGGTGCCCATCTAAGTAGCCGTAATTCTGTTGGAACTAACCCCAGAGGCATATGGATGGCCACATATCACACTGACATTTAGCAAGAGGCTGTACCAGGTATTGAATACTTAAGCCGTGGGAGCTGCATATGTGACACATTCACTGGAGTACCAGTACACGCGGCTTTCAGTGTCTCAATACAGCAGCTTTGCTTCTGAGTGAGAGAGGTATTTGCATTCTTAAGAGGGCAGGACAATTGAGATGAATCTCTACAAAATAGCAAGATATCTTAAGTGCCACTGCCACTAGAGATTTTTACCTTGAGCTAACTGAATCCCAAGTCCAGAACCTGTTTCCACTCTTTCAAGACTTGCCACACTCCGCATATCGAGAGTGATGGTAGCAGCATTTGCTGACAGCAAGGCAATGCAAGTCTTGAAACTAATAGAGGAAATTATATGGACTTTAATGATTTATGCTTCTGTCTCCCACCTTTTTTAGAACCAGGGTCTATAAAGTCATCTTGGCTAGAACCCCACAAGAAATTGAAGATGCTGATTCAGTAACTGAGTCTTATTTTGTGATTCAGTAACTAAGTCTTCTTTGTAAGCAGAATACCTAGGCAGGTGCTACCTAAAGTGTAAGTTCAAAGCAGAAATCACAGGAATATTCACTTTGAGACACAAAGATATCTCAGTCCTGGTCAGATATGAGAGAACTGCTGTATGTCAGTTAAGAAAAGAGTAACTTTGTAAAGGCTTAACTATTTTGTGATCTCTATAATCTCCTTTCTAGCTCCCCCTCCCCTCCCCTTTTGTCTTACCTGCCCAATCATTTATCTAGTTCTGCCTATGCCTCAACACCCAGTCTTGGCCATCTAGCACATAAACGAAATGTTTACTGCTGGTATTTACAATGCTTCTAGATGTCTGGGATAACAACAGTGTTAATTATAAGTGATGAATCAGAGATTAGATGTTAGTCAGCAAGTTCTTCTGCTGTTTGCAGAGCAATATTGGTCTAAAGTCTAACTTGCTCATTTCCTGCCTGGTAGTAATGAAGCATCTGAACTTTGGATGAACTTTAGGCTCAACTCCAAAGGCCATTTGTAGAAGAACCATCTTCCCCTGTACTTCAGAAATTCACAAGGTGGAAGATGTTAAAAATCAATGTTTTGGAACCCAGTATTCTCAATCATACTGAAAACATGTAATTTTCTCTGAAGTATTTCAGTGACAGGCACAATAAATACAACTTGAACACCATTTATGAGCTACATCTGTTCCATAAAAACAGTTTTTTAGTTTATTTTTGGAAATTGACAGAAATCATCCTTCTAAACCACAGCCTGAGGACTCAAGGTCACCTTTCTCTTTCTTACAGAGCATAAGGCTCGTAAAAAACAGTTTGATTGGTTGAGGTTGGTTAAGGCAGACGTACGTGCTATGAATACGGCAAGTAAACATGCAAGAAATATTAAAACCTTTCCACTTCTAATAGAAAAGTCATAACTACATTATGGCAAGATGGGTCAATAAACTCCAAGAGCAAATAATATTCCATGACTTTCATGCAACACCACATAACTTCTCTTCTGTGATATTATTTCAAAACACATCACCTCGTAAGAAAGAGTGGCTGTAAATGAGTTCAGCAAGATACCCTTCAAATATTGCTGGCAAGGCTTTTTACTAGGATTATACTGAAGGAAAAATTATTTCACATGTGTCTGAGATTTAGACATTTAACTATACTTCCTTTGAAATTAAAACTAAAAATCTAATAATACTCTGCAAATAAAGACACTTTGGTTTAGAATTTTCAAATTGCCATGGAAAAGACATCTCAAGGATTTTTTAAATTCTGCATTAAAGTGCAAATTTAACCAAAACCCTAACCTGTCAAAACATTCACAAAAGAAACACAAAATATTTTACTCTGAAGTAAATTTTTTCTTCCCCCAACACAGGCTGAATATCATGGTAAACTTTACTCCATTTCAGCAAATTTTTTTTATTTCGGCTGAAATCTATGATGACATACCACATAGCTAACAAAGCTTCTCTGATCCACTGTAATCTCATCTTTCCTTATGGATTATCTGTTCCCTATTTGTGGCAGGAATATTCTGCTTTCTTCTGAAGTTTCTGCTTCAGTACTGTATATCTAAATGCAGACAATGCGTAGTTGTCCTTTGCTGATTATTATTCAGTAATACTTGTACTTATGGTTTGAAGAAACAACACCATCATTTACAGTTAATGTTGCTGATTGCCACAGAATACCACTATCTTTCTTACAGCCATCCAAAATAAGACAGAACAGTTGGAATTTTGACTGTAATACGACGCTTCAAAGATCAGTTTTAACTCAGGTGTTGCCTAAATTATTCCATATTTTGGTGAGAGGATATAAAGAAACAAGTGATTAGACAGTAAGGTTATGATATTTTAAAGTTCAAAGGAGGAGATGAAAATAACTTTCTGGATATCTGAGCATAAACTGAGCAAATCAAAATGATATGCTAGGTGGGAAGACGGTCTGAGCAGGAAGATGATGTTGTTGAACTGACAGGGAAGTCATAGGTGAGAACACAGCAGAGCTGAGTTGCTCTGGCATGTAAGGGTAAGAAGCCATATAGTCTCACAGATCACACAGCATCTTAGAAATCACTCACTCTCTGGTCTCCTCTCTGATATTTTAGGTAAATTTTTATTCCATTTGCATTTCTTTCTCAAGCTGTTGTCCTCAGATGTATTCATTTAAAGAGAAATTAGCCAGCTAAGGAGATTTGGAGATATGAGATTGACACATCAGGTTTCACACACCAGTAATGGCAATCATCAATCAAAAATATCAAACTGGTAATAAAACAGTCTTAGTGTAGGCAAATCATCAAGGTAAGGTGATTATTTTGGATAGAAGTAGAGAAAAAATCTTATAAAGTAATTGATGGTTGTATTACCCATCTTTTTATCAAGTTTATGCCTGATGCTTTGTTACAGAAAAATATGGCAAGAAAATTTAGCCACAATAACTGTAAAATATTTAGCAGTTACAAAAATCCTAATAAATTTTTCTTTTTACATGAAATGAATAAACACATTTTCCAGGAAAGAGTCAACTACTTTATCCCTGGCTGTCATGTCGTGCAGCACTATTGCTCTGGATGTCTTTTGCCAGTTTGACACAAAAACAAACTCCTTCATCTTCTAGAGAAACAAAAGAACAAACATAGGTGTTTGTCACATTTATTTCCTTTGTGTGAAGGGAGAGGGTAGTGACCACAGCATGTCTTTGCTTAATCCTTTCTCTGGATGCTTTAAAACACTATTTTAATATTTCATTTATACTTTATTTTTCTCTAGAAAAACAAATAAACAAACAAACAATCAAAACCCTTCATCCTTATCTCCATCCAATTTAAATATAACACAGGAAGGAAATAATCTATTAGTCTTCAAATTTATGCACATGGAAATACCACAAACCGTGAGAAGGGATAGATTAAAGAAGTACTAGGAGAATGCCACAGCTCCGGACAACTGCATGAAACTAAGTATGAACCAGTTTGAAAATAGCTATGAACCAATTTTTCACATTTTTAACCATATTTTGTAACACTGAGAGGAGTGGCTGCTATACCAGAGGATCGTGCTGCCATCCAGAGGGACCTCAACAGGCTGGAGAAATGGACTGATGGAAGCCTCATGAAGTTCAACAAGAGAAAGTGCAAGGTCCTGCACTAGTACTCCATAGAAAATAGGAGCTGATGTTCTGGGAAGTAACTTTGCAGAAACACCCTAGGACACTAGGTGGATGCCAAGGTGAACATGAGCCAACACTCTGCCCTCCAGGCTAGTGGTATCTTAGGCTGTATTAGGAGGGGTATTATGGAAAAGCAGAGGACAGTGATACTTGCCCTCTCCTTAGCACTGATGAGACCATGTCTGGAGTACTAGGTCCAGTTCTGGGCCTTCCTTCACAACAGAGAAATGGAGATACTGGAGAGAGTCCAGAGAACAAAGGTTCATCCTGAACACAAGGAAATGTTTTTTAGTGTGGGGGTGACATAGCCCTCTCAAAGGTTGTCCAGAGAGGTGGTGAAATCTCCATCCTTGGAGATCTTCAAAAGCTATCTGGACGTGGTCCTGAGCAACTGGCTCTTGTTGATCTTCTTCAGCAGGGGCAGTGGCTGAGGTGACCTGGAGGGGTTCCTTCCAACCTCAACCTTTCACTGATTGCCAGGTAACAAGGTGCAAGTCCTTCTCCTCTGACAGCCCTTGGAGGGTGAGAGTCAGGGTATACTTGTGGTGTTGAAGAAGTCACCAGGATTCCCCCACCCATTACTCTGCTGCCCATTGCTGGGTCTTTGTGGGTTTTTGGTGTGTTGCCTTTGCTTTCCTCTTCCTAGTGCGGGGAAACTCGGGTACCTTGCACATCTGTCTTTGCAGGACGTGGTGTCATCTACTGAGGAAGTTCACGAAGAGAGCAGCTCTGCTGGGACAGCCAGCAGGAGCCAGCTGCAGTGGGCAGAGCAGTCAGAGGCATCAAAAGACAACCATCCAAGCCCCACCTGCCTGGGACAAGCCAGCAACGCAGGCTGTGTGGCCTTGTGCTTCAGTCTCTTCTGCTTTGGCTGCATTCAGCAGTGGGCCATGGCAAGCACAATGTGCCTACTCTGTAGGTGACCTTTTGATCTTGTCCTACAGGTGCTGCCAGCAGATGACCAGAAGGAAGAGCACAGTCGGCTTTCCTGCCTGCTGCCAGAGGAAAGTGGTCAGGGAGATGCCCCGGAGCAGACCGCCACGGTGGTGCTACATCCTGGTCAGATCTGCCATGACCCATGGGATCCTAGCTGGGAGGAGGAGGCCTGTGGGGAGTGACTGAACATTGAGGGGTGATAGAGCTCCAGTGTCCCCAAGCACCACCTCCCACCAGGCTCCCAGTGCTTCCTGGGCACGAAGCCAACTGAGTGCAGGGCAGCACATGGTCAGCCTTGGGGACGGAGCCTGTGTCCATATCAGCACGCTGGCACTGCCACCCTTGCACATACATCTCTCCTTTAGACAAGCCCAATAAACGTCCAGTTGCTTTCTGTGGGGTGATTTTTCAAAACCAAAAAATAAGCCATTGCAGGGAATACTTTCCAACATTCTTTCAACAATGTAGGAAATCCAGAGGGGAGATTTTCCTGGAGGACATGGTAATTTTATTTAACATAAATTCTGCAATATTTCCTATGTCACAAGATGTGATAGAAACAAGGTTAAAACCCTGCTGCAAAGCCACACAAAGTTGGCAAATGAAAAAACAATCATTAAAACTTAGGAGTCTCAACTAAGGCCCTAATCATTCAGCCCAGCTGTCTCAGCCACTTCAGCTCTACAAGTGACAGTGAGCTTTTGCAGACACTTCCCAGTTGTCAGGTTCTCCTGCCTGCTATACATCCTCATCACCTCATCCAGACCCTGGTGTCACCTACTGGGATTTCTTCCGAAAGAGAAGGGGCAGATCAGGAGCAAGGATAACAAAAACCCTTACATGGGTTAAAACAAAACAAAACAAAATGGATAAAAAGGTCCACTGTTGGCATAATTTGTTGCCACGCTGCTTACCCATTTGTAACTTACCTAGAAGCATACTAGTCAATGCTCTGAAGGAGGCTGAAGTCACCCCTTTCACTCACATATCAGAACTTCTCCTGAGATATCTATTCAATGGAATTGGCCTTCACTCAAACTAGGAAAGTGTCACTAAGCTCAGCGATTTAAGAACTATTCTGCACACGGAGTTCTACAACTGGCTGTAAAGTATATTCTCTTCATGGCTGTCTTTTAATTATTTCGGGATGAACATGGTCACTGAAAGAGACAAGTGCACCCGTCTTTAACTCTATGGTTCCTTTATATTATTTTTTCTTCTTTAAACATGGAATCTATGTTCAGAAAGTGAATGAGGTGAGAAATGCCTTAGCTTTTGTTGTTGGATAAAAACAACACAGGTTCTCTCCTTGGACTTGGGTGTGTATACACATATGTGCACACATATGATTTCTCACTGAAATGTTAAGAAAATGAAACTGATTAGAAGAACATCACTCACAGTATAGGGTGCTTACTTTTAAAAATGTCTATCATGACACATAGAGGAAACAATGCAATGTACTGCTTTTAAGATACCATCCTAACAGAAGTATTCCTGACTAGTGTGTTAGTCTGTGTCTTCTCCCTCTGCTATAAAAGGATGTGATTGAGGTCATGACTTTTCGCTGAAATGTTCACTTAAAAGTAAAAAAGCTTTATCCAAATTCCAAAGAGATTCTGGAGAGGAGTTCCAACTCATGTCAGCAAAGGAAAAATCTAGCCGTAAATTTGACAACAGCTTTCATGTGATACCTTGCAAATGCTTTGGGGCTTCCTTTTCCCCTTATCTTTCACGAGAGAAATCAAACTGAAATGGAGTGAGCTGTCAGAGAGACGCATATTGGGCCAGATTCATATGTCCTGCAATTCCAGAGGTTATGACTGTGCTACATTCAGGATCATGACTCTTCGGACATTTGAGGAAATGTTTGTTATTAATGAACCAATAAGAAAATTCATATTCTTTACATTAATTTGGAAGATCTTTATTTTTATGCAACATGAGTTCAACTATGCTATTGCAGCCTTGATCTGTGCTTGAGAATACTGGAGTATTTTACAACTCAGAACATATAAATCAGCTTCACTCTAGATTAGCTGTTCTGCCTAATACCAACCGCATGTTTGTTTACCCACAGCTTTTTAAACTTGACGTGACAGATATAGTTTAAAAAAAGAATACACAAGAAATCTTACTGTTCACTTGAGAACTTGAAGAAAATAGCAATCAGTAGAAAGATGACCTGAGGTAGTGACATTTGGTTGCAAATGTCTTTCTGGATTCAGATAAAGTAAGAATTTGAGCTATTTATCAGAGTTGTGATTGCATTGACAGCCCAAAACACAGGAATCTCCCACAGGAGAGTGGGAGTTCCTTGAGTTACTTCTACCTCCTCTCCCACACTCTGTCCATGACGAAAGGAGCAAGTCTTTAGGAAACACCATGCTCTTCCTAGTATTAGCATATTCCACACAGAGCATGACTATTTCCCAAAACTTCTGCTTTAAGATAAACTAACTTTCTGAGGATAACTACATCCAAGAGAAGAGTTTACAGTTTTTACACTCATAAACAGTTCCACTAGGAAAAAGAGTGGCCATTCAATAACTTCCTTCCAAGAGCCACTGCACTTTTCATGGTTAGACACCTAAGGAGGCAATGTGTTTACAGAGACCTCCAGGATTCTGAAAACAGCCAGCATACAACATGCACTAGCAGCTAAAGATGTTTTCACAGATTCACCGGTCATGCTTTGAGATCACTCATCAGGACTCTTCATATTAAAAGGAATCCACTACCAATACAGATTCCCAGTCATATCCCATCTCTACTTTCATGGCCTCCTGTTGACCCCTAACTCTGGGCAGTAATGCCATGTTCCCTTCACGGGCCTTTGGGTGAATGCTCTAGCCAACAGATGGGAATGTGAAAAGGTGGAACTGCTGGCAGTGGAGTATTGCTGAAGGTGCCACCCAGCTATCATGCCAAGGTCAGTTACAGCATTGTGACACATCCAGCAGGAAGGTAAAGGGCAGAATACATTTCTTATGAAGTAAGGGGAGACTAGGTATGAGTTAGGTGCTTGACTATACAGCACTGTCAAGATTTGAACGATTCTGGCCTGCACAGAAGCAGACTATCCAGCCCTTAGAATAACTTAAACAGAAAAAACATAATCACCTCAGGACTCCAGATGCCTCCTGGGCCAGATTCAAGTTGTGAGTAGTACAGAAGATCTGGAATTTGGGCTTTGGTGCTGCCAGGTCCCATGTGTTAAGTGTCCAAGTCTTTTAGTCACATTAAAAGGTTTTAGTATTAAGTGTGTCTGGCTATCTGGTCTCACTGATGAACGCAAGCTGACCTTGAAAGAGATACTTACTGGAATTTTTTTCTTTTTTTTGCGTGACTGAAAACTTGGAATGCAGCGCTTTACAGTACAGTACACTTGCAGCAAGTTTAGACAGTCTAAAGCTCCTACAGCTGAACTCATGGCTTCCCAAATACAACAAAAAAGAGCAAGAACAACATTAAGGAAGGTATTAGCTTTATTTTGACAGAATTGTTTGTTGTAAAAGACAACCTGCTGGCTATTTACATTTATCTGAGGTGCCTTGGTTTGGGTTTACATTATGCTTCATGTGATATCGTTATTTCTTCATGATCTCTTGCACCGTCAAAGAACACTAATAAAACCACTTCCCACTTCCTCTGGGAAGCAGTTTATTATTAGTTATTATGTAGTTAAATATCAATAATGATATTTAAAAAATTAAATCCATTATTACATTGACATAGTACATAAAAACCCTGCCATTCTGTTAACAAACTAAAGAACAAAGAAGTTGAAAATGTTAAAAAATAACACAAATGATTGCGTTGCCTTGGACATAGAAAAAAATTTTCACATCCTTCAACCGAATTGTGGCTGACCAGGAAGGGAGTGATCAAAGCTTTCTAAATCCATGTATTATGCTCACACCTAAATAATCTGCTGGTTTCGTTGTTATTTTGTTTGGTCAGGCACGCTAATGTTGCATTGTCGTTATGATATCCTTCTGGTCTTAGCAAATATAACAATTACATAACTTCGAAAAGCCATATACTATCTAAAAATAAAAACGGGCATTGTTGGTTTGTACAGTGTTTGTTGATCTAACCTTGCTACAGAAATCTGCCAGGTAGTCTTTCCAGGGCCCACAAAAATAAATAAACCTTTGTACTTCGAACTAGTTTCACAAATTTCAATGGTAGAAACTTTCTCAACTTTTGCAAGAACAGAGCTAGTCCCAATATGAGGCCCGAAAATAATGTTCATCTAAAAAAAAAAAAATGAGGAAAGAAACATCCTCTCCCAGTGACTTTAGATGGCATTTTCTCAGTTTATAGGTAATTCTGCAACCTCTACTGTCTTATCAGTCAGTGAAGGAGAGTTATCCTGGCTTTGGAATCATTGTACCTATCCTGACACAGATAAAATCCACTCATATAGAACTGAGTTTGTATGATTACTTTTAAAAGTAAAGAAAAAAGAAGTTTAATCTTACCTATATGCACCATGATAGAAAATGCAACAGTGAGATAAATAAAAAAAAGTCCCAAACCATGATAGTCTGGGAAACTTTCTAATAGCAAGGAGAATGAAGCTTTGGAACAGATGATGTAAGAGTTTATGGAGTCTGTCTTCGGAGGTGTTTAAGGACATCTCTTGGTAATAATGGTACAGTTGATCCTGCCTTGTGGCAGATGGATAATTAAATGAAGTCCTGAGGTCCTCTCTAGCCCTGTTTCCTGTGATTAGCAATTTTCCCCTACAAATCCTCATTTTAAGGACCACATCATGCGATTGTGCAACACTCCAGTGAATAATTTTTGTAGCATGTTCCTTTCACACAGATTTTGCAAAAGGGCTTTTGTAAATAATGCAGTTTATAACACCTGGGTAACAGAAGCTAAAATCACTCTTACACTTTCACACAGGGAAATTCAAGAATTCTGCAGGCTATTAGCAGGGAGGTGATAACAGAAAACAGTGCTGGATTTTTTGATCCACTTTTGCTCTCATTTCTGCCATAAATCTAAATTTATTTCACAGAATCACAGAATCACAGAATGATAGGTGTTGGAAGGGACCTCTGTGGGTCTTCTAGTCCAACCCTTTTGCCGAAGCAGGGTCAGCTACAGCAGGCTGTACAGGACCGCGTTCATGCAGGCTTTGAATATCTCCAGAGAAGGAGACTCCACAACCTCCCTGGGCAGCCTGTTCCAGTGCTCTGTCACCCTCAGAGGGAAGAATTTCTTCCTTGTGTTCAGACAGAACTTCCTGTGCTTCAGTTTGTGCCCTTTGCCCCTTGTCCTGTCGCTGGGCACCACTGAAAAGAATCTAGCCCCATCCTCATGATACCCACCCTTGAGAGATTTATAAGCATTTATTAGGTCCCCTCGCAGCCTTCTCTTCTTCAGGCTGAACAAGCCCAGCTCCTTCAGCCTCTCCTCATAGGAGAGATGCTCCACTACCCTCACCATCCTTGTAGCCATCCACTGAACTCTCTCCAGTAGCTCCTTGTCTTTCTTGAAGTGGGGAGCCCAGAACTGGACAGAGTACTCCAGATGGGGCCTCACTAGGGCAGTGTAGAGGGGAAGGAGAACTTCCCTCGACCTACTGGCCACAGTCCTCCTAATGCACCCCAGGATCCCATTAGCCTTCTTGGCAGCCAGGGCACACTGCTGGCTCATGGTCAACCTGTCATCCACCAGCACACCCAGGTCCCTCTCCACAGAGCTGCTCTGCAGCAGGTCCACCCCAAGCCTGTGCTGATGCATGGGGTTGTTCCTCCCCAGGTGCAGGACCCTGCATTTGCCTTTGTTGAATCTCATCAGGTTCCTCTCTGCTCAACTTTCCAGCCTGTCCAGGTCACGCTGAATGGTAGCACAGCCTTCTGGTCTATCCACCACACCTCCCAGTTTGGTGTCATCAACAAACTTGCTGAGGGTACACTCTAACTCTTCATCCAGGTCACTGATGAAGAAGTTGCACAAGACTGGGCCCAGTACTGACCCCTGGGGGACACCACTAGTTACCAGCCTCCAACTAGACTCAGCACTGCTGATGACAACCCTCTCAGTTCTGCCATACAGCCAGTTCTCTATTCACCTTCTTTAAGACAAGGCTCTTAATACTCTGGGTTTCATTTACAACAAAATCATTTTTAGTCAAACTTGAGAACTAACAAGGTTTTTTCTTTAGGTATTATACTTTAGTCTGTTACTTATCAGACAAACAGTCTTACTAAACCTGAATTTTGAGGGAAATTTTCTCTTCAGATTGCATGTAGCAGGCCAGCTTTCTGCTTTATCCCTTTAAGCATAACTTTATTTTTGTTCCTTGAAATCATTAAAGCACAAAGACAGTGGAAATTGGTTCATGTCAATATCATTACAGTAATTTCATAGTTGAAGTAGAAAGAGACAACAAAAATCAAAGTCATTCTCCAAGTAAGTTCTGAGCTTTCCCAGACAATATCTAAGAAACAATGCAAATTTGTCAAATGCCATAAAACTACTGTTTTTCACATTAAGCTAATAAACTAACTGTTTCCAAAAGTTAATCACATGAAAATTCTAAAACCTGATCACCATTAGGTAAAGAGCAGAAGAAAACAATTTAATATGAATTATTATTTACCTAATACTAAATTCTCTCCCTGGATTCTCTAGTGTGTGTGCAGATAAGCTATCACATAATATCTCCCTGCATTCTGTATAGAAGAAACTGTCTACTTTTAATTTAGCAATTTCGAGCATGCAGTTAAAGTTTTGTGCCAGTTTTGGAGAGTGAGAAACCTGGCAAAACTATCCTGGGAACCAACTGCATGTAATCTGTTCTCTAGGGATAGAAGTTCTTGGTCTGACCCCAGTTTTTGAGCAACTAGCTGTTATATCTTCTGTCAAGCAATGAAAAATAGCCATAGACTTATTGATGTTTCTTTATTTCATCTCAACTTGTATTTTGCCTCAGAGTGAACATAAGTCTGACCTTGGGATATACTTCATATAGTGTGCAGTTCCCATCCACATTTCTAATGCTTTAGTTGCAAGCCTATTACAATTCCTTACAAAAAAACCTATTTTGCCAATATTAAAAATAGGAAAGGACTCCTTTCAAGTAAAAATTAATTACAGCTTAGCAAATGAAAATATTTTAAAATACCTGATTTCACTTTCAGCTGTGCTGCCCTGGCCTAGAATCTCACTGCAACTTGACTAAGAATAAATTTCAGTGCCACGAGTAAACGTTCTGAAAAAAAATCTACAAAGCTGATAGCTATGGCAAGTAACTTGCTCTACAGATGATAGCTCGCCATCACTGTAGACGTCAAAGAAATTTCAAGCCTAGACATGTCATTTGATTCTACATTACAGAAAGGACATTTAAAACTAAAAAGATCAGTCTTCGGCAGCGGGGTGGACTAGATGACCCACAGAGGTCCATTTCAACCCCTAACATTCTGTGATTTTGTAAAAAAAAAAAAAAAGAAAAATTGGGTCTCTGAAGAATGCCTCGCAAATCTACTAAGAGGAGAATGTGTTTGTGAAACATTGATATGTGCTTGTACACACAGAAACTCAGATAAACTCTGAGAACCTTTACTTTCTATATTTTAAAGGATCAGAAACTTCCTATTCAAGACAACATTTTTCATTGTTTAAAGGCTGAGACTTCTCTGTGCAGTCCTTCACTTTTTCTTTTGGATGTCTGGGTTTTTTTGGATGCTTCTGTCCTCATCCTTTGAGTGATTTACCTGAAGTTATCTGGCTTTTGCTGTCTAGTTTTCTGCAAATGCAGTCCTCTCCAATGGACATTCAGGCTATTGTAATTTATCAACCTTGGCCTGCTTTCTATACTCCCATTCAGAGAAGTTCAAGCTTGAACAGACAAACTCCTTAGTAATACGTGTTTTTTGGAACAGAGATACAAGAAAGTCAGTTTTCTTAAAGCACGCTTGCTTTCACTGCTATTGCATAACTCTCTTCTTTCCCATGGGAAGGTAAACAAGGGAAAGGTAAATGGTTGTTTCCATGTTTAGAAGAAAAATAAAGAGCTGTTAATCTCCCAGTCTCATCCAAAGGAAATTGCTGCAAACTGAGCTGTCACCTCAGTAATCTCTTGGTATTACCAGCCTCTTCATTTAACCAGAAAGAGTAAAAGGGCACCAGCCATAACCAACTTCATGTGGCCCCTTCATACATTTTCCACCTTACTGCCTGGCCTTCTTCCTGTGGCTGACTCCACAGTACTTTTTTATGACCATTACTTGCTTAGGGACAACCAAAGGTTCTACCCTTTGTCACTCATTGGATCCTGAGCAGTTACTATATAGAATTTAGTTTAACTGAATTAAGGTGAAGAAAAGAAAATCTTTCAAATTTATTCTTCTGCCTCCTCTTCCACATTCAAGACTCTGTCCCACCCGCTGAGTTCAACAGAAGATAGGCATCTAAATAACTTTGGCATTCCGGTCTTACACATGTCAAAAATCTAGAAAATGTAAAGCAGAAGCTCACACATGCACACACAGAATCATAGAAACATTGGTTGGAAGGGACCTCTGGAAGCCATCCAGGACAAACTGCTTGAAGTTAGTCTATGAAAACCACCAGACTGTAGGTTTTTGAGACTTGGCTACACAAAACCACAACAGACCCAAGAATGGAATTTCCATAGCACAGTGTGCAACCTGTTCCAGAGCTGCACCACCTCCCCTTTTCCTAATCGCCATCCTCCCAAACAGCAACGTGTAGTTACTGTCCCTTGTTTTTCTGCCTGTTCCTTCTCACAAGAGGCCAGCTCCATTGTCCTTATGCCACTTCCTCAGGCTGCTGCTGGCTGCTGCAAGAATGTCCTTTACCCTCCTACTTGCCAAACTAAAACCAAGCCCAGCTCCCTCAAACTGTCCTCATAGGTATATTCTCTGGGTCACTCAAGAAAAGACTTCAAATTTAATTTTCTCATCCAAAATTAGAATCTGTATAAAAAGATTAATTTCTGCAATCAAAAACTTCAGAATTCCATTTCTTACTTGTATTTTCAGATATTTTGTGTAAGCACAATGAACAATTGCATCTGAATGTTCATTATCAGTGTTCAGATGGTATTTACCTCAAGTGATTTTTCAGGTGGGTATAGGTTGATATAGCAAAAAGTCATGCCATACCTGTAGCTTGACAATAAAAGGAAACACAAAAAAAGGAGAAACTAAAATATGCACCAAATCCAGATGCTTACAACTGACCAGGATTTTGAGTGTCAGCAAGGATGAAGGATGGAGGGAATTCCAAAGCCTGTCTTGGCCCCTAAACAGCTTTCAGAAGTCCTACTCCTTGCACCCTGTAGAAACACTTCAGAACCACCATAACAATGAGACTTTTTTACATCTGACATCAAGACAGTCACTTTCCTGAAGATCCCCCAAACAGCATAAACAGAGTGAACTTTAAGAAAGGAATAGAAATTTTTGGCCAATAGCCCCCGAAACATATTTATATAAGTCTGCTACACAAGCTGAACTGTAGTGTAAAGTCTGTTCTCCCTTCCTGGCATTCTGTCCTCCATGTAAACAAAGATTAATGCTTCTTCCTTTTTATTTAATTGTGTACAGAACCTTCCATTTTTAAGTATTTTATAAATTAATTACATATAGTGAGCAAAAACCATTAAGGTTTCAGAGCTCAGCACTCAAAATTTAAAGTGACGCAAGTAAATGCCTTTGTAAATGATGAAAACGTTTGTTTCACTGAGCTTGTAAGAAGTGCTTAAAACTAGAAATGACATGGAAGGAACTACCAGCAGTTCTGGGAGGCAGTGAAGGACAGGGCAAAAGACAAGCAAAGAGTCTAAGAAGATGTAAGTGAAAGGGAACACATAAAAAAAACAGGGCTTAAGTAGAGTCACCTCAAACACTTGCACATAAGCAAGGAAGTACCTGCAAGGCACCATTACGAGGAAACCCACAGACCCTTTCCAGGAAATCAGCATGCTTGGGTGTCTCTCTGAAGTACCTGTACACTGATGCATGCAGCGTGGAGAATATACACAGGGAATTGGAGATCTGTGTGCTATTGCAGACCTGGTGGGATGACTCACATGACCAGCGTGCTGCACTGCTGAGATACAGGCTCTAGGATGGACACGTTAAGAAGATGAGGCAAGGGAGTTGCCCTATATGTGAGAGAGCAGCAGGAGTGCACGGAGCTCAGGGTTGGCATGGGCAACCCAACTGAGAGGTTATGCGTAAGGATTAAAGGGCAGACAAATATGTGTGATGTTGCACTGGGTGTCTGCTGTAGGCTGCCTGATCAGGGAAAACATGTGGACGAGGCCTTCTACAGACAGCTAGAAGTAGCCTCACATTCACAGGCCCTTGTCCTCGTGAGGGACTTCTACCACACCAATACCTGCTGAAGTGACAACACAGCAATGCATAAGCAGTCCAGGAGGTTTCTGGACATCATCTACGACAACTTCCTGACCCAAGTGGTAGAGAAGACAGTGAGGAGAGAGACTTTGATGGACTTCATACATACTTGGAGACTGAAGTGACCATGAGGTGGTGGAGGGGAGGGAGAAGGTCAAAAAAGCAGGACCACTGTCCTCGACTTCAGGACAGTGAACTTTGAACTGTTTCAAAGATCTACTTGAACGGGTCACATGGGATAAGGCCCTACAGGGAAGAGGGGCCCAGGAAAGATGAGTAATATTCAGGGATCACTTTCTCAAGTTCAAGAGCAGTCAATCCCAAGGAGCAGGAAGTCAAGCAAAAAGGCCAAGAGGCCTCCGTGGATGAGCAAGTTGCTCCTGGCAAAACTCAAACACAAAAAGTGAGTATACAGAAAATGGTAGCAGAGACAGGTAACTTGGAAGGAATATAAAAACATTGTACAAGCATACAGAGATACAGTTAAGAAAGCCGAAGTCCACTTGAAGTTGAAACTGGAGAGCAATGTCAAGGACAAGAAGGACTTCTATAAGTACTTAAGTAGCAAAAGCAAGTCTAGGAAAACTGTGGGCCACTGCTGAATGGAGCATTTTCCCATGATAACACAGGACATGGAAAAGGCTAAAGTACTGAGTGTCTTCATCATCTTGGTCTTTACTAAGACGACCAGCTTTCGGAAATCTAAAGCCCTGGAGACCAGGGAAAGTCTAAAGCACAGATTTCCCCTTGATGGAAGAGGAACAGGTTAGGGAATACTGCAGCAAAATGAACACACATAAGTCCATGGGCCTTGATAGGATCCACCCACGACTGCTGAGGCAGATGACTGAAGTCATTGAGAGGACACTTATTATCTTTGAATGATCATTGCTTTTGGGAGAGCTATCTGAAGACTAGAGGAAAGCAAATGGCACAAGTACCTTCACAAAGGGCAGAAAGGAGGACCCAGGAAACTGCAGGACAGTTAGCCTCACCTCAGTCCCCGGGAAAATGATTGAGCAGCTAATTCTGGGAACTACTTCCAGGCACAAGGAGGACAAGAAAATGGTTGGGAGTAGTCAGCATGGATTCTGGACCACTAAGAGGATGGACTGGAACATCTGCCATAGGAGGAAAAGCTGAAAGAGCTGGGATTCTTCAGCCTGGAGAAAAGAAGACTCAAGGGAGATCTCATCAAGATGTACAAATACCTGCAGGGAGGCTGTAAAAAAGGCAGAACCAGGCTCTTTCCAGTGGTGCCCAGTGACAGGATAAAAGACAGTAGGGACAAACTGAAACACAGGAGATTCCTGTTGAATACAAGGTAATGTTTTTTTCATTGTGGGCGTGATGGAGCACGGGAATAGGCTGCCTAGAGGGACAATGGGATCTCCATCCTTGGAGGTCTTCAAAAGATATCTGGATATGGTCCTGGGCAATCTGATCCAGGTGACATGCTTGAGCAGGGGTACTTGGCTAAGACAACCTCTAGAGTTCCCTTACAATCTCAATCATTCTGTGATTGCATCATATACTGAACCCACCTTAAGTAGTGGACAGCAAATAAAACAGAGCTCTGTCATTTTCAGTAAAAATAAATGGTCTTGAATGAACCAGTGTCCTCTCAGAAATGGTACACAGGTTCAGAAACTAAATTTAAGATGAAAACTTGCCTTGGAGGTGGCAAAAGCATGAGTGCAAGACGTTTCAGACAAATCCCTTTTGCACTCAGGCTTGCAGTTCATGAGGAAAACATTTTGTTGGAGAGTCTCTGAAGTGTTCTTCCTTTGCATTAGCTCCTATGCTTCAGCACAGAGTTTTTGTGCTGACTCCTCTGCAAATCATTCCTAAAGATCTTCTCTTTAACCTGTTTCTATCTTGGTTTTGTCCATCTTGTTTCAGCAATTTCTCTCCAGTCTTTGCGTCCCCCTCCACTCTGAAGTAATCATCTTCCCCTTTGCTCTCGCTGTACCAGCCACCAAATACAAGAAACAGCAGAGGAGAAATTTTGCTGTGTGGGCATGTATTTTCTAGGTATACAGAGCAGTTTTGTGAAACATTGCATGCCCAGAATAAATATGCAGTCAAAGTTATGATAGACTATCATTGAAGTTGATTTTAGCTGTCCAGTTCCAAGAACTCGAGACTCCGCACATGTAGATTCAGAGTTTCCAAAACATTATGTCAAAATTTTTCATGGGGACAGGAAGGAGAGCTTTCCTGACAGAAAGGCCACAGCACTCAGACCAAATTTCAACTCCTTGCTCCAAAGCATGGACAGCACACTTAGTCAAAGAAAAGGTTGCCAGGGTTGTGTTAACATTGCAACACAATGTATTTCCTCCAGCATTTTCTTGGAAATGGCAAAACTGTTTTGGCTGAAACTCCCTGGAAAAAAAAATAAGCAGGCCCAATATCATCTAATGATCAATTTTAGGCTAAAAGATTAATATCTGGCCAAGTTGCAAGTAAGCTAAGATGAAAGTATTGTAGCAAGGTGGTTTGATGGATCTTAGTAACAGTCATTGCTGCCAATACCAGAGAAACACAGTCACATATGAAGGTTGGGGAACCAATGATCACCAATGACACTGAGAAACTCCAGCCAAGATGCCAAGTTGAGCAGTAATGGAAACAGACACCAACCCTTACATTTGAAACAGACCAGAAAGCTGCTCAGTTTTAAGCATCTTTGCTGTCCTTGCACTGCTATAGATAATGCTTTCTCTGCACTACTATGTATACATATAGGCACACACATTAAGTTCTCTGATGACACTTTTGTTCAATAGATGAAGGTATTTCAGTCCAAATGCACTGATCACTAAACTGAGCTCAACTGAGAAAAAATCCAGATTCATCAGACATGAGACATGAGCTAACACAGCAGAAATGGGATAAGGCCCTACAGGGAAGAGGGGCCCAGGAAAGGTGAGTAATATTCAGGGATCACTTTCTCAAGTTCAAGAGCAGTCAATCCCAAGGAGGCCTTCTACAGACAGCTAGAAGTAGCCTCACATTCACAGGCCCTTGTCCTCGTGAGGGA